>Ga0299913_10005776_pt1 | contig 10625 bp, 12 predicted proteins | sample RVTome_9_FD_201360 | JGI IMG/M metagenome (GOLD analysis project Ga0299913, IMG submission 201360) | Soil microbial communities from uranium-contaminated site in the Upper Colorado River Basin, Wyoming, United States - RVT155D38 (version 2) ... | reverse complement strand
ATCATGCCTGCGGCCATGGCAGCGTTCAGACTCTCCTGACCACCCACCATGGGAATGGTCACCTTGACCCTGGATCGGTCAACGACATCGGCCGGGAGGCCCGAAGACTCCTCGCCTACCAATACGGCGTACCGACCGGGGCCCATGGCCGAGGGGGGCATACCACCGGCCACGATCGTTGCGACCGGCACGTAGCCGGCCTTCTCCAGCTGTTCCACCGATCCGACCTGATGAATACCGATCAGGAAATGGCCGCCGGCACCGGCGCGTAGCACCTTGGGCGACCAAGGGTCGGAGGTGCCCGTGGTATACCCGAAGTCCCAGGCGAAAGCTGCCGCCGTGCGAATCAGGGCCCCCACATTTCCCGGGTCGCTGACCGCCCAGGAGACGAGCAATCCGGGTCCATGGCCAATTGTCCCCGCCGGGATCTCCAGCACTGCGACCGGGCCACGGGGGGTCGTTGTTCCGGCGACTCTCCTCAGGGCGCCGTGGTCGACCACCATCAGCTCGAAGCCATGATGATCGGCCAGTTCCGCCGTGCGATCATCGTCGCCGAGTGCGAAGACCACTTCCGGGATCACCCCGGCGGCGAGGGCCACGTCGAGGAGATTGGGGCCTTCGGCCAGTGTGCGGCCACGGTCCCGACGCTCCCGAGCGCGGTGGAGCCGGGCCGCCTCCACCACATGCTGGTTGCGCTGGCTGCGAGCCGGCTCCATCAGGGGCTCAGTGCCGAGATCAGCTCTGCTTGGAGGCCTCTACGAGTTGGGCGAAGGCGCCCGGGTCGTTCACCGCCATCTCGGCCAGCATCTTGCGATCGACCTCGATCTCGGCGGACTTGAGGCCGGCAATGAGCGCTGAATAGGTGGTGCCATTCTGGCGGGCAGCCGCGTTGATGCGGGCGATCCAGAGCCGACGGAATTCTCCCTTGCGGGCGCGCCGATCCCGATAGGCATCCTGCATCGCGTGCATGACCTGCTCGTTGGCGGTCCGATAGCGACGGCTCCTGGCGCCTTTGTATCCCTTGGCCCGGTCGAGCACCTTCTTATGTGACTTCTTGGCCTGAACCGCGCGTTTGGCACGTGCCATCTCATACCTCCAGGGTTCTCAACGACCGAGCAACTTCTTGGCGACCCTGACGTCGCCCGGAGCAAGATCCACATCTCCCGACCTGCGGCGAAAAGTGTTCTTGCCCTTGGCCAGGCGATAGTGCCCGCGCCCGGATTGGCGTCTCATGTACTTCCCGGAGCCGGTGACCTTGATCCTCTTCTTGGCACCGCTGTGGGTCTTCATCTTGGGCACAGCTTCCTCCTTCTCATCCCTACTCCTCTTCGGCGTGACCCACCGTGGCCGCCCGAGGCCTCCTGGATGGGGCGATCACCATCGTCATGCTCCGTCCTTCGAGCTTTGGATTCTGCTCGACGACACCCACCTCGGACAGATCCTCGGCCAGTCGGTCGAGCAAGTCCTTGCCGAAGCTGGGGCGCTCCTGCTCACGTCCCCGAAAGCGCATCGTCACCTTGACCTTGTCGCCCTCCGCCAGGAAATCCTCCGCCTTGCGTCGGGTGATGTCGAAATCGTGGTCTCCGATCCGCACCTTCATCCGTAGCTCTTTGATCGTGGTCCGGGTCTGCTTCTTTCGAGCTTCGCGTGCCTTCACCGACTGCTCGTACTTGTACTTCCCGAAATCCATCAGTCGGCACACCGGGGGCTTGGCGTTGGGTGCCACTTCGACGAGATCAAGATCGAGCTGCTCTGCCAGCCACAACGCCTCGTTTAGTTTCTTCACCCCGATCTGTGCACCATCCGGTGCTATCACAAGCACCTCTTTGGCTCTGATCGCACCGTTCACACGGAGCTCGTTGATGCTGATACCTCCTGTTGATTGCAATAAAAAAGCAGCAAGTGGCGACCTGCTGCCATAAGCCGAGTCCTTCGGCTGATTGGACCACGGCGCGCTCGTTGCTAACGGCGGCCGGGTGGGGAAGCAGCAGCTTCCGCTCTTGCTCTCGATTGTGCCCACAAGGTTAACAGTGAGGCCCTTGAAACCGATAGTCCGATCTCAGTCCTCTCCTAGTCTTCGCAACGCCACGGCAGTCAGAACCGCGGCCTCGGCCGCCTCGTACCCCTTGTTCGAGGGGCCCTGCCGGGCGCGATCCACGGCGTAGGAGTAGTCGTCGACCGCGAGGATGGCGTTGGTCACCGGGATGCCGGTGTCGAGGGCAACGCGAGCCACACCGCCGGTCGACTCCCGCACCACGATCTCGTAGTGATCGGTGTCGCCACGAACCACGGTACCGATGGCAACCACCGCATGACACCCGGCCTCGGCCAGACTGCGCGCCCCGAGGGGCAGCTCCAGTGCACCGGGAACCCTCAGCACCGTCGTCTTGGCCCCCAATTCTGCGAGACGCCCCAACGCCCCATCGAGCAACTGGTCGGTGACCGTTTGATTCCAGGTGGCGACAACCACGCCGACGTGAAGCCCGCTCCCATCCAGCTCACCTTCGACGACTCGGGTCATGCTCCTTGGCCCAGGTCCATCTGATGGCCCAGACGGGTGGCCTTGGCGTTGAGATAGTCCCGGTTCTCGTCGTTGGCGTCGACCCATAGCGGGACCTGCTCGAGAATCGAGAGACCGTAGCCCTCGATGCCTGCCCGCTTGGTGGGGTTGTTGGTCATCAGCCGCATCGAGCGGACCCCGAGGTCGTAGAGGATCTGGGCTCCAACCCCATAGTCCCGGGCGTCGACCGGAAGACCGAGGTTGAGATTGGCATCGACCGTGTCGAACCCTTCGTCCTGGAGCTTGTATGCGGCCAGCTTGTGGAGAAGCCCGATCCCACGACCTTCGTGACCTCTGATGTAGAGGACTACGCCTCTGCCCTCGGCGGCCACCCTGGCCAAGGCCTGATCCAACTGATCACCGCAGTCACAACGCAGGCTGCCGAATACGTCGCCCGTGAGACACTCGGAATGGACCCGGGTGAGCACCGACTGGCCATCGCCGATGTCACCCATCATCAGTGCGATGTGCTGTCGGTCATCGACCAACGATCGAAAGCCGACCGCGGTGAAAGTCCCATGATCGGTGGGGATTCTCGCCTCGACCACCCGCTCCACCAGTTTCTCCTGATGACGCCGGTAGGAGATGAGGTCCGAGATCGTCCCGATCAACAACCCGTGCTCGCGGGCGAACTCCTCCAACTCGGGGAGCCGGGCAACCGAGCCATCGTCATTCATCACTTCGGCCAGCACACCAGCCGAATAGCGCCCGGAGAGCCGGGCCAGATCGACAGCCGCCTCGGTATGACCGGCCCGCTTCAGCACCCCGCCGGGCTCGTATCGCAGGGGATAGAGGTGCCCTGGTCGGGCCAGGTCGTGAGGCTTGGTATCGGGGTTGAGCACGGCCCGAATCGTCTGCCAGCGGTCGGACGCCGAGATGCCGGTGGTCGTCCCTTGCACGGAATCGATGGAAACGGTGAAAGCAGTTCTCCGAACATCCGTGTTCCGGGCCACCATCATCGGCAGATCCAGCTCATCGAGCCGCTCCCCGACGATGGGGAGGCAAATGATGCCGCTGGTGTGCCTGAGCATGAACGCCACCTGGGCCGGGGTGGCCGCGTCGGCGGCGACGATCAGATCGCCTTCGTTCTCGCGATCCTCATCATCCACCATGATCACCATGTCGCCGCGACCGACCGCAGCGATGATCTCATCGACCGGGGCGAAGCTCATTCGCTCGCTTTCAGGAGTCTCTCGACGTACTTGGCCAGCACATCGACCTCAAGGTTGACCTTGTCCCCGACCTTGCGCAAACCCAGGTTGGTCACTGCCAGAGAATGCGGTATCAGAGCCACCTCGAATCCCTGCTCGGTCAGGGCGGCCACTGTCAGACTGACCCCATCCACTGTGACCGAGCCCTTCTCCACGACGTATCGCATCAATCCTGGCGGCACTGCGAGGCTCATCCTGATCGACTCGCCCTCTGGCACGATGCCAACAACCTCTCCGACCCCATCCACGTGGCCTTGGACTATGTGCCCGTCGAAACGGCCGTTGGCCGCCATGGGCAGCTCCAGATTGACCGGTGCGCCCGGAGCCAGCAATCCAAGATTGGACCGATCGAGCGTCTCGCTCACCACGTCAAAGGACGCCTGACCCGATCCCAAACCAACCGCGGTGAGGCACACACCGTTCACGGATACCGAGCCTCCCACCTCGATACCGGTGAGCGGGCCGATGTCGACGACGATCCGCATACCGTCCACGGCTCTATCCGTCCGTGTCACCGATCCTTTGTGCTCGACGATCCCGGTGAACATCACTCGAACTCGATTCTGATATCGGGGCCGACCGTCCGCACCTCGCGGATGGTCACTGCTCTCGATTGTGCCATGGTCGGGAAGTCTCCTCCTAGAGGCGACAGACCCTCTCCCCCGCCCATCCGGGCCGCGATATAGATGACTCCCCGACCGACGAGACCGGCTCGCCACCATGAACCGGCCAGTGTGGCGCCGCCCTCCAAGAGGAGATCGAGCAGACCCCGCTCTGCAAGGGCCCGAGCCGATTCCTCCGGATCGGGGTATCTGTCACCGGCGACCACTACCAGCTCACCAGAAGGGATCTCGATGAGACTCGAGCTGATCACCACGGGCGACCGTCCCCAGATCCGGCTCTCCCGAGGCAGCGGCTCGTCTCCGGCGACGATGACCGGGACCGGCTGAGAAACGATCGGCTCGTCGAGCCGGGCGGTGAGGAGCGGATCGTCGGCGCGCAAGGTCCCTGCTCCGATCACGACTGCATCCACCGACGAGCGAAGCCGGTGCGAATCGGTCCGGGCCTCTTCCGAGGTGATCCATTGTGATGTTCCGTCGAGGGCCGCCACCGATCCGTCGAGTGTCATGGCGAGCTTCAACGTCACCAGGGGCAAACCGGTCCTTCGATGATGAAAATAGGGCGGGTCGACGGCTTCGGCCTCAGCGGCGAGGACCTCGATGTCAACCTCCATCCCGGCCTCTTCGAGCCGGGAGACACCCTGACCGGAAACGCGGGGGTCGGGGTCGATGGCTCCAACCACCACACCGGCCACGCCAGAGCTGATGATCGCATCGACGCATGGTGGAGTCGCGCCGTAGTGGGTGCATGGCTCGAGGGTCACATACAATGTGGAGCCACGGGCCTTCTCCCCAGCCTGCTGAAGAGCAACGACCTCCGCATGGGCCCGTCCGACACCGACATGGGCGCCCTCACCCACCACGACACCAGTCGCGTCGACCACCACCGCTCCCACCCTCGGATTCGGGTGGGGCCGTTCGGGTGCCGCTAGGTCGATGGCGCGCCGCATGTGCTCGGCGTGGGACATCAATGCTCCGCTGGTGACGGCAGGTGATCCATCGCGGCGACGATACAACGCCGCGGACGCCGAACTACTGGACGCGGCGATCGATCCGGTAGGTGGAGCCCGGCTGCTTCTTGGCGAACTCTTTCATCTCCACGGCGATCGCCGAGGCTTCCCATTGTGTCGAGATCTCCCGCACGTCGGTGGAGGCGACACCGAGCGAAAGTGAGACGACCGGGAATGCGAATCGCTCACCACGACGATCGATCACTTCGATGTAGCCCCGCAGGGCATCGGCAGTGTCGTACAGATCGAGAACCCCATCGTCGAAGCGCTCGATGACTTCCTTGCAGAACGGCTCGGACACCTCAGGGGGGATGATGGCGACGAAGTCGTCACCCCCGATGTGGCCGACGAAAGACCCGGATATCCCGAGGCTGTCGGAAGCGTCGTTGAAGCACTTGGCGCAAAAACGGATGACCTCGTCACCCCGCATGAAGCCGTAGTGGTCATTGAACGCCTTGAAGTTGTCGAGATCACCGTGGACGAGAGCGAAGTCACGACCCGAGGCGATCCGCTCCTCGACCTCGCCGGTGATCTTGAAGTTGCCCGGTAGCCCGGTGAGGGGCGAAAGATCACGCGCTGCCTGAGTCCTCCTCACCACCGCCCGGATCCGGGCCACCAACTCGTTGATGTCGAACGGCTTGGTGATGTAGTCGTCGGCGCCCAACTCGAGACCCCGCACCCTGTCTTCCGGCAAACCGCGTGCGGTGAGCAGGATGATCGGGATATTGCCTGTCGACGCCTGACTCCGGAGCCGATGGAGAGCGGTCAGACCGTCCATCCGCGGCATCATGATGTCGAGGACGATCACGTGGGGAGGATTGGCTGTCGCTTTCTGCAGGGCGTCTTCTCCGTCGACCGCGGTCTCCACTTCGAAGCCTTCCAGCTCGAAGTTGACCTGGACGACGGCAAGGATGTCCGGATCGTCGTCTGCGATGAGGACTCTTTCGCTCATATCTCCAATGCTGCCCTTCTCAGTTCGGCTACTGCCGTCGACGGGTCCTCAGCTCCGAAGATCGCCGTTCCGGCGACGAGGACGTTCGCCCCGGCCGCAATGACCAAAGACGCCGTTTCGGAAGTGATTCCTCCGTCGACCTGAATATCGGTTGGCAAACTACGATCCTCAACCCATTCTCTTGCTGCCGTCAATTTGGGAAGAATCTCCGGCATGAAGGTCTGACCGCCGAACCCCGGCTCGACCGACATGATGAGAACGACGTCGCACAGCTCCATGAAAGGGCTGATGGCGGAGAAAGGCGTTCCTGGGTTGCACACCAGCCCGAAGTCGAGACCGTTCTCTCGGGCCTGTTTGGCGGCCCGCGTCGGGTCGGGGATCGCCTCGATGTGCATGGTCACCAGATTGGCCCCGGCCCCGGCGAAATCGGAAAGATATGCGTCGGGGTTGGTGGTCATCAGATGACAGTCGAAGTAGAGATCGGTGGTCGGCCGGATGCCCTTCACGACCGGCACTCCGAATGAGACGTTGGGCACGAAGTGGCCATCCATGACGTCGATGTGGAGCCAGTCGACCTGCTTCTCCACTCGTTCGATGTCTCGTTCGAGACATGCGAAGTCTGCGGCGAGCAGCGATGGGGCGATCTTCACCTCGGACATTGCTCTGCCAAGTGTAAGGAGACATCACTCATGCCTGGTGTACAGCGATGAACATCCCGTCGGTGGACGTCAAATGCGGGGCGAGAAGACGCCCGTTTCCCCAGACTACACCTGGCACATCAGGTGGTTGCAGGTCAAAGTCACGAGTCACCTCTACTGTTTCCTCCGGGGTGACCGTGCACACCGAGTAGACCAGCAGGCCGCCCGGCGCCACCAGCCCCATTGCCGCCTCGAGCATCTGACGTTGGAGGGCGGCCAGGGCCTGAACCTGCTCGGCGTCCACCCGCAGCCTGACCTCGGGCCGGCGGCGCAGGGTCCCCAGCCCGCTGCACGGCGCATCGAGAAGCACGCGATCGAACGAGCGGCCCCGACACGGAGGCTTCGCCCCGTCGCCCACCACCCAGTGCGCCTGAGGGACCCTTCTAGCGCCATCCCTAACCCGCCGGGTATGCCGGTCGAGAGCCACCACCCCTCGACCCCCAGTTTGGTCGAGCAGATGGAGGGTCTTGCCACCGGGTGCGGCGGCGACGTCGAGCACCCTCATGCCAGGTGTTGCTCCGACAACGTTCCCCACCGCTATCGAAGCAGCGTCCTGAACCACGGATTCTGGAGGCAACGGCCCGGGCTCGGCGACCACTGCTCCCCCGATACCCGCAAAGCCCGTCGGTCCTCCGGCTCGAAGACGGACGATTCTCTCCGGTTCCAGCGCCGAGGACCGGGCGAACTGGTGGGCTGGCTCTTCGCCCCACTCGGACTCGAGCCGAACCATGAGCCAACGGGGCAGCACCATCTCACTCTCGAGGTCGAGGTCCTGGGTCGAGACACTTCTCAAAGTCGCGTTCGCCAGCCCGGCCACCCTGGGGTTCTCGGCCCGGATCAGGTCGACACCGGCACTGACTGCGATCGGAGTGGGGAGACCTCCGTACAGGATCTCGAAGGCCGAAACCCGGAGGCGGTCGAGGACCCCGTCATCGAGCGCGTCAGGCCTCCTGCCGGTCCCCGTCTCGATCGCCTCGTCGATCGTCTCGAGACGACGGAGCACGCCGAATACGAGACTCTTGACCCGCCCTCGCTCCTGAGGGGAGAGACTTGCCGAGGCCGTGTGGGCGAGCACGTTGGAGTACGCCCCGGAGCGTAGAACCCGGCCGATGACACCCGCTGCAATCGCCCTGGCCTCAACCGGGTCGCTCACCCGATGATGCCCGAGCTCCGGCGAAGACCCCGCAACCAGGCCTCTCCAGTCATCGGCTTCTTGCCCGGTGGTTGGATCTCGACCAGCTCGACACCGCCGTCGGTGAAACCAGCCACAGGAGAGCCCAGGTGCACTTGCCAGGTGCCGGGCTGGGGGGAAGCCGCGCTGGGGCGCGCTCGCCGTATCTGAAGGGTCTCGTCGTCGATTCGGAGGGTGGCCCCTGGCTCCGGGGACAGCGCCCGCACCCGATTGACCGCATCCTTCACCACTCCCTCAACCGGCAACGGGCGCTCGGAGGCTTCGACCTTGGCCGCGTAGGTCGTGCCATCGTTGGTTTGGGGCACCGGCTGGATCTCGCCCCGGACATAGCCAGTCAGCACGCTCGTCAGGAGACGGGCGCCCATATCGGCCAGGCGGGAGGTCAGTTCGCCGTTCGTCTCCTCCGGTTCGATGTCGATGGCCTGGGCGGTCAACACCGGTCCGGTGTCCAGCCCTTCGTCGAGAACGATGATGGTCACCCCGGTCATCGGATCCCCCGCCCACAGCGCTCTGGCCACGGGGGCAGCTCCCCTCCACCTGGGGAGAAGTGAGAAGTGGACGTTGAGCATGCCGTGGGTGGGCACCAATAGTGCTTCAGTGGTCAGCAATCGGCCAAAGGCGCCCACGACAGCCAGGTCGAGGCCGTCCACCGACTCGAGTGCCTGAACCATCTCCGTGTTGTTTGTCGGTTGTCTCACGGTCAGCCCGAGCCGCTGCGCCTCCTCCTTGACCGCCGACCCGACCGGCTGCTTGGAGCGACCCACGGGCCGATCCGGTTGCGTGATCACCACCGCCACGTCGTAACGGTCGACGAGCGCAAGGAGGGTGGGTACTGCCGCTCCCGGAGTGCCCAGGAACGCGATCCGGCTCATTCGAAGGTCGCCAACCCCAGCGCCTCATCCCGCAGATCCCGCAGAGCCTTCTTGCGCACGGACCTGTCGAGCCGGTCGATCAGGAGCTTCTTGTTGAGATGGTCGACCTCGTGCTGGAGAACCCGGCCTATCAGTCCGTCGCCTGCATACTCGACCTCGTTCCCATCCAGGTCGAGCGCCTTGACCCGGGCAAAACCAGGTCGCGTTATCTCCCACCAGTGACCGGGCACCGACAAACAACCCTCCTCGTACTCCCACTCGCCGCTCACCTCCACGACCTCGGGATTGATCATCGTCCTCGGCCCGAGACCATCCTGAGCATCGAAAACCGCGATCTTGCGGGTGATCCCGATCTGATTGGCCGCCAGACCCACCCCGGGCGCCTCGTACATGGTCTCGATCATGTCCTTGACCAGGGTGCGCACGACGTCGTCGATGAAGGTCACGGTCTTGGTCTCCAGGCGGAGAACTGGGTCACCAAAGGTGCGGATCGGGTAGATGGCCATCGGCTTTCTGGTTGGACGAGATTCTGAGCTTAAAGACTCTCTCTACCCGACGAAACGTCACAGATCGATTGGGTCGGCATCCAGACGCACGGTGGCTCCTGACTCACGCCACCCCTGCACCACTCCGCGCAGCGCCAGCTTGAAAGCCCCCAATGAGCCCTGTACCAGCCATCTCCACCCCTGCCGGCCCGAGGCCGGGCCGAGGGTGCTCACGTCTCCGAGCTCTCTGAGCTGTCGGTCGAAGAGAGCCGGCTCGACTTCGCCTCGGATCTCCACTGCGAGCATCTCCGAGGCGGGTGGGAACCCGAGACGCGCTCGCTCCCCGAGAAGTCCCTCCAAATAGGGCATCGGGTCTCCCCGTCGCAGGGCGACAACCAGCGGGGCGTCGGGCAGGGAGGTCTGGGCGATCATTCTCCTTCCGTGCCCCGGCTCGACCGCGTTGGCCAGCCTCGCCAGTATGCGAAGGGCCTCTTCTGACGTTCGATAGTTGTGGCCGAGCATCAGCCCGTCGACGTCCACAGCCACCACCAGCGCCACCGGCTGCAACGTGGCCAGGTCACGCTCGGTGCCGACCGCAACCGGTCGATCGGTCGGGTGAAGCCCGGCGCTGTCCCGCCCGATGCGTCGATTGACCTCCGCCACGAGCCGCTCCGGCTCCGAGGCCATCTCCTCGAAGACGTTGCCCCCACAACCCTCGCATGGGCCCGCGACCCGGCCACAGCGGCGACATTGCGGCTCCCGCCCCACCCGGGAGCCACATCCGGCGCAAACCCTCACTCTCCGACATTGCTCGCACCGCATCGACGAGTCCGACGACCGTCGATGGGTGAACACAAAGCAGCGTCGGCCTTCACCGCCCATGGCCCGGATCGCCGAGACGGTGTGCTCGGCGAGAAACCCCGATCCGGGCATGTCCTCCCGGCGATCGACCACCTCCACGAAGGGCCAGGCACGCTTTCCGATGCGAACCACTTCCGGACCCGCCGCAAGCACCTCGAGGGAAG
>Ga0299913_10005775_pt1 | contig 10626 bp, 11 predicted proteins | sample RVTome_9_FD_201360 | JGI IMG/M metagenome (GOLD analysis project Ga0299913, IMG submission 201360) | Soil microbial communities from uranium-contaminated site in the Upper Colorado River Basin, Wyoming, United States - RVT155D38 (version 2) ... | reverse complement strand
GGCCAATCCGCTCATCGAGGAGAACCGCGCCCACATCGTCGAGCGCGTCGTCGCCGAGCGCGCCGATCTCGGCATCGCGTGGGACGGCGACGCCGACCGCTGCTTCTTCATCGACGGCTCGGGCGAGTTCGTCTCCGGCGATTTCATCACCGCCCTCCTCGCCGAGGCGTTCCTGCTGAAGCACCCGAGCGCCACGATCGTCTATGATCTCCGCGCGAGCTACGCGGTGCGCGACGTGGTGAGCCAGTACGGCGGCCGCGCCCTCATGAACCGCGTCGGGCACGCCTTCATCAAGCGCCGCATGCGCGACGAAGACGCCATCTTCGGCGGCGAGGTGACCGGCCACTACTACTTCCGCGACAACTTCTACGCCGACAACGGATTCATCCCGGCGCTGCTCATCCTCGAGCTGATGTCCAAGAAGCAGCAGTCGCTCGCCGAGCTGCTGGCGCCCCTCCGGGCGAAGTACTTCATCTCCGGAGAGATCAACACGAAGGTCCCGAGCATGGACGCCGTGCTGGAGAAGCTGAACCTGCTGGCGATGAAGTACAACGATGGCAGCGTCAGCCGGCTGGACGGCGTGTCGGTCGAGTACACCGACTGGCACTTCAACGTCCGCGGCTCGAACACCGAGCCGCTGCTCCGCCTCAACCTCGAGGCGACCAGCCAGGCACTGATGGAGGAGAAGCGCGACGAGGTGCTGAAGCTGATTCGCGCCTAGCCCAAGCCTAGAGGGCGGCGGACTGGCGCTCACGATAGAACGCCATCAGATCGACCGTCTCCGGCGGTTCCGCCCCGAGCTGCCGCAGCATCGTCGTCACCTGGCCGCGATGGTAGCTGGCGTGATTGACAACGTGCTGCATCATCTGCCAGATGACGCTGCTGCCGGCAGCCCCGCTGAGGAGTGTGTAGGAGAGCGTCCGCCTGACCCCTTCGTCGCCCAGGGAATCCAGATACGCGCGATAGTGCGTTTCCAGCTCCTCCCAGGCCCGTCGCAGCGCCGGGATATCCTCGTAGGGCTCCGCCGCGACGGATGCCGGCGTCGGCAGCCCCTGCCACCGCCGGTACCAGATCAGATCGGCGAGATAGATGTGACAGAGCGTGGCCCGGACCGAGGGGAAACTGCTTTCCAGGCGGCGGGTATATTGCTCCGCCGTGAGCCGCCCGGCCGCCGCGAGAATCCGGTCGCGGGCCCAGTAGTGGTAATCGAGCAGCGTGCGCAGCTCTTCGTGGGTCACGTGCGCTTCCCTGGCGGCCCGGTCACGCGCGAGGATCCGGACCTCGCACGCTGGTGGATCTGTTAGACTTGACGGTCGTCGCGAGAATACCGGCGCGGGCTTAGCATAGTGGTAATGCTCTGGCTTCCCAAGCCAGCTAGACGGGTTCGATTCCCGTAGCCCGCTCCACCTCTCCTACGCTCCTTTCTTCCGTCGCTCCGCCCAGTACTTCCGCATCCGCTCCGATACGGCCTTGCGCTGCGCCGGGGACATCCGGCGGCCGCCGCGGCGGCGGCGCGCGGGCCTGTCGCTGCCCGCATCGGCCTCGGCCCGGCGCCCGCGGAACAGCTCCGGAAAGACTTCACGAAGCCGCATCTGCTCCTCGCGGAGCTCCTGAAGCCTCGCGCGCGCCCCAATCAGCGCGAACTCCCGCAACTGCGCCTCACGATTCTGCTTCGCCACGCATCTCCTCCTGGCGCCCGGCCGTCACCGTCCCGTTCGCCATCGTCACCCATTCGCAGCGGACCCGATCGCCCGCGCAACGGCCGATCCTACTACGGCGCGAGCAGTCAGCGGCAGGGGAAAGGGCGTGAAGGAGGGCTGACGTCCCCGGGACCAGCGCGTCAGTAGGGGCCGGGAGCGGCGGCGGGCACGGCGGCGCCGCGTGACTCCTGAACGATGCGCACGCCTGCGCTGGCGCCGACGCGCGTCGCACCGGCGGCGACCATCGCCTGCAGCGCCGAGAGATCCCTGACGCCCCCGGCCGCCTTGACGCCCATGACGCTGCCGACGACCGACCGCATCAAAGCGACATCGGCCGCCGTGGCCCCGCCCGGACCGAAGCCCGTCGAGGTCTTGACGTAGTCGGATCCGGCCGCTTTCGCCAGGGTGCACGCCGTCACCTTCTCCTCGTCAGTGAGCAGCGCGGCCTCGATGATCACCTTGGTCAGGACGCCGGCTTCGCGAGCGGCGAGCGCGACCACCTCGATGTCCCGTTCCACCAGGCGGAGGTCGCCCGACTTCAGCGCGCCGACATTGATGACCATGTCGACCTCGCGCGCGCCGTCGAAGATCGCCCGGCGTGTCTCGTAGTGCTTCACGTCGGGCGTCGTGGCCCCGAGCGGAAAGCCCACGACGGAGCACACGCCCACGTCGCTGCCCGCGAGCAGCCGCGCGGCAAGTGCCACCCAGGTCGGGTTCACGCAGACGGTCGCGAAGCGGAACTGCGCGGCCTCCCGGCAGAGACGCTCGATATCCGCTCGCGACGCGTCGGGCTTCAACAGCGTGTGATCGATGAGACCGGCCACCTCGCCCGGCGGTGCGCCGGAGGCGTGGAGTCCGAGCCGGCTGGCACCGGCGTCGAGGACTTCCCTGAGCCGGTCGGGGCAGCACTCGTAGAGGACGGCGTGACAGCCGCAGGCGGTCCGCCCCGGCGGCGCCCCCGTGGCGGCCGCGACCTCGTCGACGATGATCTCGATGAGACGCCTCAGGTCCCGGGTCTCCATCCGCTCTAACCGTCCGGCCGCTCGAGCAGTCTGATTCTGGCCAGCCGCTGGATGTAGCGGCCTTCCGTCATGGGGGTGCTCATCCAGGTGTCGACGATCCGCAGCGCCTCGTCGGGCGTCAGCAGCGTCGCGCCGAGCGCGAGCACGTTCGAGCCGTTGTGCTGGCGCGCGTACCGCGCCAGCGTCTCGGATGGACACATCGCTGCCCGCACGCCGGGAATCTTGTTCGCCGCGATGGCCGATCCGATCCCGCCGCCGTCGATGACGATGCCGGCATCCGCCTCCCCGCGTGCCACCGCCCGGCCCACACGGGCCGCGATGTCGGGATAGTCCACGGTGGCCGTGTCGTTCGTGCCGGCGTCGTCGACGGCGACGCCGCGGCGGCGAAGCGCCTCGATCAGGCGCGCCTTCAGCGCGACCCCGGTATGGTCGCTGCCGATGGTCACCCGGCGAATGTCGGCTGCCGGCGCGAGCCCCGCCAGATCGGCGGCGGGCACGCCGTCCTCTCGCGTCACGCGGATTCGGCGCTCGCGCAGCGTATCGGCCGCGAGAGGAGTCACGTGGCCGCCGCGCCTCAGGACGACCGTCCCGCCCGCGGGCAGGCGCCGCGCATCGGCCTCCGTGATGATGTCGAACGGGTCTTCAGCCATCGCGCTCGAGTCGGGTAGGATGTTACCCGCCGGCGAGTCACTATCCACTACCCACTACCCACTACCCACTACTCTCGAGGCCCCGGCATGCCGATCCGCATCCTCATTCCGCGCACCGACCTCGCGCGGCGTGTCGGTGAACTGGCGGCCCGGATCAAGCGCGACGTCGGCGCTGGCGCCCGCCTGCACGTGGTCTGCGTCCTGAAGGGCGCCTTCGTCTTCATGTCCGATCTCGTCAGGGCGCTCGACCTGCCGCTGACGATGGATTTCATGGCCGTCGCCAGCTACGGGATGCACACCACCTCGTCGGGCGAGGTGCGCGTCCTCAAGGATCTCGATACGGCGCTCGAGGGGCGCGACGTGCTGATCGTGGAAGACATCGTCGACTCCGGCCTGACGCTGCACTACCTGCAGGAGATCATCCGCGCGCGAGGCCCGCGCAGCGTTCGTACGGTGTGCCTGTTGAACAAACCTTCCCGGCGCACCGTCGACGTGCGCGTCGAGTATATCGGATTCGACATCGACGACCATTTCGTGGTCGGGTACGGGCTGGACTTCGATGAGCGCTACCGCAACCTGCCGGACATCGCGGTTCTCGAGGGGGAGGCCGCCGCTGGAGCGGAGTGAGGTGATTCTGGGGTGAGATTGGCCGCCGAGCCGCCGCTCCTGCCGCGCCGTTCGGCCGGTCTCCAGACTAGCCGGACGGAGACCCGACGATCTTCCGGATGTCGTCCAGCGTATCCCCGAGGCGTGCGCAGGTCTCGGCCATCTGCGCCACGCTGGCGCGGACGACCGCAACCGGATCCCGCCCGCGTTCACCGACAGCGGCACTGTCGCGCAGGTGCCGGAGCGCAGACTGGTAGGTCCTGGCGGACCGCAGCATCGCCTCGGTCTGTGCCAGCAGGTCCAGGCCGTGGACTTCCAGCAGGTGCAGGCCTTCGTCCGGCGATTCGCTCCAGTTCGTCACGATCGATGTACCTCGCCGTTCAGGCCCTGGCCGGGCGCGCTCGTGCGGGGCGGGCATCATCGACGGCGCCGCCACTCGCGGAGTCTTCATTCGTCGTCCGGTCTCAGCAGTCCCGCGCGCAGCGCGTACCGGACGAGGTCCGCTCTCGACGCGAAGCGCATCTTCTCGTTCACGCGTGCCTTGTGCGTCTCGACGGTCTTCACGCTGATGTCGAGCGCCCCGGCGATCTCCCGATTGCTGAGGCCGCGGGCCACCAGCCGCACGATCTCCGCTTCGCGGCCCGTGAGGCGGGGTCCTTCGACGCTCAGCGCCGCCGGTGCCCGCGTATCGACGAGCACCTGGCTGGCGAGCGCGGGATCGACGTACAGCCCGCCACTCGACACCGTCCGGATGGCCTGAATGAGATGGAACAGCGCCGATCGTTTCAGCACGTACGCTCGAACGCCCGCAGCAACGAGGCGGCGAACGTAGGAGCGGTCCTCGTGCACCGACAGAATCACGACCGGCACGGCGTCCTTCTCCTTCGCGAGGCGCGCCGTCGCCTCGATGCCGTTCAGGCCGGGCATCGAGATGTCCATGACGACCACGTCCGGGTTCAGCTGGCGCACCATGCGGATGGCGCCTTCGCCGTCGCCGGCGGTTCCGACGACGCAGAGATCGGGCTGCCCTTCGATCAGCGCCTTCAATCCTTCGCGCACGATTTCGTGATCCTCGGCCACGCACACACGCAACCGCCGGCCGATGGTCATGCGTTGCCCTTCGTCACGATCCGAACGATGCCCCGCCGCCAGACTATTGGCCGAACCCATGCCTCCGTCCATCGGGATGCACCCCCGTGTGTCGGTGGAATCCCCGACCCTCGATCTCGACATCGCGCAGCGCGGGCGCCGGGTTGACGCCAGCCCTCGCGGATCGTACGGTCAGCATACTGCCGCACTCCCACGGGGCCTATGCCATTCCGCCATCTATCGGACGATGTGCTCGACTTGCTGACGCTCCTCGGCGAAATCGGGACTCGCTTTCTCACCGCGGTGGATGCGGAGACTGTTGCGGCGGACGTCTTCAACGCCCTCTCGACGCAGCTCAACCTTGGTATCTACCTCAACTATCTCCTCACCGACGACGGCAGGTCGCTGCGGCTGAACTCGTATGCAGGCATCGACGAATCGGCAGCGCGGTCGCTGGCGGTTCTGAAGCTCGGCCAGGCGATCTGCGGCACCGCCGCGCTCCACCGCACCCGAATCGTCGGCGAGGACGTCCAGAACACCGAAGACCCGCTCTTCGACCGCGTCAGGGAGCTCGGCGTCACCGCCTATGCCTGCCACCCGCTCCTTGCCGGCGGCCGGCTCATCGGCACGCTGTCGTTTGGCAGCCGGTCACGGAATCGGTTCACGGCAGTCGAGCTCGAGCTCATGCATACGGTCGCGACGTTCGCAGCCGTCGCCATCGACCGCGCGAACGTCTCGGAGAGGCATCGTCGCGCGCAGATGCTGCTGGGCAGGGCGCAGGAAGACGAGCGGCGGCGGCTGTCCCGCGAGCTGCACGATGAGATGGCACAGCGGCTGGCCGGGCTCAGCCTGGAACTGAGTGCCCTCGAGCCCCTGATCAGGCCGTCCTCGGCGGGCACGGCCAGGATCGAGGCGCTGCAGCGGCTCGTCGGCGATCTCGGATGCAGCGTCCATCGCATCGCCGTCGAGCTCCGGCCCGCAGCGCTGGACGACCTCGGTCTCTCGCTGGCGCTCTCGAACTACGTGGAGGAATGGTCCCAGCGTTGTGCCATCCCCGTCGACCTGCACATCAGCGGACTGGAGCGCCGCGCCCCGGAAGCCGTCGAGACCGCCGTGTACCGCATCGTGCAGGAGGCGTTGACGAACGTCGTAAAGCACGCGCGCGCCACCCGCGTCAGCCTCGTCATCCGCGCGACCGAGCACCACCTGCAGGCCGTGATCGAGGACAACGGGATTGGATTCGGCGTCGACGGCCAATCCCCGGGCGGAACCGCGCCGTCACAGCTCGGACTCGCCGGGATGGACGAGCGGGCCTCGCTGCTGGGCGGATCGGTCACCGTCGAGTCAGCGCCGGGACGGGGCACCTCGCTCTACGTCCGCATTCCGGTCCAGCAGAGCCTGCATCCTCGCGCCACCGAGGGACCCGCGCGCACGAACGTCATCGGCTGAACACGAACCGCGGGACGGGGCCGGGCGCGATCGGCAGTACCGCCTAGGGCTGCGCCTCGATCGCCCGCGTCACCTCCGCAGACACGCGACGCGCCTCGGCGAGCACGGCACCCTCGTCCATCGAGAGGACGCGCCTCCCTTCCATCAGCACGCGCCCGTTGACGATGGTCGCCTCGACATCGTCGCCCCGTGCGACGTAGACGAGATGCGAGATCGGGTCGTACAGCGGCGTATGACGCGCCTGGCGCATCCCGACGACGATCAGATCGGCTCGCTTCCCCGGTTCCAGTGAGCCCACCAGGTGATGGAGACCGAGCACGCGCGCCCCTCCGATCGTGGCCATCTCGAGCGCCATGCGCGCCGGTACGGCCCTCGGATCTCCGGTCGACAGCTTGTGCAGCAGCGCCGCCTGCCGCATCGCCTCGAACATGTCGAGATCGTTGTTGCTCGCGGCGCCGTCGGTGCCGAGCGACAGGCGCACGCCCGCCCTCGCGTACTCCGGCACCGGCGCGGTGCCGCTGGCGAGCTTCATGTTGCTCTCCGGATTGTGGGAGACGCCGACATTCCGCTCCGCGAGGATGCGGATGTCGTCCTCCGACGCCCAGACGCCGTGCGCGGCCACCGTCAGCGGCGCCCAGAAGCCGATCGACTCGAGGAACTGCACGGGCGTCGCGCCATGGCGCTCCCGCGCCGTCCTGATCTCGTCACGCGTCTCGGCGAGGTGGATCAGCAGCGGGACGCGCCTCGATCGAGCCAGGTCGCGGCAGGCCAGCAGCGTCTCGCGATCGAGCAGGTACATCGAGTGCGGCGCCACGGCGGGGACGATGAGCGGATCGCCGGCGAACTCCTCGATGAACGCTCCCGCGCGCACGAGCGCCTCCGCCGGCGTCTTCGCGTCCGGCGCCGGAAAGCCGATGACGGTCTGCCCGAGAACGCCGCGCAGACCCGCGGCCCGCGTCACGCGCGCGATCTCCTCCTCGAAGTAGTACATGTCGGCATACGCCGTCGTCCCCGACCGGATCATCTCCAGGATGGCCAGACGCGTGCCGGTGCGCACGAAGGCCGGCGAGACCGTTCCGGCTTCGGCCGGAAAGATGTACTCCTGGAGCCACTCCATCAGCGCGAGGTCGTCCGCGAGCCCGCGGTACATCACCATCGGCGCGTGCGTATGAGTGTTGATGAGGCCGGGCAGGACGATGGCGCCGCTGGCGTCGATGACGCGCGCGTCGGGATGCGCCCGGAGGACCTCGCCGGGGTCGCCCACCTGGGTGATGACCGTCCCGGCAATGGCCACCGCGCCGGGGCTCAGGACACGGCCACTGGCGTCCATCGTGACGACGGTTCCGCCGGTGATGACCAGCGCGGTCTCTCGAGGTGCCTGGCTGCGTGCCGCGGACTGGTGCCGCGCGGCAGCGGTGCCGCCCAGCACGAGCCCGGCCACCAGGACGACGGCGGCGAGACGAACGCCCATCTGCTGTGACATGCGGCCCATCTTACGCCGGCTCAGCGGGCCGGAGGGCCGGAACGGCCGTGCTGTGGCGAATTGTGTATAGTGGCCCGCGGTGCCGGTCCACGTCGTCGATCATCCGGTCGTGCAGGACGCGCTGCTCGCCCTGCGCGACGTCCGGACGCCCCCGGAGGAGTTCCGCCGCGTGGCCGGGCGCGTCTCGCTGCTGGTGGCGGCGGAGGCCCTGCGCGAGTTGCCGCGCGCGGCCGCCACGGTCGAGACGCCCCTCGGCCTCGCAAGCGGGAGCCGCGTGAGTGCCGAGGTGGTGGTCGTCCCGGTGCTCAGGGCGGGACTCGGCATGCTCGAGGCGGTACTGACGCTGTTTCCGGCCGCCCGCGTGGGCCACATCGGGCTGCAGCGCGACGAGCGCACCGCAATCGCGTCCCAGTACTACGCCCGTCTGCCGCAGCCGCTCGATGGCAGCTACGTGCTGCTCGTCGATCCGATGCTCGCGACGGGCGGCAGCGCGGTCGCCGGTCTGGAGCTGCTGCGCGAGGCAGGCGCCACCGATGTGCGGCTGGTGTGCGTCGTGGCGGCGCCCGAGGGCGTCGACCTCGTCTCCCGCCGCTTCCCCGACGTTACGATCTACACGCCCGCCATCGATCGTGAACTGAACGAGCGCAAGTTCATCGTCCCCGGACTCGGCGACTTCGGCGATCGTCTCTACGGAACGGAGTGAGCCGTGGAACAGAACGCACACCCCAGACCCGCGGGGGACCGGCGACGTCAGCCGCGCAACAGCGAACCGCAGTGGCGGACCGCCCTCACCCGGATCGAGAAGAACCGGATCCTCATCCGGGGGTATCCGGTCGACGAGATGATGGGGCGGACCGACTTCGGGGAGGCGGTGTATCTCCTTCTGGTCGGTGAGCTGCCGACACCCGCCATCGGCAGGATGATCTCGGCCATCCTCGTGTCGTCGCTCGACCACGGCGCGACGCCGCCGTCAACGGTGATCTCGCGCAACGTCGCGACGACGGGAGCGCCGCTGCGTGCGGCGGTCGCGGCCGGTGTGCTGGGGTTCGGACGGCACCACGGAGGAGACGTCGAGGCCTGCATGCGGTTCCTGGACGGCGGCGTCGGGCTGCTCGAGCACGGGCAGACGACGGCCGAAGCCGCGGCGGCCATCGTGCAGAGCGCACTGCAGAGCGGCACGCCGCCGCCCGGCTTCGGACACCGCCTGCACACGCACGACCCGCGGGCCGTCCGTCTGCTGCAGCTCGCCATGGACTTCGAGCTCGACGGGGACCACGTCCACCTCGCGCGCGACGTGGAGCGGGCGCTCTCGTCCCGGAACGGCGCCGAGGAGCCGTGGCCGCTGAATGTGGACGGGGCGATCGCCGCGATCTGCGGCGATCTCGGCCTCGACTACGAGCTGGGCAACGCACTGTTCATCATTTCACGGGTCCCCGGCCTGATTGCCCACGCGCACGAGGAGCGCGTGCGGCAGCATCCGATGCGGCAGATCAATCCCCAGGACCACATCTACGACGGGCCGTCGGAGCGCCGCCTGCCCACGATCCCGGCCTGACGCTCCCCGCCCCGCCCCGGAAGAATCCGCTGAGCCTGGAATTCTTCCCCGCCCCCCCGGCAGCATGCCGTCGATCTCCTCTGGAATCTGCCGTTTCTCGGCGGTCGCGTCCTGCCGGGGCGGGCACGCGTGTTGCCTCAAGGACAGGAACGAACCTTGTCGAAACGCCCGTCGCCGCGTCCCGCGGAGGAGTCGATGACACCAGAAGCCATGCTCGAGCGCCAGCCGTCCCCGCACGGCTACCCCAGCCACCACGAGCGCTACGTCGTGCTCAGCACCGGTGCCACGCTGTTCCTCCGCCCCGTGAAGCCCTCGGACCGGCAGGCGCTGGTGGCCCTCCACGCGGACCTCTCGCCGGAGAGCGCCTATCTGCGCTTCCTGGGACTCCGCCCGGACCTGGCGTCGCTGCTGAATCGCATGGTGGACGTGAACTACCGGTCCGATGTCACGCTGATCGCCGAGGCCGAGGGACGCATCGTGGCGGTCGCGTCTTACTTCGGCAGCGCCGCGCACCCGAACCGCGCGGAGGTGGCCTTCACGGTGTCGGACCGGTGGCAGGGGCTCGGCATCGGCACGCTCATGCTGGAGCGCCTCGCGCCGATCGCGCTCGAGGCCGGCATCGAGTACTTCGACGCGTGGACGCGCGAGGACAACAGCCAGATGCTCGCGGTCTTCCGCGACTGCGGCTTCACCATCGGCACGCAGTGGGACGGCAGCCTGGTCAAGGTGTCGCTCGACCTGTCGGTCACCGACGAGTACACGGAGCGTCACGCGGAGCGGTCCGCGCGGGCCGCCTACCACTCGATCAAGCCGTTCTTCGAGCCCCGCAGCGTGGCGGTCATCGGCGCGAGCCGGTCCCGCGGCAAGGTCGGCGGGCAGATGCTCTGGAACATCAAGAGCGCCGGTTTCCGCGGCGATCTGTACGCCGTCAATCCGAGCGGCGGGGAGATCGACGGCGTCAGGTCGTACAAGACGGTGTCGGACATCCCGGGCCCCGTGGATCTCGCGGTGATCACGGTCCCGGCGAAGCTGGTCGATGGCGCCGTCGACGAGTGCATCCGCAAGGGCGTCA
>Ga0299913_10005774_pt1 | contig 10628 bp, 7 predicted proteins | sample RVTome_9_FD_201360 | JGI IMG/M metagenome (GOLD analysis project Ga0299913, IMG submission 201360) | Soil microbial communities from uranium-contaminated site in the Upper Colorado River Basin, Wyoming, United States - RVT155D38 (version 2) ... | reverse complement strand
ACCGCCGTCGGCCAGGGTGAACCGGAACCAGACCGAGGCGCAGCTGCCGGCCTCGATGAGCGTCACGTCGGCGAAAACCGCCAGCGAGACGAGCACGTCCTGCGGGCCGGGGCAGCGGTACGACGCCCGGTTGCTGGTGACCAGCAACCCCTGGTCGAACTCGCACGTCGTCTCGTTCTCCGCGTCGTCGCGCAGCTCCCAGTTGCCCGGGGCGTTGAGGGAGTCCCGCACGATCAACTGCGCGCCGTCCGGCACCGCGGCCGGGGAGGGCGGGGCCGGGGCGCTCGACGTCGGCGCCGCGTCGGCTGACCCGGCCGGACGTGCCACGAGCGGCAGCGGGATGACCTGAGACACCACTCCGGCGACGCCGCCGATGAAGAAGACGGCGATCACCACGATGGCGATGAGGGTGCGCGTGGACCGGCGCCGGTCGCCGGCTGCCCGTGCGGACCCCGCGGCGCGGGCCGCCTGCGCCCGGGGGCTCGCGGCGCGGATCCGCGTCGTCGCGCTGCGTCCTGCGTCGCGTACCTCGGTGCCTGGGTCGCGTACCTCGGTGCTTGGGTCGCGCGCCGCGCCCGCGGCGGTGGGTGCCTGGATGCCGGCGGCGGCGCCGACCCGTGTGGTGACGGCGCCCACCGCGGCGGCGGTGGCCGCGTCGGTGTCGGCGCCGGGCGCGCCGGGATCGACCTGAGCCCGTCGCTGGCCGGTGCGCCTGCGGCCCGCGCCACGCCCTGGTGCCCGCTCACCAGCAGCCGGTCGAGCAGGTCCCGCGCCGAGGGCCGGCGCGCCGGGTCCTTGGCCAGCGCCTCCGCGACCAGGTCGCGCAACTCGGCGGTGAGGCCGGCGAGGTCGGGCTCCTGGGTCAGGATGCGGACCGCCATGGCCGGCAGCGAGTCGGCCGGGAACGGCACCCGGCCGGTGCCGGCGTAGGCGACGACCACCCCCCAGGCGAAGACGTCGGCCGCCCGGGTGAGTTCCCGCCCGGCCGGCTCCAGGCGCTCGGGCGCCATATAGGCGACCGTGCCGATCAGCTCCCCCGTACTGGTCTGGCGCGCCGTCGTGTCGACCTCGCGGGCGATGCCGAAGTCGATCACCCTTGGGCTGCCGGGGGCCAGCAGCACGTTGCTCGCCTTGAGGTCGCGGTGGATGACCCCGGCGCCATGGATCGCGGTCAGTGCGGTGGCGACGCCGATGGCGAGGCCGTACAGGTTGGCCGGGCTCAGCGGCCCCCGCTCCCGCACCACCGTGCCGAGGTCGGGCCCGTCGACGTACTCGATGACCAGGTACGGCGGGTCGTGGTCGGGATCGGCGTCGAGTACCTCGGCGGTGCAGAACGGCGGGACCTGCCGCGCCCGCGCCACCTCACCTCGGAAGCGGCGCCGGAACTCCTCTCCCTTGGCCACGTCCGTGCGGATCATCTTGACCGCCACGAGCTGACCGGCGGGGGACCGCCCGAGATAGACCCGCCCCATGCCGCCCTCCCCCAGCCGGGCGGTCAGTTCGTAGGCCCCGAGACGGCGCGGGTCCTCCGGCCGGAGCGGCCATCCCTGCGGCGCGATGGATCCGGTCATGGGTGCGCCTCCCCCGTACGAGCCCGACTGTCGCCGGGTGCCGTCGCGCGTGTCGCTGGTGAGCACTCGCTGGTAGCCAACAGCATGCCACCGCCGGGCCAGCGGTACATCCGGCGAGCTTCCGGGACGCCCGCACGGACCGTCCGGTGCGGGACGTCCTGGGCGGATCTAGATCGAGGTGCCGATGATGGTGGCGATGCCGCTGCCGACGATGGCGGCCGCGAACCCGATCGTCGGCGCCCGCCACGTGGTCAGCGGCCGCAGGCCGACGGCGACCAGCAGGGAGACGACGAACGCCCCCGTCGCCGCGGGCAGCGCACCGACCAGTGTGGTCAGTGCCTGGGCGCGGGGGGCGACGCAGGGGGCGCCGAAGGCGTCGACGCAGGTGGCGGCGGCGGCCCCGTCCAGGGTCAGCGTCCAGGCCAGGAACAGCACCAGCGGCACGAGGAACCAGCTGAACGTCCAGGCCAGCACCGGCCCCCAGCGGCGTTCCGGATCCCCGGGCTCGATGACCGCCATGGAGGCCCGGCCGGTCGCCGGCGGGTACGCGGACGCGCCGCGCCGGGGCGGGTACGGCGCCGGTGGGCGGTAGGGCGCCGCGGAGTACGGCGCCCCCGAGTACGGGGCCGCGGAGTACGGGGCCGCGGAGTATGGCGCCGCCGAGCGCGGCGCGGCGCTACCCGGATATGGCGCGGAGGAGTAGGGCGCCGCGGGGTAGGGCGCGGCCGAGCGTGGGGCCGCGGAGTACGGTGCGGCGGAGTACGGTGCGGCCGAGTACGGCGCCTCCGGGCGCGGCAGCGACTCGGTGGGGGCGTCGTAGCCGTACCCATTGGGGTACCGGGTGGACGGACCCGGCGCGGACGAGTACGGGGCAGCGGAGTAGGGCGCCGCCGAGCGCGATTCCGGGTACGGCGCGGAGCCGTTGGCATCGGCGGCGTAGCGCGGGTCCGGCGTGGCCGGGTACGGGGTCGACGGGTACGGCGCCGAGGAGTACGGGCTGTCGGTTGCGGCGCCGGGCGATGTGCCAGGGTAACCGTTGCCCGCCTGCGGCGGCGGCGAGTACGCCGTCGTCGGGTCCTCGTCGGACTGGTAGCGGTCGGACTGGTATGACGAGGTCGGGTACGGCACCGCCGAGTGGCGGCCCGACTGCCGCGGCGGGGCCGAGTACGGCGGCGGGGCCGAGTACGGCGGCGCAGAGTGCTGCGGCGAGGCATACCCCCCGGAGGCCTCGCGGGGATACCCCGACGACGGGTACTGCCGGCTGGAGAAGCGCTCGGTCGGGTCGTCGTAGCGCTCGCTCGGGTACCGGCCGGCGCTCGGCGCGTCGCCGTCGGCCGGGTGGTGCGCGGCCCGGTGTTGTCCGGGCTGGTACGGGTCGGCGCCGTAGCCACCGTCCTGGTAGGGCGAAGCCGGAGGGTACCGGGTCTCCGGCGCGGGTGCATAGCCCGACGCGGGCGGGTAGCCCGGCTCGGAAGGGTAGCTCGATGCGGCCGGGTGGGGCTGCTCCGGGCGGTCGTCCGCGCCAGGAGGCTGCCAGTATTCGGAATAGCGGGGCAGCGCGGGGTCGGTGCTCGTCGCCCAGCGCGGCTCCGGCCCGGACCACTGCGTGGGCTGCACCCGGCGGTAGCCGGCGGGGGGCGAGCCCTCATCGTCGGCGTCGCGCTGCCGCGGCACCCAGGTGTCCTCGGCGGCCCACTCATCACCGGAGACTCTGCCGCCGCGGTCCCCTTGCGGTGTTCCGCGTGGGTCGTGCGACCAGTCCCGGTAGTCCACCATTCGAGCGTGTCTGGTCGGATGCGGAATTGCAATCCTCTGGGAAACCAATTCGGTCACACGGGCAACGGCGTGTCGCCACACCAGTCCCGCGGGTTTCTTGGCTGCACATGCTGGGGACGGTGTTTCCGCTGGCGGGAGGGCCTTGCGGAGGTTTCCCCAGCGGATGTGCACAACCTGTGCACAGGACCGCACACAGTACCTCCGGCGGGTATCCACAGGTTGTCCCGAGACCCGTCCACCGGGATGGTTGAGCGGGCCCCGCCGGGTCCATATCGTGACCTGCACCGGATTGGAGTGTCGTACCCGACCGGTATAGCTACGGCGTAGCGGACGGGTGAGGGGGGCCGGTGTCGATAACCGACGAGGTGCGGGCGCCGGCGGGCGGGTCGTCGGGGGGTGCGGGCGGCCAGTTCGACCGCACCCCCCCGCAGGACATCGCCGCCGAGCAGAGCGTCCTCGGCGGGATGCTGCTGTCCAAGGACGCCATTGCCGACGTCGTCGAGATCCTCCGCTCGGCGGACTTCTACCGGCCCGCGCACGCCATCGTCTTCGACGCGATCCTCGACCTGTACGGGCGCGGCGAGCCGGCCGATCCCGTCACCCTCGCCGCCGCCCTGACCGACGCCGGGCAGATCAGCCGGGTCGGCGGCGCGCCGTACCTGCACGACCTGGTCCACACCGTGCCGACCGCCGCCAACGCGGCCTACTACGCCAAGATCGTGGCGGAGCGGGCGGTGCTGCGGCGGCTGGTCGAGGCCGGCACCCGGATCGTCCAGTTGGGCTACGGCGCCGCCGCCGGCGCCGGCCGGGACGTCGACGACGTCGTCGATCTGGCCCAGCAGGCGGTGTACGACGTGACGGAGCGCCGGGTCAGCGAGGATTTCGCTGCCCTGGCCCAGGTGCTGCAGCCGACGCTGGACGAGATCGAGGCGATCGGCGCGCACGGCGGCGTGATGACCGGCGTGCCGACCGGCTTCGCCGACCTCGATCGGCTGCTGCACGGCATGCATCCGGGGCAGTTGATCGTCGTCGCCGGCCGGCCCGGTCTGGGCAAGAGCACCGCGTCGATGGATTTCGTCCGCTGCGCCGCCGTCCGGCACGGGCTGGCCAGCGTCATCTTCTCCCTGGAGATGAGCAAGATCGAGGTGGTCATGCGGGTGCTGTCGGCGGAGGCCCGGGTGCCGCTGCACGTGCTGCGTTCCGGTCAGCTCTCCGACGATGACTGGACCAAGCTCGCCCGCCGGATGGGCGAGATCAGCGAGGCACCGCTGTTCATCGACGACACGCCCAACATGAACCTGATGGAGATCCGCGCCAAGGCCCGGCGGCTGCGGCAGCGGCACGACCTCAAGCTGATCGTGGTCGACTACCTGCAGCTGATGACCTCGCCGAAGCGGGTGGAGAGCCGCCAGCAGGAGGTCTCCGAGCTGTCCCGTGGCCTGAAGCTGCTGGCCAAGGAGGTGGAGTGCCCGGTCATCGCGGTCAGCCAGCTCAACCGCGGGCCCGAACAGCGCACCGACAAGCGCCCTCAGCTGTCTGATCTACGCGAATCGGGCTGCCTGACCGCGGAGACCAGGATCGTTCGAGCCGACACGAACTCGGAGGTCACGCTCGGTGAGTTGCTCTCGTCCGGCGCTCGCGACGTCCCCGTCTGGGCGCTCGATGAGCGGTTGAGGCATGTCCCGCGCACCATGACGCACGTCTTCCCCAGCGGCCGGAAGGAGGTGTTCCGGCTGACGCTGGCGTCCGGCAAGGAGGTCGACGCGACGGCGAACCATCCGTTTCTGACCTTCGCGGGCTGGCAGTCGCTGGGCGAGCTGGCACCGGGCACCCGCATTGCCACACCGCGCCACCTTCCCCCGCCCTTGGCCACCCGGCCCTGGCCCGAACCGGAGTTGATCCTGCTGGCACACCTGCTCGGGGGCGGGTCCTTCGTGGCCCGTCAACCGATCAGGTACGCCAGCCGGGACACAGAGAACCTGCGCGTGGTGGCCGAGTCGGCGAAGTATTTCGGAGTGACCGCCACTGTGGATCAGTACGCGGCCGCCACGGTCACCACCCTCCGGCTGCCCGCCCCCAACCGGCCGGCCCGCGGGCGACGAAACCCCATCGCGGCGTGGCTGGACGGGCTCGGGCTCCTCGACAAGCGATCGCCTGCGAAGTTCCTCCCGGGGGGGATCTTCGCCTTGCCGGATGCGCAGGTCGCGCTGTTCCTGAGGCATCTCTGGGCGGCGAGCGGTTCCGTGCGGTCGGACCGGTCGGGACGCGGTGGCACCGTCTACTTCGCTTCCACAAGCAGGCGGATGGCGGAGGACGTGAGCCGACTGCTGCTCCGGTTCGGCATCAACGCACGCCTCCGAGGCGGCACCCAAGACCATGCCCGCCGGCCGTACGCCGTGGATGTCTCCGGACGAGAAGATCAGTCGACAATGCTTCGGGAGATCGGCGTACCCGGCCGGCGGGCAGGGTCGGGTGGTCGGCTTCGAGAGGAGGCCGCTGATCTGGAGAGCTACGCGACGAACGACGTGTTCTGGGACGAGATCCGGGAGGTCTCCTCCCTCGGCGAGCGCGACGTCTACGATGCCACCGTGCCGGGCTTGCACAACTTCGTGGCCAACGGCGTGTCGGTCCACAATTCGATCGAGCAGGATGCGGACGTTGTGGTACTCCTGCACCGCGACGACTACTACGACAAGGAGTCGCCGCGCGCCGGTGAGGCCGACTTCATCGTCGCCAAGCACCGCAACGGCCCGACGGACACGGTCACCGTGGCCGCCCAACTGCACCTGTCCCGTTTCGTCGACATGGCGATCGTATGAAGGACCGCCCGCACCGTCGTGTCAGCGACCTGGCGGGTCTCAGAGCAGCTCCAGGACGGTGGCGTTGGCCATGCCGCCGCCCTCGCACATGGTCTGCAGCCCGTAGCGGATCCCGCTGTCCCGCATGTGGTGCAGCATCGTCGTCATGATCCGGGCGCCGGAGGCGCCGAGCGGGTGGCCCAGGGCGATCGCGCCGCCACGCGGGTTGAGCCGGGCCGGATCGGCGCCGGTCTCGGCCAGCCAGGCCAGCGGCACGGGGGCGAACGCCTCGTTCACCTCGTACACGCCGATCTCGTCGAGCTTGAGCCCGGAGCGGCGCAGCACGCGGGCGGTGGCGGGGATGACGGCCGTGAGCATGATGACCGGATCGTCGGCGGCGACCACGGCCGTGTGGATGCGGGCCAGCGGCGTCAGGCCGTGCGACCGCGCCCACTCGCTGGTGGTGACGGCGAGCGCCGCGGCGCCGTCGGAGATCTGCGACGCCGAGCCGGCGGTGACCACGCCGTCGGGGTCGAACGGGGTCGGTAGCTGCGCCAGCGCCTCGAGCGAGGTGTCCCGGCGCACCCCCTCGTCCGCCGCCACCCCGGCGACCGGGGCCAGCTCCGCGTCGAAGAGACCCGCGTCCTGGGCGGCCGCGGCGCGCACGTGGCTGCCGAGGGAGTACTCGTCGAGCCGGGCCCGCGACTGCCCCCACCGCGCGGCGATCATCTCGGCGCCGACGCCCTGGCTGAACGGGATCAGGGCCCCGTCGGCGAAGCCCTTCACCCCGGCGTACCGGGTCCGGACCGCCTCGCCGAACGGCCGCCCCTCGGCGGCGCTCGCGCCCATCGGGGTGCGGGTCATCGACTCCACGCCGCCGGCGACCACCAGGTCGGCCTGGCCGGAGAGCACCGCGGCCGCGGCGAAGTGCACCGCCTGCTGGCTGGAGCCGCATTGCCGGTCCACGGTGGTGCCCGGGACGGTCTCGGGCCAGCCGGCCGCGAGCACGGCGTTGCGGCCGATGTTCCACGACTGGTCACCGACCTGTGAGACGCAGCCCCAGATCAGGTCGTCCACGTCGACCGGGTCCAGCCCGGTGCGAGCGGCCAACGCGCCGAGCAGATGCCCGGACAGGTCCACCGGGTGCACCTCGGCCAGGCCGCCCTTGCGCCGGCCCACCGGCGTCCGCACGGCCCCGACGATCACCGCGTCACGCATGGCACCTCCCAGCGCCTACTCGTGGGTAACCTTCGCCTCCGATGGTACGCCGTGCCGCGCGCCCCGCCCCGGGGTAGAAGGGGTGCGCCGGCCGAGGGATTCGCGGGGGTCAGGTCAGCGCGGCCGTGCGTACCAATGTGAGGATCACCAGCAGCACCACGACGGCGCCGGTGGCGACCGACTGCACGGCGGTGCGGCGCTGCCGCGGGGCGTACGCCAGGGCGGCGGCCACCGCCGCCCCCGTGACCATCCCGCCCAGGTGCCCGGCGATCGAGATGCCGCTGACGGTGAAGGTCAGGACGAGGTTGATCACCAGGATGCCGACGATCGCGGAGGTGTCGCGGCGCAGCCGGCGCTGCACGACGAAGAACGCGGCGAACAGGCCGAAGACCGCGCCGGAGGCGCCGGCGGTCAGCGCGTTCGGCGCGGCGAACAGGTAGACCGCCACGCCGCCGCCGAAGCCCGAGACCAGGTACAGCGCCAGGAACCGGGCCCGGCCGAGCAGCGGCTCCAGCACCCCGCCGACCACCCACAGGGCCCACATGTTGACCGCCACGTGGAGCAGGCCGTAGTGCAGGAACATGTTGGTGATCAGCCGGTAGGCCTCCCCGGCGGCGACGCCGTGGAGCGGCCCGAACTGCGTGAACGACGCGTAGCCCAGCATGGCGCCCCACTCGTGCAGCGGCGTGGAGGCGCCGAGCAGCCCGCCCCACCCGCCGCCGACCAGTGCCCGGGTGCCCCCGACGATCACGGCCAGCACCGCCATCGCCACGTTGACACCGATCAGCGCCTTGGTCACGTACCCGTGCTGGCCGGAGGCGGTCCCGCCGAAGGCGGTCCGGGGGGCGCGCTGGGTGCGCCGGCCCTCGGCGACGCAGTCGGGGCAGTGCTGTCCCACCGCGGCCTCATGCATGCACGCGGGGCAGATCGGCCGGTCGCACCGGCTACACCGCAGGTACGTCTCGCGGCTCGGGTGGCGGTAGCAGACCGGGATCGTCGGCGGCTGGGTGGGCTGCTGGGTCACGCCCGCAACGGTATCCGGCGGGGCGTCGCGTTGGGCGTCACGAACCGGTGTCCTCGATCTCCACCCGCTGGATCGCCACCTCGGTCAGCGGGCGGTCGCCCGGGCCGGTGGGGGTGGCCGCGATGGTGTCCACCACCTTCGCCGACTCCTCGTCGGCGACCTGGCCGAAGATGGTGTGCCGCTGGTTCAGGTGCGGCGTCGGCCCGACCGTGATGAAGAACTGCGAGCCGTTCGTGCCGGGGCCGGCGTTCGCCATGGCCAGCAGGTACGGCCGGTCGAAGACCAGCTCGGAGTGGAACTCATCGGCGAACGTGTAGCCGGGACCGCCCCGGCCGGTGCCGGTGGGGTCGCCCATCTGGATCATGAACCCGTCGATCACCCGGTGCATGATGGTGCCGTCGTAGTACGGACCGGACCCCTTCTGCTGGGTGCGCGGGTCGACGTAGTCACGGGTGCCCTGGGCGAGTTCCACGAAGTTGCGCACCGTCTTCGGCGCGTGATACGGGAACAGCTCCAGCCGGATCGGGCCGGCGCTGGTGTGCAGGGTCGCGTAGACGGCCACGAAACATACTCCTCGGTCGTTTAAACGTACGGGTGTTCGGTTACTAGAAGTGAGTACCCGGCAATCCTCCCATGCGGCCGTTCCGGTGGTGCGGGGGCATCCGACGGGGGAGGATGTCCGGGGTGACACAAACAGGGCGGGGACCCTCGCCCGAGGGAGGTGGCAGAGTTGGCATTCGGCCGGCACAAAACCGAGACCCGGGCGAAGCTGTTCCGGGAGGAGATGGGCGAAGGCCTCGATCATCTGATGCGCGCGGCCGGTCACGCGGCCGGCGGCATCGGTGCCGCGGTCAGCCCACGCATGGACGCCGCCCGGGAGCAGTTGGCGCCCACCGCGGACCGGGTACGCAGGCGCGCCTCGCGCGGCTGGGAGTCGACCGCGTCCGCGTTCACGCCGCTGACCGAGGCGGCCCGGGGAGCGTCCCGGCAGGCCAAGGCCAAGGGGCGCAAGTACGTCTTGCGCAAGGAGGAGGAGCCGCCGCGCAAGCGGTGGTCGGTGCTCGCCGGCCTGGTCGCCGCGGGTGCGGCGGTCGGGGCGATCGGCGCGCTGGTGCTGCGCCGGCGCCGGAAGGATCAGTGGGAGGAGTACGACCCGAACCTGCCGCTGGAGGCGCGCGGGGAGCGGCCCGACCGCATCGCCGACGCGAAGGCCAAGGTGGGTGACGTCGCGGAGAAGGCCGCCGACAAGGCCAAGGACGTGGCGCACAAGATCAGCGATACGGCCAGCAAGGCCGCCGACAAGATCGGCGTCGGCGCGGACCGGACCGCTGACAAGATCGGGGCAGGTGCCGACACGGCGGCCGACAAGATCGGCACGAGCGCCGAGAAGGCCGCCGCCGCCACTGCCGCGCAGGCGGCCGAGGTACGGGACCGCACGGCGGACCCGTATCCGCGGAGCGGGACGAGCGGCACCGCGACCACGGACGAGCTGATCACCAGGACCGGCTCCCAGTCGCAGAACAGCCGTAGCTGACAGGCGCGGCGCAAGACCGGTGGGGTGGGGCGTTGAACGCGCTCCACCCCACCCTCGCGTGCGCCGCTCCCCGGCGCCGGCCAGCCGCGGACCGCCGCGCCGGCGGCGGCTACAGCCAACCGGCGCGCCGGAACTGCCGGTAGAGGATCACCGAGGCGGTCACCATCAGGCCGAGCACGACCGGGTACCCGAACGGCCAGCCCAGCTCCGGCATGTCCCGGAAGTTCATCCCGTACACCCCGGCGATCGCGGTCCATACCGCGGCGATGGCCGCCCACGCCGCGATCTTGCGCATGTCCTGGTTCTGCTCGACCGAGACCTGCGCGAGCCGGGCCTGCAGGATCGACCCGAGCAGTTCCTCGAAGGACGTGATCTGCTCGACCGTGCGGCTGAGATGGTCGTGCACATCCCGGAAGTAGCGCCGGATCTCGCGCGGCACGTCCGAGGTCGGGGAGACCAGCGCGTCGAGTGGCCGCTGCAGCGGGACGACCGCACGGCGAAACTCCACCAGCTCCCGCTTGAGCTGGTAGAGGCGCTGGACCGGGCCCTGTCCGTGCCGGGCGAAGACCTGCTCCTCCAGGGCGTCCAGGTCGTCCTCGACGCGCTCGGCCACCTCGATGTAGCGGTCCACCAGGTGGTCGGCGACCGCGTACGCCACCACCCACGGGCCGTGCGCCAGCAGGTCGGGCTTGGTCTCGAGGGCGGCG
>Ga0299913_10005773_pt1 | contig 10629 bp, 11 predicted proteins | sample RVTome_9_FD_201360 | JGI IMG/M metagenome (GOLD analysis project Ga0299913, IMG submission 201360) | Soil microbial communities from uranium-contaminated site in the Upper Colorado River Basin, Wyoming, United States - RVT155D38 (version 2) ... | reverse complement strand
ACTGCGAGCCGTCCGGCATGGTCCAGGTCAGGTCGGGTGCCGTCGAGGTGGACTGGACCCCTCCAGCGATGACCGTGTCGAGCATCCCGGATCCGACCAGCGCGGCCGCGTTGCCCACCGCGGTCAGCCCACCCGCGCAGTGTCTGTTGACGGCCTGACCGGGAACGCCCGTCATGCCGGCCGCCACGGCAGCATGCCTGGCCAGGTCTCCTCCGCCGTACAGTGACTCGGCCAACACGATGTCCTCGACGGTGTCTGCTGCCACCCCGGCCCTCTCGATGACCGCCTCCGCCACGATCCGAGCGAGCACGTCGGCACCCACGTTGCGCAAGGAGCCTTTGTACGCTGTCCCAATCGGGGTACGAGCCGCGCTCACGATCCATGCGTGTGTCATGAAACCTCTTCCTTCAATGGGGAGCCGGCGAGCGCGGCCAGGCCGGCCAGCACGTGCGCCCGCACCACCTCCCGACGACGTGAGGTCGCAACGGACCGTGGCCCCATCGCGACCGACATGATGGCCGACTGCGCCGCGTTCATCGCGACCACGAGCTCCTCCTGCTCACAGCCCGGGAACGCTACCGCCAGCGAGCTGAGCCAGCGTTGTACGTAGACCTCCCGCCCCCGGACGAAGTTGCGCCGGTGTGAATGCGCCAGCGATCGCTGCTCGTGCTGCCAGATCGCGGCGAGCCGATCCCGCTCGAGGGTGAAATCCAGGTGCACGTCGACCAGGTGCGCCAGTTCCTGCTGCGGATCGTCGCGAACCGCCCCCAGTCGCACCAGGAGCTCCGCGGTGGCGGCAGCGAACAGTGCACCGAGGATCTCGTCCTTCGACGAAAAGTGACGGTAGATCGCCGAGCCGCTGATCCCGGCCTCCTGGCCGATCAGGTCGACGCCGACCGCGTGGAATCCGTGTTCGGCGATCAGCCGCTCGGCGGCATCGAGGATCGCCTGCTCCCGGTCCATCATCAGCCTCGGAAGTCCATCCAGTGTCCATGAGCGGTCCACCCCAGGCGGAACGGGATCTCGATGCGGCAGATCGGTCCCTTGGTGATGTCGTAGGTGTCGAAGATCAGGTACTCGCCCCGGTTCTCGGCCCACCAGGAAACCGGGACGATGACGAAGCCGTCACCCTCGGGCGAGTCGATCGAGCGTGGCGCGAAGGTCGCCTCCAGCACAGCCGCCGGCTGGTCCTGCCGGATCTGGTACTCCTGGTCCGAGAGCGTCTTCATATTGGTGACCACGAGGCTGTTCATCGACATGCCGCTGCGCTTCACCCGGCCGCCCACCTGGCAGCCCCAGGTGTAGTTCTTGCCGTAGTAGCGCTCGTCAATCTTCGGCAGCTCGGAGGGCCGGTCCGAGAGCTGCTCGCGCTTGGACTCGCCGGTCCTCAGATTGACCTGCCAGCGTCCCAGCTGGCTCTTAGCGATGCTGAAGAACAGCGCTACGTCGTCGCCGTCCTCGAAGTCCTGCTCGAACGGGAACGGGGGGCGGTTGAAGATCGGGGCGTCGAGGGTCAGGATGTCGCCGTCGATGTTCGCCGACATGGTGTGCATGACGTACTGCGGATCAACGTCCAGCGTGATCCAGCGGACCTCGCCCTGCAGGTCGTGGCGCGGGATCAGGCCCAGCACGATCGGACGCTCCGGCTCCCAGGAGTAGACACTCTTGCCCTTGGCAACCCGAGCGGTATCGACCAGGAACGGCTGGAAGGGCATCACGACGTACTCACTGGTGAGCCAGATGTCGTGAGCGACGGTGTTGTACGGCGCATCCCACAGTTCCCGGGAGTCCACTCGTCCGTCCGGGTGCACGTAGTGCATGGTCACGTACGGAGCCTCGCTGCGGTAGGTCCAGCCGTACAGGACACCGGTGTCCGGGTCCCACTTCGGGTGTGCCGTGAAGCCGGCGTCCCCGAAGCAAGCCTTCTGGTGCAGCCCGGCGGAGAGGGCCGGGGACCAGTCCACGACCCCGACCGTCTCGAGCGTGATCGGGTCGATGGCGATCGGAGCGCCGACCGAGTCGGCGGTAGCCACCATCTTCCCGGCGAACGGGAAGATGTTCACATTGTTGGTGCCCTGCGGAACGGCGCGGGTGAACTCGTCGCGGCACAGATCGCCGAGGCCCATCGACCGCCAGTCGTTCCAGTCACCGTCGGCCCAGGTGAGCATGCTTCGGCCGTACTTCTGCTCGAGGTTGTACTTGGGGGTCCGAATCCAGCGGTTGCGGAAGTCCGCGCGACCGTTGTCGAACACCAGGCCCTGGACCATTCCGTCCATCGCGAGCAGCGTGTTCGCCTGGTTGCCCTTGAACGGTCGTTTCCACGTGGGCCCTGTCCGGTAGAACCCTCCGGAGAGCTCCTTCGGGATCTCTCCATGGGTGACGATGCACTCCTCAACTGTGGCCTCGAAACGCATCGGCTGGAAGGGGCCCTTGAACTGAGTTCCCTGAGGAATCGGGTATCCCACAGTGTCTCCCGGTGATCTTGAGCCGGCTCGGTCGACCGGCTTCTCACCGTCGACCATAACTGCGACAAGTCGTCTTGTAAACGGGTTCCTCGAAAAATGTGAACGCTCGTTCTCACCGCCGCGAGTGCTGACCCCGACCAATCGAGGCAGCAGGATCGGTCCGACCCGACCAGAGCGGTTGTGTCCTGGAGAACCGCGTCATGTCAGGCGCAGAACCAGCCGCACCGCGGCGTCGGCAATCTCATCAGAAGTGTGGCCCTCGGTGTCTCGGTACCAGCGGGACACCCAGATCGCCATTCCCAGCAGCAGCCTGGTCGTGACCACCGGGTCGGCCTTCGCCAGGACTCCGGCATCGATGGCCCTCTCCACCGCGCGGTACCACATGGACTCGTACTCGTGTGACCACTTCTGCCACCGCTTATAGGCATCCGACTGCACGCCGGTCCCGCCGGCCACCACCATGAGAAACTCCTTGGTGCGGATGGCGGCATCGACCTGGATGCGCAGCAGGCCCTCGAGCGTCGAGCCCGGATCGTCATCGGCCTCGATCAGCTCCCGCACCCTTTCCCCGAGGTCCGAGGTGTACCACTCCAGCACGATGCCGAGAAGGTGCTCCTTAGTGGGCACCGTGCGATACAAGGTGGCCCTGGAGACTGAGAGGCGCTCCGCGACCGCCTCGATCGAGACGGCGCCGTAGCCCCCCTGGGAGAACAGCTGGGCGGCCGCGTTGGCAACGTCCTCGATGCTGATGACGCTCCGCGGACGCCCGGGACGACGCGGCCCCGCGGTCTCCGAGTTCAGTTCGGTCATGTCTGTCTCCCTTCGGCGACACGCGGGAGATCTTCCCTTGCCGGCGCTTCGCATCACGTTCCATATTTCCGGATCGTAGGTATCATAACCTTGTGAGGGCGATCATCGACCTTGCCCGCTCGTGACGTCGACCGTGAGGCATGACAATGACCGTGCCGGCTGACCCCGACGCCCAGGAATACGTGACCTGGGTGAACTCGCTCCCTCTGGCGGTCGAATTCGGCATCAGCTGCGTGGAGGCGACTCGAGGGGGCACCCGGATGACACTCACCAAGTCACCGATCGCCGCCAACCCGAATGGGGCCATACATGGCGGAATCGTCTCGGCCCTAATCGACCACGCTATGGGCGCCACCGCAATGACCGTTATGCCACCCCGCACCGCAGCGGTCACCGCAACACTGAACATCGACTACCTCGCGCCGGCGGTCCTCCCGCTCACCTTCGACACCACTGTCGTTCGGCACAGCAGAGCCTTGGTGTTCGTGCAGACGCGGGTACGCCGCGGCGAACGACTCGTCGACGTGGCCACCGGCACATTCGTGGCGCTGGACAACTACCTGCTGGATCCCGCCGAGGCGACGGGGGATCTGCCTGGCTACTACTTCACACCCCCTCCGGTCGCCGCCGCCTCTGATGCCTGAGGAGCCGACCGCGCCTTCGTTGCAGGCAGGGCGCTATGCCGGCATCGCGTCGCGTTACGTCAGCCGGCTGGCGTTTCTGCGCTCGGCGGTGCGCATCGTCCACGAGCAGACGCGTCGAGGTGGGCCGCCGCCCTCTGCGTAGCGCGGCGCGGCCTCTCAGCGAACGGGGTGCTCGAGGTCCCGCCAGGAGCCGCGAGCGGTGACAGTTCCTTCAGCGTCGCGAACCACAACCTCACCCGGCCCGGGTCCCAGTGCGGCAGTCAGTTCCTGGAGGCCGACCATCGGCCGCACCAGCCGATAGGCGAACTCGCGGCCCACCAGGTCCACGCCTGCGGCGCGGAGGAGCTCGGCCATCGCGAGCACCTGGAGTGGGCCGTGCACGACCAGGCCCGAATAGCCCTCGCGCTCGGCCCAGGCGAGGTCGTAGTGGATGCGGTGCGCGTTGTAGGTCAACGCCGAGAAACGAAACAGGAAGGTCTCGTCAAGGTGCCGGGTCCAGCACGGACCTGCCGAGGTGGTCACTGACTCGCCGCCCACTGGCGGAGCCGGTGCCGGCTGCGGCGTGCTGTCGGCTCCCGACGGCAAGACCGCATCCCGGTAGACGATGTCGTGCTCCTCCGCGACCGCCGTCCGGCCGTCCTGACGCAGCTCGTGACCGACGGTCACGAACTCCAACAAGCCGCTGCGTCCCTGCTTCGTCTTGCGCCCGACGACTCGGATCGACCGGGTGGTCTCGACGCCATACCGCATCGGCACCAGGGTGCGGACCCGCCCGCCGGCGAACATCCGGCGCCGTCCCGGGCCCGGCGGCGTTGGAATCCCCACGCAGGGATGGCCGTCCGGGCCGAGGAGCTCCTGCGGCGCCATCTCCAGAAGATGCACCATCTGCCACAGCGGCGGCAACACCTCATCGGGGATCGGCACCCCGAGAAGCGTGCCGAGTGCGGCGCTAGCGCCGTGACCGAGGATTGCTCGAACTTCGTGTGTGGTCTCACGCTCAGGCGTCTGCGCCATCGCTCCTCCTCAGGATCCATCGGGCTCGCTCCAGGACCGGCGCATCGACCATCTGGCCATCGAGGACCGCTAGGCCGGTTCCGGACGCGGCAGCCAGCGCGGCTCGCGCCCAGGCGACCTCCTCGGCCGAGGGACTCATCGCTTGGTTGACCACCGGCACCTGTGCGGGGTGAATGCACAACTTGCCACCGAGTCCCTCCTGAGCGGCCATTCGAGCGTCCCGTTCGGTTGCCGAGGCATTTCGTACATCGGTGGTGACCCCGTCGATGGGTGCCGGCAGCTCACCGAGCCGACTGTGCAGGACTAGCTGTGCGCGGGCGTGGCCGACGAGCTCAGCACCGGGCACGCAGCGGAGGTCCGCCGCGAAGTCAAGGTGCCCGAAGGCCAGCCGGTCACTGGCGGCGACGATCTTGCTCAGTGCGGCCAGGCCGTGGGCGGTCTCGACCAACGCGATCACCACTGTCGACGTGGGGAGCAGCTCGCGCAACCGCCGCAGCCGGGCGGGCATCGCCAACGGCAACACCACGGCGAGGAGCCGATCCCCGACCGTGGCCAGCTCCGCGACATCAGCCGCGAAGAGCTCGCCCGACACATCGTTGTTGATTCGGACCGCAGCTGCCGCGCCGCCGTCCAGCGCCGCCCGGGTGGCCCGTCGCGCCTCGACCTTGGCCGACGGGTGCACCGCGTCCTCGAGGTCGATCACCGTCAGGTCCGCACCCGAGAGCAGCGCCTTGTCGATCCGGTCCGGCCGGCAACCCGGGACGAAGAGCAGGCTGCGTGCACTCAGGGCCGCCTCCGGCCCGCGCGGCCCCGCGCTCACCGCCGACCGCTGCTGCGCTCGATCAGCTGCTTGGCGATCACGTTGCGCTGGATCTCATTGGTGCCCTCGCCGACGATCATCAGTGGCGCGTCCCGGAAGTACCGCTCCACGTCGTACTCGGTGGAGTAGCCGTAGCCGCCGTGGATCCGGACGGCGTTCATCGCCACCTCCATGGCGGTCTCGGACGCGAGATACTTGGCCATCCCGGCTTCCATGTCCGAGCGCGCCCCCGAGTCGTAGCAGCGTGCGGCATACAGCGTGAGCTGTCGAGCGGCCTCCAGCTTCGTGGCCATCTCGGCGAGGTAGTTCCCGATCGACTGGTGCTTCCAGATCGGCACCCCGAACGACTCGCGCTCCTGCGCATAGACCAGCGAGTCCTCCAGAGCCGCAGCGCCGACACCGAGCGCGCGCGCGGCCACTTGCAGCCGGCCGACCTCCAGACCCCGCATCATCTGGCTGAACCCCTGGCCCTCGACATTGCCGAGCAGAGCGGTACCCGGAACCCTCATCTCGTCGAAGCTGATCTCACAGGACTCCACGCCCTTGTAGCCGAGCTTCGGGATGTCCCGCGAGACGGTGAGGCCCGGACCCTGCTCGACCAGCAGGATCGAGACACCCCGGTGCCGCGGCTCGGCGTCGGGATCGGTCTTGCAGAGGACGGCCAGCAGGCCCGAGCGGCGGGCGTTCGAGATCCAGGTCTTGGTCCCGTTGAGGACATAGTCGTTGCCGACTCGGCGAGCCACCGTCCGCATCGCCTGCAGGTCCGAGCCACCGCCGGGCTCGGTGAGCGCCATCGTCGCGCGCAGCTCGCCGGTCGCCATCCGGGGCAGATATTCCTCCCGCTGCTCTGAGGTGCCGAAGTCCTGGATGAGCTTGGCCACCACCGTATGGCCCCCCATCGCCCCCGCCAGGCTCATCCAGCCGCGGGAGAGCTCCTCGGTGACGCGCACGTAGCAGGAGGTGGACACCTTGGTCTCGCCCCACGGCTCGCCGATGGCCAGGCCGTAGATCCCCAGCTCCTTCATCTGCTCGATGAGTTTCTCCGGGTAAGTGTTGGCGTGCTCCAGATCCTGAACGACCGGCTTCACCTCCCGGTCCACAAAGTCACGCACCACCTCGACGATGGCCCGCTCCTCGGTGCCGATGTCCTGCATATGACTTAGTTCCTCGCGGCTTCTTGGGATCGACTCAGCCGACGTTCGTGACGGCTGTGCAGATCTGTGTTCGGGCGTTGATGTGGTCGGCGCGCGGATGGTCGGGCTGGCCATAGCCGAAATAGAGCCCGACCTCAGCAGCGCCGTACACCTCTATCTGACGGATCTCCACCTGGGCTCGCTATCCGTGCTCTCAGTAGGACCGGGGCAGGCCGAGGGAGTGCTCGGCGACGAAGTTGAGGACCATCTCCTTTGAGACGGGACCGATCTTCAGCGTGCGTAGCAGGAACCAGTAGTTCGCCAACTGGTACTCCACGGCGACACCGTTACCGCCGTGGGTCTGGATAGCTGCGTCCAGCGCCGCCAGCCCCGCGTCGACACCGGTGAGCTTGGCGAAGTTGCTGGCCTCGCCCGGGTCGATGCCCAGGTCGTACATCAGGCAGGCCTTCTGAGACATCAACCGGGCCGTCTCGAGATGGACGTGCGCCTCAGCCAGCGGGTGCGCGACAGCCTGATGCGCGCCAATAGGGGTAGACCACACGGTGCGGCTGTTCGCATAGGACACCGCCTTCTCCAGCGCATAGCGCCCGACGCCGGTACAGATCGAAGACACGAGCAGCCGCTCCGCGTTGAGCCCGGCGAAGGAGGCGCCCAGCCCCCGCCCCTCCGGCCCGAGCAGGTGACTTGAAGGAACCCGGACGTCGTCAAAGAACACGGTGGCCTGACGCTCGGGGATCTGGAGCGCAGTCGGCAGATCCTGGAACGAGAGCCCCTCGGTGCCGGCATCAACGATGAACATCGAGAGCTGGCCGCGGCGACTGTCCGGATCGGTCCCCGTGCGGGCCAGCACGATCACGTAATCGGCCTGGTCCATTCCGGAGGTGTAGTACTTCTGGCCCCTGATCACCCATTCGTCACCGTCACGGTGGGCCTCGGTCCGCAGGTTGTGCGAGTTGGTGCCGGCGTCCGGCTCTGTGATCGCAAAAGAACTCATCAGCTCGCCGGTCGCGAGCCCGCGCAGCCAGCGCTGCTTCTGCTCGTGGGTACCGTGCCGGGCCAGGATCGTGCCGTTCACCCCGGCCGAGAAGATCACCGACAGCGCAGGCACCCCTGCCGCTGCGGTCTCCTCGATCACCCAGGACAGCTCGGTCAGACCGGCTCCGCCGCCGCCGTACTCCTGGGGCAGGTGCACACCGACGAAGCCCGCCTGCGCGAGTTCCTGGAGCTGCTCGGCCGCTGGCTCTCCCGCCGCCGAGACGCGCTGGAAATAGTCCGGTCCCCACTTGCGCGACATGGCCGAGACCGTTGCACGGAGCTCGCGCTCCTCATCGCTGGGCACCAGCGGCAGTGCCGGAAGGGCGTTCATCGATACAGATACCTCCGATAGGGTCACAGGCTTGTCTGCCGAGCCGGCCTGCGACAGTATTGATCCAGACTATCTCAAATTCGCTCGACAAGTCCAGAGAGGTCCCCCATGAGGTTCTCCGTCTCGCTTCCCCGCCCGAACAACCGGCCCAGCACGCACACCCACCCCCCCAAAACCGCTCCCCTGCCGTCGGTTCCTGACGACGTTCCTGCGCGGGTATGGAGGGTCCCGCGAGGCCCGCACCGTGAACGACACACTCTACGATCGGGCTCTGAAACAGTAGTGAGTGCCCGCGGAGCGGGCGAGGAGGCAGTCACGAACCCGAAGCAACTGCAGAGCGCCACGCAGACCAAGGGCGTTCGCCAGCAGGCCCTGACCGACACACTGGCCGTAGCCTACGAGACCTACGGGCCGAGCGACGGGCCCCCTGTCGTCCTGCTGCACGGCTTTCCCTACTCCGCCCGCGCGTACGACGAGGTCGCGCCCGGCCTCGCGGCCGCAGGGGCCCGCGTCGTCGTGCCGGACCTGCGGGGCTACGGCAGTACCCGGTTCCGCAACCCGGACACGCCGCGCTCGGGTGAGCAGGCCGCGCTGGGCCAGGACTTGATGGACCTCGTAGGGGCCTTGGGGCTGGAGCGCCCGGTCGTCGCCGGCTACGACTGGGGCGGGCGCGCGGCGTGCGTGGCAGCCGCGGTGCGCCCAGACCTGGTCGGCGGGCTGGTCACTGTGACCGGCTACAACGTCTTCGGCCCGCCCATGGACCGGCCGCTCTCCCCCGCCGTAGAGCACACCCTCTGGTACCAGTACTACCTGCACCTGGAGCGTGGCCGGGCGATGCTCGAGGAGAACCGGCGCGGTTTCTGTCGGTACCTCTGGCGGCTCTGGTCGCCTACCTGGGAGTTCTCCGACGCGACCTTCGCCGAGTCCGCGGTGGCCTTCGACAACCCGGACTTCGTGGACGTCGTCCTACACAGCTACCGGCATCGCTGTGGGCTCGCGCCCGGGGACCCAGCGCTGGCCGCCCTCGCCGCACGGCTGACCACCCGGCCCACGATCAACGTGCCCACCGTGGTCCTGCACGGAGACCAGGACCCCGCCCCGCTCGCGTCGTCCGAGCAGCGCGGCCGGTTCACCGGACCTTGGCGGCGCCGAGTCGTCCCCGGGGCGGGCCACAACCTCCCCCAGGAGACCCCCGGACCCGTGATCGACGCGGTCTTCGACTTGCTCGACGAACGGAGCTGACGTGGTCGCACCGGGTCACCGGTTACGACCACGTGGTCTTCACGATCGCGAACCTCGACGTCGCGACCGACTTCTACCGGCGCGTCCTCGACGGGGCCCCGCTCGGGCGCGCCTGCCGGATCGGCGGGGCCGCGCTCAACCTGCACTGGCAACGGGATGGCGCTGGTCGCACCGTCACCCGGCACGGGTCGGGTGACCTCTGCCTCCGCTGGGCCGGCACCGCGGACGAGGCTCGCACATCTGCTGCCCGCGGCGCGCAGGCCGTCGGGTGCCCGGTCGCCCGGCACGGGGCGGATGGCGCCCACCCCGGCTCCCTCTAACCTGCGACCCCTACGGCAACCTCGTCGAGCTGACAGCCACCGCTGAGCTCCCTGCCCCCGGCGGCGAGGGCCCCTCAGTATGTAACCAACGCCGGATCCTCTCGTCGTAGGTGCGCGGTGTCGTTGACGCCGTGGAGGGCCCACCTGTCCTCCGTGACGAGGACCCGGCTGACCGAGGCGTGCGCGACCGTGACGAACATGTCGTCGGGAGTGCCAACCAACTCGGCCAGGAATGCGTTGATCACCCCGCCGTGGCACACCACGGCGACGGTGCCGGCCGGATGGGTCGCGATGACGTCGCGTAGCGTTCCGCGCACGCGGGCGCGGAACGCAGAGCTCCCCTCGGTGTGCGGGAGGGAGTCGAACCTCCGGGTGCGCAGGAAGTCCCCCCGGAAGTCGACGTCGGTGTCGAGCAGCTGGTCCTTCTCGAGCTCCCCAAACGGTTCGATTTCGCGCAGTCCCGGCAGGGTCGTGACGGTCCCGGCCCGGCCGACTACCTGGGCCGCGGTCTCTGTAGCACGCCGCAAGTCGCTGGCGTACACGGCCGCGTACCGCTGCCCGCCAAGCTCCTCACCGAGCAAAGTGGCCTGGCGCCGTCCGACAGTGGACAGCGGCGGGTCGACCCGCTCGGAGCGGGCGGCCGATGGGCCGGGCAGCGTCTGGCGGCCATGGCGGATCAGCACTAGCTCCAGGCACGGAACCCCGACCAGCAGTGCCTCGTTCACCGTGTCGGCGATGCGGGGCGGTCGTCCAGTCGGGATGATGCGGGCGTCCTGGGCCTGCGTCATGCTGAG
>Ga0299913_10005771_pt1 | contig 10631 bp, 9 predicted proteins | sample RVTome_9_FD_201360 | JGI IMG/M metagenome (GOLD analysis project Ga0299913, IMG submission 201360) | Soil microbial communities from uranium-contaminated site in the Upper Colorado River Basin, Wyoming, United States - RVT155D38 (version 2) ... | reverse complement strand
TGAAGATAAGCGGATTCGGCCCATATATGGGCTGAGCAACCCCGGGTTCGCGAAAGTGGGTGGGTTTGCTCGGCGCGAACGGTTTTCCTGCCGTTCACCGGGGGTCGGTATGGTTAAGGGATGGATCTGTATGCCCGCGTCAACATTCTCGGTGGGCTGTCGGTCCGGCTCCCCCGCGGTGGTCTGGACGACGCGATACCCCTGGACAACGACCCGATAGGACGAGCCAAGAACTGGGTCCAGCAGGGCATCGACTACCTCCACGTCGTCGATCTCGACGCCGCCGCCTACGGCGACTATCGAAATCGCGACCTGATCAGACGGCTCATCGGCGAGATCGAGATCCCGGTGCAGATCGCGGGCGGCATCCGCTCCGAGGGCGAAGGCGAGAAGCTCCTCGAGAGCGGCGCATGGCGCATTGTGATGGGCACCGCCGCCATCGAGAACCAGATCATGGTGTGGGAAATGTGCCGTGACCATCCCGACAAGATCGTCGTGTCGCTCGACGTCCGACCCAACGAGGAGATTGCGACCAGGGGTTGGACCCAGAACAGCGGCAGATTCCTCGAAGAGGTGCTCATCGAGATGTCGTCGGCAGGTTCCGTCGCCTTCCTCGTCGCCGAGGCGGGCCGGGACGCGCTGACGGAGCCACCGAATCTGCAGATTCTCTCCGAGTCGCTGGCCACCGTCGAGGAGCCGGTCATCGCCGCCGGTGGTGTCCGCGATCTCGAGGACCTCCGAAAACTGATGCTGCTCGAGACTTCGGGACGTCACCTCGCCGGGGTGGTCGTCGGCCGGGAGGTCACGGCCGGCAGGTTCACGATCGACGAGGCGAAGCAGGCCATGGCCGGGGGCGGCCCGGTACGGGCCCCGGGCGGCATCCAGACCACGCGCACCCCGGTGGGTGTTGCCTCCCTGACCGCCTCACTCGAGTTCTACCGGGACAAGTTGGGCTTCAACCAGGTCCGCTCACCCTCCCAAGGGGTCATCGCCGCTGTCGTCGAGGCCGGCCCGGGTCAGCACATCGAGCTGGTCGAGGGTGGGGCGACGAGACCGGACTCGCTGGTGTTCCACGTCGAGGACCAGGCGAGATGGAAGGACCACCTCACCAATCTCGGCGTCGAAGCCACCGCCGACGGCCCCCGCCTCGTCCTCATCGACCCGGACGGGCTCAAAGTCGTCCTCGAGTAGCTGCACCGGATCGCTTCCGACACAGAAGGTCCGAAGACCCGTCTACCGGACGCGGGTCCGGGACTGCTCGCGCAGGAACTGGCGGAGGTACCACGGGCCGCCGCCACCGGCTCCTGAGGTTCCTGAGCCCTTCCAGCCACCGAACGACTGGATGTCGGGCCAAGCCCCGGTCGTGGCGCCGGCAGCGCGGTTCACGTAGGTGACTCCGGCCTGAATCCCCGCGAACCAGCGATCGATCTCCTTCTCATCGTTGGAGAAGAGACCTGCGGTCAGCCCGAACTGGGTGTCGTTGGATAGAGCCAGGCCCTCCTCGAGGTCGGAGACCTTGCTCACGGCGACGAAGGGCACGAACAGCTCCTTCTCCCAGAGCCAGGAATCTCTCGGCACAGTCACCACTGTGGGCTCGACGAAGTTGCCTCGGGCGTAGTCGCCGTCGTCCTTCACCCCGCCACCGACCAGCACCCGCCCGCTCGACTCGGCCTCTGAGACCGCCTCCTTGAATCTCTCGACCGCAGCTTGATCGATGACCGGCCCAACGAAGACCTCGTTGTCGGCGGGCTGACCCACCTGTATTTCTTTGGTCCGGGCGACGAGCTTGTCGACGAACTCGTCGTAGACGTCGTCCTCGATGTAAACACGCGACGTCGCCGAGCACTTCTGGCCGCTGAACCCGAAGGCGCCGCGGGCGATTCCCTCCGCCGCGGTGTCGAGGTCGGCGGTCTTGGTGACGATCGCAGGGTTCTTGCCACCCATCTCAGCGGTGACCGGCTTGGGACGCCTCTCGTTGACGGTCCGATAGAGATACATGCCGACCTCGTGGGAACCGGTGAAGGTGAGACCATCGAGGTCGTCGTGATGGGCCAGATAGTCCCCGGCCTGATCACTACCGGTCACGATGTGGAGGGCTCCGGCGGGGAGGCCGGCCTCGCGCATGATCCGATGGAACTCGAGTGCCATCAGCGCCCCGGCGTTGGAGGGCTTGACGACCACGGTGTTGCCGGTGATCAACGCACCGATAGACGGCCCGGCAGATAGGGCCAGGGGGAAGTTGAACGGAGAGATGACACCCCAGACACCCCACGGTCGGAGCACCGACATGTTCTCCTCGTTCTCGCCGAGGGCGCTCAACTCGCGTACGAATCCGTTGTTGTCGGTGATCGACTTCGAGTAGTAGCGAAGGAAGTCCACGGTCTCGGCGGCGTCTCCGAGCGCCTCGAGTCGGTTCTTGCCGACCTCGAACGTCATGAGGGCCGCGAGGTCGAAGACCTGGCCCTCCATGACCTCGGCCGCATGCAACATGAGGTCTCTTCGGGCCTCCCAGCCTCTCGCCTCCCACTCCGGTTGGAACGCCTTGGCCCCGGCGATGGCGTCGTCGATGTCCTGGTCTGTCGCTTGGGCGTAGCGGCCGACGAGGATGTCGCTGTCGATGGGTGACCGCTCCTCGAACATCTCCCGTTCGGTGCGGCTCTCGCCGTTGACGATCACGCCGTGGGTTTGGCCGAGCCGCGAGTCGGCGTCCGTGACGGCCTTCTCGTATGCGTCGTTCAGCTCTTGATTGTCGGCCGACATCGTGGCGTAGGTGATTCTCGCTGCCATCTCTCAACAGTCCTCTCGGCAAGATTGCGAATGACACCAAAGATACCGTGCCACCAGGGAATGGGTCGCTAGACCGATTGGCGCGCCGGTCGATCGCGCCGATATCCCAGGTCATGGCCAGTCGAGCCGCAACAACGCTCCTGGCGTCACGCCACGAGTGGCTCCACCTCCACCGGATCGTGGTCCGGGTTGGAGCTGTCGCCGCATGGATAGCCACCGCCATCTACCTCGTCGCCGGTGTCCTCACCGGGACCCAGTTGTACGTCGAGGCCATCGGCCCGCTTCTCGCCGCCGCACTTATGACCTATCAGGTGGTGACAGGGAAAGAGGACGGAGGTCTGGCCCTGTTCGGATCCGGTGCGGTCGTGGTGTTCTGGTACACGTTCTTTGGAGATCAGGGGACCATCGTTCCGGCAGCGGTTGCCCTGGTCCTCATCTCATCGCTCGGAATGCTCTTCATCCAGCGCCACCGGCTCCTGGTCGCCATCACGTTGGCTGCTGCACTGTTCGCCGCCCCTTTCATGTGGGACCTTGCGGCCGAACAGCAGATGATCCTCGGTGCGATCATGTGTCTCTCTTTCGTGATGACGCACTTCATCTTCAGCTCGATTCAGGAGTCGTCGCGCGCCATCAACACCCGCTATCAGATGCTCTTCGACGGCTCCCCGACGGCCGTGCTCGAGGAGGACTGGTCCGAAGCGGTCGCCTACATCCGATCGGAGTACACCGGCAAGCCAGGGCGAATCAAGCAGTTCCTTCTCGCCTATCCAGATGTGGTTCGCCGGGCAGTCGCCAAGTCGAAGATCATTCGAGCGAACGAAGCAGCGCTGGGGCTCCTCGAGGTACGAAACCCGGCGCGTTTCCTCGGCTACCGGGACCCGACGATCGTCACCGAGGAGAACATGGACGTGTTCGTCAGTGCTCTCGTCTGTCTCTACGAGGGTGGTAGGGCCTGGGACTACGAGGTTCCGACCCGTCGGCGTTCCGGTGAGACGCTCTGGCTTCAGAACCGCGCGGTCGACACCTCCACCGGCGTGCTCGGGACGACGATCATCGTGGCCTTGGCCGACGTCACCCACATGAAGGCACGGAACGAAGCAATGGCTGAGATGGTGCGAGCGAAGGACGAGTTCATCGCAAACGTGAGCCACGAGTTGCGCACGCCGTTGACTGCCGTCATCGGGCTCACCTCCGAGATGGCCGCCAACTCAGACATGGGGCCAGATGAGCGGGCCGAGCTCCTCGATCTGGTGGCAGGTCAGGCGTCGGAGATGGCGAACATCGTGGACGATCTGCTCGTGGCGGCGCGGGCCGAGATGGGCACGGTCGCGGTCGAGACACATGAGATGGACGTGATGCCGGAGCTTCGCGCCACCATCGACGGGCTCGGTCTCGACATCGACGTCCCGGAGTCGCCGACCCAGCGCGTTCTCGCCGACCCACGGCGGGTTCGTCAGATCCTTCGCAACCTCCTCACCAACGCCCAGCGCTACGGCGGGCCACGACGTCGCGTAATCACCGGTTCGCTGCTCGACCGCGTCTGGCTCGAGGTCCGGGACAATGGCCCTGGCATTCCCGAAGACGAGGCGGTTCACATCTTCGAGCCTTATGTGACCGGTAGCTCGGGGGTATCCGGCTCGGTCGGTCTCGGTTTGGCAGTGGCCCGTCAGTTGGCGGAGCTCATGGGGGGCTCGCTGGAGTACGAGCGCAGCGCAGGCGAGTCCGTGTTCCGTCTCATGTTGCCGATGGCAGGCGATCGTCAGCCTGCTCTGGCTTCACACACTGATCTCCTGTAGCTAATTTGTATCGCAATGCCGGTCACTTCGTCGCCGATCGTCTATTGGCCGCTGCTGCTGTTGGGCGGCTATCTACTGGGCGCGGTTCCGTTCGCCCAGATACTTGCGCGACTCAACGGCGTCGACCTCCGAAAGGTCGGATCACGAAATGTCGGCGCCGGCAATCTCAGGAACGCAGTTGGTCTCCCGTGGGCTCTTCTCGCCGGAATCCTCGACGGCCTGAAGGGCCTGGTCCCCGTTTGGCTCTGCCTACGCGGCGGTCTGGGTCCGGGGGCAGCCGGTCTGGTCGGCGTCGCCGCGGTGATGGGGCACAACTGGTCGATTTTCATGCGGGGACGCTCCGGTCGCGGGTTGGCGACGGCTTTCGGGTTGATCCTCGCCCTCAATCCGGCGCTCGCAGTCTGGACCACCGGCTGGGCCATCGCAGGGTGGAGGATCGGTGGCGGTCTTGCGGGGTTCATCGGATGGGGGCTCTTGCCCATCGTCAGTATCGCGTTGGGCAGTCCGGCGACTGAGAGTGTTCTCATCGGGCTCCTGGCTGTGATCCTCATCTCACGACGCATGCAGGGCAATCTCGGCGATGAGACCGATGGGGCCGCCATGATGCGTCGGGCCATCTACGACAACGATCTCGTCGCCGAAGGATCAAGGGAGACAGCTGACGGTCCACTGATTCCGTGAGCCCAAAACGGGTTCTGACAATCGCGGCGATCGCCCTAGTTTTGTATGCCGGGTTCGCCTACTGGGTTGTCACCAACTTCGACATCCCTCCGCTGCGCGGCACTGCCCTCGCATTGGTGTTCTTGGCAGCGGTATGCCAGATCGCGGCCAAGTGGTTCTTCGGCCTTCTCTTCAAGGAGTCGATCCAAGAGATCGGCTCTGATGTCCGTGCGTGGTCGGCGTTCAAGGCGGCCCTGGTCGGCGCAGGCGTGGCACGGCTGATCCCCGCCGGAGGGGCGATCACTCCGGTGGCCATGTCATGGACCGTGCGCGACGAGGTGGCGGAGAGCACCGCCGGTCCGGGGATCCGCACGGTGCTCCTCAACTACGCGGGGATGCTGATCATGGCGGGCGGAGCGGTGCTCATCGACAGGCCATCCGGCACGATCCCCGTGTTCTCAGTCTCGATCATCGTGGGTGCCCCCATCGTGCTCATCGTCGGGGCCCTTCTCATGTTCGGCTCCGGACGACTCGGGAGCATCGTCAAGTACCTGCCCGAGTTCCTTCGAAAGAAGGTCGACAGGTCGATGGTGAACCATCTGCCCGGCTGGGAGTCACAGATCTACATCTGGGCGAGGCTGGCGCTCGAGGCGACGGCGTTGTGGCTGGTGATGCTCGCCTTCAACATCGACATCAACGGATGGGAGGCCATGGCCGTGTACGCCGTTTCCCAGTTGGTGGGTGGTCTCCCCGGTACCCCCGGGGGCCTGGGTATCACCGAGGTGGGCATGGGCTTCGTCCTGGCTGCATACGGCTTTCCAGCGGGAACCACGGTGGCTCCGATCCTGGTCTACCGGGTGGTCTCGTACTGGTTGCCGGCCGCTCTGAGCTTCCTGGCGGGTGGGTCGACCTTCCTCAGGTCGCCCGAGGCGAAGGCAGCAGCCGAGGCCGATTAGCCTCGGTCCATGTCCCAAACCGTCGAGTTCAATCTCTCCAACCAGGCCGGGAACCAGGTCTCGAGTGACGACTTCACCGGGAAGAAATACGTGATGTTCTTCTACCCGCGGGCCATGACGCCGGGCTGCACCGCGGAGTCGTGCGACTTCCGCGACGCCTACGCGGACTTTCGCGAGGCCGGGTACGAGATCGTGGGAGTGAGTCCCGATCCACCGTCCCGGAACGCCAAGTTCAAGGACAAAGAGAGGTTGACCTTCGACCTCCTCTCCGACGAAGACCACGCTCTGGCCGAGTCGCTGGGTGCATGGGGCGAGAAGAAGCTGTACGGAAAGACCATGGAGGGTCTCATCCGGTCCACCTTCGTCATCGACGAGAACGGTGAAGTGGACAAGGCCTACCGCAACGTCCGCGCCAAAGGCCATGTCGACCGGGTCAAAGCCGATCTCCTTGGAGGTTGAACGACCTATGAATTGCCCAATTCGTTGCCGGTGAGGTTCTCGAGCGCCTTGACCAGGGCGTGGTTCCCTTCAGGGCCGAGGCCGCGCGCCTGCAACGACCGGTAGAGCTGGAAAACGAGGGCCGTCCCGGGCAGGGTCGCCCCAACCTCGTCGGCTGCCTCCAGGACGAGGCGGAGATCCTTCTGCTGGAGGTCGATGGTGAAGCCGGGCCGCCAATCGCGCTCGATCATCTGCGGGCCCCGGTTGGAGAGCATCCACGACCCGGCGGCCCCGCCCTCGACAGCCGCGAGCGTCGTCTTCAAGTCGAGCCCGGCTGCGTCGGCGAGCATCAGGGCTTCCGAGGCGGCCAGCTGGTTGAGGACCACCAGGATCTGGTTCACGGCCTTGACCATCTGCCCAGAACCGGGCTCCTCACCAACATGGACGATGGAGGTCGAGTAAGTCTCCATGAAAGGGCGGGCCCGTTCCAGAGCAGCGGCGTCACCGCCGGCCATGACCGCGAGTGTCCCGCGCTCCGCTCCCTCAGAGCCGCCCGACACCGGTGCGTCTACCCACTCGACGCCCAACTCGGCGGCTTGCGCGGCGAAGCCGGCTGTGGCCACCGGGGAAATGGTGGAGTGGTCGACCAAGACATCACCGGAGGTCATCCCGTGTATTACGCCGAAGTCGCCGAACACGACTTCCTCGACATCGGGCGTGTCGGACACGCACACGAAGACGATGTCCGACTCCGGCCCGACATCCTGAGGACTGTCCACCGCGTTGGCGTTCAGGCCCTCGGTCTTGGAAGGGGTGCGGTTCCAGACGGTGAGTGCGTGGCCGGCGGCGACGAGGTTGGCCGCCATTGCCCTTCCCATGATGCCGAGTCCGATGTATCCGAGACGTTCCATGTTCCTGAACCTTAGGAAGGGCGATTCCGCCGGGATCTCAAACCGGTGGGGCTCCTGCGGCGCCCCACAGCCTTGGCGGGCTCAATCGTTGGCAACGTCCCCGCGTTGGCCTCGGCGAACGTCGAAGGCGACCTCGTCCTGGGCCCCTCTGGATGGCGCTGCGGTTTGCAACCGCCTGGACTCGTTCTGAGCCTCGCCATCGCCGAGAGGCACGGCACTAGGTTCGACGGGCAATGCCCGGAGAACGCCTCGACCAGACACTGGCCGCCGAGCTCGACGAGCTCGAGGACAGCGGCACCGACAAAGGAGCCGAGTCCGTGGTGACAGAGGTTGTTCCACCCCGAGCCGGCATGGGGCCGCGGTACCGGCTCGCCGGAGAGGATCGCGAGTTCCTCCGGATGAATTCCAATAGCTATCTCGGCCTGTCCGGCCACCCTGCGGTCCTCGACGCCGAGGAGGGGGCGACCCGGCGGTTCGGAGCGGGACCGGGCGCGGTGCGCTTCATATCGGGCACTTACCAGCACCACGTCGACCTCGAGAGTCGTCTCGCCGGGTTCCACGACAGAGCGGGCTCAGTCATCTACTCGTCTGCATATGCCGCGGTGGTGTCGACGCTGTCGGCGTTGATCACGGCCGAGACCGTCGTGCTCTCTGACGAGCTCAATCACAACTGCATCATCAACGCCATCCGGATGACCCGGCCGGCAGAGCGCGACGTCTACCCCCATCTCGACATGGACGCCCTCGACAGGGCACTGGCCGACTCGACAGGCAAGGGGCTTCGAGCTCTGGTCATAACCGACGGAGTCTTTTCGATGAGGGGCGACTTTGCCGATCTGGGCGTTGTCGCCGAGATCGCCGCCAGCCACGATGACTCGTTCCCTGAGAACGTCGTGGTGGTCGTCGACGACTCACACGGAGTGGGCGCCTATGGCGACACAGGGCGCGGGACCGAAGAGGTGACCTCTGGCCGGGCCGATGTCCTCATCGGCACCCTGGGCAAGGCGTTTGGTGTCAACGGCGGCTATGTGGTCGGGAGCCGGACCGTTACCACGTATCTGCGTGAGCGGGGCCCGATGTATATCTACTCCAATCCGATCACGCCGGGTGAAGCGGCGGCCGCCGACATGGCGGTCTCCATTCTCGACTCCCCGGAAGGGGCCGAACTGTTGGTCCACTTGGCCGCCATGACTTCGCGGTTCGAAAGAGGGCTGGTCGACACCGGGTTGGAGACCATTGCCGGGCCGCACCCGGTCGTCCCGCTGATGGTCCGCGACACCGAGAGGACGGCCGCACTGGTGTCGCATCTCTTCGAGAATGGGATCCTGGCCACGGGTCTCAACTATCCGGTCGTCCCCAAAGGAGACGAGGAGATCAGATTCCAGGTCAACGCCGACCACACCGAGGCCGACATCGAACACGTGCTGAGTGTTCTAGGAGACTTCGCCCACTGAGCCCTTGGGCTCAGTGCACTCGAGTTTCCTCTGGAAACTCCGAGCTCGTCAATCGCGTCTGCGGTAGCTGATGTTCCAGAGTTGGTTCCAGGCGATGCCGCCGTCCCGGCTTCCCTGCCACTCCCACTCGAGCGAATCGGCCGTGATCTCGGAGAACACCATCCGCTGCACGACGGTCTCACCCTCTCTCTGCGAAGGCTCGGTGCGAAGCACCAGGGTCTCGCCGTCCCACGAGCCAGTCAGGGAGATGTACCCACCGGCGCTGTCGACCCACGTCTGACGCCAGATCCCTGCCTTCTCGTCGTAGACGGAGACGCTGTGGCCGCGGAAGCTGGCGTCATCGGTTGTGAAGTTCTCCTCGATGACGCAGTCTCCGAACAACTTTGTGATCCGGTTGAATCCGGTCTGACGATCTCCAACCGCGCCGCCGGCCTGCTCAGCCGGCCAAGAGAGGTCCCATTCGCCCAGCCAAAAATCGAACTGACGCGCCTCGGGGCTGTTGCACGGTGCAGCCGGATCGCTCACGTTGCAGCCTCCTCCACCACTACGAGCACGTCGCCGGCCTCGACCTGTTCGCCGGCCGAACAGAGAATCGAGGTCACCTTCCCTCGATGAGGCGAGCGGAGAGTGTGCTCCATCTTCATCGCCTCCATGACCACCAGAACCTGCCCATCGTCTACCGAGTTGCCTACCGCGACGTCGATCCTCAAGACCCTTCCGGGCATTGGCGCATGGAGTGACCCCACGTCGTCCTCGGTCTCGCGGCTGCTGAACCGGGGGACCACCTCCAGTCGGGCCGGGCCCACATGCGAGTCGACATACCTGATCTCCCCATATCGGGACACTTCGAACTCGTGGTCCTGGTCGCCGACGCGAAGACGAGCCGAAATGTTGGTGGTCTCGTCGACGGTGACCGTCCCAACGCCTTCGAGTGCGAATGGAGACGTCATGGAGTAGCCGATTCGATGCTCACCGTGGTGGCCCACGTATGCGCGTTGTTGTAACTGACTCAGGGAGTTCCTCCAGCCGGACGGGATGCTGGTCAGCAGGGCGGTTTCGTCTCGCTCGTGTGCCTGGTCGGCGACAGCCGCGGCAACGGCGGCAAGCCGTTCCCCGGCTTCGTCCAAGAGCGGCGCGGCAAGCTCAGCCACGTCGTGACGCTGGAGGAAGTGGGTGTCGGTCTCACCAGAGAGAAACCCGGGATGTTCGAGGATGCGCACCAGAAGCGCACGATTGGTCGTCGACCCGTGGACATGAGCTTGTCTCAGCGAGGAGGCCAGCAGTGCAGCCGCCCCGTCCCGTGTTGGTGCATGGGCGATGACTTTGGCGATCATCGGGTCGTAGTGCATCGATACCGTTGAGCCGGCATCGACGCCGGCATCGACTCTCAGCCCATCGACCTCCGGGAACTCGAACCGATGGAAGTCACCGGTCACCGGGAGATAGTCGTTCAGTGGGTCCTCGGCATAGAGGCGAGCCTCGATGGCGTGTCCCTGGAGGCGAGGGCCCTTGTCCGGGAGAGGCATCCCGTCTGCGATCTCGATCTGGAGGCGAACGAGGTCGAGCCCGGTGACCATCTCGGTGACGGGGTGCTCCACTTGGAGACGGGTGTTCATCTCGAGGAAGTAG
>Ga0299913_10005770_pt1 | contig 10631 bp, 12 predicted proteins | sample RVTome_9_FD_201360 | JGI IMG/M metagenome (GOLD analysis project Ga0299913, IMG submission 201360) | Soil microbial communities from uranium-contaminated site in the Upper Colorado River Basin, Wyoming, United States - RVT155D38 (version 2) ... | reverse complement strand
AGGAGCTCAGGATGTCGTGAAGGCTGATGACGCCGAGCAGCTCCCGGACATCGGCCCGGCTCACCACCGGGAGAACGTCCTGCCGTGAGGTGCCCAGCCGTTCCAGGGCAAGGGCCAGGCTGTGGTCGGGATGCACGTGGGGCGACTCGGCGGCATTCCGGCCCCGGGCCGAATTGCGTTCCCGGAGAAGCACGGCGAGTTGCTGCCCGCTCCTGCCATCGGTGACGGCCTGTTCCAGCTCCGCCTCCGCGACCATCCCCGCAAATCCCTTTTCATCCGCCACCGGCCAGCTGCGAATCGAGCTGTTACGCAGGCTGTTAAGAGCCTCATCGATCACGCTCTCGGGCGAGAATGTGCCCGGAGTGGGCCGCATCGCCACGGCAACCTGCAGCCCCCGGGTGCCGAGCGCGACCTCGCGGCCGGGGAGATGCACCCCATCCATCCGGCTCAGGGCCTCGTAGATCGTCTGAGGCTGTAGTCGTTGCGAGATGAAGAAGGCGATCAGGTTGGATACCATCAGCGGGACGATAATCGAGTAGTCCCGGGTCAGCTCGAAGATCATGATGACGGAGGTGAGCGGCGCCCGGATGATGCCGGCAAAGGCAGTGCCCATCCCCACCAGCGCGTAGGCGCCGGGTCCGGCCGTGTATCCCGGCATGATCAAGTGGGCGACGCTCCCCACCGCCGCGCCCATCATGGCGCCGATGAAAAGGCTGGGCCCGAAGATTCCGCCGGCGTTGCCGGAGGCGTAGCACACCGCAGTCGCCATGATCTTGAGAACTACCAGAACGACAACGGTCTGAAGCACCACCTCGCCGGCCAGCACCCGATCCACTTCGGCGTAGCCCACTCCGAGGACCTCGGGGACGTAGTACCCCATAATTCCCACGGTGAGTCCACCTGCGACGGGCTGAAGCCAGCCGGTATGCGGCGGCAAGGTGAGGAACCAACGGCGCAGGCGAAGCAGGAGCTTCACGAATGCGACCGAGCCCAGCCCGCCCGCGACGCCGAGGAGGGCGTACATCAGGAGCTCGGAAGGATGAGCAAGCTGATATCCCGCCACGTGGAAGAGCGGCTCGTCGCCCAGGATCAAGTGGAGAACCATCCAAGAGGTGGCCGAGCTGAGCACCACTGAGCCGAGCACGGGCGCGTGGAGATCGCCCACGATCTCCTCGAGGGAGAAGAGCACCGCGGCGATTGGAGTGTTGAATGCCGCGGCGAGCGCGGCGGCACTGCCCACCGGCACCAGCGACTTCACGTATTGGGTGCTGAGTCCCAGGCGCCGGGCGATGACCGAGGCCAGGCCGGCGCCGATCTGCACGGCGGGTCCCTCGCGGCCGAGTGCGATGCCACTGGCGAGCGAGGTAGAGCAGAGAAAGAATTTGGCGAGCACGGTGCGGAGCGAGATGTATCCGTTCCGGAGGAAGAGTGCTGCCTTGGTCTGGGGGATGCCGCTGCCGCGGGCGTCGGGGAACCAGCGGTAGAGCAGGACGCCGGTTATGAGGGCGCCTAGGACCGGTACCAGTACCCGGTGCACCCCGGAACCGCCGGCAGGGTAGAGCCGGGCCGCAAGCCGTCCGGTGAGCAGGATGAACGCCACCACGACGAGGCCGACGAGTGCCCCGATTACCAGGCTCAGGACCAGGGCGAGCTGGCTTTCTTTGCGGCGAAGCTCGTCGAGCCAGCCGAGGATCCGCTCGATGCCGATCATCTCGGCAAGCTAGGCAAGTCGATCGGTGATCGCGAGCATCGGCGAGTGCGAGGGGATACCTCGCGCCGGTCAGCGAAAGGTCGCGATGGACTCCAGCGGTTTCCGCTGCAGGCGAGGCACCACCGCGTCCGGGGCGGGATAGCCGGTCACGACCAGCATCACCGGCCGCTCGTTTGCGGGGCGCTCCAGCACCTGGCTCAGGAAACCCATCGGATTCGGTGTGTGGGTCAGCGACGCCAGCCCGGCGTGGTGCAGCGCCGCGACCAGCAGCCCGGTCGCGATGCCCACCGACTCCATCACGTAGTAGTGGGTCCGCCGCGCTCCCTCGCCGGTGATACCATAGCGCTCGGCGAACACAGCGATCAGGTAGGGTGCCGTCTCCAGGTACGGCTTGTCGGCATCGGTGCCGAGCGGCGCGAGCGCGGCCAGCCACTCGTCGGGTGCCGAGGCATAGAACTCACGCTCCGCCTGCTCGGCGGCCTCCCGGATCCGGCGCTTCAACTTCGGGTCGCTGACGACGACGAAGTGCCAGGGCTGGAGATGGGCCCCGCTCGGGGCGGTGCCGGCTGCCTCCACGCAGGCCTCGATCACGGAACGCGGCACCGGCCGGTCGCTGAACTGGCGCACCGTACGCCGCCGGGCGAGATCGGCGGCAAACTCCCGGCTACGCGCGATCATCTCGGGGACGGGATACTCGCGATAGCCGGTGAGCGGCTCGAACACCGCTCCCGGTGGGGGCTGGCGCATGGGATCTCCGTGCGGGGTGAGTCAGAGATAATAAGGCCACCGCGAGCGGCTGCCGATCAGTCATTGCGAGGCACGTAGTGCCGAAGCAATCCCGCCGCATGGGAACGGAACCCTCTGGATTGCTTCGGACCTCGTGGCAATCCCGCGGGTTACGACGGGATTGCTTCGGGCGCCAAGCGCCCTCGCAATGACTGACTGGTCGATAGTCGAGCCCTGGCGGTGGTCTCGAATGACCTGAGCCGAGCCTCATGATCGAAGATCTGGGAAGTCACCATCAGCTCGTCGGCTCCGGTCTCGGCCGCAAACCTCTCCAGCCCTTCCTGCACGACCTCCGGCGATCCCACGATCGAGCCGCCGAGCGCCTGATCCAGGATCGCCCGTTCGGTTAGCCCCAGGCGGTCGCCATAGCCCGGCACCGGGGCGGGAAGCTGGCCCGGGCGGCCGAGCCGCAGGTTGACGAACGCCTGCTGGAGCGAGGTGAAGAGCAGGCGCGCCTCCTCGTCAGTGTCGGCCGCGAAGACGTTGACGCCCAGCATCACATAGGGTTGGTCGAGTTGCTCCGAGGGACGGAACCCGCCGCGATAGAGCTCGAGTGCCCGCATCATCAGCGCGGGTGCGAAGTGAGAGGCGAAGGCGAAGGGGAGCCCCATGGCGGCGGCGAGCTGCGCCCCGAACAGGCTCGAGCCCAGGATCCAGACCGGCACGTCGAGACCGGCGCCGGGAACCGCCAGCACCGCCTGTCCAGGCTGAGCCGGGCGGAAGTAAGAGATCAGTTCGGCCACATCCTGCGGGAAGGTGTCGGCCGCGGCGGCATATCGCCGCAGCGCGCGGACCGTCATCTGGTCGGAGCCGGGAGCTCGCCCCACTCCGAGATCGATCCGGCCGGGGAAGAGCGAGGCCAGGGTGCCGAACTGCTCGGCGATCACCAGTGGCGAGTGGTTGGGCAGCATGATCCCGCCGGCACCGACCCGGATGGTGGAGGTGCCGCCGGCTATATGTGCGATAACAACGGACGTGGCGGCGCTGGCGATGCCGGGCATGCTGTGGTGCTCGGCCAGCCAGAAGCGCCGGTAGCCCCAGCGCTCGGCGTGTCGGGCCAGGTCGAGCGAGCGGCGCAGTGCCTCCCGGGCGTCGCTGCCTTCGGGAATCGGCGCCAAGTCGAGAACGGATAATGGAATAGTCATATGGGATGTAACATCGCAGAGTGTGAACGGGTTTCCATGCCTCGTCAGTCATTGCGAGGGCACCCTTCGCTGCACTCAGGGCAGGCTCCGCACCTCGAACAATCCCGTGGGTCAGCAGTCGGATCGCCACACAGGGCAGGCTCCGCGTCCGAAGCAGTCCCGTCGGTGACCCGCGGGATCGCCACGCGGCTAACGCCGCTCGCGATGACTTCGTTCGTCATTGCGAGGGCGCATGGCGCCCGAAGCAATCCCACCAGGCATTGCGCCGCTCGCGATGACTGACGAACGTACTCGGCCTCATGACCGACTCCACCGCCGTTCTCCTTCTGGTAGCCGCCGGCCTCATCGGCCTGGTCCTCATCCCGCTCGGCCTCCCCGGCCTCTGGGTCATCGTGCTCGGCATCATCGGCTACGGCTGGCTGACGGACTTCCGCACCATGAGCGCGGGCTTCATGGTGCTGGTCATCGTCCTAGCCGCACTCGGCGAGGCGTTCGAAGCCTGGATCGGATTCCGCTTTGCCAAGCGATACGGCGGCTCCAGCCGAGCCGGCTGGGGGGCTCTCGCAGGGGGCCTGGTCGGTGCCATCGTCGGCGTGCCGATACCGATCATCGGCTCGGTCATCGGCGGCTTCGTCGGGGCGTTCGCGGGGGCGGCCCTGTTCGAGTACACCCATGCCCGGCGTACCCACGGGGCAGTGAAGGCCGGCTGGGGCGCCGTGCTCGGCCGAGCGGCGGCGGCGGCGGCGAAGATGGCGGTGGGGATCGTACTGGTGGTGGCTGCTTTGTTCGTCGCATTACGGGGGTGAGTCGGGTTCCCCTGAAGCCTTGACCCACGGGGCCCCGGTTTTATAGTACGGTTTCTCTCAGATGCCTTGAAGCCCCGCGCGGCAGTCTCGTTGGTCGCCCAGGCGCGGGGTGGAGCGAATCGCGAAACCGGCTGAGCAAGCTCGTGCTCTGCCGGCTTTTTGTTTTCCACAGAGCTGGCCGGCTGTGCCGGCTGGTCGAGCTGCAGGAGAAAGGAGGAGGCCGAGCAGCTCGGTCACTATCACTGGAAAGCGAGGAAGCGATGTACGCCACCATTCGGCGGTATAGCACCAAGACCGCCAACACCAAAGAGGTCGTGGACGACCTCAAGAACCGGATCGAGAATGGATTCCTACCCATTATTCAGGATGTCCGCGGCTTTCACAGCTACGGCGCCCTGAACGTGGGCAACAAGGAAATAGTGACGTTCAGCATCTTCGAGGATAGAAACGGGGCCACCGAATCCAACCGTCGGGCCGCCGAGTTCGTCCAGAAGGATCCTCTCAAGGATCAGCTGGGCAAGCCCGAGATTCTCGAGGGCGAGCTGCTGGTACTGAAGGAAGCGGGGGTAGGCGTTCGCTAGTCGTACTCGACGCGAATGACGAGCAACTAGAGAGCCGGAGGGGCCATCTCTTTCGGCTCTCATGCCTCTGGGGCCCTTCGTAATGCGCGACGAGCAACGCACCGGAAGGAGCAGGCTTGGCTGAGCCGACCGCTTATCTGCCGAGGGACCTACCGCCGGCCACCCGGGACTACCTGGCACACCGGCTGGACGGCGCGCGCGATCTCTATCTCCTGGCGCTGGCCCTGGGTGAACGGCCTGACGGGTCCGTGTTCGGGCGGATGATCCGCGAGGCCCGCATCCACTTCGCGGCGGTGATCGAAGAAGCGCGAATCGCCGGACTCGACACGGGCGCCATCGCCGTGATGCTCGGCAAGTTGAACATCGAGTTGGCCGACAGCATCCGGCCCGAGCTGTGGACGCGAGTGGAGCAGCTCCTTGCCGAGCGAGCCCCCCGCAAACCGGCAAAGCGGCGTGGACTGCCCTGAAGGGGCGCCTGCTGCCGATTACCGGGCGAGGAACCCATGACGTACGTAATCGCCGAACCCTGTATTGGTGTCAAAGACCGGTCTTGCGTCGACGTGTGTCCGGTGGACTGCATCTACGAAGGGGAGGATCAACTCTACATCCACCCCGATGAATGCATCGACTGCGGGGCCTGCGTGCCCGAGTGCCCGGTCACGGCGATCTTCATGGAAGAGGACGTCCCGCCTAACTGGGAGTCGTACACCGCGAAGAACCGCGACGTGTTCACCAGCGACAATCCGCTGGGAGCTCCGGCCAGGTAGTGACCCGTTCTCCCCGGGCACTCCTGACTCTATCTTAAATTTCAGACCTCATGAAGAATGGCAGCCTACCCTGCTTCCGGCAGGTGCCATATGGATGCAGCTCCTACTGCTCCCCACGGTCCCATCTGGCAAGGGGCCAGTGTGCTGGTGGTCGACGACGAACCGTCCATGCGTCAAATCCTCCGCCGTACACTCCAGGCCGAAAACTTTCACGTTGAAGAGGCTCCGGACGGCGAGTCCGCGCTGAGACTCATTCAAGCGCGCCCCGAGGGGTTCGATTTGGTACTGACCGATCTCTCGATGCCGGTCATCGATGGGCGTCAGGTCTCGGAGATAGTGGCACGGTATCGGCCGAGCGTCGCCGTTCTCTGCATGTCAGCCGATCCCGACGCGGTGCCGTATGTGGAGTCCTCGGACACTCCCGTCCGGGTGCTGCTCAAGCCATTCACCTCCGAGGACCTGTACCATGCGGTGCGTGACGCCATCACCCGCTCCACAGATCTAGCGGCCGTCGCCGAGATAGAGATCGTCCGGGCGCACGCCGGCTTGAGCAAGCTCGCGTTGGCACTGGAGGCAAGTCGTACGACGCGGGTGCAGACGATAGACCTGGTTATCGCGGCCCGTGAGCTGCGGCGGGCGGCTAGAGGGCCACGCTGATGGTGCCAGGTGCCCGCGTTCGCCGACGGCCACCTGGGGTCACGCTGACCCGCTGTACGTGAGTTCGCCGGTTCGCGTGCGCGCGAACCACCCGCCAAGGCGGCGCGGGAAGCCGCCCCGGAAGTCGAAGTCAGCCTCGGAGAGGCGCCCCTTCTCGATCTTCCCGGGCTGCTCAGGCCGCGCTCGCCCGGAGGAGGCCACCAGTTCGGTCAGGGAGGCAGCCGCGGTCCACATGCGGGCGGGCAGCGTGGGATAGCGATCGGCGCACTCAGGCTTGAGCCTCGCTTGACGAACCGTAGCCGTTATTCCCACTTGACCCCCTCCAGCAGCGACGGACCGCAGCCGCAGTCCGTGAAACTCGCTACCGAAAATATCGGCCCCCGGACGGCCCGATAGTGTGCGCGGGGTCACCAGCGAGCGCGCGAAATTAGGAACGCCGGCGAGGTGACACTGCCAAAAGGGGGAGAGCGGACTCTGCCGCTCTCCCCCTCGTTGGAACCAACTGGCTGGCTTACCTGGTTGTGGCGGTCTTGTGGAAGGTCGAGAAGGCAACCTCGTAGCCACGGACCTCCGGCGTGCCTTCAACCATTCCGGCTAGGCTCTTGAGCACCTGGGGATAGGTGTCGCGGTTATAGGTATCCGCGTTTTCCTTACGCTCCCACAAGCTGATGGCAATTACGTTCTTGTTGTCTGGACTGAGGAGCGTGAGCTCGTCGGTAAACCCGTTCTGTTTCTGAAGCAGAGGCAGGATCTCCCGCTCGAATTTCGGGGTTAACTCGTCCCGCTGATTGGGCTTCAGATTAATGGAGACATGTCGTGCGTACATGAGGACTCCTTCTAGTAATGCGTTCCACAGCGTCGGTTCACTATGGGTAGTTGACCAGAGTGCAAGGTATGGCGTTGTACTTTACTTGTCAAGTACATCACGTAGCTTGCCAGCGTGTGCCCGGCAGCTTAACTTAAAGCTGTTAATAAACACTTAGGATCTCCAGGAGGAATCCCCGTGGATGTATCGCTCGTCATCCGGCACCGGTTGGAGGAATTCGGGTTGGATCAGCGAGAGCTGGCCCAAGCCGCGGAAGTGACCGAGTCCTACATCTCGCAGCTCCTGACTCGGCGGAAGTCGCCCCCCGCGCCGAACCGCACCGACATCTACGACAAGATGGACAAGTTCCTGAGGCTGCCGAAGGGTGAGATGGCGCGATTGGCCACCGCCCAACGGAGGGAGGGGCTGAAGCGGGAATTGGGCGAGTCCACGGCGTTGTTCGGAGAAGTCCGGGAGCTGATCCTGCGAAAGTGCCACCCCGACAAGGCACCCCATGTGCGCGCGATCTTCCACCAGCAGCCCTTCGGTGAGCTCGAGCGCCTGGTGACCGGAAAGCTGCTGTACGTGGTCAAGCGGGTCGCCAAACAGGAACTGGAGAATGAGTACTGGCTTCGCATGGTGGCCGACCTTGGCGGCCACAGCTATCAGGAGATGCGCGTCATCGTGCTCGAGTTCCTCGATACTGACATCTTCAACCTCTCCCGGGAAAACTGCGGCACGTTCCTGGACCCGATGATTGAGTCGTGGGACATAGACCTCACGACGTTCGCGCTGGATATCATCCTCAACCCCAGAACAGTCCCGGAAAATGTCAGGCGATTCGAGTTCATCGAGAAGGAAGCCGAGCCGACGCCGGACGAACAATCGGGACTCGCGGAGTTCCTCGAGGACCCTGCCCTCAGCGCTGGCGTGACCGCGGACGAGCTCACCTTTCTCAAGCGGCTGAAGTTCAGGGGCAAGCGACCGACGGCCCTCTACTATTACCGGGAGCTACAGAGCCTCAGGGACCCGCTCCATTTTCACACGGGGTAAGAGTCGGTCGTCGCCAATAATCCAGGTTTGACCTGGTTGGAAGGAGTACCATGTCTACTGCTACTAAGTCCAAACCCAAGATCAAGATTCATCCCCTGGAGGACCGGGTGGTGATCCTGCCGGATGATGAAGCGGAAACCATGCGGGGTGGGTTGTACATCCCGGATACCGCCAAGGAGAAGCCGACCCAGGGTCAGGTGGTCGCCGTCGGGCCCGGACGGATCGAGAAGGGCGAGCGGGTCAAGATGGACGTCCAGGTGGGCGACAAGGTGATTTACGGTAAGTACAGCGGAACGCCCTACGAGGTAGGCGATGAGGAGCTGATCATTATCAAGGCGTCCGACATCCTGGCCAAGATCGGCTGACCAGATTACTCAGGAAGTAGAGGACATATGGCAGCGAAAGAAATGCTGTTCAGCACCGACGCCCGCTCGAAGCTCAAGAAGGGCGTCGACCAGCTGGCGGAGGCCGTCGGGATCACGCTGGGACCTAAGGGCCGCAATGTGGTCATCGATAAAAAATTCGGGTCGCCCACCATCACCAAGGACGGCGTTACCGTCGCCAAGGAAATCGAGCTGAGCGACCCGATCGAGAACCTGGGCGCCCAGATGGTGAAGGAGGTTGCCACCAAGACCTCCGATCTAGCCGGCGACGGCACCACCACCGCCACGGTGCTGGCTCAGGCTATCTACCGTGAGGGCCTCAAGAACGTCACTGCGGGCGCCAACCCGATGGAGCTGAAGCGCGGCATCGAGCGCGCCGTCGCCGCCGTCGTCGAGCAGCTCAAGAGCATCTCGGTTCCGACGGTGGGCAAGAAGGAGATTGCCCAGGTCGGCACCATCTCCGCCAACACCGACAAGGAGATCGGTAACCTGATTGCCGAGGCGATGGATAAGGTCGGCAAGGATGGCGTCATCACCGTCGAAGAGGCGAAGGGCCTGGAGACGACCCTGGAGACCGTGGACGGCACTCAGTTCGACCGCGGCTATCTCTCGCCCTACTTCGTCACCGATGCGGAGAAGATGGAGGCGGTCCTCGACGACCCCTACATCCTCATCCACGACAAGAAGATCTCCGCGATGAAGGAGCTGCTCCCGATTTTGGAGAAAGTGGCGCAGAGCGGCAAGCCGATGCTGGTCATCGCCGAGGACGTGGAGGGTGAGGCACTCGCGACGCTGGTGGTGAACAAGCTTCGGGGCACTCTGAAGGTGGTTGCCGTCAAGGCGCCGGGCTTCGGTGACCGCCGTAAGGAAATGCTGCGCGACATCGCGGTGCTCACCGGCGGCCAGGTCATTTCCGAAGAGGTTGGTTTGAAGCTGGAGAATGTGACCCTCACCGATCTGGGCCGCGCCAAGCGGGTGGTGATCGATAAGGACAACACCACGATCGTCGATGGGAAGGGCAAGCCCGAAGACATCCAGGGCCGAGTCGCCGAGCTCAAGGCGGCGATCGAGAAGAGCACCAGCGACTACGATCGGGAGAAGCTGCAGGAACGGCTGGCCAAGCTCTCGGGCGGTGTGGCCATCATCAACGTGGGGGCGGCCACCGAGACCGAGATGAAGGAGAAGAAGGCTCGGGTCGAGGACGCGCTGCATGCCACCCGCGCCGCGGTTGAGGAGGGCATCGTGCCCGGCGGCGGGGTCGCGCTGATCCGGGCGCAGAGTGCGCTCGACAAGATCAAGGGCACCGAGGACGAGAAGGTCGGGGTCGAGATCGTGCGGCGCGCCCTGGAGGAGCCCATCCGGATGATCGCCCAGAATGCGGGCGCGGAAGGCTCGATCGTCGTGGCGCGGGTGAAAGAGTCGAAAGACAAGAACTTCGGTTACAATGCCGCGACCGACACCTACGAGGATCTGGTCAAGGCGGGCGTCATAGACCCGACCAAGGTCACCCGTACCGCGCTCCAAAACGCCGCGTCGATCGCCGGGCTCTTGCTCACGACCGAGTGCGTCTTGGTGGAGAAGAAGGAAGAGAAGCCGGCTATGGCCACCGCGGGCGGCGGTATGGGCGGAATGTACTAAGGCATGGGCGGCCGTAAGCAGCAGTCATTGCTTCGGCTCCTCGAGCCCTCGCAATGACTGCTGTCACTCGGGTGGCCGCGGGATTGCTTCGGGCGCTCGCGCCCTCGCAATGACTACTTAACGGGAGCCGGACGATCAGTTCGTCCGGCTCTTCTGCGTCAGGATTGCGGTTCGATTCGCCCGGTCTCACGGATCTCTACGGGGATGCCCTCGAGCTCGGCAGGGACCGCCTGGCGCAGCGCTGGGGTCAGCCGCTCCACCAGCACCAGGATACACGGCTGGCCACGGCACTCTCCCTC
>Ga0299913_10005769_pt1 | contig 10631 bp, 9 predicted proteins | sample RVTome_9_FD_201360 | JGI IMG/M metagenome (GOLD analysis project Ga0299913, IMG submission 201360) | Soil microbial communities from uranium-contaminated site in the Upper Colorado River Basin, Wyoming, United States - RVT155D38 (version 2) ... | reverse complement strand
GCACGACGAGCCCCTCGCCGACGGTGTCGTGGCCGATGAACGAGACGCGACCGTCGGGCAGCTCGCGGCGCGTGTCCGGTTTCGCCATGTCGTGCATGAGCGCCGCGAATCGCAGCGCGTGCATCCGAGTCAGCTCATCGGCGAGCGGCTCGTCCAGGACGGCGCGCAGCTCAGGCGTGAGCGGGCCGAAAACGTCCTCGAGACCGGCCTCGAGCCGGAGCTGCTCGCGCAGGACTTCGAGCGTGTGGCCATGCACGTCGAGGTGATGGAAGTGGCTCTGCTCAACGCCGCGCAGACGGTCGAGCTCCGGGAGCACGGCCGCGGTGAGCCCGAGGCGGTCGGCGAGCTCGAGGCCGTCGAGGACGCGTTCCGCGATGACGAGCCGGCGCAGCTCGGCCCAGATCCGCTCCGGCGAGGTCTCCGGCACGCGGCCAGCGTGCGCGCGGGTCAGCCGCTCGGTCTCCGCGTCGGGTACGAGCGACAGCTCGGTCGCGATCCGTACGAGCCGCAGCGGGCGGAGGACGTCGTCGCGGTACGACTGCTCGCTGAGCACGCGCAGGACGCCCGCCTCGAGGTCGGCACGGCCGCCGTGCGGGTCGAGCAGCTCCGGGCCCGCGAGCGCCATCGCCATCGCGTTGGCGCTGAAGTCGCGCCTACCGAGGTCGTCCTCGATCGATTCGCCCTGGAGCGGCGAGACGTCGCACACGAACCCGGCGTCGGCGATCACGCGCCACGCGCCGAACTTCTCGGACAGGGGGAACGCGGGGCCGCCGGTCTGCGACGCCACCGCGCGCGCGATCGCCCCGGGGTCGTCGGTCGTGACGAGGTCGACGTCCATGATCGGCCTGCCGAGGATCGCGTCGCGCACCGCGCCGCCGACGACCCACACCGAGGCGACCGCGTCGCCGAGCGCGCCGCGCACGACCCGCACCGGGGCGGACTCGTAAAGGCGCTGGCCGGCGTCGCTCACGCGCGCTGATGGACACGCCGCACGCGGGGCGACAGCCCACAGGTGATCTCGTAGTTGATCGTGTCGAGGCGGCGCGCCACGTCCTCGCACAGGATCCGCTCGTCGCCGTCGTCACCGATCAGCGTCGCGCGGTCGCCCGCTGTCACGTCGGTCTCCGGCCCGAGGTCGATCGTGATGTTGTCCATGCTGACGGTCCCCACCAGCGGATAGCGCCGTCCGCGCACCAGCACATCGCCGTTGTTCGTGAGCCCGCGCCGCCACCCGTCGCCGTAGCCGATCGGCAGCGTCCCGACCCAGGTCGGCCTCTCGGCCCGCCAGCGGCGGCCGTAGCCCGCGCTCTCCCCCGGCTCGAACCGCCTGACGGCAGCAACGTACGACTCGAGCCGCAGCGCCGGCTCGAGCCCGCGCTCGCCCGGGTCCGCATGGAACGGATCGAGCCCGTAGATCGCGATGCCGCAGCGCACCATGTCGAACTGCGCACGCTCGTCGCGGTACGTGCCGGCGCTGTTGGCGGCGTGCACGAGCAGCTCCTTACGCACCCTGCGCAGCCCCTCCACAAACGGCGTGAAGCGGTCGAGCTGATCCTTGAAGTGGTCGTCGCCCGGCTCGTCGGCGGTCGCGAAGTGGGTCATGGCGCCGCTCAGCTCGAGTCGGTCGGCGTCCTCGACGGCCTGCACGACAGCGCGCGCCGTGGCCTCGTCCCTCGCGCCGAGCCGGCCCATGCCCGTGTCGAGCTTTACGTGGACGGCGGCGCGGAGGTCGTCGCCGCGTGCGATCTCTTCAAGCAGCGCGACGAAGCGCTCGTCCCATGCCACGACGTCGGCCGCCGCGGCAAGCGCGACACGCGCGTCCTCGCGCGTCAGCGCCCCCATCACGAGGATGCGGGCGCGGATGCCATGGCGGCGCAGCTCCTCGGCCTCGGCCGCGGTCGCGACCGCGAGCCAGTCCGCGCCGCCGTCGAGCGCGGCGCGCGCGCACCAGACATCCCCGTGCCCGTACGCGTCGGCCTTCACGACCGCGCATAACCGGGTCCCGTCCGTCAGCAGCGACTTGAGGTGCGCACAGTTGCGCTCGATCGCGCCCAGGTCGATCCTCGCCACCGCACGCTCGGGCGCGGTCAAGTCGCCATCGCCTCCGGGATCGCATCGATCACGTCACCGGCGATCACATGGTTCGCGCCGATTCGCCCGGCCGCCACGCGGCCGGCGCGGGCGTGCGCGAGGACGCCCGCGGCCGCCGCCTCGAACGGCTCCATCCCCTTCGCGAGCAGCGCGCCGGCGAGACCCGACAGGACGTCCCCGGTCCCGGCCGTCGCAAGCGCGGGCGTGGCGCCGCCGCTGACGGCCGCAGTGCCGTCGGGCATCACGACGATCGTGTCGTCGCCCTTGAGCACGACGATCGACCCGCTCCGCGCGGCGGCATCCCGCGCGCACGCGAGCCGCGCGGCCTGCACGTCATCGGAATCGATCTCGAGCAGCCGCCCGAGCTCGCCCTCGTGCGGCGTCAGCACGGTCGGCGCCTTGCGGTCGCGCAGCGACTCGAGCCGCCCGGCGTGGGCGTTCAGCCCGTCCGCGTCGATCAGGACCGGGACCGGCGCGCGGCGCGCGACCTCGCGCGCCCACTCAAGCGCTCCATCGGTTCGCCCGATCCCCGGGCCGAGCACGAGCGCGCCGGCCTTCTCGCACAGCGAGAGCACCTGATCGGCTCCCGCGGGAACGTGCGCGCCGTCGTCCTCGGGCAGCCCGTGCGTCATCGCTTCCATCAGCTTCAGGTCGAACGTCGGCTCCGTTGACGCCGGCACGGCCACCTGGACGTAGCCGGCACCTGTTCGCATCGCGGCGAGCGCGGCCATCGTGGGCGCGCCGGTCAGTCCGCGCGCGCCGCCGGCGACGACCACGACCCCGGACTTGAACTTCGTGCCGGCGCGCGGACGCGACGGGACGAGCGCGAGCACGGCGTCTGAGATCAGGCCCGCGTGCCCGGGCCGGGGCGCGTCGCGGGGGATTCCGATCTCGATGACCTCGACTCGGCCGGCATGGTCCTTGCCGGGATCGACGTAGAGGCCGACCTTCGGCCCGTGGAAGGTGGCCGTCACGTCTGCCCTGACGGCATCCGCCTCCACCTCGCCGGTGGACGCGTTCACCCCCGAGGGGACGTCGCAGGCGACGACCGGCGCGCCCGCGTCGTTGATCGCGGCGATCGCACCGGCGACCGGCTCGCGCGGCTCGCCCTCGAAGCCGGTCCCGAGCATCGCGTCGACGATCGCCCCCGGCCCGCGCAGCTCGTCCGCGCCGAACGCGCGCGGGGGATCGCCCGGCAGGCGGTCGAGGTTGGCACGCGCGTCCCCCTTCGCGTCCGAGAGGTCGCCGACCGCGAGCACGTCGACCTCGCGGCCGTCCCCGCGCAGGAGCCGCGCGACCACCAGCCCGTCGCCGCCGTTGTTGCCCTTGCCGCAGACGACGCGCACCGGTCCCGGCGTCGCCGCCTCGGCGGTCACGCGCGCGAGCCCGACGCCGGCGCGCTCCATCAGGTCGACTCCTGGGGTCCCGCGCTCTTCGATCGCCCAGGCGTCGGCCGCGCGCATCTCCGCGGCCTCGTACAGCGGCTCGAGCCAGTCGGGCAGGCTCACGCCGCGATCGCCACCGCGCCCGCAGTCGTGCGCGTGTGCGTGAGCGATACCGACACGTCACGCCCGCTCGCGCGCTCAGCCGGCGCGCCCGTCAGGCGCACCGCGGGAGCAGCGCCCGCCGCGACCACCTCGACGTCCCGGAACGCCCAGCCGTCCAGGCCGAGCGCTTTCGCGACCGCCTCCTTCGCGCAGAAGCGGGCAGCCAGGTGCTGCGCGGGCCGCGCATGCGCTGCCGCGTACTCGAGCTCCGCGTTGGTGAAGAGCCGCTGCGCCAGCCGCGGCCGCCGCGCGAGCGCGCGCTCGAGCCGGTCGATCTCGAGGAGGTCGATGCCGATGGCCGTCACGAGTCGAGCGTAACGCGAGAAGAGCGGGCGAAGCCCGCGGTCACGGCGACCGGATGTCGCCCATCCGATCAGGACGCGGGCAGGGATGCCCGCGGAGCTATCACTCGACAGTTACCGTCTTCGCCAGGTTGCGCGGCTTGTCGACGTCCAGCCCGCGCGCGGTCGCGATGTAGTACGCGAGCAGCTGGAGCGGCACGATCGCGAGGATCGGCTGAAGGAGCCAGTCGCTCTTGGGAACGCAGATCGCCTCGTCGGTCTGCTCGTCGATCCCGGTCGACCCGTCCGTTGCGACGGCGATCACGTGTGCGCCGCGCGCACGAACCTCAGCAGCGTTCGAGAGGACCTTGTCGAGGATCGGCATGTCCGTGGCGATGCACACGACCGGGGTCGATTGGTCGAGCAGCGCGATCGGCCCGTGCTTCATCTCGCCCGCCGCGTACGCGTCCGTGGGTATGTAGGAGATCTCCTTCAGCTTGAGCGCGCCCTCGAGCGCCACCGGCAAGCCGACGTGGCGGCCCAGGTAGAGGAAGAACTCGGCGTCCTTCCAGTGGTCGGCGATCGCGCGCACCGGCTCGTCGACGCGTTCGAGCAGCTCGGTCATCAGGTGCGGGAGCCGCTTGAGCTCGCCGATCAGTCGCGCCACCTCATCGTCCGGCAGCGCGCCGCGGACGACCGCGAGCTTCAGCCCGAGCAGGTACATCACCGCCACCTGGGAGACGAACGTCTTCGTGGCGGCGACGCCGATCTCGAGCCCGGCGCGCGTGAACAGAACCGCATCCGCGTCGCGCGTCGCTTGGCTGCCCATCACATTCGTGACGGCGAGCACCTTCGCACCCGCGTCGCGCGCGAGCCGCATCGCTGCAAGCGTGTCCGCCGTCTCGCCCGACTGGGAGATGCCGATCACGAGGTCGTCCGGCCCGACGACCGGGTTGCGGTAGCGGTACTCGGACGCGATGTCCATCTCGACCGGCATCCGCGCCCACTCCTCGATCGCGTAACGGCCGACGAGGCCGGCGTGGTACGAAGTCCCGCACGCGACGATCACGATCCGGCGCACGCCCGACAGGAGCTCGTCGGTCAGCCCGGTATCCGGCAGCTCGACCCGGTCGCCCGGCGTGCGGTCGGCGATCGTCTCGGCGACCGCGTCCGGCTGCTCGTGGATCTCCTTCAGCATGAAGGTGTCGTAGCCGCCCTTCTCGGCGGTCTCGGCGTCCCAGTCGACCGCGATCGTCTCGCGCTCGAGTGGCGCGCCGGAGGCGTCGAGGAACTCGACGCCCTCGGGCCGGATCACGACGATCTCGCCGTCGTTCACGAGCTTCACGTTGCGCGTCTCGCGCAGGAACGCCGAAATCGCCGAGGCGAGGAACTGCTCGCCCTCGCCCACGCCGACGATCAGCGGGCACTCCTTGCGCGCACCCACGAGCACGCCGGGCTCGTCGGCGGTCATGGCGACGAACGCGTAGTGGCCCCGCAGCTCGTTGTAGGCGGCCCTTACGGCCTCGACGATGTCGCCCTCGTAGCGGTGCGCGATCAAGTGGGCCACCACCTCGGCGTCGGTGTCGGAGGTGAACTCCGCGCCCGCGTCGAGGAGCTGCTTGCGTAGCTGCGTGTGGTTCTCGACGATCCCGTTGAGGACGATGTGGACCCGGTCCTTCGTGTCGAAGTGCGGGTGCGCGTTGTCCTCGGTGACCGCGCCGTGCGTGGCCCAGCGGGTGTGCGCGATCCCGGTTGTCGACTCGAACTCGTCCGCGCCGTCGCCGTTCGTGCGCCGGGCGACCGCCTCGCTGAGCGAGGACAGATGCCCGACCGCCCGGACGGAGTCGATCCGGCCGTCTACGAGCAGCGAGAGGCCCGCCGAGTCGTACCCGCGGTACTCGAGCATCTGAAGCCCGTGCAAGAGCAGGTCACGGCAGGGCCGGTCGCCGACGTATCCGACGATCCCACACACGGCGAATCAGTCTAGGGCGCGCTAGGGGGCGCCGAGCTCGCGCTCGACGGCTGCAACGAGACGTGCGGTGACGTCCTCGCACTCGCTCTCGTCGGGCGCTTCGACCATCACGCGCACGACCGGCTCGGTGCCCGACGGGCGGATGAGCACCCGGCCGCGTCCCTCGAGCGCCGCCTCCTCCTGCTCGACGGCGCTCCACACGCCCTGCGCCCCCTCGAGCGCGCCGCGGTCGGCCACGCGCACGTTCACGAGCCGCTGCGGCAGCTTGCGCATCGCGTCGCGGGCAGCCAGGTCGCGGCCGGCGAGAGCCTCCATCGTCAAGAGCGCCGAAGCGATGCCGTCGCCCGCCGGCACGAAGTTCGTGTCGATGATGTGACCCGACTGCTCGCCGCCGAGCGTCCAGCCGCGGCGGATGAGCTCGACGAGGACGTTGCGGTCGCCGACGGGCGTCGTCGCAACAGAGATGCCCTCGTGCTCCATCGCCTGATGGAAGCCGTAGTTCGTCATGACGGTCACCGCCACGCCGTCACCGGCCAGCCGCCCGGCGCCGCGCAGGTGGAGCGCGGCAAGCGCGATCAACTCGTCGCCGTCCACGACCGCCCCCTCGCGGTCGACCGCGAGCATCCGGTCGCCGTCGCCGTCGAACGCGAAGCCGATGTCGAAGCCGCCGTCGCGCATCGCGTCCGCAAGCGCCTCGACGTGTGTCGAACCGCAGCCGTCGTTGATGTTGCGTCCGTCAGGCTCGACAGCCACAGCGGTGACGTCCGCCCGGAGCCGTCTGAAGATCTCCGGCGCTACGCGGTAGGTGGCGCCGTTCGCGCAGTCGAGCAGGACCCGCTTGCCGGTCAGGTCGAGGCCGTCGAAGCGAAGCTCGAGCTCGCGCAGGTAGTCGCCCGCCGCGCCGTGCAGCTCGCGGACGCGCCCGGACGCCAGCGGTTGGCGCGGCTCGGCGAACACGGCCTCGACCCGCGCCTCCTCCTCGTCGGACAGCTTCATCCCGTCCGGCCCGAAGAACTTGATCCCGTTGTCGGCGAACGGATTGTGCGAGGCGGAGACGACCGCGCCCAGGTCGAAGCCGTAACGGCGGACGAGGAGCGAGACCCCCGGCGTGGGCAACACGCCGCCCAGGAGCGCGTGACCGCCGGCTGCGGCGACACCGGCGGCGAGCGCGGTCTCGAGCATCTCGCCGGACTCGCGCGTGTCGCGCACGATCAGCACCTGCGGGGCTTGCGCGCGCGACACGCTGGTGGCCGCGCGGCCGAGGCCGAGCGCCAGCTCGGCCGTCAGGAACTCGCCCGCGACGCCGCGAACCCCGTCGGTCCCGAACAGGCGCCGCTCGCTGGCGGCCTGTTCCACTAGCGCTTCGAGAACTGCGGCCGCTTGCGGGCCTTCTTGAGGCCCGCCTTCTTGCGCTCCTTCGCGCGGGCGTCGCGCGTCAGGAAGCCGCGCCGCTTCAGGTCGGTGCGCAGCTGGGGATCGACCTCCATGAGGGCGCGTGCGATGCCGTGGCGCAGCGCGTCGGCCTGCGCCGAGACGCCGCCGCCGTGGATCTTCGCGACCACGTCCATCGACTCCTGATAGCCGGCCGTCTCGAGCGGCTGGCGCGCCGTGTGCTGAAGCGTCGGCCGCGGGAAGTAGCTCTCGAGCGGGCGACCGTTGATCGTGTACTCGCCCTTGCCGGGCCGCAGGATCACGCGCGCCACGGAGGTCTTGCGCTTGCCCGTTGCGCGGTAGCGCGCCTCGGCGGCAAGCTCGACGGGGGTGCGCGCCACCGTCTGCGGCTGCGCCTCCTCGGACTCGGGCTGGAGGTCGGGCGCCTCGTCGGGCGCGTACTCGACCGGCGCCGCCGGCTGCTCCGCGAACAACCGCTCGATGTCGGTCTCCGCGTCCTCGTCGGTCAGCGCGACATCGGGCGTGAGGTGCTCGCCCGGGATGACGTCCGCGGGCTTGTCGGTCTTCACGTCGCCCTCGCCGCGCTCGGAGGCCTTGCCGCGCGGGCGTCGCTCCTCCTGGGCCGCATCCTCGATCGCGGCGGCGTCCTCGGCCTGGCGCTCCTCCGCCACCTCCTCCGGCGTGTCCGGCTGAAGGGCCTCGGGCTCATCGACCTGAGGCTCCTCGGGGGCCGCCGCCTCGGGCTCCTGCGGCTGCTCCTCTTCGGGGGCGTCCGGCTGCTCGGGTTCTTCGATCAACTCCGTACCTCCAGAGGCTCCGGTTTCTGAGCGGTGTGCGGGTGATCCGGCCCGGCGTAGACCTTGAGCTTGCGGAGCTGCTGACGGGCGAGCCGGTTTCGCGGGAGCATCCCCTTCACCGCCAGCCGGATCACTTCCTCGGGCCTCCGCTCGAGCATGTCGCCGAGCGTGCGCGACCGCAGGCCGCCCGGATAGCCCGAATGGCGGTAGTAGCGCTTCTTGTCGCGCTTGTCGCCGGTGACGGAGATCTTCTCCGCGTTCACCACGATCACGAAGTCGCCGACGTCGCAATGGGGCGTGTACTCAGGCTTGCGCTTGCCGCGCAGCGTGTCGGCCAGCTGGGTGGCCAGCCGCCCGAGCGTCTTGCCCGTGGCGTCGACCACGAGCCAGTTCCGCTCGCGCTCAGCAGGTGTTGCGACGTAGGTCTTCATCGATAGGAAACCGCGCGGGGATGGTAGGGGAAGGAGCCCGAAGGTTCTCGCCGAAAGGCTGGTTATACTGCCGCGCCAGTTCGTAAGCCTGCCGAATTTCCGGTGCACAGCCGCCATGGCACCGGAAAGCGGGGGATCCAATCGGGGGCCGCCAGGTCCTCGAAGGGGCGAATCAGGGCATGACCACGAGTCTCGGCCCTGTAGCGCTGCTCTTTCGGCGCGAGCCCGTCAGCTAACCCCGTAGGCCGGAGAAAAGAGAGGCAAATACGGGATGACGCTTGGGACGCGATCGGTTGCAGCGCTTGCGCTGGCTCTTGCCACGCCCGCCGCCGCGTGGGCGGCTGGAGCCGGCACGGGCGGCACCACGTACACCCCCGTGCCCGCGATCACGAGCGTCACCTGCGCGTCGCTCTGCTCAGGGAAGAGCCGCGTCGAGGCCGGCGGCACCCTGCGCGTGGCCGGCAAGCGCCTGCGCCAGGTGAAGACCGTGATCTTCCACGGCAACCAGCGGACGACGCGCGACAACGTGAAGGTCGGCGTCAACCCCAAGGGCGCGCGGTCGTTCCGCGTGAAGGTCCCGTTCTCCGCAAACAGCGGGCCGATCTCCGTGTGGAAGTCCCGCAGCGTCGGATCCGACACGAGCAACTCGATCACCGTCCTCCCGCCGCCGCCGCCCGAGCGCTCGGCCCAGCTGTCGCCCTCGACGGGGCCGCGTGACCCGGGAGCGCCGCGGCTCGAGACCGGGATCAGCTCCGGCAAGGTCTTCTTCGCCGGCACGAAGGTCAGGTTCTCCTACCGGGTCAACGACGACGAGCCGGTGCCGGTCACGGTCGAGCTCGTGCACGTCGACGACGGGGTGGTCGTCCGTCGCTGGCAGCCCGGCACCGTCGAGCCGAACACCGTGCACACGATCCGCTGGAACGGCGAGCCCGGGCCGGGGCTGCGTGCCAACGCGGGCCGCTACGTCTTCCGCGTCACCGCGCAGTCGAGCGACGGCGCGTTCGCCAGGAGCTCCGGCACATCGGACGCCACCCGCGACGCGTTCGACTTCTACGGCCACATCTTCCCGGTCCGCGGCCGGCACGACTACGGGCAGGCCGGAGCGCGGTTCGGCGCCGGGCGCTCGGGCCACTCGCATCAGGGGCAGGACGTATTCGCGCGCTGCGGCACCAAGATGGTGGCGGCGCGCGCCGGCCGGGTCCAGTTCAACCAGTACCACTCGGCCGCCGGCTACTACGTCGTGATCGACGGCTACGAGTCGAAGATCGACTACGTGTACATGCACCTCCAGGAGCGCTCGCCGTTCAGGGCGGGCGACCGCGTCCGGACGGGCCAGATGATCGGCCGCGTCGGGGACTCGGGCAACGCACAGGGCTGCCATCTCCACTACGAGATGTGGAGCGCGCCAGGCTGGTACGACGGCGGGAACCCGTTCGACCCGCTGCGCTACCTGAAGACCTGGGACAGCTGGTCGTAGCGCGTGCCCCAACCGCGCGCGTTCGCCGAGTGTCGCCTTAGCGCCCGCACCGGGGGCAAACGCGACACTCGATGAGTAGGGGCGGGCTAACGCTCGCGCTCGATCGCGTCCTTCTCCTCGCCACGCCCGATGAAGCGGGTCGCGATCGAGAGGAGCAGCACCGACGCGCCGACGGCGATCAGGAAGCTGCCGAAGTCGAACTCGTCGCTGTCGGCGATGTCGATGACCTCCGTCGCCAGGAAGCCACCGATGATCGATCCCGCGATCCCGAGCCCGATCGTCCACAGGAGGCCGATCGCCTGGCGGCCGGGTAGCAGGAGACGGGCGATGGCACCAACGAAGAGGCCCCATATGATCCACGAGATGATTCCCATGCCGCGAGCCTACCCCGCCGGCCGCGGCCGCATGCCTGATTGCGAAAACCGAGCAGCTCAAGGACGCAGACCCGAACGCGTGCTACGCACGCGGAGGGCCGAGGACGCCGAGATGCGACGGTTTGCAGCCGATCAGGGCTATTCCCACTCGATGGTGCCGGGAGGCTTCGACGTGACGTCGAGCACGACACGGTTGACCTGCTTGATCTCGTTGATCATCCGCGAGGCGATCTTCTCGATCAGGTCGTACGGCAGCCGCGCCCAGTCGG
>Ga0299913_10005768_pt1 | contig 10633 bp, 10 predicted proteins | sample RVTome_9_FD_201360 | JGI IMG/M metagenome (GOLD analysis project Ga0299913, IMG submission 201360) | Soil microbial communities from uranium-contaminated site in the Upper Colorado River Basin, Wyoming, United States - RVT155D38 (version 2) ... | reverse complement strand
TGAGTGAGGGAAGTCTTCCCGGGCTGCTCGACCGGCAGCATTAGTCTGCGCTCTTGGTGCGACGCCCCCCTCGGCGTCCCACCGCGAGGAGCGCAGGAACTTGGGAAGGTCGACGACCGACCGATCCGCGGATCCGTCCGCGTCCGAGACGGTCCTCGCCGACTACTCCGGGGTCGAGGAGGTCCCGGCGGTCGCGTGGCCGCTACTGCTGCGCGAGCGGTTCCGCCGCCGGGTCCGCGAGAGCGACCGGTACCGCTGGTGGGTGTTGTGGAGCGTGTTGTCAGGCCTGTTCGCGGCCGGCTTCACGATCACGGTGCTGGCGGTGTCGATACCCGACATCGCCCGTGACCTCGATACCGACCGCACGACGCTCGCCTGGATCGTCACCGGGCCTTTTCTTGCCCACGCGCTCGGGATGCCGCTGCTCGGCAAGGTCGGCGACGTGTACGGCCACCGCCGCGTCTACCTCGTCGGCTTCGGGCTCTTCGCCGTATTCACCGGCCTCACCGCGCTCGCCTGGAGCGCACCCGCGCTGATCGCGATCCGGATCGTGGGCGCGCTCGAAGGAGCCGCCACCGGGCCGGCGTCGATGGCGCTGATCATGCACGCGTTCCCCGCCGAGGACCGCGTGAAGGCGATGGGGTGGTGGGCGCTCGTCGGCGCGGGCGCGCCGGTCCTCGGGCTGGTCGCCGGCGGACCCATCGTCGAGGCGTTCGGGTGGCGGTGGTTGTTCGTCGCGCAGGCGCCGCTCGCCCTCGTCGCCCTGGCTGTCGGAGCGGTCGTCTTGCGGGAGACGCCCCGATCGCGGCGCGTCGCCATCGACTTCCGGGGCGCGACGGCGCTGGCGGTCGCGACGGTCCTGCCGCTGCTCGCGTTGCAGCTCGGGCGCGACCGGGGCTGGTTCGATCCGGCACCGGTGGCGCTCCTCGCAGTCGCGGTGGTCGGGCTGGTCGCGTTCGTCCGCTGCGAGCGACGCGCGTCCGACCCGCTGCTTCCCCTCGAGTTCTTCCGGCGCCGGAATTTCACCGCGTCGCTGGTCGCGCAGGCGCTGGCGCAATTCGCGTACATGGGTGGCTTCATCATCACGCCCCTGCTCATGCAGGATCGCTTCGGCTACGCGATCGCGGGAACGGCGCTGTTGATGTTGTGCCGGCCGCTGTCGTTCAGCCTGTCCTCACCGGTGTCGGGGTACGTGGCCGTACGTGTCGGCGAACGGCGCGCCGCCGTCCTGGGCACCGCCCTCGTCGTGGTCTCGATGGCCTGTTTCGCGCTGGCGGCATCCCGCGGCTGGGTCGTGTTGATCGCGGTCGCGCTCGTGCTCTCCGGCCTCGGGCTTGGTGCGGCGTCGCCGTCGCTCATCAGCTCGGCCGCGAACGCGGTCGAGCCCGAGCACCTCGGCGTCGCCAACGCCGCCCAACAGATGGTGACGCTCATCGGGGCGGTCGCGGGCATGCAGGTCCTGGCCACGATCCAGGACGGCGGCGCGTTCTCGGCGGCATACCTCGTCGGCCTCGCCGTCGCCGTGCCCTCGGTGGCGGCGGCAACGTTCGTTCGGTCGGCACCCCGAGCCGGGCGCCTCTCGGTCGCAGACGCGGCGTGAGCGACGCGGAGCGGCCCGGCGTCCTCGTCGAAGGGGAGCTCTACGAGGCGCTCCCACTGGCGCGGCGGCTCGCGCCGCCGGCGCTGCGCGACGTCCACGAGCGTGAGTCGTACCGGTGGTGGGTGCTGGTCACGGTCCTCTCGGGACTCTTCGCGACCGGGCTCACGATCACCGTGCTGACGACGGCGGTGCCGTTCATCCGCGACGACTTCCACGCGTCGCTGGCGTCGCTGTCGTGGGTCGTGTCGGCACCGTTCCTCTTCCGTTCGATCTTCGTGCCCGTGTTCGGGAAGGCCGGCGACGTCTTCGGCCGGCGCCGCACGTGGCTGCTGGGGTTCGCGGTGTCGGCGGTGGCGTCACTGCTGTGCGGCTTCGCGCCGACGGTGGGGCTGCTCATCCTCTTCCGCGCGATCTCGGCCATTGGGAGCGCGGCGGTGATCCCGTCGGCTCTGGCGCTGATCGCGGTCGCGTTCGATCCCGAGGATCGCGTGAAGGCGCTGGGCTGGTGGTCGGCGACGATCGCGGTCTCGCCCCTGCTGGGGGTGATCGTCGGCGGGTTCGTCGTGGAGGCCGCGGGCTGGCGCTGGCTCTTCTTCGGCCAGTTCCCGTTCAGCGTCGTCGCCCTCGGGCTCGGTCTCGTCGTGCTCCGCGAGTCGAAGGGCGAGCAGGGACAGCAGTTCGACGTCGCCGGTTGCGTGCTGTCGATCGTCGGGCTCGGCGCGCTGCTGCTCGTGTTCAACCGCGGGATCGACGGAGACTGGGCGTGGACGTCACTGCCACTGTTGGCAACGGCGATCCTCGCCGTGGCCGCGCTGATTGCGTTCGTGCGGGTGGAGCTGAAGGCACCGGCACCCGTCCTGCCGGTGAACTACTTCCGCCGGCGGCGGTTCGCGGGCGCGGTGACCGCCAACTTCTGTGCGAACTTCGCCTACATGGGCGGCTTCTTCATCACGTCGGTGATGCTTGCCGACACCGCGCTGTTCGGTTACCGGGCCGACCAGGTCGCGCTCGGGATCTCACCCCGAGCGGCGTCGCTGGGCGTCATGGGGCCGATCGGGGGGTACATGGCCGCTCGCTACGGCGGCCGGCGCATGGCGACCATCGGGATGGTGCTGATCGTGGCGTCGATGGTCGCCCTGGCGGTGATCACCGACGGCTCGCCCTACTACCTCATCCTGCCCGGCCTGGTGCTGTCGGGCTTCGGTCTCGGGCTGGTCGCGCCGCCGGCGGCCGCGACCGTGACCAACGAGGCCGCCGAGTCCGATCTCTCGGCCGCGAGCGGCGCGCTGAACATGGGCGCGTCGATCGGATCGTCGATGGGCATCGCGACCATGTCGGCGGTGCTCTCCGGTGCCGCCGCGACGTCGAATCACCCCGGCGCGGGTGCGTTCTCGGCTGCGTTCCTCTTCGGCGGTGCGATCTGCGCGTTCGGGTTGTTCGGGGCGCTGAACCTCAGTCGAGAGCCCAGCGGACCTCGTAGTGGCGGACGGGCTCGTCAAAGCCCTTGAGTTGGACCGTTCCCACCTCGTCGAGCCTGAAGGTCTTGCCCACACAGAGCTCCCGTACGGCGCTCGACGCGTAGATGCTCCCGGCGCCGGCCGAGGCACACAGTCGAGCCGCCAGCTGGACGACGCTCCCGAACAGGTCGTCGTTCTCCGTGACCGGCTCGCCCGCGCTCAGGCCGATGCGGATCTTGAACGGAACCTCCGCGTCGCGACCGTGGTCGCCGATTCGCTGCTGGATGGCGATCGCCGCCTCGACCGCACGACCGACCGAGGTGAACGACGCCATGATCCCGTCGCCCGTGTGCTTCACCTCTTTACCGTCGAAGCGACCGAGCAGCTCGCGGACGATCTCGTCGTGGGCGCGGATGACGCCCATCGCCTTGGCGTCGCCGAAGCGCTGCGTGAGGCTCGTGGAATCCTCGATGTCGGTGAAGAGCACCGCTCGGAACGCAGTCTCGACCCACGGTTGGCCCACGACGGGCTCCGAGATCCGGCCCAGGAAGTGACGGACCATCGCCGGGTCGACCTCGATGATCTTGTTGGCGATGAGGCCGTGGGCCTCCCGGTGCACGTTGTCGACCGCCTCGACGTCGGGCCCCTCCGCCAGGCAGAACGCGGAGCCTTCGTCGGCATCGAACCAATACGTCACATAGCGGACGCCGTACTGCTCCTGGATGGCGACGTCTTGGACGTGCGCCTGCGCGACATCCTCCGCCGTGGCGCCCGGGATGTGGTGGCGGTCCATGTAGAGGGGCATGAAGCGCTACTCCGTGACCCCTTGGATCGCCTCGTTGAGCGCGGCGTTCCCGCCACCCTGCTGCGACGCCATCAGCTTGGCCATGTCACCTTGCACCTTCACCTTGCCGGCCATGAATGCCTGCATGCCGGCCTGCGGGTTCCCCGACACGAACACCTCTTTGGCGGTGCCGTAGTCGGTGGTCAGCGTGACGTCGGCGTCGTCGGCGTGCCCGATGCCCCAGTGGCCCTTGCCGTCGCGAGCGCCCATGTGCATCTGGCGCTCGTCGCCGAAAGGCGTGCCCGTGATCACCAGGTTGACCACCACATTGGTGTGAGCTGGTGCGTCGGCACCGTGCTCCTCGACGAGTTTCTCGACGATCGCGAACCACTCGTCGGAGAGGAAAGGATGCTTCGCCACCGGGATCTCCTTCTTCGCTGGTGCACCACTGGGTCGCGGAATGTAGTGACGGGGCGGGCGGCCGTCCAGCTTGACCGACCGGTCTACTTTCTGGTCGCGGGCCGATGGTACCTCCTCACCTTTTCTGGTCGCGCTCGCTTCGCTCGCCGCTCCGCACGCGGCTGGCGGCACGGGGACCGGCCAAGCCGGCCCCCTGTCGGAGGATGGCAGCTCCTCGACTTTCTGGTCGCGCTCGCTTCGCTCGCCGCTCCGCACGCGGCTGGCGGCACGGGGGCCGGCAAAGCCGGCCCCCTGTCGGACGATGGCACCTCCTCTAGTCTGGGACCGTGCCTGCGGGGACGCGCGACGAGCGCATCCAGGCGCGGGAGCGGAACCCGAAATGGAAGAACCGCCCACTGCGCATCGAGATGTCGGAGTGCATCAACTGCGATGCCTGCCTCCGCCACTGCCCCGATCAGTTCGGCGCGATCTTCAACCACGGCGTCGACGTCATCATCGTCCCCGAGCTCTGCAGCGGCTGCGACAAGTGCCTGCCCGCCTGCCCCGTCGACTGCATCTATCCCGATCCGGAGTGGACGCCGGCGTCCGACGACTGGTGGAAGCACCCGGGCGAACCGGACGATCCATATCATTAGCGGCGGTTCCCGGACGCACTCCTAGACTCCGCGCATGGCCCCGAAGATCACGCGCGCCGACGTCGAGCACGTCGCGCAGCTGGCGCGCCTGGCCCTGACCGAAGACGAGGTCGCCGCGCTCACCGGTGAGCTCGGGGTGATCCTGGAGTACGCGGCCGAGGTGTCGGCGCTCGAGATCGACGACGTCCCCCCGACCGCCCATCCGTTGCCGCTGGTGAACGTGCTACGGGCCGACGAGGTGCGCCCCGTGCTCGACCGCGACGAGGTGCTCGAGCAGGCGCCCGCGGCCGAGGACGGTCGCTTCCGCGTCCCGCGCATCATGGGCGAGGCCCCGTGACCGACACGGCCCTCGAGCTCTCCGCCGACGTACGTGCCGGACGACGTTCGGCCCGCGACGTCGTCGACGAGTACCTCGCCGCGATCGATGCCCGTGACGCCGAGCTGCACGCGTTCAACCATGTGATGGCCGACGGGGCGCGGGCCGCGGCCGACGCGGTCGACGTCTCCGTCGCGCAGGGTGACGACCCGGGCGCGCTCGCGGGTGTGCCGATCGCACTCAAGGACAACCTGTGCACCCGCGCCGTGCCCACCACCTGCTCGTCACGGATCCTCGATGGTTGGCGCCCGCCGTACACCGCCACGGTCGTCGATCGGATCGCCGCCGCCGGCGGCATCCCGATCGGCAAAACGAACCTCGACGAGTTCGCGATGGGCTCGTCGACCGAGAACTCCGCGTTCGGGCCAACGCGCAACCCGCACGATCCCACGCGCGTACCCGGCGGCTCGAGTGGGGGTTCGGCGGCGGCGGTGGCGGCCGGTTTCGCGCCGCTCGCGCTCGGCTCCGACACCGGCGGGTCGGTGCGCCAGCCGGCGGCACTGTGCGGTGTCGTCGGGGTGAAGCCCACGTACGGCGCGGTGTCACGCTACGGGTTGATCGCGTTCGCGAGCTCGCTCGATCAGATCGGGCCGATAGCAACGACCGTGACCGACGCCGCGCTCCTCCTCGAGATCGTGGCCGGCCACGACCCGCTCGACTCCACCGCGATCGCCGAGCCCGCCCCTCGTCTGCGGGACGTTCTCGACGAGGGCGTCGCCGGTCTCCGGATCGGGATCGTCGAGGAGCTCACCGACGCCGAGGGGATCCAGCCCGAGGTCGTCGCCGCGGTCGAAGACGCCGCCCGGGCGTTGGAGAAGGGCGGGGCTACGGTCGATCGGGTGGCGGTGCCGAGCGCGACCTACGGCCTGTCTGCCTACTACCTCATCGCGCCGGCGGAGGCGTCGAGCAACCTCGCCCGCTACGACGGCGTGCGCTACGGGTTGCGCGTCGAGGGTGACGATGCCGCCACCATGAACGCGAAGACGCGTGACGCCGGCTTCGGTGCCGAGGTCAAGCGCCGCATCATGCTCGGGACCTACGCACTCTCGGCGGGGTATTACGACGCCTATTACGGCCAAGCGCAGCGGGTGCGCACGCTCATCATCCGCGACTTCAACCGTGCGTACGACACGTTCGACGCGCTGGTATCGCCGACCTCGCCGACGACCGCGTTCGAGCTGGGAGCCAAGACCACCGACCCGTTGGCGATGTACCTCTCCGACGTGTGCACGATCCCGTCGAACCTCGCCGGTCACGCGGCCATGAGCGTGCCGTACGGCGCCGGTGGCGACGGTCTGCCGATCGGGGTGCAGGTGCTGGCGCCGGCGCTCGGCGAGCCGATGATGTTCCGGGTAGCGCGCGTGATCGAGCAGGCCGCGCTGTGACGCCGGCGGGCTCAGCGCAGGAAGTACGTCAACGCGCGGTTGAAGATCTCGGCCTGCTCCCATTGGAGGAAGTGGCCGGCGTTCGGCACGACGAAGGGCCCGACGCACTCGGTGAACGCCAGCCGGGCCCGCGCCGCGAACGTCGCCGGCACGACGTGGTCGTCGGGACCGTAGAGCACGAGGGTGGGGATCGCGCAGGGCTCGAACACCTGCGGCACGTCCTCCATGGGGCGGTTCCCGAACGCGGTCTCGTACGTACCCCAGCTCGCCCGCAGCCGCTCGGCGTCGGCGAAGGGCTCGGTCATGAAGTCGATGGTCGCGGTGTCGAAATGCCCCGGCGCGGCCCAGAGCCGCTGCCGGTACATGGCGGCGACCCAGGCGCGCCGGCGCGCCGGGGTGTCGAGCTCGGCAAGGAGCGCCTCCGGCTCGGTGCCCTGCCGGAAGAAGTAGTCGGCGGTCTGACGGGTGGCGTGTTCCTCGTCGGCGGGGATGCCGGCGGCGGCGAGCTCGTCGTCGCCCACCATCACGAGCGTGTTGAACACGCAGAGCCGCTCGACGAACCCGGGGTAGCGCGTCGCGAGGTCGCGCAGCACGACGCCACCGAGATCGCCGCCCGCAACCGCGCAGTGCTCGTGGCCGAGCACGTCGTGCACGAGGGCGTAGAGGTCGAGCGAGAACGCGGAGACGTCGTAGAAGCCGTCGGCGGCGAGGTCGGAGTCGCCGTAGCCGCGGAGGTCGGGCGCGATCACCTCGAAGCCGGCGGCGGCGAGCGGCTCGATGTTGCGCCACCAGATCCGCTTCGTCTCCGGGTAGCCGTGGATCAGCAGCAGCGGGGAGCCGCCGGCCCCCTCGCGCACGTAGGCGAGCGACACACCGTTGCGCACCTCGCTGCGGTGGATCGTGAACACGTTTGGATCGAGTGCCTCGCTCATACCAGGAGCGTGGCATGACCACGACGACGACCACCACCTGGGAGACCGTCATCGGGCTCGAGACCCACGTCGAGCTCGCGACCGCGACCAAGTTGTTCTGTGGTTGCCCCAACGAGTTCGGTGCCGAGCCGAACACGAACATCTGCCCCGTGTGCCTGGGTCTGCCGGGCTCTCTGCCGGTGCTGAACGAGCGGGCGGTCGAGTTCGCGCTCCGGGTGGGGGAGGCCCTCCATTGCACCGTGCCGGAGCACTCGATCTTCCACCGTAAGAACTACTTCTATCCCGACATGCCGAAGGACTATCAGGTCTCGCAGTACGACGAGCCCATCTGCGTCGACGGCTGGCTCGAGGTCGAGGGCGATCGGATCGGCGTCGAGCGCGCCCACATGGAGGAGGACACCGGCAAGTCCCTTCACGTGGGTGGCGGTGGGCGCATCCACGAGGCCGCGCATTCACTGATCGACTACAACCGCGCGGGCGTACCGCTCATGGAGGTCGTGAGCCGGCCCGACATGCGCACGGCCGAGCAGGCCCGCGCCTACGTCGGCGAGCTGCGCGCGCTCCTCGAGGCGATCGGCGTGTCCGACGTGAAGATGGAGGAAGGCTCGTTCCGCATCGACGCCAACGTGTCGCTGCGCCCGGCAGGGTCCGGCGAGCTCGGCACGAAGGTCGAGGTCAAGAACATGAACTCGCTGCGCTCGCTGGGACGAGCCCTGGAGTTCGAGATCGAGCGCCAACGCGGGCTGCTGGAGTCGGGCGAGCGCGTCGTGCAGGAGACCCGTCACTGGGACGAGGACGAGGGTGTCACCCACGGAATGCGCACGAAGGAGGGATCCGAGGACTACCGGTACTTCCCCGAGCCCGACCTCGTGCCCGTGGCTCCCGGCGCCGACATGCGCGAGCGCGTGCGCGCCGGCATGCCCGAGCTGCCGGCGGCGAGGCGAGCCCGGCTCGTCGAGCAGTGGGGCATCACCGATCACGAGGCGCGCGTGCTGACCGGTACGCCCGGTCTCGCCGAGTACGCCGAGGCCGCGGTCGCTGCGCTCGATGGCGGCACCGCCAAGGACGTCGCCAACTGGTGCACGGGCGAGCTGCTCGGGTTCCTCCACGAGACCGGCGGCGCGCCCGGCGTGCTCCCGCTCGCTCCCGACGGTCTCGCCGAGCTGATCGGCCTCGTCGCCGACGGCACCCTGTCGCGCAACCTCGCCAAGGACGTCCTCGACGAGTGCCTCCGCGAGCCCAAGCGACCGCGCCAGGTCGTCGACGAGCGGGGTCTGGCGCAGGTGAGCGACGAGGGCGAGCTCGCGACGCTGGTCGACGGGATCATCGCCGACAACCCCGACGAGGTCGAGCGCTACCGCGCGGGCGACGACAAGGCGAAGAAGAAGCTACGCGGGTTCTTCATGGGCAAGGCCATGCAGGCGACGCAGAACAAGGCCAACCCGCAGGTGCTGAAGCAGCTCCTCGACGAGCGCCTCGAGACGTAGCTGTCACACCCCCGCGCTGGACTGGCTCGTCATGGAGCCGACGCACCGCCCCCAAAACCGGGGTGATGACGTGTGACCGGCCGCGCCCCTAATCCATCGGGACGTTGCGGACGATCTTGCCGTCGATACGGTCGAAGATCTCGTCGAGGCTCGTCCCGGTGATCGTCAACCCGTGGTTGCGCTGGCCGACCACCGCACGCGCCGGCTCGGGGGAATGGCGCACGAGATCTGCTACGGCGCCGGCGAGCTCGACGGTTCCGCACGGATAGTTGATCTCGGTGGAGTTGATGCCTTCCATCCATGCGTGCACATGCAGGATCGCGCCGACCTCCGGATGCTCCCGGTAGATCATCCAGTGCTCGATCGCGTCGACCGACACGCGGTTGGGCTTCACGTCGGGTGGCACGCTCAGGATCATGCAGTCGCGCGCGCGGTCGTAGCCGCGCACGAGCAGCACGTGCTTGCCGACCTCGAGCAAGGCGCCCTTGTCGACGCCGCTCGCACTCATCCAGAACTCGGGGCCGTCGCTCGACTCGATGGGAGGCTGGCGGCGGGCGCTGACGTTGCCGTAGCTCAGACCGCCGATCCCGTAGAGCAGCTTCACGTGGCGGAGGTCGCGCTCCGTGAGGATCTCCTCGATGGGGAACGCCGCCGGTAGGAGGTCGAGGGCGTCGAGTCGTTCGCCCGCTCTGCGGATCTGCCGGGTCTGCTCGTCGCCGTCCCGGAGGTCGGCGGGCAGGTCGGTGCGGAACTCGTTGGCGATCACCAGCCGCGACGACGCCAGCGGCTCCATGCGTGCGAACACAGCGGCGAAGAACGCGGTGTCGTCGCCGCGGTGCTCGACGGAGTACGTGCCCTGCTCGAGCGTCACGAAGTGCGCGGTCGCGCTCCCGTCGGGACGGTCGCTCACCATCACACACAGGTTTGCGAGCCCGCGCACGAGCAGCGGGTAGCCGGCGCGCAAGACGTCGGCCGGAGGCACTGCCATCGGCGCGAGCGCGACCACGAATGTCGGTGCCGACTTACGCCGGTAGGGCCGGGCGTGGTCGGGATCGAGATGGTGCAGCACGACCTGTACCTCGGGCCCGGGCGCGTCCTGCTCGTCGTAGCCCCGTTCGACCATCGCCTGGCGCAGACCCTCGACGAACCACGCCATCCGGGGGCCGGGCACCTCGCCGTTCCACGCGAACGTGCGCTCCTTGACGGCGCCACGGTCGGCGAGACCGACGCTCGCCGGCGCTGCGTCCGTGCGGCTCATGCAGGCTCCTCCCTCAGGGGCGAGGGGCTCGCGGCCGAGGGGCCGGAAACCGATGGTGCCCGGGGCCCAGGGCCTGGTCGAATCGAGTTGTGGATCAATGGGAAGGTTACGACGCCGCGACCTACGGCGCTCACGTCGCCGGCGTGTACGACGACGTGTACGGGCCGGACCCCGATGCCGTCACCTGTCTGGCCCAGCTCGCCGGCGGGGGACCGGTGCTCGAGCTGGGCGTCGGCACCGGGCGCCTGGCCCTGCCACTGGCGGCGACCGGCCTGGAGGTTCACGGGATCGACGCCTCC
>Ga0299913_10005767_pt1 | contig 10633 bp, 10 predicted proteins | sample RVTome_9_FD_201360 | JGI IMG/M metagenome (GOLD analysis project Ga0299913, IMG submission 201360) | Soil microbial communities from uranium-contaminated site in the Upper Colorado River Basin, Wyoming, United States - RVT155D38 (version 2) ... | reverse complement strand
CGTCCGTTCCGCGGAGGCGTGCGGCTCATCGCCGGCGCCGGGAGGAGAGTGATGGCTGCGCGAGCGACGTGGAAGGGCTTCCTCAAGGTCAGCCTCGTCAACATCCCGGTCCGCGTGTTTCCGGCCACCGAGTCGGCGGCGTCCCTCTCGTTCAACCAGCTCCACGGCGAGTGCCAGACGCGCATCCAGCAGAAGCGGTGGTGCCCGTCCTGCGAGCGCGAGGTGCCGCTCTCGGAGATCGTCAAGGGCTACGAGTTCCAGAAGGGCCGGTACGTCGTGATGACCGACGAGGACTTCGCGAAGGTCACCGTCGAGTCCACCCGAGTCATCAACCTGGTGCAGTTCGCCGACGATGCCGCGATCGATCCGATGTACGTCGATCGCACGTACTATCTCGCACCCGACGGGAAGGTCGCCGCGGAGGCGTTCGCGGTCATGCGGGAAGGCATGCGCGGCAAGGCCGGCATCGGCAAGGTGGCGCTGTACGGCCGGGAGTACCTCGTCGCCGTGAGGCCGCAGGAGCACGGTCTCGTCATGTACACCCTGCACCACGCGGCCGAGATGCGCGGGATCGACCAGATCGAAGACCTGGACTCCGTGCCGAAGGCGGTGAAGCCGGAGGAGCTGAAGCTGGCCAAGCAGGTCATCGAGACGTTCGGCGGCGAGCTGAACCTGGCGGACTACCGGGACGAGTACAAGGACGAGCTGCGCCGGATCATCGACGCGAAGATTGCCGGCGAGGAGGTCACGGCGGCGCCCGTCGCCGAGGCGCCGACCAACGTGGTGGATCTGATGGCGGCGCTCCGCAAGAGCCTCGACTCGGTCAGCGCCTCGAAGAAGGCCACGGCCAAGGCCGACCTGAAGAAGAAGCCGGCCGCGAAGGCGGAGCCGAAGCGCAGGCGCGCCTAGGCATCACGGTACGGGCGAGGCACGCCTCGCCCGTACCAATCACCGCAGCAGGCCCATCACCCATTCCACCGGACCGGGATCGGTCGCCACGGGATCGCCGATCCACGACGGCGGCGTGAGCCACACGAACGCCAGGATCGCAATCACCATCAGGTCGTACTGCCACGTGGCCCGCTCGTAGGTCCAGAAGAGCGCGCGCCACAGCACGAGCGCCGGCCAGGTCACGATCTGCGTCACAGCCGCGCTCCGCGCGGGACGAGATCCTCCGCCTGCCGGAGCTCGCGCCACGTGTAGTAGATGCGATCGGCGACGGTCACGACCGACAGGACGAGGATCACCCAGAGGACGGCCGCCATGCGGTTGGTGAACGCGCCGATCATGAACAGCACGATGCGCTCCGGCCGCTCCATGAAGCCCACCTTGCACTTGTCGATGAGCGACTCGGCGCGCGCCCGCGTATAGCTGGTCATGACCGAGAACATCATCGCAAGCGCCGTGATGATGACGTAGTCGGTGCGCTGCAGCTCCGAGTACAGGTAGATCAGCCCGATGAACAGCGTGATGTCCGAGAAGCGGTCCATGACCGAGTCCCAGAACGCGCCGAAGCGGCTCTCGAGCTCCAGCTCCTTCGCCACCTTGCCGTCGATGAAGTCGAAGATGTTCGCCAGCACCATGAGCACGCCGGCGAGCACGAACCGACGGAGGCCCAGCGCGCAGGCGGCGAGCACGTTGATGACGACGCCGGTGAGCGTGAGGACGTTCGGGTGAATGCGGAGCCGCACGCACACGCGGATGATCGCGTGCAGCGGAAACATGCACACTGCGCCGATCGCGCCGGTAAAGGTCATCTCTGCCGTTCGACTCCCGGTAGGCCGGAGCCGCGGGCGTGCCCGTCCGGGGCCGGCCAGCAGCTATAATGGAGGGTTCCGATCACGCGCGAACGCGGCATAGTAGCTCATGGCCATCGACAATCTCAAGGCCCAGATCGCCCGGCTGCCCGAGCAGCCCGGGGTGTATCTGTACCTGAACGCGGCCGGCGACACCATCTACGTGGGGAAGGCGCGCGCGCTCCGCGATCGGGTGCGCAGCTATCTGGGCGCCCGCGGCGCGGACCCGAAGACCGATGCCCTGCTGGACGAGATCGCCCGCGTGGAGGTGATCGTCACCGATTCGGTCGTCGAGGCGCTCGCGCTCGAGAACAACCTGATCAAGCAGCGGTCTCCCCGGTACAACATCCTCCTCCGGGACGACAAGAACTACCCGTACCTGCAGCTCACCACCGGCGAGGCCTTCCCGCGTGTCCTCGTGGCGCGCCGCGTCGAGCGCGACGATCACTTCTATGCCGGGCCGTTCCTGCCCGCCCGATTCGCGCGCAAGACGATGGCGCTGACGCATCAGCTGTTCGGCATCCGGTCGTGCAACGAGGTGATCACCGGGCGCCGCGGGCGTCCCTGCCTCGAGTACGACATCAAGCGGTGCCTCGCGCCGTGCGTCGAGGCGATCTGCGGCGCCGCCGAGTACGGCCGCGCGGTCGCCGACACGAAGCTGTTCCTCGAGGGCCGCAGCGAGGAGCTCGTGGAGCAGCTCCGCTCGCGGATGGTCGAGGCGTCGCAGGCGGAGCGCTTCGAGCAGGCGGCGCAGCTGCGCGACTCCCTGCGCACCGTCCAGACCCTCCACGAGCAGCAGCAGAAGATGGCCAACGCGGAGCTGGGCGACCGCGACGTCTTCGGCGTCAAGGTCGGGCCGCTCGGCGCCGTCGTCCAGGTCTTCGTCGTCCGCCGCGGACGGGTGGTGGAGCGTCTCGAGCTGGCGAGCGACGCGGCGGTGGGGCAGGCCATGAGCGGCGAGGCCGGCGTGCTGCAGGCCGCGGTCGCGCAGTTCTACGACGTGCGGCCGGCGCCGCCCGAGGTCCACCTCCCCGGGGAGGTGGACGACCACGATGCCACCGAAGAATGGCTGAGCGCGCGTGCGGGGCGGCGCATCCGCCTTCGCGTCCCGCAGCGCGGCGAGAAGCGCGGGCTCGTGGACCTGGCATGCCGCAACGCCGCGTTCGGCTACCGGACGCGGTTCGAGGAAGGCACCGTGGCCAACGAGGAGGCGCTCGAGACGCTGCGCGGCCTGCTGCACCTGCCGGCCCGGCCTCGGCGGATCGAGTGCTTCGACATCTCCACCATCCAGGGCGCCGAGACCGTAGCCGCGATGGTCGTCTGCGAGGACGGCCGGATGCGGCGGAACGAGTACCGCAAGTTCCGCGTCCGCGACGAGCAGGAGGGCGGGAGGAATCTCCAGAGCCCGGCTCCCGGCGCCGCGCCGGGCCGGCGGTTCCTCGACGACTTCGCGGCGATGCGGCAGGTGGTGCAGCGGCGATACCGGCGGGTCCTCGAGGCGGGCGGGCCGTTCCCGGATCTGATCCTGATTGACGGCGGCAAGGGGCAGCTGACGGCGGCGTACGATGCGCTCCGGTCGCTGGGCCTCGAGAACCTGGTGGCCATCGGCCTCGCGAAGCGCGAGGAGCTGATCGTGACCAGGGACGCACCGGATCCGATGCGCCTCGCCTCGAACGATCCGGGGCTGCTGCTGCTGCAGCAGATTCGGGACGAGGCGCACCGCTTCGCCGTGACCTTCCACCGGAAGGCGCGCAGTCTCCGCGACCTGCAGTCGGCGCTCGACGGCATCCCGGGCGTCGGACCGCGGCGCCGCCGCCTGCTGCTCACCACCTTCGGCAGCCTCGCGGGCGTGCGGCGTGCCACGCGCGAGGAGCTGGTGCCGCTGGTAGGCCCCAGAGTGGCCGACGCGGTGCTGGCCTATTTCAGCCGCAATCCCTGAACCGTCTTGCCGAGAGCCCTTGAACCCCAGGCACGGTCCCGCTTACTCTGGTGAGCCTTGTCGTCGATCGATCTCATCGAGCTCCTGATCGCGTTCGCCGTCCTGCTGGTTTCGCTGTCGGTGCACGAGGCGGCGCACGCCTGGACGGCCTCGCGCCTCGGGGATCCCACCGCGCGGTTCCTGGGCCGCGTGTCGCTGAACCCGGCCGTGCACGTGGATCCGATCGGGACGATCCTGTTCCCGCTGATCGCGATCATGACGAACCTGCCGGTGATCGGCTGGGCGAAGCCGGTCCCGGTGAACGTGCACCGGCTGCGAAACGGCCGTCGCGACTTTCTGCTGGTGGCCGCGGCGGGCCCCGGGAGCAATCTGGCCCTGGCCATCCTGGCCGCCGTGGCGTGGCGGGCGCTCGTGTCCGCCGGGTTCTTCGGCCTGGATCCGATGGGACCGCTGACCGTCTTCGTTCACCGGGCGCTGATCATCAACGTGCTGCTCGCGGTCTTCAACATGATTCCCATCCCCCCGCTGGACGGCGGCAACGTGCTGGCGGGGCTGCTGCCGGAGCCGCTGGCGATCCAGTTCGATCGCCTGCGGCCGTGGGGATTCCTCCTCCTCTACGGCTTGATGCTGACCGGCGTCCTGTCGATGATGATCGTGCCGCCGATGCGGCTCATCCTCTCATGGCTGATCTGAAGCGGCCGCGCGTCGTCTCCGGCATGCGGCCGACCGGCCCGCTCCACCTGGGGCACCTCGTGGGGGCGCTCGGCAACTGGGTCGAGCTGCAGGCCAGGTACGACTGCTTCTATTTCGTCGCCGACTGGCACGCACTGACCAGCGCCTATGCCGACACGTCCGGCATCACCGCCTTCGCGCTCGACAATGCGGCCGACTGGCTCGCCGCCGGCCTCGACCCGGAGCAGAGCACGCTCTTCGTGCAGTCGCTCGTGCCCGAACACGCCGAGCTCTCGCTGCTCCTGTCGATGATCGTGCCGATCCCGTGGCTGGAGCGCGTGCCGACGTACAAGGAGCAGATCGAGCAGCTCGCGGACCGCGACCTCTCGTCGATCGGCTTCCTCGGCTACCCCCTCCTCCAGACCGCCGACATCATCGCCTACGGCGCGTCGTACGTGCCGGTCGGCGAGGATCAGGTCCCGCACCTGGAGCTGTCGCGCGAGATCGTCAGGCGCTTCCATCACCTGTACGAGCCGGTGTTCACCGAGCCCCAGCCGCTGCTCACGCCGGTGCCGCGCCTTCCCGGCCTCGACAACCGGAAGATGAGCAAGAGCTACCAGAACACGATCGATCTCGCGGACGACGCCGAGGTCGTGCGCCAGAAGGTGCGGCAGATGTACACGGATCCGAAGCGGGTGCGGGCCGATATTCCCGGAACGGTCGAAGGGAACCCCGTCTTCATCTATCACGACGCCTTCAACCCCGATCGCGAGGAGGTCGAGGACCTGAAAACGCGGTACCGGCAGGGAACCGTGGGAGACGTCGAGGTCAAGCGGAAGCTGGCCGACGCGATCAACGCCATGCTGGAGCCGATGCGCGAGCGGCGGCGCGCGGTGCTGGCACGTCCCGGCTACGTCCGGGAGGTGCTCGTCGAGGGATCGGCGCGGGCGCGCCGGGAGGCGGCGGTCACGATGGAGCGCGTGCGCGACGCGATGAAACTGAGATACTTGTAGGGGCGACCGGCCGATCGCCCCTACAGCGAAGCACCCAATCCATGGACGTACCGCCCGAATTCGAGTCGGCGCTCGAGGCCTATCCGGTCAGGCTCGAGAACTTCGAGGGGCCGCTGGATCTGCTCCTGCACCTCATCAAGAAGAACGAAGTCGACATCTACGACATCCCGATCGCCCTCATCACGGAGCAGTACCTCGCGTACATCGAGCTCATGCAGGAGCTCAACCTGGACATCGCCGGGGAGTTCCTGGTGATGGCCGCGACGCTGATCCACATCAAGTCCCGCACGCTGCTCCCGCGTCCGCCGAGCGCCGAGGAGCTCGCCGTCGAGGCCGAGGATCCGCGCGAAGCCCTCATCCGCCGGCTGCTCGAGCACCAGCGGTTCAAGGCCGCGGCCGAGCTGCTGCACGAGCGGGAGACGGTGCGGAGCGCCCAATGGCCGCGATCCGACGCCGCGGTCTCGGATGTCGCCGGCGAGGAGGTGGAGCCGGAGCTCGAGGTGGACCTCTTCAGCCTGCTCGCCGCCTTCCGGGGCGTGCTCGAGCGCGCGAAGAACCGCCCGCGCATGCTGCTGCCGCCCGAGCAGGTCTCCATCGAGTCGCGGATCGAGGCGCTGCTGACGCGGCTCTCCGAGACCGAGGCGTGCGGGTTCGAAGAGCTGTTCGGCGATGTCTCGAGCCGCGCGGATCTGATCGTGACGTTTCTCGCACTGCTCGAGATGATTCGCCTCAAGCTCGTGCGCATCTTCCAGTCCGGCGCCTTCGGCGAGATCCGCGTCTACAAGCGCGCCCGCCCCGCCGATGCGCCGCATCCCATTCACGATCCCGAGGACGTGCACGCCCAGGCCGCTGGCGCCGGCGGCGCCGCCGCGTCCGCGGAGGAACCGGAGAAGGACCCGCAGTGACCGACGAGGCACGACCGAACCAGCCGGAGCCGGAGGGGGAGCCGCTCATGACCGTGGATGCCGTGATGGACGCGGCGGCAGCCCGCGCGGACGGCACCGAGCCCCCGGCGAGCGACCAGCTGGTCGCCATCGTCGAGGCGCTCGTCTTCGCCTCGCCGGAGCCGCTCACGCCGAAGCAGGTGTTCAAGCTGCTGGAGACCGAGCCGAAGGAGGAAGTCCAGGCCGCGCTGGGCGAGCTGAGGCGGCGCTACGAGCAGCGCGGCGGCGGGCTGCAGCTCGTCGAGGTCGCCGGCGGGGTGCAGATCGTCACGCGCCCCGAGCTGCACGACTGGGTGCGGCGCATGTTCCACGAGCGCACCACCCAGAAGCTCTCGGTGCAGGCGCTCGAGACGCTCTCGGTCATCGCCTACAAGCAGCCGATCACCGCCGCCGAGATTGCCGAGATCCGCGGCGTCAACACGTCAGGCGTCCTCGGGACCCTGCTCGAGCGCGGCCTCGTGAAGATCAGCGGCCGCAAGCAGGTGGTGGGCCGGCCGTTCCTCTACGCGACGACACGCGAGTTCCTCGACCGGTTCGGCCTGCGCGATCTGGCGGAGCTGCCCAGGGTCGAAGACATGGCCGACGCGCTGGGGTTCGAGCCGCCCGCCGCGCTGCCGCTCGAGGCGGCTCCTGCCGGCGCGGACCAGCCCGCGACGAGCGAGGACGAGGCGGTGCTCAGCGGCCCTCCCGAGGAGGAGCCTTCCTCCGCGCAGGAGTGACTCCGGCCCGATCCGCCGCGCCTGCGCGCCGCAGCCGGTGGACCTCGTCGGCCGTGAGCTCCCGCACCTGCCCCGGCTTCAGACGGGCATCGGTCAGCGGACCGATCCGCACGCGCTCAAGGTCCACGACCGGATGTCCGATGGCTTCGCACATCCGCCGCACCTGGCGGTTGCGCCCTTCCCGGATCGTGAAGGCGAGGAGGCTCTGTCCGGCGCGGCGCCCGCGGCCATGGTCGCGGATCTCGATCACGGCCGGGGCCGTCGGACGTCCCTCGATCGATACGCCGCGCCGGAGCCGCTCGAGGTCGCGGGCGTCCGGAACGCCGAGCACCCAGGCCCGGTACTCGCGCTCGATCTCGTGGCGTGGATGCGTCAGCCGGGCGGCAAGCTCCCCGTCGTTGGTGAGCAGCAGCAGACCGGTGGAGTCGAAGTCCAGGCGCCCGACCGGATAGACGTGTTCGCGCACGGCCGGCAGCAGATCGAGCACCGTCGGGCGGCGCTGCGGATCGGCACGCGTGCTCACATAGCCTTTCGGCTTGTTCAGCAGCAGATATCGGTGGCGCTCGGGCCCCTTCACCCGCCGCCCGTCGACCCGGACGTCGTCGGCGGCGGGATCCGCCTTCGTCCCGAGCTCGGACACGGTGCGGCCGTTCACGCTCACGCGTCCCTGGCGGATCAGGTCCTCGGCGGCGCGCCGCGAGGAGATGCCGGCCATCGAGAGGATCTTCTGCAGACGAATGGCCGCCATCTCAAGACGAACGTGGAACCCGGAACCCCGGGACCCGGAACCTGCCGCTATTCTTCATTCATCATCCCCGCCCAGAATCGCACGAGCCGCAGCACCTCCAGCGGAGCCGGCGCATCATCGGTCTCCGCGTGCGAGATCAGGTCCGTCAGCAGGCACGTCACCGGCGCGCGTCCATGCAGGTGGTGCGCCAGCCAGCGCGTCTCCACCGCGGGGATGACCTGATCGTCAATCCCGTGCAGCAGGTACACGGGAGCGGCCGGCGGGTCGGAGTGCTCCGGCGAAACGGCCGCGGGAAAGCTCGTCGCCTCGAGCAGCGGCAGGAGGCGCGGTCCCAGCTCCTCCACGTTCCGGGTGTTCACCAGGTGCATGAGCGTCCTCGACGGCTCCGGCATCGCCTCTTCCATGGCGCGGGCCTGCTCGAAGACCGGCGCGGCCGCGGGCTTGTCGATCACGTCTAGATGCGAGGCGCGGAGGAAGGTGAGGATGGCCTGCCGCAGCGGATCGGCCTGCTCGGGGGGGACGAGGCGGTCCGCCAGTCGCATCAGCAGGATTGCGACGCCGTAGTCGTGCGGCGCGCGGCGCCGCAGCGGCGCGTCTGCCGGCGCGCCGGGGAGCGGCGGCTCCACGCCGGTGCACAGGTATCGCAGCGTACGCGGCAGATCGCCGTGTCCGCCGAAGGAGAACACGAACGCCAGCCGGCCGCGGATGGCGGGCCGTCCCGCCGCGACCACCGACAGGCCGCCCGCGAAGCTCACGCCAATCAGGCCGATACGCCCGCCGGGAGCGAGATCCGCGCGGCCGCTCAGCCAGAGCGAGGCATCCTCGATCATGTCGACCGCGCGCGTCGACAGCTCGAAGCGCATCAGATCCGGCAGCTCGATCGCCGCCACCGCGACGCCGCTCGCCGCGAGCTCGGTGGCGAGGAAGTCGAGCCGGGGCTCGTCCACGCCCATGGCGTGCGCCCCGGGCACGAGCACCACCGCGCGATCGAGGCGCTCGGCCGGCCGGTACACCCGCGACCGGATCGGCCCGTGGCGCGTCCGGATGGGCGCGATCGGATCGGCGACGACGGCCTGCGTGTGGCTGCGGGCGGCGTGGAGGAGCGGTCCCTCGACGCGCGCGGCGCGAATCACGAACGAGAGCGCGCGCGCGTACGGCGGACCCCAGATGAAGGCGATGGCGAGCGCCGCGACCGCCGCTGCCAGCAGCAGCCGCGGCAGCAGACGCCGCATGCGCGCATGTTACACTGCCGGTTTGGTGGACGGAACGGGGGAGTCACAACGGCTGGTCGTCGCGATCGACGGCCCTTCCGGTGCGGGCAAGGGCACGGTCGCCCGCGCCGTCGCGTCACGCCTCGGGTACCGCCACGTCGATACCGGCGCCATGTACCGCGCCGTCGCATGGCTCGCGGCCGAACGCGGGGTCTCCGTCGAGCGCGAGGACGAGGTCGCCGCCCTCGCGGACCGCGCGGAGATCGATCTGCGGGACGCGGCCGTTCGCATCGATCGCCACGACGTCACGCAGGCCATTCGCACGCCGGCCATCGATCGGGCCGCGGCCGCCGTTGCGCGGATTGCCGGCGTCAGGCGGGCGCTCGTCGCGGGTCAGCGCGCGCTCGGCGCCTCCGGCGGCGTCGTGATGGAGGGACGCGACATCGGCACGGTGGTGTTCCCCGATGCTGCGGTGAAGATCTATCTCGACGCCGATCCGGTCGAGCGCGCCCGGCGCCGCGCCGCGGATCCGGCGCATGCGGGCGGTGCGGAAGCGCTGCCCGACGTCGCGAGCGCCATGGCCCAGCGCGATCGCCTCGATGCGACGCGCGCCGCATCGCCGCTCACGGTCGCGCCCGACGCGGTCCGCATCGACACGACCGGGCTGGCGATCGAGGAGGTGGTGGAGAAGGTGCTGGGAGTGATCCGCGAAAGGGAAAAGGGAGAAGGGAAAAGGGACAAGGCAAGGTAGAGAGGTTATCCCTTCTCCCTTCTCCCTTTTCCCTTCTCCCCTTACGGTCTACTCCTTCTTCCCCCTGTCCCGATAGTCCTCGGCGGACGCGGGATCGAGCTCCCAGCGGTGGCGGTCCCGCTGCTCGATCTTGTCCACCGCCTTCAGCTCCTCGTCATCCGCGTACTGCACGCCAAGGCTCGAGCCAATCTCCTCGACGACGTCCTGGTCGGGAGTGGGCATGTCGCCGCCGGGCGCCTCGTCGCCCGTGCTGAACGCGGAGGCCCAGTTGGCGTCCACATCGCCGCCGGTGAGCCGCGGGCTGCTCTCGGTGTGCTCGCGGCGCGCTTCGCGCAGCTCCTCGCGCCCCGTCCGGGCAGCCGAGGCATGGCGATCGAAGTCCAGGGATGAAGGGGGGCCGGCCACCGGCTCTTCCAGGACGCGGCGCGGGCGACTGATCTGCAGGCGGTGCGCTCCCCCCGGCCGCTTCGAGAGCACCTTGCCGCCGGTCTTCCTGGCAGCGGCCGACCGGGTGGTGCCGGACCGCTTCCCGGCCGCCTTTCGCGCCGGCCGGGCTTTCTTCGCGGCGGAGGCCTGGGCCGGTCCGCGGCTGGCGGTCTTCTTTCGTCCCTTTGCGGCCTTCTTCGTGCCCTTCCGGGCTCCGCGCGCCGACGCCTTCTTTGCCGGGGCCCGGTTGCGGCGGCCGCCCCGTCCGCTGGTGGCCCGGCCGACTCCAGCCGGCTTGCGCGTCCCCTTCCGCGGGCGGCGCTGCTTGCGCTTGGCCATGACGTCTCTCCCTTGGTGGTAGTCGGTCGCCTCGAAATCGGTCCGGTCCATCTTGGCACGAACGGACCGGGACGG
>Ga0299913_10005766_pt1 | contig 10633 bp, 7 predicted proteins | sample RVTome_9_FD_201360 | JGI IMG/M metagenome (GOLD analysis project Ga0299913, IMG submission 201360) | Soil microbial communities from uranium-contaminated site in the Upper Colorado River Basin, Wyoming, United States - RVT155D38 (version 2) ... | reverse complement strand
GGGAGCGCTACGCGTATGTCAAGGCGCGGGTGATCGACACGTATAGCCATGCCGAAAACGGGGTGGACCTCGGTGCTGAACTCATGGAGCAGATCATAGAGCCGTTCGTGTACCGGCGTTATCTCGATTACGGCGTTTTCGAATCGCTTCGCGAGATGAAATTCCTGATTGCCGCGGAGGCGAGAAAACGCAAGCTTGCAAACAACATCAAGCTGGGCCCGGGCGGAATCAGGGAAGTCGAGTTTATCGTGCAATCGCTGCAGCTCGTCAGAGGCGGCAGCGATCGCAAGCTGAAGACGCCAGCGCTGCGGGTGGCGCTGTTGCATCTCGGTCGAACTGGCGGACTGAGCGCCGCCGACGCCGCCAGCCTGATCGAGGCATACGATTTCCTGCGTCGGCTGGAGAACGCGATCCAGGCGATCCGCGACCAGCAGTTGCACGACCTGCCGGCAGGCGTCATCGATCGGGCGCGACTGGCGCTTGCTATGGGTTATGCCGGTTGGGCGAATCTGGCCGAGGATCTCGACCGGTGGCGGAAAACCATCAGCTCGCAGTTCAGCACGGTTGCATTTCGCGGTCGTGACGCGGTCCCCCGGTTGGATTCAGCCGACTCCGTCTCCGCGCTCTGGACGTCCGCTGCGGGAGAGGAAGAGTGGTCCGCATGTCTCGGTGCAATGAGCTTTGCAGACAATGCCGGCATGGCGAAAGAGCTTGTCGCCTTCGCGGGCAGCGCGAGCGTCGGGCAGATCGGCAAAACAGGCGGGAATCGCCTGCGTCGGTTCATCCCGGCATTGCTTGCGGCGCTTGAGCGCAAGCAGCAACCGGCCGCCGTGCTGCAGAGGGTGCTCGGCATCGTCGAACACATATTGCGGCGTAGCGCTTATGTGGCCTTGCTCAACGAGAATCCCCTGGTGCTGGAGCGGCTCGTCGGCCTCTGCGAGACCAGTGCCTGGCTCGCAGAAGAAATTGGCCGCTATCCGTTGCTTCTCGATGAACTCCTCGACCTGCGGCTGTATACCGCTCCGCTGACACGAGAAGACATGCTGGGGGACCTCCAGAGACGGCTGGACAGCCATGCCGCAACAAACAGCGAGCAGAGGATCGAAATACTGGCGCAGTTTCAACGGGCGGCACTCTTTCGCATCGCCGTTGCCGATGTCACCGGCAACCTTCCGATTATGAAAGTCAGTGATCGATTGACCGAACTCGCCGAGGTGGTGTTGAACCGGGCGTTGGCAATCGCCTGGCACGACCTTGCAGCAAAACACGGCCGTCCGGGCGTCCGCACGAACCAGGGACATCGCAGCGCGGGATTCGGCGTCATTGCATACGGCAAGTTCGGCGGCATGGAACTCTCCTACCGTTCGGACCTGGACCTCGTGTTTCTGCACGACGCCCACGGCGCGGAGCAGGTCACCGACGGCACGCAGCCGCTGGACAACAGCATGTTCTTCGCCCGGCTCGCCAGGAGGGTAGTGCACTTCCTGACAACGCAGACAGGCTCGGGCGCGCTATACCAGATCGATACCCGCCTGCGTCCGAGCGGCCGCTCCGGCCTGCTCGTGACCAGTATCGAGGCGTTTGAACGGTACCAGGACGAAAACGCCTGGACCTGGGAACATCAGGCGCTGCTGCGCAGCCGTCCGGTGGCAGGCAGCGCGACCGTGGCGCGGGAGTTCGAGCGCATCCGGGCGGAGACGCTTAAGAATCGGGTGCGACGCAACCGCCTGCTCCGCAATGTCAGGGAGATGCGCGCGAAAGTGCGCAGCCAGCTGGACAGGAGCGACAGCCGGCGGTTCGATCTGAAGCAGGGCGAGGGCGGCATCGGGGACATCGAATTCCTCGTGCAATACCTGGTCCTTGACAATGCGGACCGGCACCCCGCGGTGATTCACTACACCGACAACATCCGGCAGCTCGGCACGCTCGCCGCGGCCGGCTGCCTGGATGAGGCCTCGGTACTGCGATTGCAGAAGATATACAAGGACTACCGGCTGCGTCTGCATCGCCTGGCGCTGGACGAGAAAGCGCCGTTTGCCGGCAGCGATGACTTCGTGGAGGAGCGCGCCTTCGTTGTCGCGGTGTGGAATCGGGAAATGCTCTGACCGGCGCTGTTGCTATAATGCGGCGCAATTTCCTGACGACCCGCACGGTGAATATGGGTGGCGACAAAATCCGGCACGATCGACCAGAACCTCATCCCCGCCAACGCCCAGAACAGATACGAGGTGCGGCCGGACGACCTTCCGCTGTCCTGTCCGATGCCCGGGATGTACCTGTGGAACTCGCATCCGAAGGTCTATCTGCCCATCGAGGCGACGGGCGAGGCCATGTGTCCCTATTGCGGCGCGCGGTATTATTTGCGGAAGCCTTCCGTGTGACGCGTGGCCAGCACGCCCGCACGTGCGCTGACGAGCGACTGATATGCACATCGTGACAGGCGGGGCCGGATTCATCGGCAGCAACCTCGTCCGTATCCTGGTCGACCGGACCGGCGACGACGTTATTGTGGTCGACGATCTTAGCGACGGGCACAAGTTTGCAAACATCGTCGACCTGCCTGTCGCCGATTATCTGGACAAGCGCGAGTTTCTTGAAAGCCTGAGCTCGCGATTTTCGAGCGGCGTGCAGTCCGTATTTCATCAGGGCGCATGTTCCACCACGACGGAGTGGAATGGGCGCTACATGATGCAGAACAACTACGCGTACTCAAAACAGCTCCTGCATCATTGCCTCGCGCAAGGGATTGCGTTCATCTATGCATCGTCCGCGGCGGTTTACGGCAGCTCCGGTGAGTTCGGCGAGGATGCGGCGAACGAGCGTCCGCTCAATGTCTATGGCTACTCGAAGCTGCAGTTCGACCGGTACGTCCGGCGCCTGACAGCGAAACCGGAGGCGCAGGTGGTGGGCCTCCGCTACTTCAACGTGTATGGCCCCGGAGAACAGCACAAGGGTCCGATGGCAAGCGTCGCCTGGCACTTCAACAGCCAACTTATTGATGACGGCGAGATTCGGCTGTTCGAGGGCTCGGGCGGCTTTGCCGACGGGGAGCAACGGCGCGATTTCGTTTTCGTCGACGATGTCTGCGCGGTCAATCTCTGGTTCTTGCAGCACCCGGAGGTGTCCGGCGTGTTCAACGTCGGCACGGGCCATTCCCAGAGTTTCAACGATGTCGCAAATGCCGTAATCGCCTGGCACGGCCGCGGTCGAATTCGCTACATTCCGTTCCCCGATCAGCTCGCCGGCGCATACCAGAGCTTCACTGAGGCAGATCTGTCCAGGCTCCGGAACGCCGGCTGCGACGTCGACTTTCGCAATGTCGAAGCGGGCGTGCGCGCGTACCTTGACCGCCTGGCCGGATGACTGCGCCGGGCTTGTGTGAATAACCCGGGCATTCTGATCGTCGGCCCATCCTGGGTAGGCGACATGGTCATGGCCCAGGCGCTGTTCAAGCTCCTGAAAGCGAGGCAGCCGGAGACGCCGCTGGACGTGCTGGCGCCGGCGTGGTCTCTCCCGATCATCGCGCGCATGCCGGAAATCCGAAAAGGCGTGGTACTGCCGGCCAGGCACGGTGAGGTCGCGCTACGCAAGCAATGGCAACTGGGTCGGTCGCTCAGGGCAGAGGGATATTGCCAGGCTATCGTCCTGCCGCGCTCGCTGAAAGCGGCGCTGATCCCGTGGTTTGCCGGGATCCCCACGCGAACCGGCTTTCGAGGTGAAATGCGATTTCACCTGATCAACGACATGCACGAGTTCGACGAGCGCAAGCTCGACCAGACGGTAAAACGATTCCTGGCTCTCGGCCTTCCCCCGGAAGAGTCGCTTCCGCAAGTTCCGAGGCCCGAACTGGTGGTATCACGGGAACGCCAGCGCGCCATCATCGATCGGCTCGAACTCTCGAGCGACCGGCCGGTTATTGCGATGATGCCCGGCGCGGAATACGGGCCGGCAAAATGCTGGCCGCTGGAATACTTCGCGGCGCTTGCAGAAATGCTATCGCGAGACGGCTATGCCGTGTGGGTGCTCGGATCCGCCAGGGAGGGTGCTGCGGGAGAGGCGATCGCCGCGAGCGGCCACGCCGTGAACCTTTGCGGCCGAACCGAGCTGCAGAATGTCATCGACCTGCTCGGATTTTGCGAGCAGGCCGTCAGCAACGATTCGGGCCTCATGCATATTGCCGCTGCCGTCGGCATACGGGTAGTGGCGCTGTACGGCTCGACCAGCCCGGATTTCACGCCCCCCCTGACGGATAACGCGGTGCTGCACTACCTGGGAATCGAATGCAGTCCGTGTTTTCAGCGCGAGTGTCCGCTGGGTCACTTTCGCTGCCTGCGGGAGATCTTGCCGTCGATGGTGCTGGAAAGCATCCGGGCCGCGGCCGGCAAGTTCTGATCTTGCCGCGATCCAGACGAAAACCGCGCTCTTACCTGAAACGTCGACCTGTCTGGCTGTAGAAGCTCCGCCATTGAAGGCGATCTGCGATCCCGCCGCCGGTCGCCCCATGGCGGGCTCCTACAGCGAAAGTGAGTCCAGTTGAGGAGGCCGGCCCGTAGCCAGGCCGCCGAAAATGCTGTCGATTTTTTCATTGACGCGCGCCAGCCGGATGAGGCCCATGGCATGAGGGTGTCGCACCCTCTCGCCCCAGCGCAGGTCGTCCGGCGACCTGTCCAGGTACTTACGCACGGCGTCCGGATACGCGTTGACCGTGAATTCGCGACTGAAATACGGTCCGGTTCGCTCCGGGTTGGACGTAGCGTACAGGCCGATCACCGGGGTGTGCACCGTGGTCGCCATGTGGGCGGGTCCGGAATCCGGACAGATCAGCGCCGCAGCAACGTCCAGTATGGCCAGCAGCTGTTTCAGGCTGGTCTTGCCGATCAGGTTGACGAGGCTCGGGTCGCACAATCTGCGGATGATGTTGCCGTATTCCATCTCGGTTTCGGACTTGCCGCCCGTCAGTATGACGCGGCAATTGAATTTCTGCCTGGCGTGATTGGCCGCCGCCGCATAATTTTCGGCGCTCCAGTTTCGAAAGTTGCGACTGCGCTCGCTGCTGCACGGACTGATGACGAGAATGGGCCGGTCTGCCGATCGGTACTGCGCGGCAAATTCGCGATGGGCGGACGACAGTGGGATATCCCAGCGAAGCTCGCGACGCGGCACTCCGATGTGGCGTGCGAATTCGAGCATCGCGTCCTGAACGTGCTGCCTTCCGGTCGCGGCAACTCTCTGGTTCGTGAAAAGCCACTGAAAGTCCCTGGCGCGCGCGAAGTCGTACCCTAAGCGAACGCGTGACCTCACGAGCCGGCAGATCAGGTTTGCCCGCATCGACGCATGCATGCATAGCGCGACGTCGAAACGCTCACGGTCGAGCTGCGAGCGAACGTCCGCGTATGCCCGCGCGCCTCTGGATTTGTCGAAGATGATAAACTTGATGCCGGGGATATCCGACATCAACGCGGCCTCCGTTTTGCCAATGATCCACGTCAGGCGCGTTTCCGGCCAGGCATCCTGAATGGCCCTGACGACGGCCAGCGCATGGCAGGTATCGCCTATTGCCGAAAGACGAATAACGCAGATGCTTTCCGGCGGCGATTTCTGGAGCATTAATGGATCAGGTAAATGAAGGCGGATCAGGTCTGATTGAGTCAGTCGAGAACAACGAAACCGGCGCCATCCTATACGATCGGGCAGTCATCAACCATATTTCCGACTCGAGCTTCCGGCCGGACTCGTGGCCAAGCGCGCGGCCTGTGACGGGTTCACTCCGCTCCGCGGGCCGCGGCAATACGATGTTCGTCAGTGACGGGCGGACAGAGTTCGTACTCAGGCACTACACGCGTGGGGGGTTGCCGGGTCGCGTGAATCAGGACCTTTACCTGTGGCTTGGCGAGGAGCGCACGCGCGCATTCAGGGAGTGGCGCTTGCTTAAGCGCTTGCTCGAGAAGGGACTGCGCGTACCTCGCCCTGCTGCGGCGCGCTACCGCCGCGTCGCGGCACTGTTCTATACGGCAGACTTGCTGACGCTACGCGAACCGGGTATCCGGGCGCTGTCCGACCGGCTTATCGACGGGCAGGCAGACGAGGAATTCTGGCGCCGAGCCGGCGAGAGCATCTACCGTTTTCACGAGGCTGGCGTCTGTCACGCCGATCTGAATGCCTACAACACCCAGGTTGATGCCTCCGACCGTATATTCCTGCTGGACTTCGATCGCGGCAGGCTTCTTCCGCCGGGAGCGTGGCAGCAACGAAACCTCGCGCGGCTGTACCGCTCGCTCTGCAAAATTCGCAAACTGGAGCCGCGCGTCGCCTTTTCGGAGACGAACTGGCGGCAACTGATGCAAGGTTATTCGAGCGCGGCCAGGTCCTCGTAGACGTCCGGAAGTGGCTCCGGCCTGTTCTTGAACTTGCGATGCACCCAGTAGTACTGCTCCGGGCAAAGGCGGATCTGGCTTTCCAAGATCTCGAGGTATTTCCGCGTGTCTTCGACGGGGTCGTCACCCGGGACGCCCTCGACCGGCGGAAGGAGCGTCAGGACGTATCCGCCCTCCGGCAGTCGTCGCGGAAAAAACGGAACAACGACAGCCTTTCCGAGCCTCGCCAGCGTGCCGGTTGCCGTGGTCGTCATGGACGGTATGCCGAAGAATGGGAGCAGCGCCGACTGCTTGCGATTGTAGCTCTGATCGGGCGCGTACCACACCGGCGTGCCTTCCCGGAGGCTGCGAACCATGCTCTTGATGTCGTTTTTCTCGATTGTGCCGCGCGCCGATTTTTCCCGGTTGGTTCGCAGAATTTCCGTCATGAACTCGCTGCGGTTCTTGCGGTATACCGCGTCGAACGGCGGAATATTGAGGCTTAAGATCCGGCCGCTGATCTCGAGCGTCGTGAAGTGAGCACTGAGCAATACCACGCCGACGCCACGGTCGGTCGCATTGCGGACATGCTCGGCTCCGTCGATCCGGGTGATGCCCAGGAGTTTGCGGTCCGACGCCCAGCGGCCGAGCCCGAGTTCGATAATGGACATACCGAGCGCCTCGAAATGCGCCAGCGCCAGCGCGTCGCGCTCGGCCGGCGACAGCTCGGGAAAACACAGTTCAATATTGCGACGGCTGATAGCGCGGCGCTCTTTCGCGAACCGGTGCGCGATGTGTCCGAGCCTCCTGCCGATGCCGAGCTGTAAGCGGTATGGCAGGAGACAGATCAGGCGGAGCAGGCCGAGTCCGATCCAGGTCGGCCAGTATCGGGGAGATCGAAAATGTGACAGTGGCTTTCGCGGTTTCATGCCGGCACTTTAATGTGCCCGTGCGAAGGAGGCCAGACGATAGGAACTAGGGAATCTCTGCACAAGTCCATCCTGGACTTCTGCAGAGTCGAAAGGGCAAAGCGAAGCTTCGCCCTTTCTCCCGCGTTATCAATCGCTAACGCGATTCACGCGGCGGGGCATCCATGCCCCGCAGGGAAGCTCCGCACACTTGTGCAGAGCTTCCCTGGGACACTTACTCCGACATCCCGTCGATGTAATCGTCATTCGTCGATTCGGACTCGTGCATGAGCATCGTATCGTCCGTATTACTGCTGTCGGCTGCGCTCGCTTCCGCAGTCTGGATGCCGACGTGGAAAGCTGCGAAGCCCGGCATCACGACCTGGTTGCGCGCCATGCCGATAATGCGGCCGGAGAACGGTGCGTAAAGGTTTGTACTGGCATTGTTCATTGGATCGGTGATCGTTCCGAGCAGATCACCGCGCCGTACCGTACTTCCGAGACCGACGTCCGCGAGCAGAATGCCGCCGCGGTCCGCCCGCACCCAGACCGAGCGGTAGTAGACGGGCTCGGGATCACCCCGGAGGCGTGTCTTCTTGACCATCCCGAGCGTGTTCAGGAGCGTGTCGATACCCTTGACGCCGTGCATCACTTCTTTCAGTTCGAGCTCGGACGGCCCCCCGGCTTCAAGCGTTACGGCCGGTATGCCGATCCTCGACGCAGCGTAGCGCAAGGTCCCTGCTTCCGGATCGCTGTGGAGGATGACGGTGGCGCCAAATCCGTGCGTCAGGGTCACGACGTCCGGATTGCGGAGGTCGGCCCGCAACTGAGGCAGGTTGGCGCGTTCAAACGAACCGGTATGCAAGTCGATAAGCGCATCACAGTGGCGAATGACCTCGGTAAAGAACGAATAGGCAATTCTGGATGCGGCGCTGCCGTGCGGATTTCCGGGAAAGTACCGGTTGAGGTCGCGGCGGTCCGGCAGATACCGGGAGCCCGCGCGGAATCCCTGAAGATTTACGATCGGGACTCCAATGACGGCACCGGACAGTTTCTGAGGATCGAGATCATGCATCACGCGACGCACCATCTCGATGCCGTTCAGTTCGTCGCCATGGACTGCCGCTGTCAGGCAAAGCGTAGGACCCGGAAGCTTCCCGTTCACCGCAAGGACAGGCGTCGATACGGGAATCCCTTCGAACAGTTCCGTCGCCGACCAGGACAATCGCTGGTAAGTGCCCGAAGGAACCTCTCCACCGAGCAGCTTCAGAGTACGCGACGCTTCCTTTTCCTCGGCTACCGTCACCGCATCGGCCAGTGGAACGTCGGCCGACTCGATTCCGCTTTCGCCGGTCAGTGTGTCGATCGCGAGGCCGGGAAAGAAAACAGCAGCTTCCCGCGTCAGTTCGGGCGGCTCGTCCCCGGGCGCCGCCGATTCGGGGTTCGCCTCGCTGGCTGACGAGGCAGACTGACTCGAATCGTGGTCTCCCCCGCGCTCGTATTCACCAGCGGATCCTTCGACCGGACCAGGTTCGGTCGAAGAGGCGACCTCCGGTGTCATGGCGGCAGCGGTGTCGGCCGGCTCCACGGCTTGCGCCGTCTCCCCTTCCTCGACGTTGCCGGCGGCATCCTCGGGGCCTCCCGCCGGACGCTCGTCGGCCGCCTGTGCAAGGCTGCAGAGGAGCAGCAGCGCGCCGGTCGCGGTCCATAAGGCTTGGTGTGTCGCAAGTTTTTTCATGGCGTTGAATTCTGATGCCGGCAATTGGCGGATTCGGGTTGCGGATCACAGCGGCAAAGGTAAGAATGCATTATAAAGAGCTTGATTTCTGCGAACTATTCAAGCGTTTAGAATTAACTCCTCAATTGAAACCTGATTCCAGTCAAATGACAATACCCAAGTGCCGGATTCTGCTTGCATTGGCAGCACTCGTCTGCGTCGATTTTGAGGCAGGTGCCGATGAATGGTTCCCGCGGCCCACCGAGCTCGAGCCCGACGTCAGTTTCTGGGTATCGATTTTCACAGAATACGACAGTGACCAGGGTGTTCTGCACGATAACCGAAATCTCGCCATAATCTATGAACGGATCGACATTCCGGCGAAAGCACCGCGAAATGACCGCCGGCAGCGGGTCGAAAATCGCCGTCTTCACTATAAAAAGCTGCTGCAGACTCTTGCAACCGGCAAACGGGACAAGCTGTCCGCGGAAGAGCAAAGGGTCCTGGCGCTGTGGCCTGAGGGCGTCTCCGACCGCGTGCTCGCCGATGCAATCGACAACATTCGTTATCAACAGGGTCTTTCGGACCGCTTCCGCGAAGGAATGAAGCGCGCCGGCCGATACCGCGCCCACGTTCACAGCGAATTTGCGAAGCTCGGCGTGCCGGTCGAGCTTGCCGCTCTCCCGCACGTCGAGTCTTCCTACAACCCGGATGCGCGTTCCCATGTAGGCGCTTCCGGCATCTGGCAATTCACGCAGGGAACGGGGCGCCGTTTCATGCAGGTCGACCACGTGCTCGATGAAAGAAACGACCCGTTCACGGCGACCGTTGCGGCCGGCCGGCTGCTTGCCTACAACCATTCGATTACCGGCAACTGGCCGATGGCGATCACCGCCTATAACCATGGTCTGTCCGGCGTACGCCGCGCGATGCAGGCGCACGGCGATACCGCCTACGTGGAGATACTTCGGGAATATCGCGGAAGGGCTTTCGGCTTCGCATCGCGCAATTTTTACGTTGCGTTTCTTGCGGCGCTGCAGGTGGACCGGGATCCGGAACGCTACTTTCCGGGGCTCGTGCCGTACCAGCCGCTCGACTACGAGACGATCGTGCTCGAGGCTTACGTCCCGGCAGACTCCGTAATCGCGACGCTCGGTATCAGCCAGGCAGAGCTTGCTCGGCACAATCCTGCCTTGCAGGCGACGGTCTGGCAGGGCAGCAAGCACCTGCCCCGGGAGTACCAGCTGCGGCTGCCGCGCGGGCTGCTGAAGGCGCCGCTGCCGGAGATTATGGCGTCCCTGCCGGGCGATGCGCATTACGCGGATCAGCTGCCGGACATGTTCCACAGGATCGCGCCCGGTGACACACTTTCACAAATCGCCCGGGTGTACGGTACGCAGGTATCGACCCTGGCCGCCCTCAACAATCTCGGCAGCAGCAACCGTATACGTGCTGGTCAGCAATTGCGCCTGCCGGCTGCCGGCCCGCTTCCCGTAATGGTCGCCAGCACGGACGACGTAGCTGAAATCGTATCGGTGCCACCGGAGCCCGAGGTCGTCGCTGTCGCGTCGGCTGCCGTTGAAGAATGGACGGACGCGGAGCCTGCGGGCGGCGCACTCGCCGATGATCTTCCCGCGACCGCGGACGCCGCGGTG
>Ga0299913_10005765_pt1 | contig 10634 bp, 10 predicted proteins | sample RVTome_9_FD_201360 | JGI IMG/M metagenome (GOLD analysis project Ga0299913, IMG submission 201360) | Soil microbial communities from uranium-contaminated site in the Upper Colorado River Basin, Wyoming, United States - RVT155D38 (version 2) ... | reverse complement strand
GTTGAGCGCGGCGAAGGTCGGCAACCAGCACCAGGTGAAGAAGGCGAGTGCCGCCTGGTATCGCAATGGAAATCAGGTTGCGGACTTCCTCAGCGGCGCGAACCCGGACAACTGGCCGCGCGAGGAGATGCGCTCAATGATGCGGACGCACCTCGACCAGACGCTCGCTGAGGCAACCCTGCGCCTCGAAGGCGATCACGAGGCGGAGATCCGCACCTATGACGAGCTCCACGTCCACATCCTCGAGATGGCGGATGTCCTCAGCGACGGGATCGTCGCGCAGTTCCCGGAGGAGTTCGAGTAGGCGGGGGCGCGTGAGCTGTCGATCACCGGCGGTGGCCGTGCGGGTAAGAACCGGCTTCGCAGGGTCGCTAACGACGTAACGATCTCCCTGAAAGGAGCCATCAATGAACGCGATTGCAGCCACGCTGCGACCCATCCCCTTTCCATCGCTCACACGCCTGCGCGAGGATCCCGTCGCCCAGGTCTTCACCCTGCTTCGGATCGGGTTCTTCGTCCTGCCCGTCCTGATGGGGCTCGACAAGTTCGCCGAGGTGATGAACGACAACTGGCCCGCGTATCTGGCGACCGAGTTCAACGACATCCTCCCCGGCAGCGCCCAGGACGCCATGTACACCGTCGGGGTCGTTGAAATCCTCGCCGGGTTCATCGTCCTGATCGTCCCCCGATTCGGCGGCTTGCTTGTCGCCGGCTGGCTCGGCGGCATCATCATCAGCCTGCTGCTCGTCGGCGGCTACGGCGACATCGCGCTGCGCGATTTCGGCCTGCTGCTCGGAGCACTCGCGCTGTTCCGGCTCGCCGGCACCCAGTCGGCTGATCCGCCAGACCGCGGACTGACCGAGTCCTTCCGAGGCGGAGCCACGCGACCGGCCGACCGAGGAGCGTCCGCCTGACCACCAGCTCATGGCCTCCGGCGCAGGCACCGTGCCTGCGCCGGAATCGCCGTACGGAGATGGGTGTCGGTGCCCATGGAATCCCAACCCGTCTCAGGCGATGCTGAAGGCATGTTTCACAACATCCTCATTGCCTTCGACAGCTCCTCGCACGCAGAACGGGCTTTGGCCGAAGCCGTCGACCTGGCCCGGACGAACAACGCGCGGCTGACCGTGATGACGGTTGCTCCGCCTCCGCCATGCGGCGGGATGGGCGTGGGTTACGTCGCGCCGGTGGATCCCTTGGAGGCGGCCCAGGAGATCGAAGGCCGCTGTCGGGAGATGCTCGACCACGCGGTCGAGAGGATTCCCGGCGATATCCCGGTCACCACGATCCTCGGGAAAGGGCCGCCCGGCGCCACGATCGTCAACGAGGCCAACTCGGGCGAACACGATCTGATCGTCATGGGCTCGCGCGGGCGTGGCGCGTGGCGCTCGCTCCTGCTTGGCGGCGTCAGCCAATACGTCGTTCACACCAGTCCAGTGCCCGTGCTCGTGGTCCACGCCTCGTCGAACCGGAGCGGTGATCGCGACGATGTCCGCGAGCCTGTCCTTGCCCGGCATTCGGGGGAATGAAGGTGCCGGCTCGGGTCAAGCGGGTGTATGACCCGGTCGAGCCAGGCGACGGCTACCGGGCTCTCGTCGGCCATGTCTGGCCGCGCGGCGTTTCACGCGAGCGCGCCTCCCTCGACGCGTGGCTCCGGGACCTGGCACCGAGCGGCGGCCTGCGCAAGTGGTTCGACCACGACGTGAGCCGATTCCCCGAGTTTCGCGCCCGCTATCGCGGGGAACTCGCCGCTCAGCACGAAATACTCGGCGAGTTGCGCCGTCGCGCCTCGGAGGAACCGTGACGATTCTCTACGCCGCGCCCGACCGGGAGCACAACAACGGCGTCGTCGTCGCCGAGCTCTTGAGCGAGAAGTAAGAATCCGCACCCGGAGGACACCAACCAGAGGATGAACCAGCTCTCCGGCAAGGCCATTTCGCTGTGGGTGGATACAGCCCGGGAGACGAGCTACCCAAAGCTCGAGGACGAGATCGAGGTCGATGTCGCGGTGATCGGCGGGGGGATCGCCGGCCTCACCGCCGCTCTGATCCTGAAGCAAGCCGGGGTGCGGGTCGCTGTGATCGAGGCCGGCCGGGTGGGCACCGGCGTGACCGGTCACACCACCGGGAAGGTCAGCTCCCTCCACGGGCTCGTCTACCGGGAGCTGCGGGGCAGCTTCGGCGAGCGCGGGGCACGAACCTACGGCGTGGCGAACCAGGCGGCGATCGAGCGGATTGCGGAGCTCGTCGACACGGAGGCGATCGATTGCGACTTCCGACGCGTCGCGAACTACACCTACGCGGAGTCGGCCCCGGCGCTCGAGCAGGTCAAGGAGGAGGCGGCAATCGCCCTGGACCTTGGCTTGCCCGCCGCCTACTCGGACGCCCCGCCGCTGCCCTTCCCGGTCCGTGGCGCGGTTCGCTTCCACGACCAAGCGCAGCTCCACGCGAAGAAGTACCTCGTCGGGCTGGCGCAGGCGGTGGCCGGAGACGGCAGCCACGTGTTCGAGGAGAGCCGCGTGACCAAGGTCGACGACGGTGCCCCGTCCCGCGTGGGGACGAAGGACGGCAGCATCACCGCCGGCGCGGCGATCGTGGCGACGAACATCCCCATCCTCGACCGCGGGCTCTTCTTCGCCCGCTGCCACGCCCACCGCTCGTACCTGATTGCGCTGGGACTCGACGGTGAACCGCCGGAAGGCACGTTCATCAGCGCCGATGAGCCGCTGCGCTCGATCATGGCCCACCGCGCCGAGGACCTGAACCTCCTCCTGGTCGGCGGCGAGGGGCACCGGGCAAGCGACACCGTCGACGCGGGCGAGCGCTACGGGCGTTTGGAGGCATGGGCGCGGGAACGGTTCCCGGTCGCCTCGCTGGAGTACCGCTGGTCGACCCAGGACGCGCTCCCGATCGACGGGGTTCCCTACGTCGGCCGGATGTCGCCCTTCTCCCGGCACGTATACGTCGCAACCGGCTTTCGAAAGTGGGGGCTCACCAACGGCACTGTCGCCGCGATGATCCTGGCCGATGAGATCCTTGGCCAGCCGAGCCCGTGGTCAGCCACCTTCAACAGCAACCGCCTGAAGCCGCTCGCGGGCGGCCGGCGGTTCGTGTCGGAGAACCTGAGGGCGGGCGTGCGGCTCGTGCGCGACCGGCTTGCACCTCGCGATTCGACTCTGTCCGAGCTCAGTCCCGGCCAGGCCACCGTGCTGGACCTGAACGGCGAGACGGTGGCGGCCCGCAAGGACGAGCACGGCGATGTGGAGATGGTGTCGGCCGTCTGCACTCATCTCGGCTGCATCGTCGAATGGAACGGAGACGACCAGACCTGGGACTGTCCCTGCCACGGATCGCGCTTCGACCACTCCGGTGGCGTGATCCAGGGCCCCGCCACCGAGGATCTCGCGCCGGTATCCAGCCACTGATCCCGGCCGACCACCGATGACCGGGCTGCTCGAGCGGATCGGGGTCGATCTGCCGATCTTCCAAGCCGGGATGGGCGGGGGGACGGCGGCTCACGAACTGGCGGCCGCCGTCTCCGAAGCCGGCGGCCTGGGCACGATCGGCATCCTCGGCCCGGCTGACCTGCGCGGTGAATTGCTGGCAGCGAGGAGCCGGACGGCCAAGCCGATCGCCGTCAACCTCCTCCTGCCGTTCGCCCGGCGCGGTCATTGGGAGGTGGCCGGCGAGGCCGATGTCGTGGTCACGTTCTGGGGTCGTCCGGAGCGGCGAACGGCTCGAATCTGGATTCACCAGTGCGGTTCGGTGGACGAGGCCCTGGCGGCACGGGCGGCGGGCGCAGACGCCGTGATCGCGCAGGGAGTGGAGGCCGGTGGCCACGTCCGGGGGGTCGTGCCGGCGCTCGAGCTGCTGAAGCGCGTGCGTGCCGCCCTGCCAGCCGACTATCCGGTGCTTCTGGCGGGCGGTGTCGCCGACGCGGCGGACGTGCGCGAGGCGCTCGCCGCCGGAGCGGTTGGCGCGGTGGCCGGGACGCGCTTCTTGCTCAGCAACGAGAGCCGGGCGCATCCCGAGTACCAGCGGCGCCTGCTGGACGCGAGCGAGACGGCCCTCACTCAGCTCTTCGGGGCGGGCTGGCCCGACGCTTCGCACCGAGTGATCCCGAACGCCGCGACCGAACGCTGGCTGCGAAGGGATCGTCGCGGCCCTGCCGCAGTGCGGCTGCTGAACCGCCTGTCGGCTCCTCTCGCGTCGCGGCTGCCCCTCTCCCTCGTCAGCCGCGCCGCGGCGCTGCAGCGTCCTGGGCTCCCGGTCTTCGGTCCCGTATCGCCGCTCGTTGGCGATGCGAATCGCCTGGTGGACGCAGCCCCGCTCTACGCGGGCACGTCCGTCGAGCGCATCCGCGACATGCGACCGGCCGCCGAGCTCACACGCGAGCTCGCCGGCTGAAGTCCGGGCCCTCGTTTCCTGTTGGGACTCTCAGCCCGAAAGGGCCACGAACTCCCCAACGATCCCCCCATAGACGAGGTGAACGACAAGGGTCACCACCGGGGTCGAGGCGCCGTAGTTCATGAGCAGGAAGCCGGGCGGCTCGAGCAGGGGGCTGGCATCCGCGGCCGTGGTCGCTGTCCCCATGCGCGGATGGATGGCCGGGAGCAGGACATTGATCAGGGTCGTGCCGGCGAAGAGCGCATGGGCCAAGCCGAACAGCACGCCGAGCCACCAGCTCGCCTCACCGATGGCGCGGAACAAGGCGTAGTAGGCGAGCGCGAAGAGCAGGCCGAAGGCGAAGTGGAGCAGGTAGCCGACGGCCTTGGCACGGGTCCGGTCGGTGAAAAACGCGCTGCCGAGCAGGAAGGGAATGTCCATGCGAGTCAGATGCAACTCGCTGCAGGCGCGAAGCCCGCTGGTGAGGACCACCGTGCCCAGGAAGCCTCCGGCCAGCGCTCCCCAGATGGTCATGGCACCGATCCGTCCGTCAGCGCGGTGGCGGCGCTGATCAGCGCCAGGTGGACGAGCCCCTGCGGGAAGTTGCCGAGGAATTCGCCCGTGTCCGGGTCGATCTCTTCGGAATAGAGGCCCAGATCGTTGGCCAGCGGAAGCAGCTCATCCATCAGCGTGGCCGCCTCCTGGCGGCGGCCGCGCCGCGCAAGTGCCTCGACCAGCCAGAACGAGCAGGCCACGAAGCACCCTTCCTGGCCGGGCAGGCCGTCCTCATCCCGGTAGCGATAGAGGAGTGCGCCGCGCGAGAGCTCCTCGCGGACGGCGTCGATCGTCGCGTCCACCCGCACCTCATCCGCTGGGCGAAAGCCCATCAGGGCCGCGAACAGCAGGCTTGCGTCCAGCTGCCGAGTGCCGGGCGCACGCACGTAACTGTCCCGCTCCGGCGACCAGCACCGCGAGTCGACGAACTCGCGGATCTCCTCGGCCGTTGCCTTCCAACCGTGGGCGTGGCCTGCCGGCAGCCTGCCCTCCTGTGCGAGCTCGGCGGCGCGCTCGAGGGCCACCCAGCACATCAGCTTCGATTGCGTGAAGTGCGCCGGCTCGGCGCGCACCTCCCAGATCCCGGCGTCGGGGTGGCGCCACAGCCTGCAGACCTCATCTGCGATGTCGCCCAGCCTGCGGCCGGTCTCGCTGTCGAGCCGACCACCGCTCATCGCGTACCGGTGCACGGTCTGGAGCAGCTCGCCATAGACGTCGAGCTGCAGCTGTGGCGCGGCCGCATTGCCCACCCTGACCGGGCGCGACCCCCGATAGCCGGCGAGGGGCAGCTCTCGCTCAGGCGTGCGGGTGCCACCGTCGAGGCGGTAGAGGACCTGGACCCGGGGATGGGTGAGCTGCGACGCGTGTAGCAGCCAGGAGAAGTAGGCGTCGGCCTCGGGCGAACATCCCAGCGCGAGGAAGGCATCAAGCGTGAACGCGGAGTCCCTGGGCCACGAATAGCGATAGTCCCAGTTGCGCTCACCGCCGAGCGTCTCCGGTAGCGAGGTCGTGGCGGCGGCCGCGATTGCGCCGGATGGCGCGTGAACCAGAAGCTTCAGGGCCAGCGCGCTGCGAATGACGGCATCGCGCCACGGCCCGTCGTAGGTGCGGTTGCGGGCCCAGGTGCGCCAGAAGTCGATCGTCGAGTCCAGTCGCGCCTCGGCCTCGTCGCGGGCGGGGAAGACCAGCGGCTCCGCGTGGCTGGCGCTGAGCACGAGCAGTGCGCGCGACCCGGTTGGAGCGACGAACTCGCCGTCGATGGCCCCGGCATCGCAGATGACGCTCCCGGCGGGCCAGGCACGGACCGCGAGCGCGTCGGCGCCCGCGCTGGCGACCGGGACGCCGGCGCGCATGTCTATCCGAACGGGGCGGGACCCATAGCCGAAGCGCGGCTCAACCCGCCAGCGCATCGGCACGTCACCGCCGATTGCCTCCACGCGGCGGACCAGCTCGCGTTGCGGGGCCAGGCCGGCGCGGGGGAGAGTCATCGCGTCAGTCACTCGCACCCGGCCGAGGTCGGTGTCGTAGGTGGTCTCGAGAACGTTCGTGTCCGGCAGGTATCGCCGCTGGGCACGAAAGGCGATCTCGGGCGCGAGCTGGAATGTCCCACCCCGCTGATGGTCGAGGAGGCCACCGAAGACGCTCGGTGAATCGAGGTCCGGCAGGCAGAGCCAGTCGATCGATCCGTCGCTTGCGATCAGCGCGACGGTGCGTCCGTCCCCGATCGCGCCGTACTCGCGGATCGGCGCCTGGCTCAAGCGCCGCGGCGGATCAGGAGCTGATCGCATGGCCGGGGATCGCGGCCAGCTTGGTCTCGATGCAGCGCAGGAGCTCGTCGTAGGAACCGCAGAACGACTCGACCCCCTCGCGCTCGAGCTCGGTGGTGATTCCGTCGAGGTCGAGCCCGGCCTCCGCGGCCGTGGCCAGAACGCGCGCGGCTTCACCGGTCTCGGCGTCGAGGGCCGGCTCGACCTTCCCGTGATCGCGAAAGGCGCGGAGCGTCGCATCGGGCATGGTGTTGATGACCCCGCGCCCGATCAGCCTCTCGACGTAGAGCACGTCGGAGTAGTCCGAGTTCTTGGTCCCGGTGCTCGCCCAGAGCGGGCGCTGCGGCCTCGCACCGAGCGCCTCCAGGCGCTCCCAGCGTGGCCCGGTGAAACTCTGCAGGTACCGGCCGTAGGCCCGGCCGGCGTTGGCGATCGCGATCCGCCCGCGGAGTGGTGAGGTGGGGGACAGTGCGGCGTCGGCCTTGGTGTCGACGCGGGAGACGAAGAACGATGCCACGGAGGTCAGCCCACCGAGCTCTTCGTCGTTGCGGGCACGCCGCTCGAGTCCTCGGAGGTAGGCCTCGATTACCTCTTCGTACCGGCGCAGGGAGAAAAGCAGGGTCACGTTGACATTGACACCCCGGACGGTGAGCTCTTCAACCGCCCTGACCCCCGCGGCGGTGGCGGGGACCTTGATCAGGGCATTGGGGAGTTGGAGCCGGTCCCAGAGATCAACGGCCTGCTCGATCGTGCCATCGGCGTCGTCGGCCAGGTCCGGGGTGCACTCGAGCGAGATGAATCCATCGGCGCCGAGGCTCCGATCGTAGGTGGGCCGAAGCAGCTCCGCCGCCTGGCGGATGTCCTCGAGCGCGAGCTCGAGGAAAAGCGCTTGGGGATCCTCGAGCCCCCGCGCGACCAGCTCCTGGAGCTGGGCGTCGTAGCGGTCCGAATTGGTGATGGCCTTGGCAAAGATCGTCGGGTTGGAGGTCGCGCCGGTGACGGCGAATTCGCGTACCAGCCGCTCGAACTCCCCGGTCTCGAGCAGCTCCCGCGAGAGCGTGTCCAGCCAGATCGACACTCCGGCTTCGTGCAGTTGCTGCAATCGCCCCATGGCCGCCGCTCCTTCAAGTCTTGGACGGCGCAGGCGCCGCCCGATTCCTGTGCAAAGTACTTAGCGTCAGCGGGACCGGCGCTCTTACTTTCAGCCGGCGCGGGAGGTGCCGCGTCAAGCGTCCCGCCGGTCGTGTATGTGCGTCGCGGCGTCGAGCGCCACGGTCGCATGGGCGTAGGCGCCACCGGCGCGCATCTCGGCCGCCACCCAGATCGCCTCCATCAGCTCCTGCTCGCTAGCGCCCCTATGCAGCGCTGCCTTGGTGTGAGCTCGGATGCAGTAGGGGCATTGGGTGACGTGGGCGACCGCCACGGCGATCAGCTGCTTGTTCTTCGCGCCCAGCACCCCGGCTTCGAAGACCTGCTTGCTGAACTCCTGAAACGCGTCGTGGGTGCCAGGGGCCAGCTGCCTTCGGCGCTCGGCGAGTTCGGCCGAGGCGGGGGGATAGGTCTGCGTGGCTGGGTCCCGTGAGGTGCTTTGCAGCGCATGGGAATTGTCGGGTGCGGTTCGGGTGGAAGCGGTCATGAGATTGCTGTCTCCGTGTAGGGGAATCACAGACTCAGCATGACTCCCCGCCGGCGTGCCCGGAATGGGGCGGGATGCCCATCTCCGCGGCGCGCTCAAGCCGCGGCCGAGGCTAATTGCGCGCCACAACCGCCGGTTCGGGCTTGACCGGACCCGTGACCGGCTTGGGCTCTTCACTCGGGAAGACCGCGTGACGGGACCCGGGAACGCCGAACTCGTAGGGGCCCCCCACCACGCGCGGGATCTCGGGGAAGTTGAACCGTGGCGGCGGCGAGGAGACCAGCCACTCGATCGTCTTCGCCCGCCATGGGTTGGCGCTCGCCCGCGGGCCCCACTTCCACGAGACGACCATGTTGAACAGGAAGATCAGCTGGGCGGCCCCGAGCAGGAATCCGCAGAGGGAGATGAACAGGTTCCAGTCGCCGAACTCTGCGGAGTAGTCGGCGACCCGCCGTGGCATTCCCTCCATGCCGATCCAGTGCATCGGCACGAACGTGCCCCAGGTGCCGACCAGGGTGAGCCAGAAGTGCACGCGGCCCAGCCTCGGGTCGTACATCCGCCCGGTCATCTTCGGGAACCAGTGGTAGATGCCGGCGAAGATCGTGAACACCGAGCCCGCGAACAGCACGAAGTGGATATGGGCGACGATGAAGTACGTGTCGGTGACGTGAATGTCCAGCGGCACCATGGCGATCATCACGCCGGAGATGCCGCCGAGGATGAAGCTACAGACGAAGCCGAGCGCGAACAGCATGCCCGCGCTCTCGGTGTGGATCACGCCCTTGAACAGCGTCGCCAGCCAGCTGAAGATCTTGATGCCGGTCGGGATCGCGATCAGCACCGAGGTCAGCATCATCGGCACCCGCAGCCAGCTGAACATCCCCGAGACGAACATGTGGTGGGCCCAGACGGTGTAGGAGAGGACGACGATCCCGATCAGGGAGAGCGCCATCAGGCGATAACCGAACACCGGCTTGCGGGCGTTCGTCGAGATCACGTCGGAGACGATCCCGAAGCCCGGCAGGATCATGATGTAGACGGCGGGGTGCGAGTAGAACCAGAAGATGTGCTGGTAGCTCAGGGTGTCGCCGCCGGCCGTGGCCTCGAAGAAGTTTGTGCCGAGCGCGCGGTCGAAAAGGACCATGAACTGGGCGCCGGCGATGAAGGGCGTCGCGGCGACGATCAGTAGCGACGTCGCCAGGTTGGCCCAGACCAAGAGCGGCATGCGCCAGAAGGTCATCCCCGGCGCTCGCATGCTGATGATCGTCACCAGGAAGTTGACCGCCGCCAGGATCGATGAGAACCCGGCGAACTGCACGCCGATGTTGAAGAAGGACTGTCCCAGCGGCGCCCCTGTCGAGAGCGGCGCATAGCCGGTCCAGCCGGCGTCGAAGGCGCCGCCAGGGACGATGAAGCTGAGGATGAAGAGGATCCCGGCGAACGGCAGCATCCAGAAGCTGAGCGCGTTCAGCCGCGGGAACGCCATGTCCGGCGCGCCGATCATCAGCGGCAGGACGTAGTTCGCGATCCCCGCGAACACCGGGATCACGAACAGGAAGATCATGATCGCGGCGTGGGTCGAGAAGAGCCCGTTGAACATGTGCGGGTCGACGACCTGCGTTCCCGGCTGCGCCAGCTCGGCTCGGATCCCCATCGCCAGCAGCCCGCCGATGAAGAAGAAGACGAATGTGGTGACGATGTACTGGATCCCGATCACCTTGTGATCGGTGTTGAAGCGCAGGTAGTCGCGCCAGGAGTCGGCCCCGTGGTCGGAGTGGTCCTCGGGCACGGTCGGCGCGCCACGGGCCCAGCGCAGCCAGTAGTCGAAGCAGCCGATCCCGGCCAGGAAGCCGAGCGGAGCCGTGAACGCAGGGACGATCAGATGCGGGTAGCCGGTGGGCTCGGTCTGGAAGATTTCGAGCCCGGCGACCGCGCGGAGGCCGACGACCAAGCCGAACCCGAGCGCCCCGCCGAGAACCGCTCCGAAGATCGCGCGCGGCCAGCCGGGGGCGCGGAACGCGCCCCTCCGCGGACGACCCGCCCCCCCGAGAGTCGGGGGGCGGGTCGTCGCTGGCGGGGAGGAGGTGCCGGCCGAGGTGGCCGACATCAGGCGGCTATCTCAGCGGGATGTGGCACGAGACGATCGTCCCGGAGATCGTGAGTCCCGACCATGGGTGTTGCCACCCACTTCCGCCTGTGTGGCCGGGGGCGCCGGCGCTACGCGTGGAGGTTCTCCTCGGCGTCAGCGACCGCGCGGGCCAGGCGCTCGAGCCCCGCCGGCCCCAGACTTGC
>Ga0299913_10005764_pt1 | contig 10634 bp, 9 predicted proteins | sample RVTome_9_FD_201360 | JGI IMG/M metagenome (GOLD analysis project Ga0299913, IMG submission 201360) | Soil microbial communities from uranium-contaminated site in the Upper Colorado River Basin, Wyoming, United States - RVT155D38 (version 2) ... | reverse complement strand
CGTGGCATCGATCCGGCAGCAGGTGGTCCCGCTGCCGAAGGCCAGTGGCCGCGGACGCGAGGGGCGAATCGTCGCGGGCACGAAAGGCGGCGGCGACCGAGTGATCGAGCTCGACCGCCGGACCGTCGCGTCGCTGGGGGCGTGGCGCAAGGAGCAGGCCCGCGAGCGGCTCCTTATGGGCGACGGGTACCACGACCACGGGCTCGTGTTCCCGCGGCCCGACGGCCGGCCCTTCCACCCCGAGGCGTTCTCGAAGACCTTTGACCGACGACTGCGCCAGGACGCGTTCGCCGACCTGCCGACGATCCGACTACACGACCTGCGCCATACCTGGGCGACGCTCGCGCTCGAGGCCGGCGTCGACGTGGCCGTCGTGTCGAAGCAGCTCGGCCACGCCTCACCGACGATCACGTGGGGTGTGTACCAGCACGTGCGCAAGGGGATGCGGGCGAACGCCGCCGAGAAGGTCGCTGACCTGATCTTCGGCCACAGCAGCTAGGGCGGCACTGCTAGGGCGGCACTGCTAGGGCGGCACTGCTAGGGCGGCACTGCTAGGGCGGCACCACTTGTGATCACGGTGTGATCACGGGCGAATCCTCGAGGTCTTTGACGCAGAAGCCCCAGGCCTGCGACCTGGGGCTTCGCTGATGCAACAGTGCTCGGGGGGGAGGACTCGAACCCCCAATGACTGGACCAGAACCAGCAGTGTTGCCAATTACACCACCCCCGAAGGTGGACCCGGAACCCTACCCGCCAGAGGCGGTCGATCGCACGTCGGATGGCAGCGCTTCGGGAGTCGAGACGGGCCGGGATCGCTCGATCTGGTCGTCGATGTCGACCAGCCGGTCGAAGCCCACGATGCGCCCCACCGCCACGGCCGCCGTCTCCTTGACCAGCTCGCCCAGCGAGCCGCCCCGATGGCTGGGCGACACCGAGGCGTCGAGGCCGAGCTGGTCGGCGATCGCCTGCACCCGCAGCGCGTGGTAGCCGTCGGTGACCAGCACCACCCGGGTGAGCCCCCGGTCGCGAAGGATGTGGCTGGTGGCCGCCAGCGACTGCCACGAGCTGCGTCCCTGCACCTCGAGCAGCAGGTCGTCGTCGGGCACACCCGCCTCCCGCAGGTAGTCGGCGCTCGACTGCGCCTCGGTGCAGCGGTCGCCGTCGCGCTTGCCCCCGGTGACCACGATCGTGCCCGCCACACCGTCGTCGTACAGGGCGTGGGCGTGGTCGAGGCGTTGGACCAGCACCGGCGACGGCCGGCAGTCGTACTGCGCCGCCCCCAGCACGACGATGGCGTCGGCCGACTGGGCGGCGTCACGCCGGCTGGCCAGCCACACCTGCACGAACGTCACCAGGACGTACAGCACGAGCAGCAGCGCCAGCGCCAGGACGAGGCGCCACACCCACCGCCACAGCGGCGAGCCCGCCGCCGCCCGGCGCGCGCGGTGCGGCCGCCGGGGCAGGGTCGACGTCACAGCGCGGCGCGGGCTGCCCGCAATCGATCGAGGGTGCGCCCGCGCCCAAGCACGACCAACGACTCGTACAACGGCGGCCCGATGCCCCGACCGGTCACGGCCACCCGGACGGGGCCCTGCGCCTTGGACATCTGCGGGCGGCCCTCGGCGTTGACGAAGCCCGCGGCCGCGGCGGCGTCGAGCAGCGCCGCCTCGATGTCGCCCGCCTGCCAGTCGCACTCGGCCAGGAGACCGACCGCGGCGTCGAGCATGGCGCCCGCCCGGTCGCCGTGCTTGGCCACGTGCTTCTGCCACGAGGCGTCGTCGTACGCGACCGTGTCGTCGCGCAGGAAGTCGACCATCGGCTCGACCTCGGTCAGCAGCCGCACCCGGTCGCGCACCAGCTCGGCGATGGGCTGGACCACGGCGGCGGTGGCGTCGCCGTGGGCGAAGAACGGGCGGGCCCGCCCGACGAAGGTGTCGACATCGAGCGCCCGGATGTACTCGGCGTTGAAGTGCTGCAGCTTCTTCGTGTCGAAGAAGGCCGGCGACGGGGTGACGTCGTCGAGCCGGAACTGCTCGACGATCTCGCCGAGCGGGCGGATCTCGACGCCGTCGCGCGGCCCCCACCCCAACAGCGCCAGGTAGTTGACCATGGCCTCGGGCAGGTAGCCGGCCTGGCGGAACTCGGCCACCGACACGGAGTCGCGCCGCTTGGACAGCTTCTTGCGCTGCTCGTTCACGAGCACCGGCAGGTGGGCGAACACCGGCCGGTGGTCGAGGTGCAGCGCGTCGGCGATGAGCAGGTACTTGGGTGTGCCGTTCACGTGCTCTTCGCCCCGGACCACGTGGGTGATGCCCATGTCGGCGTCGTCGACGACGTTGGCCAGCAGGAACGTGGGGATGCCGCTGGACCGCAGCAGCACGAAGTCCTCGAGCTTGCGGTGCTCGAACGTGACGGTGCCCCGCACCAGGTCGTCGAACCCGGTGGACCCCTCGTCGGGCACGCGGAAGCGCAGCGCGGTGCCGGGGCCGCGATCGAGCGCCCGGTCGCGGCAGTGGCCGTCGTAGCCCGGCGGCCCGCCCCGCTCGGCCGCCCGCTGCTGCACCTGCTCTGTCGTGCAGTCGCACCAGTAGGCGCGCCCCTCGGCGAGGAGCTGGTCGGCCGCCTTGGCGTAGAGGTGCAGCCGTTCGCTCTGGTGGGTCGGCTCGCCGTCCCACTCGAGGCCCAGCCACCGGATCTGCTCGAGGATGTCGTCGGTGAGCTCGGGCCGGTTGCGCTCGGTGTCGGTGTCTTCGATGCGCAGCAGCATCTCGCCGCCCTGCTGCCGCGCCACCAGCCAGTTGAACAGCACGGTGCGGGCGCCACCGACGTGCAGGTAGCCCGTCGGCGACGGCGCGAAGCGGAGGCGAGGGGGGCCGGCCATCGGGGTCAGGCTACCCGCGGGGTGTGACAGGCCCGGGCGCGCCGGGCGGGCCGGTCAGCGGCGGGAGGCCGGCACCCGCGGTCAGCGGCGGGAGGCCGGCACCCGCGGTCAGCGGCGGGAGGCCGGCACCCGCGGTCAGCGGCGGGAGGCCGGCACCCGGCGATCGTCGCCGGAGCCACCGCTGGCGTCGGCGCCCGCCGGACCGCCGCCCCTGGCGTCGGCGGCCGCGGCACCACGGCCCGCGGGATCACCGCCCGCAGCCTCATCGGCTGCAGCGTCCTCGCTCTCGGCGCCCGAGCCCGCCGGGGCACCCGCGTCGCCGGTCGCGGCCCCGGCCGTGGGGGCCGGCAGGCCGAGCTCGTCGCGCAGCTCGTCGAGGATGGCGTCGGCGCCGTCGAGGTCGACCTCGTTCTCGAGATCGTCCTCGGCGACGGGCACCACCGCGCCGCCCGCCGCGGCCTGCTCGTCGAGCGCGGCGCGGGCGGCCTCGGCGCCCCGGACCAGCAGGTCGGAGGTCGGCGCGCTGATGGCGGCCACGGTCTCGTCGACGGCCTGCTGAGCGCGCGCGGCCTTGCGGCCGGACAGCACCGGCAGCCGGGCGGCGGCGACGGCCTTCAGCCGGCCGACGTTCTCGCTGAGCGCGGTGTGCACCTGCTGCGTCCGCTGCGTGGCGGCCGCCACCTGCTGCTCGAGCCACGCCACCTGTTGGTGGGCGTCACGCATGCGCAGCGCGAACACCCGGGCTGCACCGGTCAGCTTGGCGGCGTCGGCCCGTTGGCCCGCCCGGGCCGCGTCGTTGGCCCGCCGCAGGGCCCGCTCGGCGAGCGAGCGGGCCTCGCCGACCTCGGCGGAGGCGGCCGCGCGCCTGTCTGCAGCCCGGGTGCGGGCCGTCGACGCAGCGATGATCTCGGCCCGCAGCTCGCGGTCGTGCCGGCGAGCCTGGTCGATCGCGTCCTCGATCTCGTGCCGGGCGTCGGCGGATCGGACAGGGGCTCCGTTCGGCGGACCTGTGGGCGGGCTCCACGATGTCTCTGACACTCGTCACCCTCCAAACCTCTGGCGTACGGACTCGCCGGCACGCCTGTGACACAGGGTGACCGCGAGTCTACGTTGAGCGGCCCGCGCAGCCCACGAACCACCGCAACGTTCTCGTCACAGTCTGGCGCGCGGGTCGCTCCCCTCCCCCAATCCGCACCGGAGGGCGGGTCGCGTCAGACCTCGAGCAACTTGCGCCAGTCGACGCGGTGGGCGTCGGCCACCTGCTCTGGCGTGAGGCGCAGCACGTCGTCGGGCACCAGGTCGACGATGTGGCGCAGCTCGGGGTAGTGGTGCGGGTTCGACACCTCGGCGAAGAGCGGCTGCCGGTAGGCGATCAGGTCGGGCGGCGCGTCGCCCAGGAACCCCCACACCCGCAGCGCCACCGTCAGATCGTGCAGCACCGGCGCCCGGCCGAACAGCGACGCCCGCTTCAGCGCCACCGCGGCCGCGCCGGCCAGCGCGTCGTCCTCGCGCTCATCGGTGGCGAGCTGGAGCTGCCCGGAGAACCGCCGGGCCAGCACGTACACGTACCCCTGGTCGGGCCCGGGGGCGCCGAACCGGTCGCCCAGATCGAAGCCCGTCGGCGAGTCGCCGGGGCGGTCGGGCACCCACGACTCGGGCCGGCGCGGCGGCGACTCGTAGGCGCGGGCGCGCGTGATCGCCGGCTGGGGGACGTACTCGGGGGCGGCCACGGCCAGAGGTTACGCCTCGCGCCGAACGGCGGACGAACCACCGCTGGGCGGTGGGCCCCGCGGTGTCAGGCCGGGTCGTCGGCGTGCAGCAGGCCGTAGACCAGCGAGTCGACCAGGGCCCGCCAGGACGCCTCGATGACGTTGCTGTCCACCCCCACGGTCGACCACGTGCGGTCGCCGTCGGTCGAGTCGATGAGGACGCGCACCACGGCACCGGTGGCCGCCGCCCCCTCGAGCACCCGCACCCGGTAGTCGGTGAGGTGGATGCGCGCGAGCTGGGGGTAGCGCTGGGTCAGCACCGACCGCAGGGCGGCGTCGAGGGCGTTGACCGGGCCGTTGCCCTCGCCGATGGCGACGAGGCGCTCGTCGTCGGCCCACACCTTGACCGAGGCCTCGGTGTCGACGATCGACTCGCCGTCCTCGATCGGGGCGCCGCCCCGCATGGCGTTGCGGTGGTACGTGGTGACCCGGTAGCCCTCGAGCCGGAAGTAGGGCTGGTCCCAGCCGCTCGCCTCGCGCATCAGCAGCTCGAGCGAGGCGTCGGCCGCCTCGAACTGGTAGCCGTCGGCCTCGAGGTGCTTGAGCCGCTCGGACAGCTCGGCCGCGGCCCGGTCGTCGAGGTCGACGCCGAACTCCTTGGCCTTGAGCGACATGCCGGCCCGGCCGCCCAGGTCGGACACGAGCACCCGCGTGTGGTTGCCGACGACCTCGGGGTCGATGTGCTCGTAGCTGGCGCCGCCCACCCGGCCGAGGGCCGAGGTGTGCAGGCCGCCCTTGTGGGCGAACGCCGACGAGCCGACGTAGGGGTCGGCCGCGTGCGGCGGCAGGTTGACCAGCTCGGCCACGTGGCGGCTGACCGCGGTGAGCCGCCCGATGCGCTCCTCGGGCAGGCACGTGATGCCCATCTTGAGCTGCAGATTGGGGATGCAGGTCATCAGGTTGGCGTTGCCCGTGCGCTCGCCGTAGCCGTTGACCGTTCCCTGCAGGTGGCTGGCGCCGGCGACGACGGCGGCCACCGAGTTGGCCACCGCGCAGCCGCTGTCGTTCTGGGTGTGGATGCCGATCTGCTGATCGGCGCCGAAGTAGTCGACGACCTCGCCGACGATGCGCTGCACCTCGTGGGGCAGCGAGCCGCCGTTGGTGTCGCACAGCACCAGCACCTCGGCGCCCTGGGTCGCCGCCGCCTCGAGGACCCGGAGGGCGAACTCGGGGTTGGCCTTGTAGCCGTCGAAGAAGTGCTCGGCATCGAAGAACACCCGCTGCCCCTCGGACCGCAGGAACCGCACCGAGTCGCCGACCATGGCGACGCCCTCGTCGAGCGTGGTGCGCAGCGCCTCGATGACGTGGAAGTCCCAGCTCTTGCCGACGATGCACGACGTCGACACGCCCGAGGCGACCAGGGCCGCCAGCGTGGGGTCGACGTCGACCTTGCCGAGCGGCTTGCGGGTCGAGCCGAAGGCCACGAGCTCGGCGGTCGCCAGCGACAGCTCGCTGGTGGCCCGCCGGAAGAACTCGGCGTCGCGGGGGTTGGCCTGGGGGTAGCCGCCCTCGATCCAGCGGACGCCCAGCCAGTCGAGCTGCTCGGCGACGCGGAGCTTGTCCTCGACGGTCAGCGAGATGCCCTCGAACTGCGCCCCGTCGCGCAGCGTGGTGTCGAAGATGTCGACGCCGGTCGGCGTCCTCGGGCCCGCCTCTACGCCCTCACCCGACATGTTCGACCCATTCCTTGTACCGGTCGACCTGGCCGCGCACGACCCGGCCGTACTCCTCGCCGATGGCCAGGGTCATCGGGCCGGGGCAGGGCAGCGGCCGGTCGTCGACCGACGTCACCGACGACACCTCGGCCGCGGTGCCGCACACGAACATCTCCTCGGCGATGTAGAGGTCGCTGCGCGACAGCTCGCCCAGCTCGGCCTCGAAGTCGAGGTCGCGGGCGATGGCCATGACCGTGCTCTGGGTGATGCCCTCGAGCGCGCCGGCGGAGAGCGGCGGGCTGAGCAGCTTGCCGTGGCGGGCGACGAAGACGTTCTCGCCGGTGCACTCGGCCACCATGCCGGCCCGGTTGAGCAGGATCGCCTCGTCGTAGCCGGCCTTGAGCGCCTCGATCTTGGCGAGCGAGCTGTTCACGTAGTTGCCGGTCGTCTTGGCGGCGGGGGGCATGATGTTGTGGTCGTGGCGGGCCCACGACGAGATCTTCATGCGCACGCCCTTGGTGAGCGCGTCGTCGCCGAGGTAGGCGCCCCACGGCCAGCAGGCCACGGCCACGTCGATCGAGCAGGGCAGCGTGTTGAGCCCCATCTCGCCGTAGCCGTAGTAGGCGATCGGCCGGATGTAGCACGAGTCGAGGCCGGTCGAGCGCACGGTGTCCTTGACCGCCTGCACCATCTCGTCAACCGAGTAGGGCAGCTCCATCATCAGGATCTGGGCCGAGTCCTGGAATCGCTTCATGTGGTCGGTGAGGCGGAACACGGCGGGGCCGTCCTCGGTGGCGTAGGCGCGGATGCCTTCGAACACGCCCATCCCGTAGTGCAGCGAGTGGGTCAGGATGTGGATCTTGGCGTCGTCCCACGGGATCAGCTCGCCGTTGAACCAGATCTTCGGAGTCGGCGTGATGGCCATGTCGGTCGGGTCCCCTCGTGTGGTGTGTCAGACCCGAGCGGCGAGCGCGTCGCCGATCTCGGGCGTCGAGCCGGCCTGGGCCGACGGGTCGGCGCAGGCCTTGCGGATGCGGGCGGCGGCGTCGGCCTCGCCCAGGAAGTCGAGCATCATCGCCGCGGACAGCACCGCGGCGGTGGGGTTGGCCTTGGCACGGCCGGCGATGTCGGGCGCGGAGCCGTGCACCGGCTCGAACATCGACGGCCCGCTGCGGGCCGGGTTGAGGTTGCCGGAGGCGGCGAACCCGATGCCGCCGGACACCGCGCCTCCCAGGTCGGTCAGGATGTCGCCGAACAGGTTGTCGGTGACGATGACGTCGTAGCGCTGCGGGTCGCAGACGAAGTAGATGCAGGCGGCGTCGACGTGGTTGTAGGCCGTGGCGACGTCGGGGTGCCCGGCGGCCACCTCGTCGAAGGTGCGCTGCCACAGGTCGCCGGCGAAGGTGAGCACGTTGGTCTTGTGCACCAGCGTGAGGTGCTTGCGGCTGCGGGTCTCGGCCAGTTCGAAGGCGTAGCGGGCGCACCGCTCGACGCCCATGCGGGTGTTCACCGACCCCTGGGTGGCGACCTCGTGCCGGGTCCCCCGGCGCAGGACGCCGCCCTCGCCCACGTACGGCCCCTCGGTGTTCTCGCGGATCACCACCATGTCGATGCCCGCCTCGGCGTCGAGGAACGGCCTCTGGTTGATGTAGAGGTCGAGGTCGAACCGCATCTTCAGCAGCAGCCCCCTCTCGATGACGCCCGGGGGCACGTCGGGGGTGCCGACCGCGCCGAGCAGCAGGGCGTCGAGCCCCCGCCACTCGTCGAGCACGCTGTCGGGCAGGATCGTGCCGTCGCGCAGGTAGCGGGCGCCGCCCAGGTCGTAGGCGACCGTCTCGACCTCGACGCCTGTGGCACGCACCACCTTGAGCGCCTCGGCGATGACCTCGGGGCCGATGCCGTCGCCGCCGATGACTCCGATCGTGTGGGTGCTGCTCACTGCGTCTCCGTGTGGATGTGGATGGCGACTGGATGGGGATGGGGTGCGGGGGCTGCAGGCGGCGCGACGTGGCCGATAAACGACAAACCGCCCACCGAGGTGGACGGTCAGCAGCGGACATCGAGGGGTGCCGACGTCCGCTAGCGAATGATGATTACCGAGGTGGAAGGGCGGGCCATCGCCGGCAAGTGTCCACCTTCGCCGTCGACCGCGTCAACCGGGCACGCGCGGCGTGCCAACATCCACCGCCATGTCTGCGACACCTCCGGCCGTCGTCGCCGCGGTGGTGATCGCCGGCTCGCGCGACGCGATCACCCGCTCGGTGTGAGCCGCCGGACGCCGCCGGGGGCGTCGGCGCGTGCGGCGTCCGGCACTAACCTCGTACGTCTATGGCACAGACCCACCACCTCTCGCAGGCGGCGTTCGACCGGCTCAGGGCCGAGCACGACGACCTGACGACGCGCGGCCGGGTCGAGATCGCCCGCAAGATCGAGGCCGCCCGCGAGCTGGGCGACCTGTCCGAGAACGGCGACTACCACGCGGCCAAGGAAGAGCAGGGCAAGATGGAGGGCCGCATCGCCCACCTCGCCCAGATGCTCGAGAACGCCGAGATCGTCGAGAACGGCGACAGCGACGTCGTGTCTCCCGGCTCGGTGGTCGGCATCCGCTACGAGGGCGACGACGAGGTCGAGCAGTACCTCGTCGGGTCCATCGAAGAGCGGCACGACGACCTCGACGTCATCAGCCCCAAGTCGCCGCTGGGCGAGGCGCTCCTCGGCTCGGCCCCCGGCGACGCCGTCAGCTTCACCGCCCCGACCGGCGCCCAGCTCACCGTCGAGGTCGTCTCCGTCGGCTGACCCGGTGGCTGCGGCCAGGGCGCGCCGCCACGGCGGCCGCGCTCAGGCGCCGGCCAGCGCCTGACCGCCGATCCCCGGCGCCGCGGCGTCGACCAGCGCGGGTGGGCGGCGCTCGCCGCCCCGTGCTCCCCTAGGGTCGGGAAATGAGCGCCCCGACCGGCCACCGCCCCGTCGGCACCTCCGGTCTGGTCGTGTCGACCGTGGGCCTGGGCTGCAACAACTTCGGCCTCCGGCTCGGGCTCGACGGGGCCCGCCCGGTCATCGAGGCCGCGCTCGACGCCGGCGTGACCCTGTTCGACACGTCCGACAGCTACGGCGACTCCGAGGAGATCCTGGGCACGGTGCTGGCCGGGCGGCGCGACCGGGTGGTGATCGCCACCAAGTTCGGCTCGGACCTGAAGGGCGCCAACGGCCCCGACTGGGGCGCCCGGGCCGCGCGGCGCTACGTCCGCCGCGCCGTCGAGCGGTCGCTGCGCCGGCTGCGCACCGACTGGATCGACCTGTACCAGCTCCACCGGCCCGACGGGGTGACGCCCATGGAGGAGACCCTCGCGGCCCTCAGCGACCTCGTGCACGAGGGCAAGGTGCGCTACATCGGCTCGTCGAACCTGCGGGCCTGGCAGGTGAGCGACGCCGACTGGATCGCCCGCACCCGCGGACTCGAGCGGTTCGTCAGCGCCCAGAACCAGTACAGCCTGCTCGACCGCGGCGTCGAGGCCGACCTCGTGCCGGCCTGCCGCCACCACGGGGTGGGCGTGCTGCCCTACTTCCCGCTGGCGAGCGGCCTGCTCACCGGCAAGTACCGCCGGGGCGAGGCCCCGCCGCCCGACAGCCGGTTCGTGCGCTGGGGCATGACCGCACAGCTCAGCGACGAGCGGTTCGACGTCGTCGACGCGCTGGCGGCGTACGCGGCCGAGCGGTCCATCTCGCTGCTCGACGTGGCCGTCGGCGGTCTCGCCGCCCAGCCCGCAGTGGCCTCGGTCATCGCCGGTGCGACGACACCCGACCAGGTGCGGGCCAACGTCGCCGCCGGCGCCTGGGCCCCGTCGGCCGACGACCTGGCGGCCCTCGACGCCATCGTGCCCCCGGCCCGGCCCTGACCCCGAGCTGGCGGCGACTGCCGCGCCGTCAGCGCGACCCGAAGTACTCGCCGGGCGTCGTGCCGACCTCGCGGCGGAACGCGGCGACGAACGCGCTGGGCGAGGCGTAGCCGACACGGCGGGCCACGGCGGCGGTGCCCGTGCCCGCGGCCAGCAGGGGCAGGGCCGCCGCCAGGCGGGCGCTCGTCCGCCACCGCCCGAACGTCATGCCCGTACCGGCGACGAACAGGCGGGCCAGCGTGCGGGCGCTTGCGCCGACGTCGCGTCCCCACGCGGCCAGCGTTCGCTGGTCGCCGGGATCCGTCGCCAGCGCCTCGGCCACCCGGCGGGCGCGGTCGTCGGCAGGCATCGGCACCGAGATGGCGGCCACCGGCAGCGGCGTCATGAGGTCCCAGAGCACGGCCTCGGCCCGGCGCCGCTGCGCGGCCGGCAG
>Ga0299913_10005763_pt1 | contig 10634 bp, 8 predicted proteins | sample RVTome_9_FD_201360 | JGI IMG/M metagenome (GOLD analysis project Ga0299913, IMG submission 201360) | Soil microbial communities from uranium-contaminated site in the Upper Colorado River Basin, Wyoming, United States - RVT155D38 (version 2) ... | reverse complement strand
AACGGCAGACGGTGTGGATGAGCCACGGCGACCGGGTGGCCGAGCTGCCGCCCGGCTTCCGCGCCACCGCCTCGACCCCGAACGCCCCGGTCGTCGCCTGCGAGGACCTGGAGCGCCGGCTGTGGGGGATCCAGTTCCACCCCGAGGTCTCGCACACCGTCGCCGGCGGCGACCTCCTGCGCAACTTCCTCTACGAGGGGTGCGGCGCGGCCGGCGACTGGGGGATGGCGTCCTACCTCGAGGAGGCGGTCGAGGAGGTGCGCCGCCGGGTCGGCCCGGAGGGGCGGGTGATCTGCGGCCTGTCGGGCGGGGTCGACTCCTCGGTGGTCGCGGCGCTCCTGACCCGGGCGGTGGGGGAGCGGATGACCGCGGTCTTCGTCGACAACGGGGTGCTGCGCAAGGGGGAGGCGGCGCAGGTCGTCCACAGCCTCGGCGACGGCCTCGGCATCCCGGTGCGCGCGGTCGACGCCCGGGAGGAGTTCCTCGCCGCCCTCGCCGGCGTCGAGGATCCCGAGGCGAAGCGCAAGGCGGTCGGCCGCGTCTTCATCGAGGTCTTCGAGCGCGAGGCGCGCGAGCTCGAGGGGGTCGGCTTCCTCGCCCAGGGGACGCTCTACCCGGACGTCATCGAGTCGGTGTCGGTCAAGGGCCCCTCGGCGGTGATCAAGACCCACCACAACGTCGGCGGGCTGCCGGAGACGCTCGGCCTCGAGCTCGTCGAGCCGCTGCGGACCCTGTTCAAGGACGAGGTGCGGCAGCTCGGGCGCGAGCTCGGCCTGCCCGAGGAGCTGATCCGCCGCCACCCGTTCCCGGGGCCGGGGCTGGCGGTGCGCGTGCTCGGCGAGGTGACGGCGGAGCGGGTCGCGCTGCTCCAGGAGGCGGACGCGATCTTCCTCGAGGAGCTCAAGGAGAGCGGCTGGTACGACAAGACCAGCCAGGCCTTCGCGGTGCTCCTGCCGGTCAAGAGCGTCGGGGTGATGGGCGACTTCCGGACCTACGAGAACGTCGTCGCCCTGCGCGCCGTCGAGACCCAGGACTTCATGACCGCCGACTGGTCGCCGCTCCCCTACGAGCTCCTGGGCCGGGTGGCGAGCCGGATCGTCAACGAGGTGCGCGGGGTCAACCGGGTGGTCTACGACGTGACCAGCAAGCCGCCCGGGACGATCGAGTGGGAGTGAGGGGCGGAGCGCGCGGCGGCCGGCGGCCGGCTCAGCCGCCGGTGCGCCGACGCCGGATCTCGAACAGGACGAGCGAGGCGGCGACCGTCGCGTTGAGCGACTCGACCGCGCCCGCGGTCGGGACGGTCAGCCGCAGGTCGGCGCGGGCGGCGAGCTCCGGGGAGAGGCCAGGACCCTCGGCGCCGAGGGCGAGGACCAGGGTGCCGTCGAGGCTGGCCTCCCACAGCGGCTCGCCGCCGCGGACCGCCAGCGCCGCCCAGCGCGGCCTGGCCGGCGCGAGGTGGGCGTCGAGCGCTTCGGCGGTCGCGTCCACCGCCACCGGCAGGCGGAGGAGGGAGCCGGCCGAGGCGCGCAGCGCGCGGGGGTGGTTCGGGTGGACGGTTCCCGGCCCGAGGGCCATCCCGCACGCCCCGGCGGCCTCCGCCGAGCGCGCCAGGGCGCCGAGGTTGGCCGGGTCCTGGAGCCCCTCGACGAAGAGGTAGGTGCCGCCGTCGCGCACCGGCAGCGTCTCGACGCCGGCCCGCGGCAACACCGCGATCGCCGCCACCCCGCGCGGGGAGTCGGCGTCGAGCACGGCGGAAAGGAGATCGTCGGCGACCTCCTCGGGCGCCCGCGGGAGCCGCCCGGCGAGCTCCCGGCCGGCCGCCGAGGCGAGCAGCTCGGGGGTCGCCAGCACCGTCTCGAGCTCGATCCCGGCGGCCGCCGCCTCGCCGACGAGATGCGGCCCTTCGAGCAGGGCGCGATCGCCTTTACAGCGGCGCAACCGCCGCATATCCTTCAGCTTCTGGTTATGACGGCTCGTGATCACGCCCCGGATCTTAGGGACTTCTGGCAGCGCCTCCAAACCGGGGTGGCGACGGCCGTCGTCGACTCGAACCCGGATAAGCTGCTCGGCGTCCGCGACGGCATGCTGCGCTACTTCCGCGAGGCGCTACGGCGGGAGGTGCCGGTCGCGGTGGTGCCCCAGGCGGCCGACGAGCCGCCGGTCGGCCTGCCGATCTCCGACGCCGAGACCCTCGCCGCCGCCCGCCAGCGGGTGGCCCGGATGGCCGAGCGGCTGGGCGACGAGTACCACTTCTACACGGCGAGCGAGGGGGGCGTGCAGGCGGTCGACCTCGACGGCCGGACCCGCTGGTTCCTCCGCGCCTGGACGGTGGTGCGCTCGCCGGTGGGGGAGGCGTGCGGCGGCAGCGGCGCGGTCGAGCTGCCCGAGCGGCTGGTCGCCGGCCTCTCCGACGCCGAGATCCCCTTCGCCGTGCCGGGCACCCGCCGCGGCGGCGGGATCATGAGCTCGCTGACCGGCGGCCTCGAGAACCGGCGGCGGGCGACCGCGCTGGCGACGACCAACGCGCTCGCCACGCTCTTCTACGGTATCCTCGAGACCCGCGCCGGCCACCACGGTTGAGCCCCCCTCCGCCCCGCGCGAGAGACCGCCCGAGAGGACGATCGCATGACTTCCGCACCGCTCCGCATGTTCACCTCCGAATCGGTGACCGAGGGCCACCCGGACAAGGTGGCCGACCAGGTCTCCGACGCCGTCCTCGACGAGGTCCTCGCCCAGGACCCGACGGGCCGCGTCGCCTGCGAGACGCTGGTGACGACCGGCCTGGTGCTGCTCGCGGGCGAGATCACGACGACCGCCAAGGTCGACTTCGCCGGCGTCGCCCGCCGCACCGTGCTCGACATCGGCTACGACCGGCCCGAGTACGGCTTCGAGGGCAACACCTGCTCGGTGCTGTCGGCGATCGACCCGCAGTCGCCCGACATCGCGATGGGGGTGGACATCGGCGGTGCCGGCGACCAGGGGCTGATGTTCGGCTTCGCCTGCCGCGAGACCCCCGAGCTGATGCCGCTGCCGGTGACCCTGGCCCACCGGATCACCCGGCGGCTCGCCGAGGCGCGGCGCGCGGGCGACCCGCCGTGGCTGCGGCCGGACGGCAAGAGCCAGGTCACCGTCGAGTACCGCGGGCACGAGCCGGTGCGGATCCACACGGTGGTCGTCTCGACCCAGCACGAGCCCGACGTCGGTCGGCCCGAGCTCGAGCGCGGGGTGATCGAGCGGATCGTCCGCCCGGTGGTCCCGGGCGAGCTCCTCGACGACGGCACGGTCTTCCACATCAACCCGACCGGCCGCTTCGTCGTCGGCGGGCCGCAGGGTGACTGCGGGCTGACCGGCCGCAAGATCATCGTCGACACCTACGGCGGCGTCGGCAGCCACGGCGGCGGGGCCTTCTCGGGCAAGGACCCGACGAAGGTCGACCGCTCGGCGAGCTACATGGCACGCCACGTCGCCAAGAGCCTGGTCGCGGCCGGGATCGCCGAGCGGCTCGAGGTGCAGCTCGCCTACGCGATCGGCATCCCCGAGCCGGTCTCGATCCACGTCAACGCCTTCGGCACTTCGGGCCTCGACGACGGCGAGATCGTGCGGCTGATCCGCGACCGGTTCCCGCTCGCGCCGAAGGGCATCATCGAGTACCTCGACCTGCGCCGGCCGATCTACCGGGCGACCGCCGCCTACGGCCACTTCGGGCGGCCCGCGGAGGACGGGGCTTTCCCCTGGGAGAGCCTGCACCGGGTCGACGAGCTGCGCACGGCCGCCGGGGCCCGGGAAGCGCCCGCGCCGGCCGCCGTCGGCTGAGTACGGCACCGCGCTCCACGGCCTGCCGCCGCCGGTGGACACCACCCCGGGCAGGTGGTAGCGTGCCGGTCGGTATCGGTCGATGACCCATCTGGACGACGAGCCTCAGGCACCGCTCCCCGTCGAGGATCTTTTCGAACGGGTGCAGCCGAGGCTCGGGCGGATCTTCGCCCGTTTCCGGCTGCCGGTCGAGGACGCCGAGGACATCCTCCAGCAGAGCTTCCTCGACCTGGTCTACAAGCAGCGGCAGATCTACAACCCCGAGGCGTGGCTCGTCGCCGCGGTGAAGAACCGTTGCCTCGTCTACTGGCGGCGCAAGCGGCGCCAGCTCTGGGACGCGGTCGACCAGGCGGTGCTCGAGCTGATCGCCGAGCCCGAGGCACCGGGGCAGAGCGGTGTCGCGCTGCGGCACGACCTCGAGCGGCTCCTCGGCAGGCTGCCCGAGCGCTGCCGCAACGTCCTCGTCCTGCGCTACAAGCTGGGTTACCGCTCGCGGGAGGTCGCCGACCTGCTCGGCTACCAGCCGACCAGCATCCGCAAGGTGACCAGCCGGTGCATCGCGGCGCTGACTCGCGAGCTGGTCGCGGGCGGCTTCGGAAGCGGGGACCTGGCGACCGAAGGGGCCGCGGAGGCGAGCCGGTGCGCGGTCGAGGAAGGGGAGTCGGCGGACCGTTGAAGGGGCCGCGTCCGGCCGGCTTCGGTGAGCAAAAGTATAGCCATTCCGCTATGGACAAACAGCCGCCACGATGCTAATCTAGTCGGACCGGTATCTACGGAAGCTACTCATGACCGTATTGGAACGTTCGAGCGCCACCGAGAGCATCGCCGACGTGCTGGTTCGCGCACGGCCGGCGCTCGAACGGGTCCTCGCCAGCTACGACATCCCGCCCCAGGACGCGGAGGACCTGCTCCAGGACACCTACCTCACCTTGCTCTACAAGTGGGAGAAGGTCCAATGCCCGGAGGCGTGGCTGATCGGCACCCTGCGCAAGAAATGCATCATGCACTGGCGGCGGGTGCGCAAGCGGATGATGGACTCGATGGACGAGGTGCTGCTCGAGATCCTCGGCGAGCCGGACCGGCCGACCCAGGACCGGCAGGACCTGCAGCGCGACTTCGAGCGGGTGCTGCGCAACCTGCCCGGCCGCTGCCAGCGCCTGCTGCGGTTGCGCTACATTCTCGGCTACGGGCCCGGCGAGGTGGCGGTGGAGATGGGGTACCAGCCGTCGAGCATCCGCAAGATCACCAGCCGGTGCCTGGCGAACCTGACGCGAGAGCTCGTGGCGGTCGGATTTCTGGAGGTGGACGATGAGTGAGCGAAGCCGCGGTGGCTTTACGCCCCGCACCGAGGAGCACCCGCGCAGCGCCGAGCTCGGCCGCTTCGTCCGTGGAGAGCTGCCGCGGGAGCGGGCGCGCGAGGTCGTGCGTCACCTGCTGGCGGGCTGCACCGAGTGTCGCCGTGCCACCGGCGCCTGGTGGCCGCGCGAGCTGACCGCGGCCGAGCCGCGCGGCCGGGCGGGCGTCCTGCGCCCCGACGCGAGCGCCGAGGCCGGGAGCGCTCCCGAGCCGGCGGGCGGCCGTCGCGGCACCGCCCGCGACCCGGTCGTCGTCACCCTCCAGGCCCACGCGTCGGCGGCCGCCTACCGCCCGATGTTCGACCGCGTGGCGCGCAACCTCGCCGCGCGCGAGCGCCTGTTCGACGCCGAGCGCACGGTGGCGCGCGAGCTGCGCGCCGAGCTCGCCCCGCTGTCCGGCGAGGAGCGCCGGCGTCGGGTCGAGGAGAGCCCCGAGCTCCGCACCTGGCCGATGGTCGAGGCGCTCATCGAGGAGAGCCGGGACCGCGGCTTCACCGACGCCGGCGACGCGGTCGATCTGGCGCGGCTGGCGATCGAGATCGCCGATCGACTCGACGAGGAGCGGTACTCGGCCGCCGCGGTCTACGACCTGCGGGCCCGCGCCTGGTCGCACCTCGGCAACGCCTTGCGCATCGGCAGCCGCTTCCGCGAGGCCCAGGAGGCCCTGGACGCCGCCCGCGAGCACCTCGAGCGGGGCAGCGGCGACGTCGCCGAGCGCTGCCGGGTGCTCACCCTGCAGGCGACCCTCTACGGCGACCAGCGCCGGTTCGAGGAGGCGTACGGCCTGCTCGAGCGGGTCGTCCGCGCGGCCCGGCGGGTGGGGGAGAGCAACATCGAGGGCGGCGCGCTGCTGCGCATGGCGCGGCTGGCCCAGCTCGAAGGAGAGCCGGAGCGCGCGGCCGACCTCTTCGCGCGCAGCCTGGACCGCATCCAGCCGCACGAGGAGCCGCGCCAGATGCTCGTCGCGAGCCACAACCTCGTCCACCTGCTCGTCGACCTCGGCCGCCCGCGCGAGGCGCTCGAGCGGCTCGACTCGGTCCGCTCGCTGCACCAGAGCCTGGGCGGCCGGCTCGACCTGCTGCGCTTCCGCTGGCTCGAGGCTCGGGTGTTCGAGCAGCTCGGCTGGCTCGGCAAGGCGATCGAGGTCCTCGCCGAGGTCCGCCAGGGCTTCCTCGAGGACGGCCTCGCCTTCGACGTCGCGCTCGCGGCGCTCGACCTGGCGACGATCTACAGCCGCCTCGACCGACACGAGGAGGTACGCCGTCTCGCCGAGGAGACCCTGCCGATCTTCCGGTCGCGGGACGTGCACCGCGAGGCGCTGGCGACCTTCCTCGTCTTCCACGACGCGGCGCAGCGGGAGCGGGCGAGCGTGTCGCTGATCCGCGAGGTCGCGGGCAAGCTGCGGCGCGCCGTCCGCCACTCCGGGTAGCGGCTCGACGCCTCCGCCCCATTGGACAACCGGCCCTGGCCGCTGCTAGGGTGAGGTGCGTTCCGATCGCGGAGACAAGGTGACGGTGGAGCTCGAGCAGCTGCTGACGCGGTGCCGGCCTCAGCTCAGCCGGATCCTGTTCCGCTACCGTATCCCGGCCCAGGACGCGGAGGACCTGCTCCAGGAGACCTTCCTCATCCTGGTCACCAAGTGGGAGTCGATCCACGCTCCCGAGGCCTGGCTCGCGGGCACCCTCCGCAACCGCTGCATCATCTACTGGCGCCGGCAGCGCACCCGCCTGGTCGACCTGATGGACGACGCGATGCTCGAGGTCCTGGCGCACGCCGAGCCGCCGCCGCAGGAGCGCACCGAGATCCGCTGCGACCTCGGCGAAGCCCTCTCCCGGCTGCCCCCGCGCAGCCGTTCGATGCTGCGGCTGCGCTACGCCTACGGCTGCACCTCGCGGGAGGCCGGTGAGCGGATGGGGTACGAGGCGTCGAGCGTGCGCAAGATGACCCAGCGGTGCCTGACCCGCCTCACCCGCGAGCTCGGCCAGGAGGCCGGGCTCCCGGCCCTCGAGACCCGCTCCGCGTGAGCGACGCCCCCCGCTCGACCGCCCGGGTGCGCCTCGTCGTCCTCGGGTGCGGCTTCGGCGGCTACTCGCTGCTCACCCGGCTCGATCTCTCCCGCTGGGACGTCACCCTCCTCGCGCCGCGCAACTACTTCCTCTTCTACCCGCTCCTCGCCTCGGCCACCGTCGGCACCGTCGAGCTGCGCAGCATCCTCGAGCCGGTGCCGCGCCGCCTTCGCGGTCTCTCCGTCGTCCAGGCCGAGGCGGAGGCGGTCGATTTCGCGGCCCGCGAGCTCTCCTGCCGCGCTGCGGTCGGCGGCGAGACCTTCACCGTCGGCTACGACCTGCTCGTCGTCACGGTCGGCGCCCGGGTCGCCGACTACGGCGTCCCCGGCGTCGCCGAGCACGCTCTCCCCCTGCGTACGGTCGGCGACGCCCGGGCGATCCGCAAGGGACTGCTCGACCGCTTCGCCGAGGCGGGCGTGCCCGGGCTCCCCGCGGAGGAGGTCCGCCGCCGTCTGACCTTCGTCGTCTGCGGCGGCGGCCCGACCGGGGTCGAGGTCGCCGCCGAGATCAGCGACCTCGTCCATCGCGAGCTCGCCCGCGACGAGCCCCGCCTCGCCGGTGCCGCCCGCGTCGTCCTCGTCGAGGCGACCGACCGCCTGCTCACCGGCTTCGACGAGGCGCTCGCCGGCTATGCCCGCGAGCACTTCCTCTCGGAGGGGATCGAGGTCCGCACCTCGGCCCCGGTCGTCGAGGTCGCCCCGCGGGAGGTGCGCCTGGGCGGCGGCGAGACGATCCCCTGCGGCCTGGTCGTCTGGGCCGGCGGCAACGCGCCGGTCTCTCTCGTGGAGCGTCTCGACGTGCCGAAGGACTCGCATGGCCGCCTGCTCACCGACCGTACGCTCCGCCTGGTCGACCACCCGGAGGTCTTCGCCCTCGGCGACTGCGCGGTCCCCGCCGACCTGCCGCTCCCGGCCACCGCCCAGGTCGCGCAGCAGCAGGGCAAGCACCTCGCGAAGCAGCTCGAGCGCCTGCGCCGCGGCCGGGAGCTCAGGCCGTTCGTCTTCAAGAGCGCCGGGATGCTGGCCTACGTGGGCGGCGGCGAGGCGCTCGCCGACCTGCCGCACCTGCGCTGGTCGGGGCGGGCGGCCTGGATCTTGTGGCGGTCGGTGTACTTGACGAAGCTGGTGAGCACGGCGAACAAGGTGAAGGTGCTGTTCGACTGGGCGAAGAACCGGGTGTTCGGGAGGGACGTGAGCCGGTTCTGAAGGCGGGGCGGGTAGCAGCGCCTGTTGCCTCGAGGCCCTTCAGCGCCGTCCGTGGCGGCATCGAGCCGGCGGAGTGGGTAGCAGCGCCGGGTTCCTGCGAAGAGTACGGTCCTTGTCGTCTCCCTTCACCAGCCGCAGTTTGACATCGAAGAAGTGGGGCCTTTCAGCGCCGCCGTCCCGAAGGCACGGTCGGGACGTTAGCCAAAGCCTCTTCTTTTTCCTTCCTACGTCCTGACCCCCAGGAACAGGTACACGGCCAGCATGGAGAAGAGGATGTTGGGGCTCCAGACGGCCACCGGGGCGGGCAGCGCGCCGGTCTCGCCCAACGTCGAGAAGAAGGCGTAGACGCCCAGGAAGACGATGCCGAGGACGACTGAGAGGCCGATGCCGTAGAGGGCGCCCTGGCGGCCGAGGCGGAAGGCGAAGGGGAGGGCGACGAGGGCCATGACGAGGGAGATCATCGGGTAGGAGATCTTGCTGTGGAGCTGGACCTCGAGCTCGGGGACCGACTGGCCGCTGGCGACGAGCTCGCGGATGTAGTCCTCGAGGTCGCCGTAGTCCATCTGCTCGGGGGCCTTGATCTCGGAGTCGAAGTAGTCGGGGGTCTCCGGGTAGTCGACGAGGCGCTCGCCCTCGAAACGGGTGTAGTCGGTGACCTCGACGCCGTCGAAGCGGCGGGCCCAGCCGTCCTGGAAGATCCAGCGCCCGGTGGTCTCGTCGTAGGAGGCGCGCTGGGCGAAGAGCCGGCCGACCAGCCGGTGCTCCTCGTCGAACTCGAAGACCTGGAGCCGCTGGAGCGACTCGGTCGCCGGGTCGTAGCGGAGGTAGTTGTAGACATAGCGCCCCTGGCCGAACAGCCACTGGCGGTCGGCGCGGCGGTAGGTGCGGGGGGTCTCGCGGGCGCGGATCACGTCCTTGAGCTGAGCGACCCGGGCGTTCGAGGCGGGCAGCACCTCCGCCTGGAGCCATGCGGCGCCGGCGACGACGAGGACGGCGGCGGCGAGGGCCGGCACGGCGAGCCGGTAGAGCGACATCCCGAGCGCCTTCCATGCGGTGACCTCGTTGCTGCGCGACAGGAGCGAGAAGGTGATGAGCGTCGTGACCAGCACGACGATCGGCGCCAGGTCGTAGAAGATCTGGAGCGACAGGAACTGATAGTAGGCGAGGACGACCGAGCGCGGGATGCGGTTCTTGATGATCTCGTCGACGATCTCGCCGAGGTCGGCGATGACGTAGATCGACAGCGCGGCGAGCAGGACGATCCCGAAGACGCCGGCGAAGGCGCGCATCACGTAGCGGTCGGTCAGGTTGGGGAAGGCGAGACGCAGGCGGGGGAGGCGGAGGACCACGTCGGGCTCGGACCGGCGGGCCCGGCGCTCCCGGCGGCGGACCTCCTGGCGCTCCTTGCGGTCCTCCCGCCGGGCCTTGCGGAGCCCCTGGAGCACCCGGAGCTTCCCCCAGACGTCCTTGCGGATCCAGTGGTCGATCCGGCTGACCAGCAGGCTCTTGTCGCGGTTGCGGCGGGCGAGCAGGGCGAGACCCGCGGCGGCGAGGACCAGGTTGGGCAGCCACATCGCGAGCCAGGGCGACATCTTGCCGAAGCGGGCCGCGTTCTCCCCGTTGTTGAGCAGGATGTAGTAGACGAGGATCACCGCGATCGACAGCGCGAACCCCGACCCCTTGCCGCCGCGCCGGTTGGTGAACCCGAGCGGCAGGGCGAACAGGCCGAAGACGATGCAGGCGAACGGGATCGAGAACTTCTTGTGGATCTCGACGCGCGCGAGGTTGCGGCGCTCGGCGCTCTCGGCCGGGTCGTCGAGGATCGCCGAGAGCTCCCCCAGGGTCAGCTCGCGGAGCGACTTCGTCGTCGAGATCTCCTGCCGCCGCGAGCTCAGCAGGTCGTCGTCGAGCAGCTGCTCGGTCGACCGCTGAGAGCTGATCTGGTAGGCCTGCGGGTCGGCGAGGTCGACCTCGTGGGTCGCCGCGTCCGCGAGCTCGAGGACCAGCCGCTCTCGGGTCGGGTCGAGCTTCAGCTCCCCGTGCCGGGCCACGGTCACCTGGTTCTCCGTCGTCGGCAGCGACTGGGCGAGGAAGACCCCGTTCCACCTGTCGGTACCCTCCGGCGTCTCGAAGACGTAGAGGAGCGCCTCGTCGAACTCCGGGTAGAACACCCGCGGCTCGACCTGCTGGGCGAC
>Ga0299913_10005762_pt1 | contig 10636 bp, 12 predicted proteins | sample RVTome_9_FD_201360 | JGI IMG/M metagenome (GOLD analysis project Ga0299913, IMG submission 201360) | Soil microbial communities from uranium-contaminated site in the Upper Colorado River Basin, Wyoming, United States - RVT155D38 (version 2) ... | reverse complement strand
CCGAGCGAGGACACCTCGCACGACACCGCGTGGGATACCGCGCTCGCGCAGCTCGACGAGGTTGCCGAGCTGATGGGCCTCGCGCCCGGAGTGCATCAGATCCTCCGCAGTCCCAAGCGCTCGCTCCGCGTCTCGGTCCCCTTCCGCATGGACGATGGATCAACCCGCGTCTACGAGGGGTACCGCGTTCACCACAACGTCACGCGCGGCCCCGCCAAGGGAGGGATCCGTTACCACCCCGACGTCGGCCTGGACGAGGTCAAGGCGCTGGCGATGTGGATGACGTGGAAGTGCGCGATCGCCGGGATCCCCTTCGGCGGCGCCAAGGGCGGTGTGGCGGTCAACCCGAAAGAGCTGTCTCGCTCCGAGCTCGAGCGCATGACGCGGCGCTACGCGTCGGAGATCCTTCCGTTCATCGGCCCCGAGAAAGACATCCCGGCCCCCGACATGAACACGAACGAAGAGATCATGAGTTGGATCATGGACACCTACTCCATGAACTCGGGCTATTCGGTGCCGGGGGTGGTCACCGGCAAGCCGGTATCGATCGGTGGCTCGAAGGGCCGGGCCGGGGCGACCTCACGAGGCGTCATGTACATGATCTTCAAGACGCTGAAGTCCCTTGGTATCGGCATCGACGAGGTCTCGGTCGCCATCCAGGGCTACGGAAAGGTCGGGGGTCACGCGGCCCAGCTCTTGCACGATGCCGGTTGCCGGGTGGTTGCGGTGTCGGACGCCGACGGGGGCCTCTACCGGGACAGGGGACTCGATCCCGAGGCGATCATCCGGCACAGCAGCGAAGCCGGAACGGTGGCCGGCTACGGAGCAGCGGACGTGATCACGAACGCAGAGCTCCTGGAGATCGAGTGCGACGTCCTCGTCCCGGCCGCGATCGAGGGCGTCATCACCGTGAAGAACGCCGATGCGATCAAGGCCAGGGTGGTCTGCGAGGCGGCGAACGGTCCGATCACCTTCGAGGGAGACAAGGTCCTCCACGACCGCGGCGTCTTCGTCGTGCCCGACATCCTGGCCAACTCGGGCGGCGTCACGGTGTCCTATTTCGAGTGGGTCCAGGACATCCAGGCCTATTTCTGGGACGAGGAAGAGGTCAACGACCGCCTCCGGCTCATCATGGAGCGCGCCTTCGACGAGGTCCATGACCTCGCCTCCTCCAAGGGCCTGTCGATGAGGCAGGCCGCGCACTGGATCGGGGTCGGCAGGGTCGCCGAGGCCCACCTCACCAGGGGTCTCTTTCCGTAGAAATCCACCCCCACCCAGAGGGGGCGGAATAGTCTGGCGGCATGGACGAGCTCGACGACAGAGAAAAAGCCGTACTCGATTTCGAACGCTCCTGGTGGAAGCATGCCGGTGTCAAAGAGCAGGCCATCAAGGACCGCTTCGACATGTCTGCGACCCGCTACTACCAATTGCTGAACGAGTTGCTGGAGAAGCCGGCGGCCCTCGCCTACGACCCCATCCTGGTCAAGCGCTTGAAGCGGCTGCGTGTTTACCGCCAGCGGCAGCGGGTCGCCCGCCTCCTCGGCGCGGAATACTCGCCCAGGCAGTAGGTCGGCCCGCCGGTGGGCCGCCACTCAGCAGGACAGCAGGGGCCCTTCTACAGGTCGCTCCTCGGCTGGTTCCTGCCCTGGCTTCTGATCGCCGCTTTCGTCGGGGTGGCCGTGTGGTTCCTGGTCGGCTCCCTCGGAGGCGAAGATGCGTCCTCGCCGATCGCCGACGAGACCGCGTCTCCGACCCCCACGCCGACCCCGGAGGCCAGCGAGACTCTCGTGCTCGCCAGTCCCACGCCGGATGAGGAGTCGCCCACACCCAAACCGACGAGGGAGCCGGCGAACAAGCCGTTGATAACCGAGGGGATCAACGTGCAGATCCTGAACTCGACGGCCGATACGGGCGCCGACGACGCGATCGCGGAGCGGCTGACCGACCTGGGTTTCCGCATCGAGAACCTGGAGCGCGCCTCCAGGCTGTACGAGCGGACCACGGTCTTCTGGTCGTATCCGGAGGCTCGAGAGGCAGCAGAGAGATTGGCCGCGAGGTTCGACTGGGTGGCGGAGGCCAAGCCGGAGAACCTGTCCGAGACGGTCGCACTCCACGTCGTGGTCGGCAGCGACGAGCTCTAGATCTTGTGTAGGTCCAGTTCCAGATCGAGGTTCAGGGTTCCTGTGATCGGAGCCTGCTGACCCCCGGGATCGACACGGACCTCGAACTCGCCGCTGGTCGAAGAGCCGGCCTCTCGAAGGAAACCGCCGTCGATGTCGAGCACGGCTTCGCTGATGGTCGACGCGCTTCCGATGAGCTCTGCCTGTCCCTGAGGCAACTGGGTGCTCCACAGCAGAGGACCCACGTTCGAGTAGCTCAGCTGGGCGATCTTGCCCGCCTGATCCCGGTCTAGGGAATCCAAGGAGCCCGTGGTGACGAACTGCTGGAAGACGGCCCCCACCCGAACTTCCTGTTCGGCCTCCCACTCTTCGCCGAGCCGCACCCGTGACTGGGGAAGAGGCGGGCGATAGGTCCCGATGAAGATCAACTCGTCGGGGTCCAGCTCATCCGCCGGGACGCCGTCGACCTCCAGCACCTCGAGGACCTCGCCGCTGGCTCCGATCCGTAGAGCGAAGGACCGCTCCTCGCTCCCGGGGGACGGGAGCCCGTTCTCGACGACCTTCGTCGGCTCCATCGTCACCGTTACCGTTGCACCCTCACCGTCACCCGACTGCACGGTCTCGGTCACTCTGAACGTCACCACGTAGTTGCCTCGTCCCGGACCACCTATGTCCCAGTGTGCATTCGCTTCCGCCTGCATCCGGTAAGCGATCGATCGGTCCGGATAGCGATACCGAAGTTCGACCGTGTCTGGCCGGCACGCACCCACCATCGCGAGGAGGAGCGCGCCCAGAACGAAGCGCCGGGCTCTCATCGCACGCAGTCTAGAAGCAGCGACGTCTGAAGCGACTACGCTGAAGAAGATGGTCGTCTCGGTGGAGATGTTTCGGAGCGATGCGGCAACCGCCGGCATCCTGCTCGATTTCGACGGAACCCTTTCGCAGCTGGTTCCGCTGCCCTCGGACGCGAGGCCCTATGAAGGCGTGGGCGACGCGCTCGCCGCCTTGTCGGAGCGTTACCGAAGAGTCGCGATCGTCTCCGGCCGTTCCGCGAGCGAACTCCTACAGTGGCTGGGCCCGACGATCGATATCTGGGGCGTTCACGGTGCCGAGCGGACGCGGGGCGGCGAGGTCGTGGTTTCGGATATGGCGGCCCCTTATGTGGACCTGATGAAGAAGGTTCATGAAGAAGCCGAGCGACGTATCGAAGCGCTGGCGATGCCAGGCATTCTCGTGGAAGACAAAGGGGTCATGATCGGGCTTCATTACCGCGCGACCGAGGATCATGACCTTGCGGCTCGCGAGTTGGGTCGGGTCACTAACGAGCTTGCCGAACGTTTCGAGTTGCACCAGGCGGCGGGCAAGCGCGCCTTCGAGCTTCGGGCTCCAGTGGAATTCTCCAAGGCGAAGGTGGTGCTCGAGGTCGCACGGGAGGCGTCTCTCGATCCGGTGCTGTTCGCGGGTGACGACGTGGTCGACCTGCCCGCGTTCGATGCGCTGGACGAGCTCGAGCGGGAGGGAGCCGGCGTTCTTCGCGTTGCGGTGTCGTCCGAAGAGGCTCCGGCCGAAGTGCTGGAACGGGCCGACCTTGTGGTCGACGGACCCGAAGGGATGCTGGAGCTTCTTCGGCGGCTGGCGGAGGATTAGCTCGGAGCGGGAGTCAGTGGCTCGCCCCCGCCCTGGATCGAGACGAGGTCCTGGAGTTGGGCGTCGATCCAGTCCGCCGGCCGCCGGCTCTCGGCGGCTTCTCTCAGGGTGGCGGAGCGGCGTTTCCTTTCGGCCGGCTCCATCTCCAATGCACGCTCCAAGGCGGCCGCGGTGGCATCGACATCGAGCGCATCATCGATCTCGATCGCGGCCTCGCCCAGCTCGGTGAACGAGCCGGCTCCGCGGGAGAGGACAAGGACGCCGCCCGTCTGATTGAGCACCGGCCCCTCCTTCGAGACGAGGTTCATGCCGTCCATGATCGGGTTGACGAGCAGAACGTCGTAGATCCGCAGGGCACCGAGCGTGCGATCGAAATCGTCTTCCATGAAGAGCTGGATCGAGCCGGGGTGCCGCTGGTTTACGTCGGCAACGGTCTGCTCGATCCGCTCGGTGTACCTGCGGTATTCGGGCATCGATTGCCTCGACGGGTACAGGCAGGCGATGAAGCGCGTCGTTTGTGCAAGATCGGCCCGCCGGTCCAGCAGCCGTCCGAACGCCTCGAAACCGCGCACGATGTTCTTAGAGGGTTCGGTGCGATCGGCCCTCACGACGAGACCGCCCTCGGACGGCCCTCCATGGGTCCACCCCTTGGTGAAGCGGTCTTTCCACGCGGTCGCTTCCTCTCCCTCGGAGCGATCGCGCAGACTCTTCGGATCGATGGGGATCGGATAGGTCCGGACCCAACTCCGGCGACCGGCGTGCGTGACGGTTCCCCCTTTCCTGTCGATCTCCGCATCGATGTGTTCGCAACAGTCGAGGAAGCCGTCGGCCCAAGCCTTCACGTGGAAACCGATGAGGTCGGCTCCCAGCATCCCCTCGATCACACGCTGCGGTAGGGGACGAGGCAATCGTTCGAGGCCATCGGGTCCACAGAACGACGAATGTGTGAAATGGAAGATCGTCTGGTCGGGGTGTAGCTCGCGGAGGACACGGGGGGCCAGCGCCAGGTGGTAGTCCTGGAAGAGCACTAGCGAGTCCGGGTCCGCGTGATCGGCTGCAGCGCGCGCGAATCTCTCGTTGACGGGCTCGTAGGCGCGATCCCAGGCATCCAGCTCTTCCTGCCCGAACTCGTGGATGTCGAGCTCGTCCCATAGGCAGTGGTTCGCGAACCACAGCATGCGATTCGAGACCACGTCGTAGTAACGAGAGTAGGTCTCGGCGTCGATGTCGAGCATGTGCACGGGGTAGCCCAGGAGCTCGGTAAGGGACTCGACCTCACCGGCTGCAACGGCCTTGCGGTCGTCGTCTGAGGTGGCAGCCGAGATCCAGACAGCTCGCTCTCCGAGCCGCCTGGCGACGGGATCGAGCGCTCCGGCCAGACCTCCGGCACCCCTTCTCTTCTCGAACCCGCCTTCCGATCCCACGAAGCTCACAGGTCCGCGGTTGGAAACGAGCGCGACCTTCATGTCGTCGGTCATCTGTACGTATCGTAGGGGGCCGTGCGCATCCTGATCGCTCCAGACAAATTCAAGGGAACCCTTACGGGGTCGGGTGCCGCGCTCGCTATGACCCATGGCGTTCGCAACGTTCGGCCCCAAGCTTGGGTCTCCGCTTCTCCTCTTGCGGACGGCGGCGGAGGGACCCTCGACGTTCTGGTGGACGCGGTGGGCGGCACGAAGCAGTTCACCGACACCGTGGATCCCTGGGGCATGAAGAGACGTGTGGCCATAGGCCTCTTGAACGAGAGCGTCGCGTTCATTGAGTCGGCGGCCGAGACGACGGGAGACGCACTGCGCGCCGACTCGCTAGGTGTCGGTCGTTTGATCCGGGTCGCCGCAGACATCGTGGGACCGGATGGGACCGTCCTGGTGGGTGTCGGTGGAACGGCATCGACGGACGGGGGAGTGGGATTGGCACGTGCCCTCGGGTGGCGGTTCCTAGACGAGCGGAGCCAGCTGCTGCCTGCGGGCGCAGGTTCACTCGAGGATCTCAGATACATCGATCCTCCCGCGGAGCGAATCTCGATCAGAGTGGTCGGTCTGTGTGACGTCGACGTTCCTATCGATCAGAGCGCGGAGATGTTTGCTCCTCAGAAAGGCGCGTCCTCAGTGGAGGTCGACCGGCTCGGCAGAGGACTGTCGAACCTGTGCGACGTCATACGGGACACGATCGAGGTGGATGTCCGTGGCCTCTCGTTCGGAGGAGCCGGTGGAGGGATCGGGGCCGGGCTTGTCGCTTTCCTCGGCGCGGAACTGCGTTCCGGTTTCTCGTATGTGGCCGACGTGATGAATCTCTCGGATCTCATCGAGACGGCAGACGCGGTCCTCACCGGTGAGGGCCGCTTCGATGAACAGAGCCTCAAGGGCAAGGTGCCGGTGGGCGTTGCGGGCATAGCGCGCGAACTCGGGGTTCCCTGTCTGGGACTGTTCGGGGACATCTCCGTGTCGGAGCGCACGGCTCTCAACGCGGGTTTCTCCGATGTGCTGGATCTGCGGGGGATCCCAGAAGGGACCTTGCCGGCCGACCCCGCGGGGTCCGTCACGGCGGCGACGGAGGCGCTGGTCCGCCGGCAGCCCTTCTAGTGCCTCGGCCGAGCCTTGGGCCGGATTCTCGTGGGCGGCGGGGGGATACTGCTTCCATGCCGACGCCACAGTTGCCGCGCCTGCCGGCCGGCGAGCGCCTCCGGCGCGCCGGTATCGCGGCGTGGTCGATCATCGGGCTGCTCATCCTGGGGGGCATCTTGGCCTGGGCCCTGTTCAGGATCCGGATCATCTTCCCGCCCCTCGTCCTGGCCATCCTGATCATCTATCTCTTGAACCCGATCGTGAGCCGGCTCGAGGAGCGGCGCGTCAATCGCACGATCGGGACCGTTCTCTCCTACTTCGTGGTCCTCGGCGGCATCACTTTGCTCGTGATCGCGGTGACGCCCTTCGTGTCGAGTCAGGTCGATCGCTTCAGCGATCAATGGCCGGAGTTCAAGGTCGACTTGGCCGACTCGATCGTTAGTACGGGTGAGCGCTTCGAGGAACGTTTCGGACTGCGCGTCGACACGACGACCGTGACCTGTCTGCTCGACGCCGACGACACGGCCGGGGCCGAGGCCCCTTCTCATCAACGGTGCGACGAGGTAACGACCAGGTTCCGCGAGCGGCTTGCCGCTTCGGCGGATCGCATCACCGAAGTCGGGTCGTCGGTTCTTGAGGTGCTGTTCATCTTCATCCTGGGACCTCTACTCGCGCTGTATCTCTTGATCGATCTGCCTCATCTGCAACGCGATGTCTTGAACCTCGTGCCGGAGGCTCACAGAGAGGAGTTCGCCGACCTCGGTTCGAAGATCGGCAGGACCGTGGGTGGTTTCTTCCGCGGTCAGTTCTTGGTCGCGTTGATCGTCGGGATCATGTCCGCGATCGGGTTCCGACTGATCGATCTTCCGTTCTGGTTGATCATCGGGGCGATAGCCGGATTCACGAACCTCATCCCGCTGGTCGGGCCGTTCATCGGCGGTGGGCTTGGTCTTCTGGTCGGGTCCATCACCGGAGGCATGGGCCTGGGCCTCCAAGCGGCACTCGTGGCTCTCATCGTCCAGCAGATCGATAATCACGTCATAAGCCCGAACGTCATGAAGCGCACCGTCAAGCTCCACCCCGTCACGGTGATGCTTTCGATCCTCGCGGGAGGCACCGTCGCCGGCTTCTGGGGGGTGTTGCTGGGCGTTCCGGCCGTTGCGGTCGCGAAGCTGCTGCTCAGTCATCTCTGGTCGACCCGCGTGCTCGGGGTCGAGCCGAGCCCCGCGGCCGAGGCCGGTGTGGTTCCACCCTCGGTGGTACCTGAAGAGGATGAGGGGCTCGGATCACCGGAGCCCGATCAGGCGACCTAGACCGGCGAGTCCGAAACCACCGGAGCTCGGGATCCGATCCTCAACCGGCTCCGGCGACGCTCTCCATAGGAGGCAGCTCCTCGACGACCAGATGGTGTTGCTCCAGCACCGGTCCCTCATCCGTGCTGCGGAACTGTGTCAGGACCTCCGGCCACTCGCCCGCAATCTTCATCCGGCCGAGCTGCTCGGCTCGCAGCGTCATCACCTGCGCCACCTGGAATGCCATCCTGCCGAGCGCCAGGATCTCCTGGTTGCGATGCACGCGAGATCCCAGGTCGACCTGGATCATGTGCTCCAGCCCGATCCGCTCCGAGAGGTCGATGAGGAGACCGATCTCCACGCCGTATCCGGTGAAGAAGGGAAGGGAGCGAAGCAGCTCCCGGTAAGAGGCGTACTCACCGGAGAGAGGTTGGATGAAGCCGGTGAGCTCGGGGAAGAGTACGTGGGCGAGAGGTCGCACGACGAGCTCGGTAACTCGCGCTCCGCCCGTGGTCAGAGCTCCGGTGGGATCCTGCAAGGGCCTGTCGTAGAAGGCCTTGCTCAGCCGGATCCGGTCCTCCATCAGTAGAGGCGCCACCAGATCGGCGACGAATGCCGGGGTGAAATTGCGGGTGTCGGAATCGAGCCACACGACGATGTCGCCCCGGGCCACGGCCAGCGTCTTCCACAGGGCCTCCCCCTTGCCACCGGAGTGGATCTCGATGTGTGGAACCAAGGAGGACGTGGGATAAGTGGTCGCCCCGGCAGCTCTCGCCACGTCGATCGTGTCGTCGTTGGAGCCGGAGTCGACCACGATCAACTCGTCGACGAGCGCGGGCATCAGGGCGCGGATCTCGCTGCAGATGTCACCGATCGTTTCCGCCTCGTTCAAGGCCGGCAGGCAGACGCTGACCGAGAGTCCCCTCTGTCGCTTGCGCTCCGCGAGCTCGGCCACGGAGTGTTCGGTGGAGTACACCCGGGGAGCTTGGCTCACCGGCATCACTAGACCGTCGTCAGCGCCACGCGCAGATCCTCCGGCTCGGGGACGTCTCTCCAGCGACGGATCACATGACCGCTGGCTGTGATCAGGAAGACGGTTGGGATCGTTCTCACCTCGTATCTGGTGGCCAGCTCGGGGTGTTCCATGGCGTCGACCGTCTTTATCTCGGTCACCGCAGTTGCCTCCTCCACCGCCGCGCGGACGACCTTGAGGGCGGCCTTGCAGGGTCGGCACGAGGGAGTCGTGAACACCACGAAGGCACAGCAACCGGTCATGAGCTCGAGACCCAGCTCGTCGATCCCCAGCCGCTCCGGCCACGGGGTCCAACCCGTCCGGTAACGGTTGTAGGCCACGAGGAACAGCCCTCCCAGGGCGATTGCGATCCCGAGGATGAGTAGCCGGTTCACTCCGGTCGGCGCTTTGCCCGCTGGACCAGCAGGTAGATCTCGCACCCCAGTCAGAACGAGGTCGTGGCCGCCAGGGCGGCCAGTACGGCGACTACCAGCGTCGGCCCCCACCCCAGGACCCACCACGCAGGGGAGTCCTGAGCGGTCGCCAGGAGGAAAACGGAGGACAGGGTCAGGAAGACGGCGCCCAGCGTCTGGGCGAACCGAGGGGGGGCGGCGGGCTCCGGCTCACCCGCCGGGATCGGCAGGGCCCTGTAGAGATAGGCGAGCAGGTTGTAGCGGGTTCCCCCCAGAGCCGCAGCTATCAGGATCGCCGCCAACAGCGGCACGACCAAGACGGCGTCCACGAGGAAGGCCGCCGCCAGCACCAGGGCCTGGAGGCCCTGGGAGAAGCGGGGCAGGCGGGAGTCGATCATCATCCGATCCAGGGTATCCCCGAGGGCGGTGCCGGGCACCGTGGCTCAAGTCGTCTCCGCGTCGTCCCGATGCTTAGGAAGTCAGGGAAATCGGACTTCCGGGGAGCTGTAGAGGTTAGCCATGGCCAAGATCCACATCGCCGACGATGACGCCGACATCCGTCATCTGCTTACCTTCGTCCTAGCCGAGGAGGGTCACGAGGTCCGGGTCTCCCCGGACGGCCGGATGGCAGTCGATGCGATGTGCATGGACCCGCCGGAGGTCCTGCTCCTCGATCTCATGATGCCGGAGATGGACGGCCACGCCGTGCTGACCGACATGAAGGACTATCAGGTCCTCGATTCGGTGAAGGTGCTCGTTCTGACCGCGAAGGGCTCTGAGCACGACCGCCATCTCGCCTTCGACCTGGGAGCGGATCATTATCTGACCAAGCCGTTCGAGCCCGACGAGGTGATCGAGGCGGTAGCGACCATGTTGGAGTTGTCAAAGGAAGAGCTTAAGGTTAGTAGGGAGCAGGAGCGGGATACCGCCCACCTCTTGTCCCAGCTGGAATCCATACTCGACGAGTAGGCAAAGAGCACCCGGAGACGGGCACAGCGGGTACCGTGAGGGGCGGGATCGCTGCGAAGGGAGGCGTCGGAATGGCTCGGATCCTCATAGCTGAGGACAACGCCGAGATCAGAACCTTGGTGAGCAGCATCCTCGTGGAAGAGGGCCACAAGGTCGGAGTCGCGCAGAACGGGCAGCAGGCGCTCGACATGATGATGGACGATGCGCCGGACGTGCTCGTGCTCGACATCATGATGCCGCAGATGGACGGCTACACGGTGCTCAAGGAGCTCAAGTCGTCGGGCATCAAAGAGACGATGAAGATCCTCATCCTCACCGCGAAGACCTCGGAGTCCGATTGGGTCCGCGGTTACAAGCTTGGAGCGGACTCCTATCTGACGAAACCGTTCGATACGGACGAGCTGATCAACGGGATCGAAGACCTGCTCTCGTCCACCAAGGAACAACTGCGCGTGCGGCGCGAGGCCGAGTTGGACAAGGCTCAGCTGCTGTCCCGCCTCGAATCCATCTTCGACGCCAACTAGCGCGCGTCTCACCCATCTCTAGTCCTCAGGGCCCCGGCTACCGCGGGAGCTCTCGCCTCCTTTCCTTGGTAGCGCGGCGACTTTGTAACCTCGGG
>Ga0299913_10005761_pt1 | contig 10637 bp, 8 predicted proteins | sample RVTome_9_FD_201360 | JGI IMG/M metagenome (GOLD analysis project Ga0299913, IMG submission 201360) | Soil microbial communities from uranium-contaminated site in the Upper Colorado River Basin, Wyoming, United States - RVT155D38 (version 2) ... | reverse complement strand
TGGTGACCCCGGCCTGCAGCGCGGAGTCGCAGGCCACCAGCCCGCGGAGGTAGCCACACTCGCGGGAGATGTCGAGCGCGGTCCTCGCGATCCCGAGCACGGGTACGCCGTCCGGCACGACGACCTGGTCGTCCCGGTAGGGCGCGACATGGTGCTTGACCCCATGTTCGAGGCGGCTGCCCGTGCGGCCTTCGCGGGTCAGGTGCACCGGCGCATCGCGTCGGCCGAGGATCGGCAGACCCAGCTCGTGTGCGGCACTGTCGTGGCTGAGGACGTGCGGCGTCCTGGTCGAGCGGCTCACCGCGCGGCCACGCAACCTGGGGCGGCCGACGTACTCGTCGAGTGAGTCCCAGGTCGCACGTGGGGTGTAGACGCCGCGGCGTACGGCGACCAGCTCGCACTGGCGGACCAGCGCGTCCACCTGGCGCGCGGTCATCCCTGCGGTGAGGGCTCCGCGACGAGAGACGAGGCCGTGGCCCGCCGCAACGAGGGCTTCGAGGGGAGCATCCATGCCCGAGAGCGTCGACCTTCGTGCGCCGTGCCCACGGTGGGACCGTCCAGCGCTGTGGAGTGCCCCGCGCGTCCCGCGTCCTGTGCGTGAGAACTGGCCTCGTGGCGTCGGTTGTAACCCAGCGTTCGACACTCAACGCAAGCGCTGCAGCACTTGCGAGGAGTAGTGAACCCTCAGTTACAGCCGCCGCTGCTCCCGGTGCGCGCTCAGGGGAGGGCGAGCAGGGAGCGCACCTGCGCCGGGCCCAGCGCCACGATCAGCGTGGGCAGGCGCGGACCGCGGTCCCTGCCGACGAGGAGGTTGTAGAGGAGCGTGAAGAACGCCTTCTGGTCGGCCTTCACCTCGTCGGTCGGGTCGGCCTCGATCGGGAGGCCGTGCGCCAGCTTCGGCACGCCGTAGACGAGCGCGGTCACCGGCTCCAGGTCGAGCTCGCCCTCACCGAGGCCCTCGAGCAGCAGCTCGACCCAGCGCCGCTCCTCGGCGGACAGGGTCGCCAGGCGCTCCGTGTCCGGCGTCGCGCGTACGACGGTGCGGTCCTCGGCCGGCACGAACTCCGCGGTCCAGGTCATCGCGCGCGTGAGCCGCGGCTCCAGGTCGTCGACGGAGTCGTGGGCGTGGCCGACGTGGGAGACGATCCGGCCGATCTGCTCGGCGGAGCCAGCGGTCACGTCGGCGACCGACGAGAGCACGCGGAACGGCACCGGCACGCGCGGCGTCGGCAGCGTGCCGGCGGCGGCGGTCGACGAGGCCCGCTCGAACGCCAGCACCTGGGGATCGCGCTTGTCCGGGTTCGCGGCCTTCCGGCGGAGCGCGTCCCACTCGTCGTACAGGCGGACCACCTCGGGCCCGAAGTCGATGTTGAAGGCCTGCTTGGGCTGCCGACGCACGTAGAGCCAGCGCACCATCGGCGACTCGAGGATCTTCAGCGCGTCGACGGGGACCGGCACGCCGCCGGAGGACGACGACATCTTCTGCATGCCGGCGAACCCGACGAAGGCGTAGGCGACGTACGACGGCGCGCGGCCGCCGAAGATCTCCTTCACCAGCTCCTTGCCGACCGTGTAGGACGACCCGGGGGTGGAGTGGTCGAGGCCACCGGGCTCGAAGTCGACGCCCTCCCAGGCCCAGCGCATCGGCCAGTCGACCTTCCAGACCAGCTTGCCGTCGTCCTCGGTCGCGAGGTTGGTGACACCGCTGTGGCCACAGGACGAGCAGGTGTAGGAGAGGTCGGTCGACTCGTCGTCGTACGCGGTGATGTCGGTGGTGTCGCGGCCGCACTCGCCGCACCACGGCTTGTAGGGGAAGCGCGCCAGCGTGCCGCCCCCGGAGGCCTCGTCGTCCGTGGCGTCCGTGGCGACCGAGTCGGCCAGCGCCGCGGCCTCCTGCTCGTCCTCGGGCGCGGCGGCCGGCTTGGTGCGGTAGCGCGCGAGGACCTTCTCGATGTCGTCGCGGCGGGAGACGGCGAGCAGGATCTGCTCGCGGTAGGTCCCGGCCCGGTAGCGCTGGGTCTGGCTGACCTCCTCCATCTCCACGCCCATCTCGGCGAGCGCGGCGCGCAGCGGCGCCTTGAAGTGCTCGGCCCAGGACTCGTGGCACTCCCACGGGTCGGGCACGGCGGAGAGCGGCCGGCCGATGTGCTCGGACCACGAGGAGTCGACGCCCGCGGGCACCTTGCGGAAGCGGTCGTAGTCGTCCCAGCTGTGCAGGTGGCGCACCTCGACCCCGCGGCGGCGCAGCTCCTCGGCGACGAAGTGCGGCGTCAGGAACTCGCGCAGGTTGCCCAGGTGGATCGGGCCGGACGGGGAGGCGCCCGACGCGACGGTGACGGTGCGGCCGGAGGCCAGGAACTCCTCGACGGCGGCCGGGTCGCCGGAGCCGGCCGCGTGCCGTACGGCGTCGTCGGCCGCGCGGGTCACCCAGTCGGTGGGCTCCTGCGGCGTGCCGCCTCGTCCGCCTCGTGCCATTCGGTGCTGCTCCTGCTCTGCGTCGGGCCGGCCGGGTGCTCTGGACCGAGCGGCAACGCTACCGGACAGCCCCGGAGACGCCATGAGGGCGCCGGTGCGCCGACGCCCTCAGCTCGCCCGGAGATCCCCACCCCCGTGGAGGGACCTCGTTGGCGATTGGACATTCCCAATATACGTGCAGGGTGCAGATGTTCGTCAACTGGTGCGGCGCGGCAGGACCAGGGAGTACGCCGACGGCTCGACGTGCCAGCTGCGGTGTCGCTCGGGGCCGTAGATCTCCCCGTCCGCGCTGCACCAGAAGTCCTCCCCGGACACGGAGACGCTCCGTCCGGTCAGGTGCACGACGTCCTCCCGCCGGGCGTGCGACCCGTGGCCGAGCCGGACGGCGTACGCCCAGCGCGCCACCGGGCCCACGGACCGGGAGACCATCACGTCGATCAGGCCTGACTCCGGGTCGGCCTCGGGGTTGAGTGCCAGGCCGCCGCCGACGGTGGAGCCGTTGCCGAGCGCGACCATCAGGACCGGCTCGTCGACGTCGGCCACGGTGCGGCCGTCGACGCTGACCCGCAGCCGGAGGGTGGGCGGGTCCACCGCCGTGAGCAGCGCACCGATCGGGTAGCCGAGCCGGCCGAGGTTGACCGGGCCGACGCCGATGCGGCCGAGCCGCTTCTTCCACGGCGTCCCGCGCCGGCCGGCGTCGGCCCCGGCCCCGATGTGCACGTTGTTGACCACGACCTCGCCGACCTCGTCGACCAGCAGGTCGATGGGGCGGACGGTGCCGCGCAGCACCACCTCGGCCGCGTCCCGCGGGTCGAGCGGGATGCCCAGGGTGCGGGCGAAGTCGTTGCCGGTGCCGAGCGGGACCAGCGCCAGGGTGCGGCCGGTGAGCTCGCGGCGCCGGTGCAGGGCGCGCACCACGGCATGCAGGGAGCCGTCGCCGCCGGCCACCACGATCGTGCGCGAGGCGGCGCGGTGCAGCACGCTGTCGAGCTCGCCGGGGTCGGCTGTCGCAGCGACTTCGACGGAGGTGCGCGAGCGCAGCACCTGCAGCGCCGCCTCGAGGGCCTCGTCGTCATCGCCGCCGGCGCCACTGTTGGTGATGACGAGGAGCGGGTCCACGGACCGAGCCTACGGCCCCCGCGACGAAGGGGGACGGGAGCGCGGGGTTTGGTAACGTGGGGCCGCAAGAGCCCCGGACGCGCTGTTGCCGGGGCTTTCTGTTTTGTTCGAAGGAGACTCCTATGCCCGCGATCGTGGTCCTCGGCGCCCAGTGGGGTGACGAAGGGAAGGGCAAGGCCACCGACCTGCTCGCGACGACCGACCCCATCGACTTCGTCGTACGCACGAGCGGCGGGCACAACGCCGGTCACACGATCGTGGTCAACGGCGAGAAGTTCGCCACGCACCTGTTGCCCAGCGGCATCCTCACGCCGGGCGCGACCAGCGTGATCGGCAACGGCGTCGTGGTCTCGCCCGAGGCGCTCTTCCGCGAGCTCGACCTGCTGCTCGACCGCGGCGTCGAGGTCGCCGATCTGGTGGTCAGCGCCAACGCGCACGTGATCGCCAGCTACCACTCCACGATCGACAAGGTCACCGAGCGCTTCCTCGGCAAGAACCAGATCGGCACGACCGGCCGCGGCATCGGTCCGGCGTACGCCGACAAGGTCAACCGCGTGGGCGTCCGCGTCGCCGACCTCTTCGACGAGAAGATCCTGCATGCCAAGGTCGAGGCCGCCCTCGACGTGCGCAACCACCTGCTCGCCAAGGTCTACAACCGGCGCGCGATCGACGTCGAGGCCGTCGTCGAGGAGCTCCTGTCGTACGCCGGCCGGCTGCGGCCGATGGTCCAGGACACGTCGCTGCTGCTCAACAAGGCGCTCGACGACGACCGGACGGTGCTCTTCGAGGGCGCCCAGGCCACGATGCTCGACGTCGACCACGGCACCTACCCGTTCGTGACCAGCAGCAACCCGGTGGCCGGCGGCGTCTGCGTCGGTGCCGGTGTCGGCCCCACCCGCATCGACCGGGTGATCGGCGTGATCAAGGCCTACACGACCCGCGTCGGCTCCGGGCCGTTCCCGACCGAGCTGTTCGACGAGGACGGCGCCGCGCTGCAGCGCATCGGCGGCGAGATCGGTGTCTCCACAGGACGGACCCGCCGCTGCGGCTGGTACGACTCCGTGGTGGCCCGCTACTCCGCGCGGGTCAACGGCCTCACCGAGTTCTTCCTGACCAAGCTCGACGTGCTCGACTCCTGGGAGCGGATCCCGGTCTGCGTGGCCTACGAGGTCGACGGGGTCCGCCACGACGAGATGCCGATGACCCAGACCGAGTTCCACGCCGCGAAGCCGGTCTACGAGTTCTTCGAGGGCTGGAAGACCGACATCTCCGGCTGCCGCACGTTCGAGGACCTGCCGAAGAACGCGCAGACCTACGTCAAGGCCCTCGAGGAGCTCAGCGGCGCGCCGTTCTGGGGCATCGGCGTCGGCCCCGGCCGCGAGCAGACGATCACGCCCTGACCTCGGCGGGCTGACGTCAGCGAGCCGGTGAGACCACGCCGGTGTCGAACGCGTAGACGATCGCGGCGGCACGGTCGCGCAGGTCCAGCTTGGTGAAGATCCGGCCGATGTGGCTCTTCACGGTGACCTCCGAGATCACGAGCTCCTCGGCGATCTCGCCGTTGGACAGCCCGCGGGCCATCAGCCGGAGCACGTCCAGCTCCCGTGCGGTGAGCCGGTCGGGTGCGACCGTGGCGGGCTCGGGTGCCGCGCGGTAGGCCGACAGCACCCGCGCCGTGACCGCCGGGTCGAGGACCGACTGGCCGGTGGCCACTGCCCGCACGGCCCGGACCAGCTCCTCGGCGGGGGAGTCCTTGAGCACGAACCCGGCCGCGCCCGCGCGCAACGCCCCCGAGAGCAGCTCGTCGTCGTCGAACGTGGTCAGGACGAGCACGGCCGGCGCGTCGTCGTACGCGCGAAGCCGGCGGGTGGCCTCGATGCCGTCCACCTCGCGCATCCGCAGGTCCATCACGACGACGTCGGGCCGGTGCCGCGTGACCGCGGCCGGCACCTCCGAGCCGTCGCCGCACTCCGCGACGATCTCGAAGCCGTCCTTGGCGCGCAGGATGCGCCGGAGCCCGGACCTGACCAGCTCCTGGTCGTCCACGAGCAGCACGCGTACGCCGGTCATGCCGGCGACACCTCCTGGCCGGAGGTGCTGCCGCGCATCGTCCGGACGAGGCCGGTGAGCGGGCACGCGTGGTCCGGGTCGGCCGGCACCCGGGCCTCGACCAGCCAGCCGTCCTCGGCCGGCCCGGCGCGGAAGCTGCCGCCGAGCAGCTCGGCTCGCTGGCGCATCCCGGAGAGGCCGTTGCCGTCCCGCTGCACGAGAGGTGACGGAAGGGAGTTCCAGACCTGCACCGCCTGTCGGTCGGGTGCCAGGGCAAGGGCGACGACCGCGTGGGCGCCGGGCTGGTGGCGGGCGACGTTGGCCAGTGACTCCTGCACGATCCGGTAGAGGGTCAGGCTGCTCGGCGCGGGCACGCTCGCCGCGTCGCCGTCGACGCGGAGGTCGACGTCGAGACCGGCGGCCCGGAACTGCTCGACCAGTGCGGGCACCGCGTCGGCGCCGGGGGTCACGTGCACCTCGCCCTGGGGACTGCCGAGGAGCCCCACCGCGTGCCGGATGTCGGTCATCGCCTGGCGCCCCTGCTTCTCGGCGTCCCGCAGGGCGTCGACCGCGTCGTCGATCCCCTCGGCACCGTCCTGCTCCAGGTCCCGGCGGGCCGCGGTGAGGTGCAGCATCGTCACGCTCAGCGAGTGGGCGACCACGTCGTGCACCTCGCGGGCGATGCGCTGGCGCTCCTGCAGCACCGCCTGGGCCTGGCGCTCGGCGGCGGCCCGTTTCGCGTCGTCGAGCTGGCGCTGCTGGTACTGCATGATGAAGCCGACGTCGTACCCGGTGATGAGGCCGGCCAGCCAGAAGGCCGTGCCGTCGAGCACGCCGGCCGTGCCCAGCGCCACGAGCGCACCGGCCGCCACCGCGGTGGCAGCCAGGCCCACGCGCAGCGACGTCTTCGCGCCGATCTCGCCCACCAGCAGCACCCAGAGGAGCAGCGCGAAGTCGTAGTCGACCGGGTGCAGGACCATCAGCAGCCCCGAGCTGCCCATCGTCACCGCCATGAACAGCGGGATCGGCAGCGGCCGGGAGACCAGGAACAGCAGCCAGGGCGACACCGCGACCAGCATCAGCGCGGCGGCGGTGAGGGCATGACCGTCGCCGGCGCGCTGGCCGACCGCGATGCCGGCGGCGGCGAACGTCATGCAGTCGATGACGATCGGGATCCACCAGGCGAACTCCGGGAACCCCGCGCGCCGGCAGCGCTCGGTCAGCCAGTCGATCGCAGTCTGGGCACGCACACTGCAAGCGTAGGCGTCGCGGGACGGGGGGACATCCGACCGTGGGCGGAGGATCCGGGGCCCGGCTGCGCCCGTCGGAGGAGGCCGAAGAGCCGCCCCCAGCACGCAGAGCCGGCGGCCCCGGCGGGCCTAGCGTCAGGAGCAGCTGGACACCGATGAACCGCCGACGAAGGAGACCGCCATGAGCACCGCCTGGGACACCTACCACCGCCGGGCCGACGCGCTGACCGACGTCGTCGCGGAGCTGGACCGGACCGGCCGCACCGACCTCCCGTGGGACGACCACCTCGCCGCCACGTTCCGCGACCGCGGCGACCTGCTCGTCGCCCTCCACGACCTCTGGTCGCGGCGGCTCATGGGGCGGCTCGACCTGGCCCTCGAGCTGCACGACATCCCGGGCTCGGCCACGGCCGAGGCCTGGGCGGCGGTGGCCGCCGAGCTGCCCGGCGTACGTCGGGTCCTGGACGCGTACGCCGACGACCCGGCGCTGGCTCGAGGGCGGGCCACGGAGCTGCGGGCGGTGGCCCTGGCCGCGGGCGTGGCCGGGCTGGGGGAGTCGCTGGAGCGGAGCGCCGCGAAGGGAGCCGAGTTCCTGGACGTGGCCGAGCGGCACAGGCTGCCCGGGCGCCGGGACGGCTGGCTGGCTGAGCGGCTGGCCGGCCTGCGGGGGCTGCGCGGGGTCGCCTGATGCCCGGACAGCGGTCGCTGGGGAAGCCCTCCGGCGGACCACGGGACGGCAGGGGGCGCCGCGGCCGTAGAATCGGCGCACGTGAAGACCTCCCCTCTCAAGGTGCTGGTGATCGGCACCGGTGGCCGCGAGCACGCCCTCGCCCTCTCCCTCTCCCGCGACGCGGGCGTCTCCGAGGTGCACGCGGCCCCGGGCAACCCCGGCATGGCGCAGGTCGCCACCCTCCACGACGTCGACCCGATGGCGGGCGACGCGGTCGCCGACCTGGCCGCCCGGCTCGGCGTCGACCTGGTCGTGGTGGGCCCCGAGGCGCCGCTCGTCGCCGGTGTCGCCGACGCACTGGCCGCCCGCTGCATCGCCTGCTTCGGTCCGTCGCGGGCCGCCGCGCAGCTCGAGGGGTCCAAGGCCTTCTCCAAGGAGGTCATGGCCGCGGCCGGCGTCCCGACCGCCCGCGCCCTCACGTGTACGACGACGGAGCAGGCCGCCGCGGCGCTCGACGAGCTCGGCGCCCCCTACGTCGTGAAGGACGACGCCCTCGCCGCCGGCAAGGGCGTCGTCGTCACCAACGACCGGGCCGAGGCCCTCGCCCACGCCGAGGCCTGTGGCCGGGTCGTGGTCGAGGAGTTCCTCGACGGCCCCGAGGTGTCGCTCTTCGCGGTCTGCGACGGCATGAGCGCGCACGCGCTGCAGCCCGCCCAGGACTTCAAGCGCATCCTCGACGGCGGCCGCGGTCCCAACACCGGTGGCATGGGCTCCTACTCCCCGCTGCCGTGGACCCAGCCCGACCTGGCCGAGCTCGTGATGGCGACCGTCGTCCAGCCGACCCTCGACGAGATGGCCCGTCGCGGCACGCCCTACGTCGGCTGTCTCTACGTGGGCCTGGCCCTCACCGCCGACGGCCCGCGTGTCATCGAGTTCAACTGCCGCTTCGGCGACCCGGACATCCAGCCCGTGCTGGCCCTGCTCGACTCGCCCCTCGGCGAGCTGCTGCAGGCCGCCGCCGAGGGCCGGCTGGGCGAGGTCGCGCGCCCCGCCTTCCGCGACGGCGCCGCCGTGACCGTCGTCCTCGCCTCCGCCGGCTACCCGGCGTCGTCGTCCAAGGGCGACGTGATCACCGGCGTCGGCGCCGCCAACGGCGTCAACGACGTGGACGTGATCCACGCGGGCACGGCGATCGTCGACGCCCCCGAGCCCGGCGACCCGGAGCACCGGCACCTGGTCACCGCCGGCGGCCGCGTGCTCGCCGTACGTGCCCTCGGCTACGACGTCGACGACGCCCGGTCGCGCGCCTACGCCGCCGCCGACCTGATCTCGTTCGACGGCATGCAGCGCCGCTCGGACATCGCCGCCGAGCCGCTCGGCGTCATCGAGGGCGCCTCGGTGCTGGCCTCGACCGGCTCGACCCCCGATCGCAAGGAGTCCTGATGACCGTCCCCAACGTGCTCGCCACGCGGTACGCCGCCGCCGACCTGGCCCGGATCTGGTCGCCGGAGCACAAGATCGTGCTCGAGCGCCAGCTCTGGATCGCGGTGCTGAAGGCCCAGAAGGACCTGGGCATCGACATCCCCGACGGCGTCGTCGAGGCGTACGAGAAGGTCGTCGACGAGGTCTCCCTGGAGAGCATCGCCGCGCGTGAGCGGGTCACCCGCCACGACGTGAAGGCGCGCATCGAGGAGTTCTGCGCGCTCGCGGGCCACGAGCACATCCACAAGGGCATGACCTCGCGCGACCTCACCGAGAACGTCGAGCAGCTGCAGGTCCTGTCGTCGCTGGCGATCGTCCGCGACCGTGCGGTGGCCACGCTGGCCCGGCTCGCCCGCCTCGCCGCCGAGCACGAGGCGACCGTGATGGCCGGTCGCTCCCACAACGTCGCCGCGCAGGCCACCACGCTCGGCAAGCGGTTCGCGACGGTCGCCGACGAGATGCTGGTCGGGGTGCAGCGTGTCGAGGAGCTGCTCGCGCGCTACCCGCTGCGGGGCATCAAGGGGCCGGTGGGCACCTCGCAGGACATGCTCGACCTGCTCGGCGGTGACGGCAGCAAGCTGGCCGAGCTGGAGGAGCGGGTCGCCGCGCACCTCGGCTTCGAGCGGGTGCTGACCAGCGTCGGCCAGGTCTACCCGCGCTCCCTCGACTTCGACGTGCTCTCCGCCCTGGTGCAGCTCACCGCCGGCCCGTCCAACCTCGCCACCACGATCCGGCTCATGGCCGGCATCGAGCTGGTCACCGAGGGGTTCAAGGAGGGCCAGGTCGGCTCCTCTGCCATGCCGCACAAGATGAACACCCGCTCCTGCGAGCGCGTCAACGGCCTCGCGGTGGTCACCCGCGGCTACCTCTCGATGGTCGGCGAGCTCGCCGGCGACCAGTGGAACGAGGGCGACGTCTCCTGCTCCGTCGTACGCCGGGTGGCGCTGCCCGACGCGTTCTTCGCCGTCGACGGCCTCTTCCAGACGTTCCTGACCGTGCTCGACGAGTTCGGCGCCTTCCCGGCGGTCATCCAGCGCGAGCTCGACCGCTACCTGCCGTTCCTGGCCACCACCAAGGTGCTGATGAGCGCGGTGCGCAACGGCGTCGGCCGCGAGACCGCCCACGAGGCGATCAAGGAGGCCGCGGTCGGCACCGCTCTGGCGATGCGGCAGGGCCAGGCCGAGAACGACGTCTTCGCCAAGCTCGCCGCCGACGAGCGGCTCGGGCTGACCCGCGAGCAGATCGACGCGCTCGTGGCCGACCCGATCGAGTTCACCGGCGCCGCGGTCGACCAGGTCCGCGCCGTCGTCGCCGCGGTCGAGGCCCTCGTCGGGCGCCACCCCGAGGCGGCGTCGTACAGCCCCGGCGAGATCCTGTAGCCCCCTCCCACGTCTGGGGCGGCCATGTGACACTGACGAGATGCAGGGCTACTTCGCCTCGGACTCGATGGTGGTCCGGGCGCTGCGTCAGCGCGTCGTCGGGCTGACCTGGGGGCAGCGCGCCCTGGTGATCGGCGGGCTGCATCCGCGGCTCTTCGTGGGCACTGCGAAGCACACCGCCCACCGCGCGACGCCGTACACCCGGCTCTCGCT
>Ga0299913_10005760_pt1 | contig 10637 bp, 9 predicted proteins | sample RVTome_9_FD_201360 | JGI IMG/M metagenome (GOLD analysis project Ga0299913, IMG submission 201360) | Soil microbial communities from uranium-contaminated site in the Upper Colorado River Basin, Wyoming, United States - RVT155D38 (version 2) ... | reverse complement strand
ATCCCCGTCTTCTGGGTAGCCGTCTTCGTCTTCGTCGTCGTCGAGGGCGGCATCATCTGGATCACGATCCAGTATCGACACCGCAAGGGCAGGGACCGGATCCCGGCCCAAACCCACGGCAACACCAAGCTCGAGATCGGTTGGACGATCGCTCCCGCGCTCATCCTCGCCGGCGTGATGGTGCCCACCATCGCGGGCATCTGGGACCTCGCCCGAAAGCCGCCTGAGGACGCGCTCAACGTCACGGTGGAGGGCTACCAGTGGTGGTGGGGCTTCGAGTACACGGACGACGACATGCAGACGAGCTACGGAGACAACAAGCCGATCCGGACGGCCGACGTCCTGGTGATCCCCGAGGACCGGGTCGTCTACCTATCCCTCGAGGGCGCCGGTGGTCAGATCGTGAAGGACGACCCCGCCGACTCCGACTACATGGTGATCCATTCCTTCTGGATCCCGGAGCTCGCGGGCAAGCAGGACGTCGTCCCGGGACGGACGAACCATATCCTGATGCAGGCGGACGAACCGGGCATGTACGAGGGCCAATGCGCCGAGTTCTGCGGTCTGCAGCACGGGCGGATGCTCGTCCGGGTGCGCGCGCTCTCCGCCGAGGACTGGGACGCGTGGGTGGCCAACCAGAAGGGCCGCGGCGTCACGCCTACCGATGGGCAGGCAAGCCAGGGGATGGATCTGTTCCTGGGCCAGCTCTCCGGGGGCCGCGGGTCCTGCATCGAGTGCCACGCGGTCGGAGGGACGGACGCCGCGAGCGAGGCGGGGCCGGATCTCACACACTTCGCCGATCCGACACACGAGTGCTTCGCCGGCTGCAACTGGGAGACGACGGACCGAGAGGCGCTGGAGGCCTGGCTTCGCGACCCAGAGGCCGTGAAACTCGGTTCCAAGATGCCCGATTACGCTCTGACCGAAGAGGAGATCGACGCCCTGGTCGAGTACCTCTACAGCCTCAGATGAGACAGCGACGTGGGTGACCGATGGCGACCGTGACGACGACGAGGCGGGAGGGGATCCTCCGGCGCCCGATGGCCACGACCGGCTTCTGGAGCTGGTTCACGACGATCGACCACAAGAAGATCGGGATCCTCTACGGCGCCACGGCTCTCGTGTTCTTCCTGATCGGGGGGATCGAGGCGCTGCTGATCCGCGCCCAGCTCGCCGGACCCGACGGGACGCTGTTGAACGCCGACCAGTACAACCAGATCTTCACGATGCACGGCGTCACGATGGTCTTCCTGTTCGTGATGCCGATGTCGGCGGCGTTCTTCAACTACTTCATCCCGCTGATGATCGGCGCCCGGGACGTGGCGTTCCCTCGCCTGAACGCCTACAGCTACTGGTTGTTCCTGTTCGGTGGGCTCTTCATCTATTCGAGCTTCTTCCTTGGCGGCGCGCCCAACTGCGGGTGGTTCTGCTACGCCCCGAACTCGATCTTCGATCCGTCGGTGGGTCCGACGTACTACGCGCTCGGCCTGATCCTCACCGGCATCGCCTCGACCGCCGGTGCGGTGAACCTCGCCGTCACGGTCATCAACATGCGCGCCCCCGGCATGTCGCTCTTCCGGGTCCCGGTCTTCGTGTGGATGGGGCTCGTGGTGCAGCTGCTGCTCGCCTTCTCGCTACCGATCATCACGGTGGCGCTGTTCCAGCTGCTCTTCGACCGCGAGTTCGGAACCCACTTCTTCGATCCCACGGCAGGCGGGGATCCGATCCTGTGGCAGCACCTGTTCTGGCTTTTCGGGCACCCCGAGGTCTACATCCTCATCCTGCCCGCGTTCGGGATCGTGAGCGAGATCCTGCCGGTCTTCAGCCGCAAGCCTCTGTTCGGCTACCAGTTCGTCGTGTTCTCGGGGATCGCGATCGGATTCATCGGGTTCGGCGTGTGGGCGCACCACATGTTCGCGGCGGGTCTGGGGCCGGTGGCGAACACGGCCTTCGGGGTGTCGACCGCGATCATCGCGATCCCGACCGGGGTGAAGATCTTCAACTGGATGGGGACGATGTACCGAGGGGACATACGGTTCACCTCGGCGATGCTCTTCGCGATCGGGACCGTCACGATGTTCGTGATCGGCGGTCTCTCCGGCGTCACGCACTCGATCGTCCCGCACGACTACCAGCAGACGGACACGTACTACATCGTCGCGCACTTCCATTACGTGATCTTCGGTGGGGCGGTGTTCGGACTGTTCGGCGGGATGTACTACTGGTGGCCGAAGGTGTTCGGGCGGTTGCTCCACGAGGGTCTCGGCAAGCTCCACTTCGTCCTGATGCTCATAGGCTTCAACCTCGCGTTCGGACCGATGCACATCCTCGGGCTCCAGGGCATGATCCGGCGCACGTACACGTACCCCGAGTCCTTGGGTCTGACGTTCTGGAATCAGGTCGCGACGATCGGCGCCTACCTGATCGCCGTGTCGATCCTCGTCTTCCTGGTGAACGTCGTGGTCACCCACAGGCGGGCCAGGCCCGGTGAAGTGGCCGACCCCTGGGACGCACGGACGATCGAATGGATGACGCCGTCGCCGCCTCCGATCCACAACTTCGACGAGATCCCCACGGTGCACGCGCTGGATGAGTTCTGGCACCGCAAGTACGTCGAGGACGAGCGGACGGGGCGGCTCGTGCCGGCGCAGGCGGGCGCTGCCGACGGCCACCCGGCCGAGGTGCACGGCGGCGGGCACGGCATCCATCTCCCGAGCCCCTCCTACTGGCCGCTCGTGGCGGCCCTCGGGATGCCGATCATCAGCTACGGCGTGATCTACTCGTGGTGGCTCCTCGGCGCCGGCGTCCTGGTCACGCTGGTCGGCCTGTACGCATGGGCGTTGGAGCCGTCGGTCGCTTCGGGGGACGTGTAGGGATGGCCGACGTCGCGATCGATCGCGGTGGGGACCCCGGGGCCGCGCATTCCGAGACCACCACCGGCCTGTCGAACACGAAGCTCGCGATGTGGCTGTTCCTCGCGTCGGAGTGCATGCTCTTCGGCGCCCTGATCACCACCTACGTGCTCTACCGGGGACGGCGGAGCCTCGGGGGCCCCTATCCCGCGGACGTCTTCGACATCCCGTACACGTCGGTGTCCTCGTTCGTGCTCCTGGCGAGCTCCCTGACCATGGTGTTGGCACTGTCGGCCGCGCAACAGCGGGATACGGGCCGGATGCGCCTGTGGCTGGTCACGACCGCCCTGCTGGGCATGACGTTCGTCGGTGGACAGGTCTACGAGTTCACGGCCTTCTACCACGAGGAACTCGGACTCTCGACGAACCTTTTCAGCTCGACGTTCTACGTCCTGACCGGGTTCCACGGGGTGCACGTCACCGTCGGCGTCCTGATGCTGCTGTCGCTGTTCGGGATGTCCTATGCCCGGCGTCTGCCGGACGACCCGTCCTTCCCGATCGAGATGGTGGGGCTCTACTGGCACTTCGTCGACATCGTATGGATCGTGATCTTCACGGTCGTCTACCTGATCCCGACGCCGAACCCGGGAGGCCCCGGTGGCCCTTGAGCAACGGGACGCGATGGATCCGGCGGGACACGCGACGGCGGAGTCCCACGGTCCGGCGCACCCGAGCCCCAAGGAGTACGTCCGGATCGGGTTGATCCTCGGGGTCCTGACGGGCCTGGAGGTCGCCGCGTCCTACGCGGGCGTGAGCGGGTCCATCTTGATCCCGACCCTGTTCATCCTCGCGGTGGTCAAGTTCGCGATGGTCGTCCTGTGGTTCATGCATCTGAAGTTCGACGACCGTCGCTTCGCGCGCTTCTTCGTGATGGGGCTGTCCGGCGCGGCCGTCCTCTACCTCGTCGTGCTGATCACCTTCAAGGTCTTCCTCTGATGGTCCTGCCCGCCTTCCACGTGCACCTCTCGGTCCTGGCGGTGTTGGGAGGGATGACGGCGGCGTATCTCGTCGCGGCGAAGCGCCACGAGGTCGCGACGGGTGAACGGCTCGAGCCGGGACGGCGGTATCGCTGCCTGGGCGGTGTCGCCGCGCTGCTGCTGGGGGCCGGCTGGCCCATCCACGACCTCGCGGAGAGCTACCTGTACAGCATGCACATGGTGCAGCACATGCTCTTCACGTTCCTCGCCGCCCCACTGCTCCTCACCGGCATGCCCGCCTGGATGTGGCGCGCCCTCCTCCGTCCGGCACCCGTCCGGGTGGCGTGGGGCTTCCTCACGCGGCCGCTCGTGGCCCTCGTGGTCGCCAACGGGTTCCTGTTCTTCGTCCACTGGCCGGCGGTGGTCTCGCTCTCGGTCCGCTCGGAACTGGCGCACTTCTCGCTCCATACCTTGCTGCTCGGGTCGGCGGTCGTGATGTGGTGGCCGGTGCTCTCACCCCTGCCCGAGCTCCCGGCGCTGTCGCGACCGGGGCAGCTCATCTACCTCTTCTTCCAGTCGCTCGCGCCGACGATCCCCGCGTCGTTCCTCACCTTCGGCACCGAGCCGCTCTATCCGATCTACGCCACGTTCTCCCGGATCTGGGGGATCGACGCGCTCACGGACCAGCTGATCGCCGGGCTCGTGATGAAGCTGGTCGGCGGCATGATCCTGTGGGTCGTCATCGCGGCGATCTTCTTCCGCTGGGGCCACGAGGAGACCACGGAGGGCTGGGACGCGCTCAAGTTCCGCAACGTGGAGCGGGAGATCCGGGCAGGGATGGGTCGATGAGCGACGGCCACGAACGGGAGAGCCTCCTCCTCCCGATCCTGATCCCCGTCGGCGCGCTCTCCGTGATCGGCGTTGTTCTCTACGCGTTCTCCCGGGTGTTGCTGGCGGTCAAGCCGAACGCCGCGACGGCCATCGCGCTGGTCGCCGCCGTCGGCATCATGGCCGTGGCGGCGTTCGTCGCGTCGCGCAAGCAGGTGACCGGGGCCGCCCTTGGTGCCTTCGTGGGCGCCGCCGCCGGCATCTCGATGCTCGCCGCCGGCATCGCGATCGCCGTCATCGGCCCGCCCGAGGAGGAGGAGGAGCCGTTCCACGTCACGCTCGCCGCTCCCGAGGGCGCGGCCGCGGACGGCTTCTCCACGGACGCCCTGTCGGTGGAGTCGGAGGTCCCGATCGACCTCGAGTTCGACAACCAGGATCCCGGTGTCGGGCACAACGTGCAGATCTTCGACGGTGCGGACGACGCCGCACCGGTGTTGTTCGACGGAGCGATCATCACCGGGCCCGCCGAGACGAACTATCCCGTCGAGCCGCTGCCGGAGGGCGAGTACTTCTTCAACTGCCGGATCCATCCCACCACGATGACCGGCACCATCACCGCGTCACCGGGAGCGGGCGGCGTGACGGTCGTCGCCGAGAACACGGAGTTCGACACCGCCGAGCTCACGCTGCCGGCGGAGATGCCGACGCCGCTCACCTTCGACAACCGCGATCCCGCGCCGCACAACCTCGCGATCTACGAGGACGACACCGCCTCCGGCGAGCCGCTCTTCACGTTCGAGCCGTTCGCCGGGCCCGAGACGGCCGTCGAGCAGATACCGCCGATCCCGGAGGGGGAGTACTACTTCCGCTGCGACGTGCACCCGACGATGGAGGGGACGGTCGTGGTCCGTCCGCCGCCCTCCGGCGAAGGTGGGAGTGCTCCGCCAGGCGAAGGGAGCCCGGGCGAGAGCCCGAGCGCTTCTCCCGAAGGGGGCGGCTGAGACCGCTGATAGCGTGGCCGGCGTGTCGCGCCGGATCCTTCCCCTGCTGCTCCTCTCTCTTGCGGTCCTGACCTCCTGTTCGGACGGTGACTCCGTCCTCGGAGTCGCGCAGGTGGACCAGCCGCTTCCTCCGCTCTCTGGCGACACCGTCGACGGCGAGCACCTGGATGCCACGAACTACGCCGACGGCGATGTGCTCGTGATCAACGTCTGGGCCAACTGGTGCGACCCGTGCCGGCGGGAGCAGCCGATGCTGGTCGATCTGGCGGATCGGTACCACGACGACGGCGTGCGGTTCCTCGGGATCAACTACCAGGACGATCGCGACGCCGCACGAGGATGGATCCGCGAGTTCGACGTGCCGTACCCGAGCCTGTTCGATCCCTCGGGCGGGTTCGCCGCGGATCTCGGCTTCCCCGCGCTGCCCGACACCTACGTCGTGGACCGCGGGGGAACGATCCGATGGGTCGTGTACGGCGAGACCGATGAGCGGGAGCTCTCGCGCATGATCGATGACGTCCTCGCCTGACGCCGCTCAGAGCAGGGCGTCGACGCCGACCGCCCCGAAAAGCCCCGCGAGGTAAAGGATCGAGAACGAGAACAGGCGCCGCGTCCGGGCGTCGTCGGCGGTCCGCCACACCTCGAGTGCTCGATAGACGAACGAGCCGCCCAGCAGCACGGCGGTCCCCGTGTACACCGGTCCCATGTGTCCCACCGGAACCAGCAGCAGTGTCGTCGCGAACAGCACCAGCGAGTAGAGGAGGATCTGCCGTCGGGTCTCGGCCTCCCCCCGAACGACCGGGAGCATCGGCACCCCGGCCGCGGCGTAGTCGCCCGAGAACCGCATCGCGAGCGCCCAGAAGTGCGGTGGCGTCCAGACGAACACGATCGCGAACAGGACGACGGCCGGCCACGCGAGGGTCCCCGTGACGGCGGCCCACCCGACGAGCGCGGGCACGGCGCCGGCCGCTCCGCCGATCACGATGTTCTGTTCCGTCGTCCGCTTCAACCACATCGTGTAGACGAAGACGTAGAACGCGATCGCCGACAGGGCCAGCACGGCCGCCAGCACGTTGACCGCCACGGCGAGGAAGTAGAAGGCGATCGCGCCCAGGACGAATCCGAATCGGAGCGCGTGCTCCGGCGCGATCGCGTGCGCGGGAAGGGGTCGCTGCCTGGTCCGGCGCATGATCGCGTCGATGTCCCGGTCGAGGTACATGTTGATCGAGTTGGCCGAGCCCGCCGCCGCCGCGCCGCCCGCGAGGGTCGCGAGGATCAGCCACGGCGAGGGCAGTCCTCTCGCCGCGAGGAGCATCGCCGGCACCGTCGTGATCAGGAGCAGCAGCACGATGCGGGGCTTCGTGAGGCGGTAGTAGGCCGTGACGGTGTCTCGGAGGGAGGGTCGTTTGGCCCCCGCTTCGTCCTCGGCTTCCCGGTCGGGGTTCGGACACGAGGCGGCGAGTCTCGAGGCGACGGTGGCGAGCGCGACGACCGTGGCCCAGATCAGGACGGAGAGCGCGACGTGGGCTACCACGGCCCAGGGCCGAAGACGCGTCCACACGTTGGCCGCACCGACCATGACCTGGACGACGAACAGCGCGAGGGCGATGGTCGAGAGACGGATGAGCGTCGAGTGTCTGTTGGTCGCGGTCCGTGCTCTGATCGCCGTCCACAACACGAGGAGCATCGCGATCGCGGCGAGCGCCCGGTGCAGGAACATCGCGGTCGCGGCACCGCCGAGCGTCGGGACGAGCCTGCCGTCCATGAGTGGCCAGTCCGTGAAGACGAGCTGGGCGTCGCTCGCACGAACGTACGTCCCAACCAGCAGGAGGAGCCCGACGACGGCCGCGGTGATCAGGGCCAGCCGGGGGAAGGTTCGATCGCCCGTGTGGCTCGAGGTCGCTTCAGTTCTCGTGGCGGCCGCGACGTGCGTCACGTCGGCGATCAGAACCAGGGCGGCCACGAAGTGCGCGGTGACCCACCAGGGATCGAGCTCCGTCGCGACCACCACGGCGCCGAGCCCCGCCTGCGCCAGCACCAGCGGGAAGGCGAGGACCGCCGGCCAGAGCAGGAACGGCTCCCGGCGGGCCACGCGGATCGCGGCGAACCCGGTGAGCGCGGTGAGGACGATCACGAGGAACGCCATCGCGCGATGTGAGAACTCGATCAGCGAATGGATGGTCCCGGAGGGGAAGAGGCGACCGGGCTCGCAGGCGGGCCAGGTCGAACAGCCGAGGCCCGAGCCCGTCCCCCGCACGAGCCCCCCGACCGCGAACAGCGCGATCGTGGCGATCGCCGTGGCGAGCGCGAGGGAACGGAAGCGGGAACGAGTGACCAGCATCGCGACGCACGCATGATAGCCCCGCCTCCGAGGGCGCCGAGCCTTGCGATACTGCCGCCCGTGACGACGGATCTCCGCGCGCGCATCGACGCCGCCCTGGCGATGTTCCTCGATGCACGACGCGATCAGGTGGAGCGGCTTGATCCGGCGGCCCTGCGGCTGGTCGAAGAGGTGCGGCGGCTCGTGGGCGCCGGGGGGAAGCGGATCCGACCCGCGTTCTGCTACTGGGGGTTCCGCGCGGCCGGTGGGGGAGACGACGCGGCCACCGGTGACGCGATCGTCCGCGCCGCAGCCGCGCTCGAGCTCTTGCACACGATGGCGATCGTCCACGACGACCTGATCGACGGCGCCAAGGAGCGGCGGGGGGTTCCTTCCACGGCCGTGTGGTTCTCGGATCGAGCGGCGGAGCTCGGAGCGCCCGGTGATCCGAGAGACTTCGGTGCGTCGATGGCGATCCTGGTCGGCGACGTGAGCGCGGTGTGGGCGGACGGGCTGTTGCTGGCCTCCGGGTTCAAGCCCGGGGAGCTCGTTTCCGCGCTCGTGGTGTATCACGACATGCGCGAGCACATGGCGGTCGGGCAATCCATGGACGTGGCGGGAGCGACGGGCGATCCGGAGGTCGCCCGCCGGGCCGCCGCTCTGAAGGGCGGGAGCTACACCGTCGAGGGACCGCTGCTGATCGGGGCGGCGCTCGCGGGAGGATCGACGGATGTCCGGGAGTGCCTGGCCCGCTACGGCCGGCCGCTCGGCGAGGCGTTCCAGCTCCGCGACGACCTCGAGGACGGCGAAGAGGCGCCCGGCGTGACCCGAGACACGGTGAACGGTCTCGTGGCCGAGGCGAAGGAGTCGCTCGACCCGGCGCTCCTCCCCGCCGAGTCGATCGACGCGCTCGGCGAGCTCGCGGACATGGTGGCGATGTGACCGAGGACCTCGAGATGCTCCGGCGTCTGTTCCGTGACCATCCGGCGTGCCGGGTCGCGACGGTGCTGCCCCACGGCGGGCCGCACGTCGCGACCCGCTGGTTCGTCTGGCAGCCGGACGCCCTCTACGTGACGACGCGTGTGGGGGACAGCATGTGGGAGGCGCTCGAGCACGACGCCCGGATCTCGCTCGTGATCGACCGCGGCCGGGAGTGGACCGACCTCTCGGGCGTCAGGATCGAGGGAGTGGTCGAGCTCCTGCCCGCCGAGCACCCGGACCTCCGCGGGCCGATGTCCGCCTGGCACGAGAAGTACCGAACCCTGTTCGCCGGCGACGGCTTCGAGCGCTTCACGACCGCGATCCCGAAGCTCGGGTTCCTCCGCGTGGTCCCCGCCGTCGTCGACGCCTGGGACCACGGTTGAGCCGTGGGGCTGATGGCCGGCTGCTCGCTCTCCGAGCCGGTGCTAGGCTGCTTGTGAAAGGTTTCACGAGCGCCCGACGGGGCTCCTGAGGGGAGGCGCGCGTGCCCGAGCGGATCGAGACCGACGTTCTCATCGTCGGCGCCGGCCCAGGTGGATCGGCGGCGGCCTATCACCTCGCCCGTCACGGGATCGACGTCACCGCCGTCGACAAGGCGACGTTCCCGCGCGAGAAGGTCTGCGGCGACGGGCTCACCCCACGGAGCGTCGGCGCGGTCGAACGCATGGGCGTCGACACCACCGATCCGGGGTTCGAGCGTGTGATCGGCCTTCGCGTGCATTCGAAGGACGTCACGATCGACCTCCCCTGGCCCGAGCTCGAGACCTGGCCCAACTACGGTTTGGTGATGCCCCGACTGGGCTTCGACCACATCCTGCTGGAACGAGCGAAGAAGGCCGGCGCCCGGGTCATGGAAACCACCGACGCCCGCGGTCCCCTGATGAAGGACGGGTGGGTCGTCGGCGCGGAAACGACTCCGGCCGACGACTCGGGGTCCGAGCCCACCGAGATCCACGCGCGGTTCACGATCGCGGCGGACGGCGCCGCGAGCCGCTTCGCGGCTCCCGCCGGCGTCCGCCGCGACGAGACACGGCCCCTCGGCATCGCCGCGCGTCGCTATTACCACGCGCCGAACCTCAGTGGTCCGTGGTTCGAGTCCTGGCTCGATCTCTGGGAGGGCGACATGCTCCTGCCCGGCTACGGCTGGCTCTTCCCGATGGCCGACGGCCGCGTGAACCTCGGGGCCGGCCTGCTCAGCACGTTCCGGAACTTCAAGGACATCTCGGCGCCGCGCCTGTTCGATGCGTTCGCGAAGATGCTTCCCGAGGAGCGGGGCATCTCGGAGGAGACCGCGGACGGGCGGATGCTGTCCGGGCCGCTTCCGATGAGCATGAATCGCGCCCCGCAGGCGGTCCCGGGCCTCCTCGTCGTCGGCGACGCCGCCGGCGCGGTGAACCCGATGAACGGCGAGGGCATCGCCTATGCGATCGAGACGGGGGAGATGGCCGCCGAGCTGCTTCACGAGGCCCTCGTGAAGGACCGGCCCGGACTCGCGATGCTGTATCCGCAGGCCCTGCGCGAACGCTACGGCCGCTACTTCCACCTCGGGCGCGGCTTCGCGAGGCTCGTCGGCAAGCCCGAGATCATGGGTCCCGCGACGAAGTACCTGCTCCCCAACCAGAAGGTCATGGGGTTCGCGATGCGGATGATGGCGAACCTCACCGACGGCCGTGACGGC
>Ga0299913_10005759_pt1 | contig 10638 bp, 8 predicted proteins | sample RVTome_9_FD_201360 | JGI IMG/M metagenome (GOLD analysis project Ga0299913, IMG submission 201360) | Soil microbial communities from uranium-contaminated site in the Upper Colorado River Basin, Wyoming, United States - RVT155D38 (version 2) ... | reverse complement strand
ATCACGCTGCCACGGATGCTCAGTGAACCCGCAGCAAAGGGAACCAGGATCCCTCCACCGCCGCCGCTGGAGTTGCCGGTGACACGAACTCCCTCGAGGGTCAGCGAGCCGGCAGTTTGCAGTATCCCGCCGCCTCCTTCGTTGAAGGAAGGGTCTCCCCCTCTGATGGTCAGGTCGGCCAGGATCAGGTTGCCGCCATGCAGCTCGAGAACCCTGTCCCCCAGACCGGTGGCGTCGATGACCGTCTGGCCCCTGCCGACGCCCTGGATCAGGAGGTCCCCCGTGACGTCCAGGTCGCCCGCAGCCGTCTCGTCCTCGGTGCCGCCGACTGAGAGCCTGTAGACGCCTCCTTCGAGGAGGATCGCGTCGGCGCCGCTTCCCTCGTGGCAGTAGTCGAACACGTTGTTCGTGTTCGCGGCGATGATCGCCTCGCGCAACGTGCAACCGGGTCCGTTCGCATACCCATCCGCGAAGGTGTCCGGCTCGATGACCGAACCGGCCGCAGCCGGCGCCGGCCCGGGCAATCCCAACAGAGCCGCCGCCACCGCCAGCACAACGAGGAGTTCGCGTCGAGAGCTCATCGGTCAGCTGGTGAGCGTGAGGCTCGGTCCGCGAATGGCGGTGATCTTCACGCTCCGGTGGTTCGTGTCGACCCCCGACTCTCGGCACCGCAGCTCGACGGTGCCGCCGCTGCCGCTGGTCGCCTGAAGGCTCGTGGTGACCGTTCCCGATCCGTCGCTCAGGATCGCGACGGACTCGTCAGACTCGACCCCGTTCACGAAAAGCTCACACACGACGGCGCCGGTGCCGGGTGCCTGTCGGGCCAGGACCGCCTTGGCGAACAACGCGTAGTTACCGACGGGCAGCGACAGGCTTGCCACCGCGGTCGCCGTCGCCGGCGTGTCGCCCGCCGCGTCCTTCGAGACCTGGTAGATCCCGCCGTTCTCGTTGATCGCCCGCTGCACGATCTTCTTGACCTTCTTCATGCTGAGCCCCGCGTTCACCGGCGAGGTCAGAAGGGCAGCGGTGACCGCCCCCGCCGCGACGAGAGCGACCGCTCTGGTGATGTGACTTGTGACTGCCATAACTCTCCCTCCCTTCATGGGACCTACGTCCGTTCCGCCGGTGCCGCGTCGGCGCCGGGCGGCGGTGACCCCTCCTCTAGGTCGCCGTGGATCAGGGCCATCAGCTCGTATGAGTCTCGAAAGGCGCTGGTCGTTCCGGTGGACAGACGGATGAGCTGGCCGCGCAGCCGCCCGTCCGTCGGCCCGTCTCCCTCTTCGGGCCTCCACACCCTGACGATGAAGCTCTCCATGACGGGCGCATCTTCCAGATCCGGCTTCGAGCTCCCTTAAAGCAGCCTTTCAGCCAGGAGATCGTCCTGATCACCGCCCCGCGGCAGCGGGGGTCACAGCCTGCTCTAAGGGACGTCTAAGGGGTCTTTCGTAGGGTCACGCCGTGAAGCACGGAGCTCGACGAGAAAGGGAGGAGCGATGAAGGGTTCAACGACCGGATCGAGGATGACCGACCACCCCAAGAGGGTGTCCGCGATGCTCATGAGGATCGGGGTCTCGATGATGCTCCTGCTGGTGGGGAGCGGCCTGTCCGGGGCGGCCGCATCGGAGGCGGGAACGCTCGCGGCGGACGGCAGGATCGCCTTCAGCACGAACCGCGACGGCAACTACGAGGTCTACGTCATGAACGCCGACGGCTCGGGTCAGACCCGTCTCACCAACAACCCGGCGATCGACGGCTCCCCCTCCCTGTCGCCCGACGGCACCAAGATCGCATTCGGGTCGGACCGCGACGGGAACAACGAGGTCTACGTCATGAACGCCGACGGCTCGGGTCAGACCCGTCTCACCAACGAGGCGGCGAGCGACTTCGCCGGCCCTGGTTCCCCCGTCTGGTCCCCGGACGGCAGCAAGATCGCCTTCAAGACGGCCCGCCACGGGAACTGGGAGGTCTACGTCATGAACGCCGACGGCTCGGGTCAGACCCGCCTCACCAACCACCCCGATATCGACATCTACCCTGCCTGGTCCCCCGACGGGAAGCGGATCGCGTTCCAGTCGTGGCGCGACGGCGGTGCGCCCGAGGTCTACGTCATGAACGCCGACGGCTCGGGTCAGACCCGCCTGACCAACAACTCGGTGTTCGACGGCTCCCCCGCCTGGTCCCCGGACGGCACCAAGATCGCCTTCGCGTCGGCCCGCGGATGGAACCTGAACGTCGAGGTCTACGTCATGAACGCCGACGGCTCGGCGCAGACGAACCTCACCAACCACACCGCCGCCGACCGTCCCCCCGCCTGGTCCCCGGACGGGAGCAAGATCGCCTTCGCGTCGGACCGCGACGGCGGCAAGTTCGAGATCTACGTCATGAACGCCGACGGCTCGGCCCAGACCCGCCTGACCAACAACCCGGCGAGCGACAACCCCTCCTGGGGGTCCGTCGCGAAAGCGACTGATGAACCTCAATCTCACCCTGACGAACCCGACCAAACTGGGTCGGAGAAGACTTCGATCTCGGTTTCGGTCACGGGGGGCAAGGCGAAGGAAGGGAAGTTGGTGCGATACAAGGTTCGCCTGTCCGCGCCCTTCGACCGGTTCGAGTATCTCGAGTACAAGACCAAGAAAGGCACGGCGAGGCCCGGGAAGGACTTCAAGAGCAAGAGCGGCACGCTCCAGTTCGACCCTGGGCAGACGTCCGCCTCCCTCGGGATCAGAACCATCGAGGACGCGATGCGCGAGCCGAGCGAGAACTTCTCCGTCCTGGTGAGCTACTCGGGAGTCACGACCCGGGCCCTAGGGAAGATCAAGGATGACGACTGAGTCGGGAATGGCGGACAAGGAGCAGTCATGTCGCGTAGAAGCATGATTTCGCTGGTAGCGGGAGCGATCGCATCGATGATGCTCGTGCCCGGTATGGCGGCGGGTGATCCGAAGGCGAAGGAGGTGGTCGTGGTCAACGGTCCCACGCAGCCGGTGGTAACCGAGATCCAGGGCCCCACTGAAGTCGTCGGCCGGGTCGATATCCAGCAGACCGGCCCCTTCGAGGTGGAGTTCGAGGGAACGCCCAAGGTGGAGGTCGACGACTCCACGCCGTTGCAGGTCCAGAACCAGGATCGTGAGCCGTTCCAGGTCCTGTTCAAAAGTGGTCACAGCTGCGGCGTGATCCCCGTGCCCGAGAACCGCATGGTGGAGATCGAAACCGTCGATCTCGAGGTCAGGACCAAGTCGGCGGCCGAGCTGGAGCACATGGACGTCTCGCTCTTGTTTCGGGTGGTTTCCGGCGAGGGATTCACGCGCCACCATGCCGCCTCGATCCAGATGTTCAAGGTACGCGTGACTGACGGCCACCAGGTCTGGCAGGGCTCGGCCACGGACCTCTCGCTGTTCGCCGGGAAGATCGGAGAGAACTACCAGGCTCTCGACATCTGTTCGGGATTCGGCATAGAGGATCAGTACGAGGGGAGGATCAGCGGACGCTTGGAGTGATCCGCCCTTTCAGCCGTGAGAGACCACAGAACCAAGCGGGCGCACAGAGTCCGACGAGGAGGGAGGGAATCATGAAGGAGCTTAGGCAGGAGATCACGCCCCGCCAGGTGGTCACGACGTTGCTGGTGGCGATCGTCGCCATGCTGCTCATCCCGGTGGGCGCCGAGGCGGCGAAGGAGAAGCCGGTGCACATCGTCGACCCCGTCACCGGCGCGGTGGCTGGGGTCAGCCCGCAGGGAGCCCTGGAGATCGGCAACGCCGGGGACACACCGATCGCCATCGACGGATCGGTCACCGTCGATCCAAGCTCGGAGCCGCTCACGGTCAACGGGACGGTGGAGCTCGACCAGGACTCGGGGCCTGTGGGTTCCTTCCCCGACCTCCCTCCCAACCACCTCCAGTTCGACGTCGATGAGCCGCTCTTCAGCTACGACGCCCCGGTGCCTTACGTCGCTCTCACCAGCATCACGGCGTCGAGCACCTCCTCGGATCAGGCGGCCCGGGTGATCCTGACGGGGGTGTATACCGGCAAAGGATGCACGGATTCGGGTTCACCGAGGATCGAGTTCTTCGTCCAGCCACACACCACCACACATATCGATCTCCCGGTGCCGTTGATCTTTGCCCGGGACACCATCAGCTGCGACCATGGGGAGGTACCGGTCACCCGGAACGGGTTCGCCCTCCTCCGTTCCGAGGGGGATGCCAACGTGCTGCTCATCGGGTCCCACGGCTGACCCGGGCTGCTCGGAGCGGGTGTTCGAGCGGGACCGGAGCCGGTCGTGTTGGCGACCTCAGGCGGGAGCGCCTGACGTGAACGGGGCCGGCTCCACGTCGAGCTCGCGCATCCGGCTGACGTAGGTCGCGTAGTGGCGGCGGGCCTCACCATGGCGGCCCGCCGCCGCGGCCGCCGCGACGAGGCGCAGCCCCGCCCACTCGTCGTACGGATCGCGCTCCAGGATCCGCAGCGAGCAGCGAACCGCGGTGTCGTGATCGCCGCGCTCGCTGGCCTCCTCGACGAGAGCCTTCGCCGTGGCGATGTACGCCGCGCGGGCCTCCTCCCGTAGCGGGATCGCCCACTCCTCGTACGCATCCTCCTCCAGGAAGTCCCCGGTGAACAAGGCTTCCGCGGTCTCCAGCGTCGCGAGGCTCTTCTCATCGCCACCTCGCAGCAGCGATCGGCCCCTCTCGACCTGAGCGAGGAAGCGCTCAACGTCCACGTCGAGATGCGCCAGGTCGAGGCCGACGGTCTCGCGATCTCCTGTGACGAAGTGATCGGGCTCGAATCGCCGGTCGGGGTCGAGGGCGGTTCGCAGCCCGCTGAGCGCGACCGACAGACGATTGGCAACGGACTCCGGATCCTCGTCCGGCCACAGCTGCTCCATCAGCGCCTCGCGGTGGACGGAACGGCCCCGCCGCGCCACCAGGACCTTCAGCAGGTCGCGTGACTTCTTGGACTGCCAGGCGGCGCCCGGCAGCGGCCGTCCGTCGTGAAGGACGGCGAACCCGCCCAGCGTCCGCACCGCGGTCACCTTCGGCGCGACCACGGGAAGCGCTGCGAGCGGCCCGGCCGCGGTGCCCGGAAGCCGGACGCCGAACGCTGCGAGGCGCCGCTCCGCCGCCGTTAGCTCGTCGCCCGCCGCGCGCCCACGCAGACCCTCGAGCACGACGTCAAGCCGGGCGGAGGCCAGCGCGTTCCCGAGCTCCGACCAAAGGCGGCCGGCCTCCTCCAGGAGCGCGACATCCGCCGGCTCGGAGGCCAGGGCCTGGAGCTCGAGTGACTCGGCCAGCCCGGCGCGGTCGCGGCGCTCGCGGGCGAGCAGCCCGGCCGCCCGGCCGAGCTCCAGCGCGCGTCCGCGATCGCCGGTGAGGAGCGCGACCCATCCCGCGGCGAGCACGGCCGCCACGTGCGCGAGGTTGTCGGGGAAGGCCATGGCCCGCTCGCACAAGGCCACGGCTTCCTCGGGATCCTCCGCCGCCACGACGCGCCCGAGGCCCGAGAGAGCAGGCACCGCCCCCTGGAGGTCGCCCTGGGGCTCCGCCTGCCGGAGGGCCTCCTCGTATGCGCCGCGCGCCAGTGCGAGGTCGCCCCGCTCGCGATACACGTCGCCGAGCCCAACCAGGGGGTAGGCGATCCCGCGGGAGTCGAGCTGCTGGTACAGCGACCGTGCGTGCTGGAAGTCACCGACGGCCTGGTCGAGCTCTCCTTGATGCAGCCACACCCACCCGCGGTTGCTGTACGCCAGCGCGAGCAGTGGCGTGAAGCCGGCGATCTCGCCTGCACGGATCGCCAGGTCCAGCTCCTCGTGCGCCTGGTCGTACCACCCCTCCTCGAAGAGATGGGAGCCGCGGTTGGTCCGGATGCGGATGACCTGGAAGACATCGCCAGCCTCCTCGGCGGCGGCCAGGGCTCTCAGGTAATGCGCATCGTTCGCACGGCGATCCCCCTCGACGGCTGCGAGCATCGCCTTGGCCGTGTGTGCGGCGGCGAAGGCACGGAGGTCGCCCGAGGCTTCGGCCGCGCGAAGGGCCCGGTCCGCTGCCGCCCGGCACGACTCCGCCTCGCCTTGCATCCAGTGCAGCGCGGCGGTCCACGCGAGCAACAGCCCCTCGTCCGCGGTCACGCCGGACTCGATCCGACCCCGGTCGAACGCCTTGCCGGCCGCGTCCGAGTTCCCTCGCAGATAGTGGATCAGGCCGATGCGCCACGCCACCCGCGCGGGGATCGGCCCCTCTGAACCGACGGCGTCGTCGAAGACGCGGAGCGCCGCGTCCCATTCGCCGAGGGCCTGGCGCGCGATCCCCAGGACGATCCGGACATCGGGAGAGAGGTCACCGAGCCCGGCCGTAGCCTCGGCCACGTCGCGGGCGGCACCGGCATCGATCATCCGCTCGCCGTGCTTCAGGAGGAACGCGAGCAGGGCATCGGTATTGCCCGCGACGCGCAGACAGTGGAGCGCCTGCCCGACCTCTCCGGTCTCCTCGAGCCAGGCCGCGGCGTCCTCGCGCAGCGAGCCCGGCGCGGCCGACGATCCCTTCCCGAGGAGAACCTCGCGAACCAGCGGGTGCACGCGCATCCATCCCCCGCCACCGGGCAGCGGCTCGATGAGGATGCTGCGGCGCTGGAGCCGCGCGAGGACCTCGTCGGCGTCCCCCATCCCCAGGGCGCGGCAGAGCTCGGGAGTGAACCGGTCGAGGAGCGCGAGCCGTGAGAGGAGGTCGTGCACCTCTGCCGACTCGGAGCGCAGCACCTCCTCGGTCAGGTACTCGAAAAGGGGCCCCTCGGGTCGCGCCAGCCTTGCAATTGCGTTCTCCCGATCCGGCTCGGCGACGCCGGCGAGCATCTCCGCCGCGAGGCGCACGGCCGCCGGCCATCCTCCGGTCATCTCGCGGAGGCGATCGCAGAGCTCGGCCGGGTCGATGCCACCGGCGCGGAGCACGGCCTCGACCTCTTCGCGCGTGAACGCGAGCTGCGATCCTCGGACATCGAGCACCTGTCCACGACCGCGCAGGCGCTGGACCGAGAAGGGCGGCTCGGACCGCGAAGCGAGGATCACGTGCAACGCGCCGGGGGCCTGACGACAGACCGCCTCGATCATGCTCGCGGTCGGCGTCCCCGGTTCGATCTCGCCGACATCGTCGAGAACCAGGGCAGTGTCCTCGGAGAGCTCCGCCGCCAGCGCCTCGCAGATGAGCCCTGCGAGCAACTCGGCTCGATCCTCGTCTCCCGCCCCAGGTCCGCTCCCCGCAGCCCCCGCGGCCAGATCCGATGGAAGCCCGGGGACGCGCAGACGGATGGCGCCGACGAGCCCTGTGGTGAACCGCCCGAGCGTTCCGTCGGTCGCGTCCAGGGTGTACCAGGCGGTGGGGACGCCCTCGGCCCAGTTCGCCAGAGCCGCCGATTTGCCGAAGCCGGCGCCGGCGACGAGCGTGGCCACCCGGTGCTCAAAGGCCTGGCCGAGCGTCTCGTCGAGCCGCCCGCGGGGGACGAATCGTGGCGGGAGCTCGGGCGGGAGCAGCTTCGAGGAGGTACGGGACGGTCCGCCTTGGCCGGGCAATCTGGCTCCCATCTCCGCGGGGCTTGGGCGCATGGTGACCCCCACCGGAGAAGACCCAGTTTGGGTGGAGATCGGGCGCCGGTCATGAGTCATCGGAGACTCAACCGGTGACGTCAGCTCGTGTCTTCTTCGATCGGATCGAGCTCTTCGAGGGGAACGCGTGAGGCCTTCGCCGTCGCGAGTCGAACCAAGGGCGCGACCGCCTCTACAGGGATGCCGAGTCGTGTCGCTATGCCTTCCTCGTCCACGCCCTCTTCCGTCAGGCGCAACGCCAGGGCGTGAGCCTCCGGCAGCCCGTCGAGCCTCGGGTCCTCCGCCATGTCTCAACGCTAGGGGAGCGGGAGCGTGGAGTCATGAGTCGAGGGATGCTCAAACGTCGGGCGCGGCGGTGCCCTCGCTCGACGTGGGCGACTCGGCCGGCTCGAGGATCGCACGCAACTGCTCGCGTCCCTCGATACCGAGCTTCGAGTACGCGCTGTGCAGGTGGTTCCCCACGGTCCGCGGAGATAGGAAGAGACGGCTGGCGATCTCGCGATTCGACAGCCCACGTGCGGCGAACGATGCGACCTCCCGCTCGCGGGAGGTGAGTGGCAGCGGCGTGGCGAAGGCGGCGAGCACCGGGCTCACGCGCTCCACGTTCTCGCATCTCGCCATGAGCGCTCGCGTCCGCTCGGCGGCGGCGTGCGCGCTTGCCGTTCGCCCCGCACTCCTGTACGCGTTCGAGGCCTCCGCCGCCGCCTCCGCCGCATACAGGAGCGCCCCCATCTCCTCGAAATCCCGCGATACCTGCTCCAGCTCCGCCGCATCGGACGAAGCCATCGCCCGTGCGTTGCGGTACAGGGCAGAGAAGAGAGCACCATCCGACCGCTCCGATATCCATGCCAGGCGCTCCAGCCCCGCGGCGGGGTCGCCAAGCCTCGCGACCTCGTGGAGGAGGAGCGCCTCGTGCGCGTACCCGTCGCCTCGGCGCATCTCCTCGGCCGTCTCCGCGGCAACCTGCCTGGCCCGGGAGACCTCCCCCTTCGCCACGGCGATGGTGACCTCTCCCAGCAGGACGTGGAAGTCGATGAACCTCTGCGCCACCATGCCGCGCCTCTCTTTCGACTGGGCGAGCGCCTCTTCCGCGCCGGCTACATCTCCATCGGCGGCCAGAGCTTGCGCGAGCTCGCCGAGGAAGACAGGGAGCTGGCCGAGGACGTCGGTTCGCCGGACCCTGGCGGTTCCCTCGCGGAGGTACCTGAGCGCTTCCCCCAGCCGGCCCTGTGTCCGCCGAGCGATCCCCACCAGGCATCCGAGGAACCCTGAGACCCATTCCGCCTGCGACTCCAGAGCCTCGAGGTAGGACCGTTCGGCGACCGCGGCGGCCTCTTCGAACCGACCGGCCAGGTAGTGGCCCCAATAAGGGATGACGGTCGGCCCGACCGGGGCCATCGGCGTGGATTTGATGCCCTCCAGGGCCGGCGCCTCGAACCGGTTCCACAGCTCCATGGACTCGAGAGGCCTGGCGGTGAACTGCAGGCCCTGACCCACTGCACCCATCACGCTGGCGACAGCCCTGGGCGTCGGATCCGGGAACTCGATGATTTCCCGACCGGCCGCGATCGCCTCCATGGGCTTGCCGAAGCTGAAGAGGAAGTAGGCTCGCGCGGCGAGGAGTTCGTTCTCCATGACGGGGTCCTTCAGCAGTGGGCGGGCCTCGTCCAGAACGCCAACTGCCTTGTCTAGCTCGCCGAAGGTCCAGCCCAGGTTGTAGGCACGGGCCGTCGTAACCATCAGGAGCTCGGTCTCGGATGTCGTCGAGTCGGCCATCCGGGCGAATGCGGACTCCGCCTCTTCCGAGCGTCCCTGCCCCATGAGGGCCTGAGCGAGGATGAATCCGGCCGGCATCCCCTGGTCGGAGCAGCCTCCGGCGAGCCGTTCGGCAAGAGGGAAATCGAGCAGGCCGAGAGCCTGACCTCCCGCCGCGACGAGGATCTCGTCTCGCGTCTCACGACCGGATTCGAGGCTCCAGGTGGCCAGCCTGAGGGTGTCCTCTCTCCTCCTGACCCCCGACGCCTCCAGGTCCTCGGCCAGAGCGCCGAGTGTCGTCCGCAGCCGAGCGGGTGAGGTGCCCGCGCGCAACGCCTCTCCGTAGAGGGGGTGCGCCAGCCGCGCTACGGCGCGACGCCCGTCCAGATCCTCGATCACCAGCCCGGCCTCCTCCAGCGATCCGAGCGTGGCCCGGGAGGAGATGTTCTCGAGGGTCGCCACGCCGAGCGGCTCCCCGGCAGCGAGGGTCTCCAGGAGGGCCTTCTCCTCCGCCGAACGATCACCCAGGCGCGTCGCGATCATCTCGTGGAGACGGGGCGATTGCGCGAGATTCCCGTCCCATCGCCACACGCCGTGTGACTTGACCACCCTGCCGGAGGAGAGCCCGCCGAGAACCATCTCGCGCAGGTAGAGGGGGTTCCCTCGAGTCTCCGCCCATAGTCGTTGGAACGTCCCGCCGTCGACCTGACCATCCAGCGCCGCCTCGAGCAGGTCGCGCGCGTCGGATTCGGAAAGGGCCTGGATCTCGAGCCTCTCGCACAGGTCGTCCTTCCAAAGGGCGGTGATCGGGTCGGGGGCCGGCTCTCCGCTTCGGATGGCGGCCAGGACGAACGCGTCAGACGTCTGGGCGAGGTGGTGCAGGAGGACGGCGGAGTGGTCGTCGAGCAGATGGGCGTCGTCGATGGCGATCAACGGACGTCCGTCGAACCGCTCCGAGATGGCCCGAGCCGCGCTGCGGATGACGTCCTCCTGCGTGAAGGAGAGTGGCAGCGCCGGGGGAAGGAGAGGCGCGAGGGCCCCGAACGGGACGGTTCGTCCCGATTGGGTGGCGGCGGCCCAGGCGGTGGAGATCCCCTTGGAATCGGCCAGAGATGTGGCCTCGCGCGCCAGGCGGGTCTTCCCGACCCCCGCTTCACCGGCGAGCACCACCCCGCCCTGATCTGGCCGGCCGAGGGCGTCCTCGATGAACTCGAGCTCCTCGCGGCGGCCGACCAACGGCCAGCTTACGGGCATTCTGTTGGCTCCCTCTTTGGGCGCTGAGGGAGATGCTA
>Ga0299913_10005758_pt1 | contig 10639 bp, 9 predicted proteins | sample RVTome_9_FD_201360 | JGI IMG/M metagenome (GOLD analysis project Ga0299913, IMG submission 201360) | Soil microbial communities from uranium-contaminated site in the Upper Colorado River Basin, Wyoming, United States - RVT155D38 (version 2) ... | reverse complement strand
CGCCCACCCGTCCCAGCCGGGAGCGGGTTTCACCTTGCGGGAGACCTTGTCGTAGTTGTTCAGGTACTTGCCGACGTGAACGGTGGTGTAGCCGGCGTCGCGCAGCCAGACGGGCAGGGTGCTCTCCGGGTCCCGGAGCTCCGCGTAGCGGTTCGCCAGGACCCCGTTGTTGTGCCCGTACTGGCCGGTCAGCAGGCTCGCGCGGGACGGGCAGCAGAACGGGGTGGTGACGATGAAGTCCTCCGGGACGGTGCCCTCGTCGACCAGCAGCCTCGTCGTCTGCGGCATGGCGTCGCGGTTGAACGAGTCGAGCGCCTGGTCGTCGCTGGTGATGAGGACGATGTTGGGGCCGTCCGAAACGGGCCGCTCGCCGGCCCCGTCACCGCCGCAGCCTGCGGCGAGCGCGGCGAGCGCGGCGAGCGCGAGGCGTGCCGGGGCCGGGGGCATCAAACGGAGCGAGTCGCGCTGCCGCGCTCGTATCCGAGCTCGTCGAGCACGTCGCCGGCGATCCGCTCGAACTCGGCGATCTCCCCTGCCAGCATCTCGGTGCGCCAGCGCCCGGCGCGGTCGGCGCGCAGCGGCTTCGACACGTTCTCCTGGTGGGCGGCCCGGGCCTCGGCGGTGACGGCCTCGCCCTCGCCCCGGTCGAGGTCGCGGACGATCTCCGAGATCCTCTCGCCCGCGCGCTCCTGGTAGTCCAGCATCGCGTCGTCCCAGGGAAGCTCGGTTGCCTCGCAGACGCGGCGCAGCACCGCCTCGGGGTCGTCGATCAGGTCCTCGTAGCGAAGCTCGAGGTAGCCGGGAAGCCGTGGGCCCTGACGCCGGGCCTTCCGGATCTCGGCGCTCCATTTCTTGGCCGCGGCCGGCACGGAGTCGGGCCCGAAGTGGACCGCCACGAGCGACCGCGCCACGTCGCGCCCGTCGCGGATCAGGTGGACGAAGCGCGCCTCGGGGAGGATGCGCGAGATCGGCCTCATCCTCCGAACGTAGTTGGTGGACTTGTCGCCCCAGCGCGTTTTCTGGTGCTTGGCCGCGTAGAGCCCGTAGAACTCCCGCATCGCGTCACCTGCCGAGAGCCTGCGGTGGGCCGCAAAGCGTTCGCGAAGAACCTCCGCGTCGAGGCCGAAGTCGGGCCAGCGGCGGTGCGACGTGATCGCCTTCAGCGCCGCGGCGTGGGCGTCGTCCCCCGTCCGGCAGGCGCGGATCACCCTGGGGATGAAGTGAGTCTCGGGCGGGATCGCCAGGTCGGGGTGCGCGTCCAGCATCAGCCGCAGCAGCGTGGTCCCCGAGCGGGCGACGCCGACGATGAAGATCGCCGGCGCGGCGCCGCGAGGCGGCGCATTGGTCTCGCGCCGGCGGCCGGGCCATCGCATGGGAATACTGTGCCAGCTTCGCCCGGCCAGGCCGCGGGCGGGCCACGATGCTGGGACGAGGACGCAAGACCGCTTCCAAGCCGCAAGGGGCGGAGCTCCCCCGGTGGGCGCGCCCGCTCGAGTTCCCCGAGTGCCCGCCGGATTGGTCCACCGGCCCGCCCGACTTCGTTGGCATCGGCGCCCAGCGCTCGGGGACGTCGTGGTGGTATCGCGGCCTCGAGGAGCACCCGGGCATCGCCGCGGTCGAGGGGCGGGCGAAGGAGCTTCACTACTTCAACCGTTTCTGGCAGGGCGAGCCGCCGGCCGGTTTCGCCGCCGAGTACCACCGCATGTTCCCGCGACCCAGCGGGAAGCTCGCCGGGGAGTGGACGCCCCGCTACATGCTCGACTTCTGGGCACCCGCCCTGCTGCGCGAGGCCGCGCCCGCCGCCAAGCTCCTCGTCTTGCTGCGCGATCCGGTCGAGCGCTACCGCTCGGGGGTCGAGCGCGCGGTTCGCCGCTCGCCGGAGGGCCGGCCGATCGACCTCGGCCGCGTCTCCGACGCGGTCCACCGCGGCCTCTACGCGGCCCAGCTGCGGCGCGTGCTGGACCACTTCCCGCGAGAGCAGCTCCTGGTGCTTCAGTTCGAGCGCTGCCGCGACGACCCGCTCGAGCAACTCGCCCGCACCTGGCGGTTCCTCGGGCTCGAGCCGCTCGACGAGGTCCCGGCCTCGATGCTCGAACATGGATCCCCGCGCGAGAAGCCCGAGCTGCCCGAGCGCTGGCGGCGCGAGCTGGCGGCACGCCTGGCGGACGATGTCCGCGACCTCGCCGCGCTCTTCGAAGACGCGATCGACCTGGCCCGCTGGCCGGATTTCAGCGGGCTGCGGTAGCGCGCCACCCGCGGGCGTCCCGCTGTGCCCCCCATGGCCGCTGGTCCGGGACGTTTGGCGGGCGTCGAGCGCTCAGCGCGTGCTCAGCTCGTAGCCCAGCTCCGCGAGCAGGTCGCCCGCGACGCGCTCGTACTCGGCGACGTCGGCCCCCTCCATCTCCCGCCGCCAGCGTCCGATCCGGTCCGCGCGCGGCGCCTCGGAGGCGAGCGCGTGGCTCGCGATCCGCGCCTCGGCCGGCTGCTTTCGCCCGCCCTCCTTCGGCAGGTCGCGCGCCTTCTCGGCGAGCCGCTCGGAGGCGCGCTCGTGGTAAGCGAGCATCGTCGCGTCGTAGTCCAGCTCGATGAACTCGCAGACCCGGCGTAGGGTCGCCTCGGTGTCGGTGATGAGATCCTCGTAGGTGACCTCGGTGTAGTGGTTGGCGGCCGGGGCCTGCCGGCGCCCCATGCTCACTCGCCTCACCCAAAGCTCGGCCGCCTCGGTGATCGTGGAGGGTCCGAAGTTCAGCGGCAGCAGCGAGAGCGCCACGTCGCGCCCGTCGCGGATCATGTGGATGAAGCGGGCCTCGGGGAGTACGCGCTGGATCGGGATCGTCTTGCGGATATAGCCGGGCGTCTTGTCGCCCCACCGGCTCTTTCCGTGCTTCGAGGCGTAGAGGCGGTAGAAGGCACGGATCGCCTCCGCGGCGGTCAGCGGCTCCAGCTCCCGGACGCGGCCGGCGTACTCCGCCGCGTCGAGGCCGAAGTCTCCCCAGCGCGGGTGCTCGGTGGCGATCGCGGCCAGCTCCTCGGCACCCACCGGCCCCTCGACGCTGCGCGAGATCATCTCCGATACGAAGTGGGTCTCGGACGGGATCGCAAGCTCCGGGTGCGCGTCGAGCATCAGGCGGAGCAGCGTCGTCCCCGACCGGGTGGCGCCGCCGATGAAGGGGGCGGGGGGGTCGGGCGGGCCGCCGTAGAGGCGTGGCGCCGCGCGCCGGAGCCGGCTCCGGCGAAGCGCCTGGTTCAGCTTCCGGCGGGGGTACCCCAGCGGGCTCGGCTGCCTGCTCACGGATTCCGCCCCTGCGCCAGCGCGCCGACGCCCTCGACCGTGTGCCGCCAGGAGCGCTCGCCGTCGCGGAGGCGAAGCTGCCCCTCGGACAGCCGCCTGCGCAGGTCGTCGTCGCAGATGCGCTCGATCGCCTCCGCCAGATCGCCCACGTCGGGAGTGCGAACCGGGATCCCGGAGCGGGTCGTCTCGCGGTCGGTCGTGGAGCCGACGAGCAGGCCGTTCACTCCGTCGCTGACGGCCTCGTTCAGCGGCGGATCGTCGTTGGTGATCACCGGCATCCCGAACGCCATCGCCTCGTACAGCGGCAGGCCCAGGCCTTCCCAGCGGGCGGGAGCGACGCAGACGTCGTTGGCCGCGAGGCGGCGCAGGTGATCGGCCGTGGCCTCGTCTGAGACCAGCACCTCGATCCGCTCGTCGCGCTCGGCGGCCTCCAGCACCGGCCGCAGCTGCTTTCGCTTCACCTGCGTCTTCACCAGCAGGCGCAGGCGCTCGTCGCTGGTGCGGGTGAACGCCTCGATCACCTGCTCGACTGGCTTCCGGTGCCCGAGGAAGCCGCCAGGGAAGACACAGCGGACCAGATCACTGCCGTCCGCCTCCTTCGCTTCACGTCCGGGGGCGGCCGGGTTGCGGGCGGCCAGGCGCTCCTCGCCGACCGCGATCAGCTCCGGATGGCAGCCCCAGGTGACGTAGGGGCTCTCGATCCCGATCTCGGCGTATCGCGCCTGCTCGGCGCGGGTGAACGAGTAGACGACGTCGTAGGCGGCGATCGCGCCCTCGACGTGCTCGGGCGAGAAGTGCTCCCAGACGAAGCGCCCGACGGTGCGGACGCCGTGCTCGCGCAGCCGAGCGATCTCGTCGAACTGGTAGTTCTGGTCGCAGAAGACGACCTCGATCCCGTTCTCGGAGGCCCAGGTCTCGTACTCGTCCAGCGGGATCTCGTAGCTCGAGCCCTCGGTGACGCCGGGCTGGTCCCAGACGTCGTCGGACGCGAGCGCCCCGGGCATCGGCCCCCGCTCCTTCTTCGGCCGCGCCAGCACGAAGGTCTCGTGGCCCAGCTCGTCGAGCGCCGAGCGCAGGTAGCGGCCGACGACCGGCTGCCCGCGGTTGAACCACTTGGTGACCACCCCGACGATCACTTGTCCGCCGCCTCCTCGGAACCATCGCCGGACATCTCCTCTGCTTCGCGTCCGGGGATGTCCGGGTTGAGGGCGGGCTCCTGCACCGGGTAGCCCAGCTCCGCCAGCAGCTCGCCGGCCTCGGCCTCGATCGCCAGGCGCTCCTCGTCGCTCATCTCGCGGCGCCAGGCCTCCACCTTCTCCTCCCGCGGCGGCTCCGACGTCAGCGCGTGCTTGGCGCGGCGGTGCTCGGCGGCTCGCGCGCCCTTGCCCTTCCCGGCGGGCAGCGGGCGGTCGAGCTCGGCCAGCCGCTCGGAGGCGCGTTCGTGGTAGTCGAGCATGCCCGGCTGGAACTCGAGGTCGGCGAACCTGCATATGCGCCGCAGCGTCGGCTCGGTGTCGGCGACCAGGTCCTCGTAGCGCACCTCCAGATAGTGCTCGACGTCCTGCGCCTGCCTGCGCGCCGTCGCGATCCAGCGCTGCCACTGGCTCGCCCAGGCGTCGATCGGGCGCTCGCGTCCTCCGGCCCGCGCGCGCCAGCGCCGCCGCGACAGCGCCACGTCGCGCCCGTCGCGGATCAGGTGCACGAAGCGCGCCTCCGGCAGCGTGCGCCCGATGCGCCGGATCGAGCGCAGGTAGTCCGGCGTCTTGTCGCCCCAGCGGGTCTTTCCCTGGGCCTCGGCGTAAAGCTCGTAGAAGGCGCGGATGGCGGCCCTCGCCCCGGACTCCCCGCGCCGCCCGGACATCCGCGCCGCCAGCTCGTCCTGGTCGAGCCCGAAGTCGGCCCAGCGCCGGCTGGCGGCGATCTCCGCGGCAAGCTCGGCTCCGGTCGGCCTGCGGTCGTGGGCGCGCCGGATCTCGCGCGCCCGGGCGATCAACTCCGGGACGAAGTGGGTCTCGGGCGGGATCGCCAGCTCGGGATGGGCGTCGAGCATCAGCCGCAGCAGGGTCGTGCCCGACCCCGGGTTGGCGACGATGAACGGGGCGGGATCGGGCTCTCGCGCCATCAGGAGCCCTCCGCGACGGCCGCAGCCGACTCCACCGCTCCCGCCCCGACCGGGTAGCCGAGGTCGTCGAGCAGCTTGCCGGCCACCTCCTCGAACTCCGCGCGGTCGGCCTCGGCCATCTCGCGCCGCCAGGCGAAGATCCGCTCGCGCTCGGGGGGCTTGGTCGCCATCTCGTGCTTGTCCAGCCGTTGCGCCGCGTCAAGCTCCACCCGGTCGCCCGTGCCCGGGAGCGTGCGCTCGATCTCGCGGATGCGCTCGTCCGCATGCTCGTGGTAGGCGAGCATCGCCGGGTCGTACCGAAGCTCAGCGAACTCGCAGACCCGGCGCAGCGTCGGCTCGGGCTCGGCGATCAGGTCCTCGTAGCGGACCTCGAGGTAGTGGGGCACCCGACGGGCCTGTTTGCGGGCGACCGTGATCGCCTCTCTCCACCGCCGCGCCAGTCGCCGCACCGGCGGCGTCTTGCCGCTTCGCCTCTGGCGCCAGCGGATCCGCGACAGCGCCACGTCACGCCCGTCGCGGATCACGTGGACGAACCGCGCCTCGCCTACAGCCTCCGCGATCGGGCGCATGAACTCGACGTACTCGGGCGTCTTGTCCCCCCAGCGCGGCTTGCCCTGAGCCTCGGCGTAGAGGATGTAGAAGCTGCGGACCGCGTCGCCGGGCGTGAGCGGCTCGTGCGAGCGAAGTCGGTCATGCAGGGCGCCGGAGTCGAGGTGGAAGTCGCCCCAGCGGCGGTGCTCGGTGATCACGGCGAGCGCCTCCTCGGCCCCGCCGCCCTCCGAAACCGTCGCGATCAGCTCGGGGACGAAATGCGTCTCCCACGGCACCGCCAGCTCCGGGTGCGCGTCGAGCATCATCCGCAGCAGCGTCGTCCCCGAGCGCGGGCTGGCGACGACGAACGGCGCGGGCGGGCCCGAGGGTCTGGTCCTGCGCCGAAGGAGGACGGTCATGCGGGACGTCCGGGTGTGTCGACCCCCAACTCGTACCCCAGCTCGCGCAGCATCTCGCCGCCCTTCACCTCGAACTCGGCGACTTCCTCGGGGGGCATCTCGGTGCGCCAGGCGCCAATCCGCTCGCGCTTGGGCGCCTCGGCGGCGAGCGCGTGCGGCGCCACGCGGCCCTCGGCGCTCTGCGTCGGCAGGTCGCCGCGGGCGGCAAGGTCGCGGTTGATCTCCTCGAGCCGCTCGCCGGCGCCCGAGTGGTAGTCGAGCATCTCGGGGATGAAGTCCAGCTCGACCAGGCCGCAGACCCGCCGCAGCACCGGCTCGGGATCGGTGACCAGGTCCTCGTAGCGGACCTCGAGGTAGTGCGGCACGTTCTCGGCGTGGCGGCGGGCGCGCTCGATCCTGCGGCTCCAGCGCAGCGCGACGAGCCCAATCGAGTCGGGCTTTCGCATCGGCCGGTCGGCTTCCGGCATCGCCAGCACCGAGAGCGCCACGTCGCGGCCGTCGCGGATGATGTGGACGAAACGGGCCTCGGGGAGCGCGTCGTGGATCTCGGCCATGTTGTTGAGGTAGGCCGGCGTCTTGTCGCCCCAGCGCTGCTTGCCCCGGCGCTCGGCGTAGAGGCCGAAGGCGACCCGCACCGCGTCGCCGCCGGTGGGGCTCCCGATCGCGGCCAGGCGCCGGCGCAGCTCGGCCTCGTCGATGCCGAGGTCGCCGAAGCGGCGGTGCTCGACGAGCACGTCCGCGAGCCGCTCGGCCCCGGCGCCGTCCTCGCCCGCCTCGATCAGGTTGGTGACGAAGTAGGTCTCGGGCGGGATCGCCAGCTCCGGGTGCGCGTCGAGCATCAGCCGCAAGAGCGTCGTCCCCGAGCGCGGGACGCCGACGACAAACGGCGCGGGCGGGCGGCTCTCGGCGGAGGCGCTCACTCGCCTGGGCTTCCGATCCGGCGCAGCGGCTGTCGCAGCCGCTCGAGCCGGCGGCTGCGCCACCCGGCGCGCTTTCGCCCCGGCCTCGGCAGCGGCGCGCGGATCGCCGGCTGCAGCGGCAGGCGCTCGGCGAGCCAGCGGTACTGCTGCGTCGTGGCGTCGAGCGCCGGGCGCAGGTCGCGCAGGAGGTTGCGCCGGTTGAACCACTGGTGGTAGTGGACGTGGACGAGGTCGTCGAGATCGGCGTCGGCCATCCCGCCCGTGTAGAAGGGACGGCGGGCGATGTTGTAGTTGTAGGTTCGATCGAGGTTGGCGAAGCGGTCCGGGCGCCGCGCGACCGCCGCCGCGATCGCGATCTGGTCGGTGACCATCATCTTGCCGTCGGGGAAGTGCTCCGCGGCGAGCAGGCGAAGCCACAGCTCGAGCCACTCGGAGCAGTACCCGGACGAGCGCCTGGCGGCGAGGATCCCGGCGTTCCAGTAGCCGCGGATCCGTTTCTGGCGCTCCGCCGTCTCCACGAACGGCGGTGGCCCCGGCGCGCCCGCCAGCTCCCAGACCCGCTCCCAGTAGGACTCCATCCGGTGCCCGGGCCCGGTCGATGCCTTGTTGACGTGGAAGGCGGGAGCGACCGCCACGTCCACGCCAGGGGCGAGGTCGAGCGCGTCCGGCTGCCCCACGAAGACCGTGTCCGAGTCGCAGAAGACGACGACGTCCTCGGCGAGGTCACGCTCGGCTGCCGCGGCGGCGTAGATCTTGTTCGCGAAGGGGTAGTAGGCGTGCTCGGTGTTGAGAGTCTCGCTGTGGACCATGACGCCCAGCGCCTCCAGCTCGGCCGTGGTCGCGGCGGAGGGCTCGTGGCCCGCGCGCGGGGCGTACGCGTGGACCGCGCATCCGGCGAACCGACCGCCGAACCGTCGCAGCGACTGGGCGAAGAGGATCCCCTGGCCCTCGAGCTGCCCCGCCTCGACGCAGATCAGGAACGCGACGCTGGGCTGATCCGAGAGCGGGTAGCCGAGGGTGGCCAGGGTCTCGCCCGCGCCCCGCTCGAATGCCTCGCGGTCGGTCTCGGACATGTCCTCGCGCCAGCGGGTGGCACGCGTGGGATCGGGCGGCGCGGTGGTGCGGTGGTGCGTGCGCATCCTGCGCTCCACCGACAGCCGTGTGGCGCCGCCGGACTCGGGCAGCTCGCGGCGCATCTCCTCCAGGCGCTCACCAGCCCGCGCGTGGTAGTCGAGCATCGCCTGCTCGAAGGGAAGCTCGAGGAATCCGCAGACCCGCTCGAGCGCCGCTCGCGGCGAGGTCACGAGATCCTCGTAGCGGATCTCCAGATAGTGGTGAAGGCGCGGCGCATCCGTGCGCGCCCGATCGATCTTGCGCCGCCAGCGCCGCGCCACCTCGGCCGCGTCGATGTCCTTGACGGTGCGGTCGAGCACCGAGAGGGCGACGTCGCGCCCGTCGCGGATGACGTGGACGAAGCGGGCCTCCGGCAGCGCCGATTGGATCAGCGGCATCTTCAGGATGTAGCGCGGCGTCTTCTCGCCCCAGCGCGGCTTGCCGGCGCGGGAGGCGTAGGCCTCGTAGAAGGCGCGCGCCGCGGGGCCGGGCTCCAGCTTCGGGAGCGCCTCGAGCCAGTCAAGGGCCTCGTCGTCGGAGAAGCCGAAGTCCTCCCACTCGCGGTGAGCCTTCATCGCAGCGAGCGCGTCGGCGGGCTTGGCCCCGCGTCTACGCACCGCCCGGATCAGGTCGGGGACGAAGTGGGTCTCGGGCGGGATCACCAGCTCCGGGTGGGCGTCGAGCATCATCCGCAGAAGCGTCGTGCCGGAGCGGTTCATGCCGACGACGAAGGGCGCCGGCGCGCGGTCGGCGTTCGCGCTCATCACACCCCCGCAGTCTGACCGTCGCCGACCTCGTAGCCCAGCTCGGCCAGGAGGTCCCCGGCCACCTGCTCGAACGCGGCGCGATCCGCCTCGGGCATCCGCTCGCGCCAGGCGGCGACCCGCTCGGGCTTGGGAGGTTCGGCCGCCAGCGCGTGCGCAGCCGCGCGCTCGGCTCCGGGGCGCTCGGCCTTCTGCCCCTTCGACGGAAGGTCGCGCGAGATCTCGGCGAGCCGCCGGGGCGCGCGTTCGTGGTAGCGGAGCATCGCCGGATCCCACTCCAGCTCGACCAGCTCGACCGCCCGGCGCAGGGTCGGCTCGGTGTCCGTCACCAGGTCCTCGTAGCGGATCTCGGCGTAGTGGGCGAGGCGCTTCGCCTGCTCGCGCGCGTCGAGGATGCGCCGGCGCCACTTCTCCGCCACTCGCTGTGGCGGCGCGGGCTCGCGCAGCGCCCGCTTCGCGCGCGACAGGGCGACATCGCGCCCGTCGCGGATCACGTGGATGAAGCGGGCCTCGGGCAGCGCTCGCTCGATCAGCGGCATCCGCTTCACGTATGCGGGCGTCTTATCCCCCCAGCGCGGCTTGCCCTCGCCCTCGGCGTAAAGGCCGTAGAACGCGCGCAGCGCCGAGGACGCATCGAGGCGCCCGGCGGCCGCGAACCGGCGCTCGAGCTCCGCTTCGTCGAGGTCGAAATCGCCCCAGGTGCGCTGCTCGCGAAGCAGCGCCAGGAGCTCCGCGGGGCTCGGGCGCCGACGCCTGCACGCACGCACCACCCCCGGCACGAACCCGGTCTCCGGGGGCATCGCCAGGGACGGATGGGAGTCGAGCATCATCCGCAGAAGCGTGGTTCCGGAACGGCCGACGCCAACCACGAACGGCGCCGGCGGGCCCGGTGAGGCGCGGCGGCGCCGAGAGCGCGCCGGGGCGAGCGCCAGGCGGCCCATCGGCTAGTGGGGCCTCTCACAACGTTTCACCCGAAATGACGGCCCCAGATCGCCGCCATGCGGCGTCCTCAGTCGCCCGTGTAGCGCTGCTACACGGGCTCCCTGCGTCCTTGCCTGGCGACGCCTGGACCTCATCATTTCCGGGCGAACGTTATGAGACGCCCCACTAGGTCTCCCGGCCCGAGCGGCGAAGCATGCGGGCGACGCTGCGAAGGCGCGGGCCTCCTCCGCCCCGGCTCGAGCGCGCCGCGAGCTTCGCGTCCTTGCGGTCCACGCGCTTGCGGAGGGTGTCGCGCTGGCGCATCAGCACCTGCTGGAAGCGGGTCAGCGACCGCATCGCCTCGAAGGCGACGTCGGCGCGCTCGGCCTCGACCTCCTCCGGCGCCGGGTCGGGCAGCCCGCCGGACGGCGCGTCGGCGGCGACGGCCGGGAGCACGCGCTTGAGCCGCTCGTCGATCACCAGACTGCCGTCGGCGACCCCGGCGTCGACCCGGGCGTCGTCGAACGCGACCTCCGCGTAAAGCTCCTCGAGGCGGC
>Ga0299913_10005757_pt1 | contig 10640 bp, 8 predicted proteins | sample RVTome_9_FD_201360 | JGI IMG/M metagenome (GOLD analysis project Ga0299913, IMG submission 201360) | Soil microbial communities from uranium-contaminated site in the Upper Colorado River Basin, Wyoming, United States - RVT155D38 (version 2) ... | reverse complement strand
GGCACGTGCGACCGGCCCTCGCCGTCGCCGAGGCGCTGCGCGAGCGCGGCGCCAGGGTGACGTTCGCCGGGTCGCCAGACCGCGTCGAGTCGCGGCTGGTTCCTGAGGCCGGCTTCGAGCTCGACACGTTCTCGATCTCGGGCTTCCCGCGGCGCCCCGGGATCGACCTCGTCCGCGCACTCGCGCGCGCGGTGCGTGCACCCTTCGCATGCGGGCGGATCCTCGCGCGCAGGCGACCCGACGTCGTCCTCGGGGGCGGCGGCTATGTCGCCGGCCCGATGGTCCTCGCGGCGCGACTTCGCGGGATCCCGGCCGCGCTGACCGAGGCGGATGCCCACCTCGGGCTCGCCAACCGGCTCGCGGCTCCGTTCGCGCGCCGTGTCTACCTCGCGTACCCGATCCCGGGGCGCAACCGCGGGAAGTACCGGGTCGTGGGGCGACCTGTGCCCACCGCGCATCTCGGGTCGGTACGGGACGAGGCGCGACGCCGCCTCGGCCTGCCGGTCGACCGTCCCGTTCTTGCCGTCTTCGGCGGTCTCGCGGGCGCGCAGGCGCTGAACGAGCTCGCCGTCGCCAGCTACGGCGAAGGCGGTCCCGCGATGCTCCACGTCTCGGGTGAGCGCGACTTCGAGCAGGTGCGACCGAGGGTGCAGCGCGACGACTACGTCCTGCTCGCGAGCGTCGAGCGGTTCGGCGACGCGCTCGCGGCGGCGGACCTCGCGATCTCTCGCGCGGGCGGCACCGTGTGGGAGCTCGCAGCGGCCGGCACGCCCGCGATTCTCGTGCCGTATCCACACGCGACCGCCGATCACCAGGCGTTGAACGCACGTCACTTCGAGGAGGGCGGGGGCGCCGTCGTCGTTCGTCAGGAGGAGCTCGCTCTCGTCCCGTCTCTCGTGGACGAGCTGCTCGGCGACCCGGAGCGACTCCGCCGGATGAGCGAGGCGATGCGGACGCTGGCGAAGCCCGACGCCGCCGGCGAGATCGCCGAGGAGCTTCTCGCACTCGCCGACGGACGCGCCGGGAGGAAAGGTGCCAGGTAACAGACTGTTACTTGGCGTCGGTCTCGCGCGGTGACGACCGCCGTTGGCGTTCCGGTCGCGCTGCTCGGCTACGCCACGGTCGGGTCGGCTGTGCACCGGCTGCTCGAGGACGGCGCAGACGGGATCGAGCGCGCGACCGGCCATCGGACGACGCGCAAGGGGTACTTCGAGCACCGGGTTCGTTCTCTCGCCGCGTGTCCCCGGGGTGCGCACGCATGACGGCAACCGGCTCTCCGCTTGGCGGGCGCCGCTTCTACTTCGTCGGGATCGGCGGGGCGGGCATGTCCGCATACGCGAACATCGCCCGCGCCTGGGGCGCCGACGTCCGCGGCTGGGACTTGCACGAGACGCGGTTCCTGGAGACGCTCGACGGCGTCGAGGTCGATCTCGGCGGCGAGCCACGCCCTCCGGACGGCTACGAGGTGGTCGTCTCCAGCGCGCACGTCGGGCAGGTCGACGGCCGGCCGCGAGCCGAGTTCCTGGCTGAGCTCGTCGAGCTTCGGCGCTCGGTCGTCGTCGGGGGCGCGCACGGCAAGACGACGACCGCGGCCATGATCGCGTACGTCCTGCGCGAGCTGGGACACGATCCGGCGTGGGTCGTCGGCGGGGTCGTGAAGCAGCTCGGCGGCAATGCCGGGATCGGCGACGGCTGGCTGGTGGTGGAGGGCGACGAGTCGGACCGCTCGATCGGGCTTCTCCGACCCGAGATCGCCGTCCTCACCAACGTCGAGCTCGACCACCATGCGGCGTTCTCCTCGACCGCCGAGCTCGCTGGCTTCTTCGGCGAGTGGGCTGCGAGCGTGCCGCACGTCGTCCGCGGCTGGGAGCTCGAGCCGTTCGGCGGGAAGCTCGCCGTGCCGGGCGGGCACAATCGCGAAAACGCCGCCGCCGCGCTCGCGGCGCTCGAGCTGGCCGGCGTTGCCCGCTCCGATGCCGCGCCGGCGCTCGCGGGCTTCCACGGCGTCGACCGGAGGCTCGAGCTGGTGGCCGATCGCGGCGGCGTCAGGGTATACGACGACTACGCGCACAACCCGACCGAGATCGCCGCGACGCTGCGAACGCTCCGCGAGCTGGCGCACGGGCGGTTGATCGCCGTCTACCTGCCGCACGTGTACGAGCGCACGCGCCAGCTGCACCACGAGCTGGGCGCCGCGCTCGGCCTCGCCGATCTTGCAGTCGTGACCGAGGTCGTAGGCGGTCGCGATCCGCAGCCCGGGGTCACTGGCCGGCTCGTCCTCGACGACGTGCCTCCGGGAACGCGTCGTGGCTGGGCGCCGACCATCGACGACGCGGCCCGGGTCGCGCTCTCGTGGATACGGGAGGGCGACGTCGTCGTCACGCTCGGCGTGGGGGAGCCGTGGAGGGTCGCGCGCGCGATCGGCGACGGGCTGGCGGCGTGAACGTCGACCGCGGGGTCGCACTCGCCCGGCTCACGACGATCGGAACGGGTGGGCCTGCGACCGCGCTCGCGCGCCCGCGCTCGCTCCCCGACCTCGAGGAAGCCCTGCGCTTCGCCGAGGCAGAAGGCCTCGACGTCGTGGTGGTCGGGCTCGGCTCGAACGTGCTCTGCGCGGACGAGGGCGTCGACGCGCTCGTGCTCCGGCTCGAAGGAGAGTTGGCGGCGGTCGAGGTCGACGGCACGTCGTTGCGGGCGGGAGGGGGAGCGACGAACGCCGTGTGCCTCCATCGAGCCCGAGATGCAGGCCTCGGCGGCTTCGAGTTCGCGTGCGCGATTCCCGGGACGGCGGGTGGGGGAGTGAAGATGAACGCGGGTGCCTACGGACGCGACTGGTCGGTCGTCCTCGAGCGTGCGCTCGTCGTCTCTGCGGACGGCTCCGGGTGGCGGTCTCGCGAGGAGCTCGAGCTCAGGTACCGGCACTCGGCTCTCGGGCCGGGCGAGGTGGTCGCCCAGGTCGAGCTCGCGCTCGAGTCCCGGCCCTCGAACGAGATCAAGCGCACGGTCGCCGAGCTGATCGCGCGCCGGAAGGCGACCCAGCCGACGACCAAGCGGACGTTCGGCAGCGTCTTCAAGAACCCGCCGGGAGAGCTCGGCGCGGGGCGAATGCTCGAGGAGTGCCGGCTCAAGGGCCATCGAATCGGCGGGGCGTCGATCTCGCCGATGCATGCCAACTTCATCGAGAACACGGGCGCTGCGACCAGCGCGGACTGCGTCGCGCTGATGAACGAGGCGCGTCGCCGGGCGCGCGACCAATTCGGCGTCGATCTGGAGCGCGAGGTCGCGTTCCTCGGCGCGCTCGAGCTGGTCTGAGGCCGGCGTAGGAAGCGTCCGGCCGGCGGCGAATGCCGCTCCATGGCCCGGGGACGGACCGAGCGCGGATCGCGCCGGCGTACGCGCGCGGCAAGCGTCGTCGTCCCGTTTCCGCACGGTGAGCCCGGCGATCGCCTCGATCTCGTGAGGTTCGTCCCCTCGGGTCGCTCTCTCGCTCTCGGATTCGCGATCGTCGCGGCCGTACTCGCGGCGTACTGGGGCGCCCGGGTGACGTCCGTCTTCGCCGTGGCCGAGGTCGACGTGCAGGGCGCGCCTCCCGCCGTCGAGCGCGACGTGCGGGTCGTCGCCGGGAAGGCACTCGGAACGAGCCTGCTCACCGTCGACCCGCAGGCGATCGAGGACTCGGTGCGTGCGCTCCCCTCCGTCGCCGGAGTCTCCGTCGACCGTGCGTTCCCGCACACGCTCGTCGTGAAGGTCGCCGCCGAGCGGCCGGTCGCGGTCGCCCGCCGCGCGGACTCGGCCTGGCTCGTTACGGGAGCGGGCGAGGTCGTCCGCGAGATCGCCGTCGGCACCGAACGCTCCTACCCGCGCCTCTGGCTGAGGAAGGACGTCGCGGTGCGGCTAGGCGGCAGGTTACCCGCGAGCTTCGCGCCCGCGACCCGCGCCCTCGAGGCGGCGCGGATCGTGCGCCTCCCTCGTCGCGTGAAGGGTGTTCGCACGATCGACGGCGACCTGATCCTCGTCCTTCGCCGGGGGCCCGAGCTTCGGCTCGGCGGCGCGACCGACCTGCGTCTGAAGCTCACCGTCGCGGGGCGGGTCCTGCCGCTGCTGGAGCACGACACCGCCTACCTCGACGTGGGCGTGCCCGAACGGCCCGTCGCTGGGTCGAGTCTCAACTCTTAGGTCGAGGTTGATGGTTGGGCGGGAGTGGGGACGTTGACATGCCAGAGGAGGAGCCGTACTCTCGGAGGCGAAACCGTGCGGGCGAGCCGCACGTTCAACGAGAGCTTCAGCTTGAGGTGAACTGAGACATGAGCAATCAATCCGGGAGCTACCTCGCCGTCATCAAGGTCGTGGGCATCGGCGGAGGAGGCTCCAACGCGGTGACCCGTATGGTCGAGTCCGGGATGTCCGGGGTCGAGTTCGTCGGGGTCAACACCGACGCCCAGGCGCTCCTCATGACGGAGGCGGACGTCAAGATCCACATCGGCTCCCAGGCCACGCGCGGGCTGGGCGCGGGCGCAGACCCGCGGGTCGGCGCCGCCGCCGCCCAGGAGAGCCGCGACGAGCTCAAGGAGGCGTTGAAGGGCGCGGACATGATCTTCGTCACGGCGGGCGAGGGCGGCGGCACGGGAACGGGAGGCGCCCCGGTCGTCGCCGAGATCGGCCGCGAGCTGGGCGCGCTGACTGTGGGCGTCGTGACCCGGCCGTTCGCGTTCGAGGGACGGATGCGCGCCGGCCAGGCGGAGGAGGGCGTCCAGAACCTCCGCGAGAACGTCGACACGCTCATCGTCATCGAGAATGACCGGCTTCTGCAGGTGGTCGAGCCGACGACGCCCGTGACCGAGGCGTTCCGGATGGTCGACGACATCCTCCGGCAGGGGGTCCAGGGCATCACCGACCTCATCACGGTGCCCGGCCTCATCAACCTCGACTTCGCGGACGTGCGGACGATCATGCGAGATGCCGGCTCGGCGCTGATGGGCATCGGCGTCGCGCAGGGGGAGAACCGTGCGGTCGAGGCGGCGCGCGCCGCGATCTCCTCGCCGCTCCTCGAGACGTCACTCGACGGCGCGACCGGGATCCTGCTCAACATCACGGGCGGGAAAGAGCTCGGGCTCGCCGAGGTCGACGAAGCCGCACAGGTCGTCACGGCGGCGGCGGACGCGAACGCGAACGTCATCTTCGGCGCCGTCATCGACGACTCGATGGGCGAGCACGTGCGCGTCACCGCGATCGCCACCGGCTTCGGGGGTCGCCCGCGCCGCCGTCGCGTGGAGGCGCCACGCGAGGAGCCTGATCGCGACCGCGAGCGCGAGCGCGAGCCGGGCGAGGCGCCGTTCAGGGCTCCGAGCGTCACCGACGTCGAGATCGACATCCCGAGCTTCCTGAAAGAGGACTGACCTTCCGCGGTCGAGGACCGCGACCGAGCCGAGATCGGCACCGATCGCCGCCACAGGAGAATGCGGCCGGAACCGGACCGGCGACCGAGCCGGAGGCGGGCTTCGCCCGCCGGGAGGCGTGTCGCAGCGTGCTCTCAGCCGGGGACGGAAGGAGGGGCCCGTGGGGGAACCACGGGTTCCCTCACGCGAGCTAGAGTCGCGCCGTGGAGGCCACGTCGCTCGCGCGCACGCCGCTCTACGAGCGCCACGTCGCCCTCGGCGCGCGCATGGTGCCCTTCGCCGGGTACGAGATGCCCGTCCAGTACGCGGGGGTGATCGAGGAGCACCGGGCGGTCCGGGCGGATGCCGGCGCATTCGACGTCTCGCACATGGGCGAGATCCACGTCGACGGGCCGTCCGCGCAGGCGTTCCTCCAGGAGATGCTCTCGAACGACGTCGACAGCCTTTCCGACGGTGAGGCGCAGTACACGCTCCTCACGAACGAACAGGGCGGGATCGTCGACGACCTGATCGCGTACCGCCTCGCCCACGGGCAGTTCTACCTCGTGGTGAACGCGTCGAACCGCGCTCCGGTCTACGAGTGGCTGAAGGAGCGCGAGCCGCGCGGGAGCGAGGTGCGCGACGCTTCGGACGAGTACGGTCTCGTCGCCGTCCAGGGGCCGCGTGCGCTCGAGCGGCTCGGACTGCCCGAGGGAAAGTCGTTCACGCACGAGATGGGTGAGCTCGACGGCATCGAGGTGATGATCTCGCGCACCGGCTACACCGGTGAGCTCGGCGTCGAGCTCTGCTGTGCCGGGGACGACGCGCCCGCGCTCTGGGACGCCGTTCTCGCGCGCGGCATCGTCCCCTGCGGCCTCGGCGCCCGCGACACGCTCCGCCTCGAGGTCTGCTACCCGCTGCACGGAAACGACATCACGTCGGAGACGGATGCGATCTCCGCCGGGCTCGGCTGGGCATGCAAGCTCGACACCGAGTTCACCGGCGTCGAGGCTCTGCGCCGGATCAAGGCCGGAGGCCCTGCACGGAAGCTCGTCCCGTTCGTGATGGAGGACAAGGCGGTGCCGCGCCAGGGAATGGCGATCGAGGGGGGTGGCGAGGTGACCTCCGGCACCCACTCGCCGATGCTCGACCGCGGGATCGGCATGGGCTACGTCCCGGCCGGGCAGGCTGCGTCGGCCACGGAGCTCGCGATCGACGTTCGCGGGAAGCACCGGCGCGCCCGTGTCGTGACGAAGCCCATCTACCGAAAGGACGCGTGACAGTGGCGGCAGCCGAGAGCTATCCCGACGACCTCAGGTACCACCCCGAGCACGACTGGGCGCGGATCGATGGCGACGAGGCCACGCTCGGGATCACCTGGTTCGCGCAGGACTCCCTCGGCGAGCTCGTCCACTTCGAGCCGCCCGAGGTGGGGTCGACCGTCGTCAAGGACGGCGCCGCGGGCGAGGTGGAGTCCGTCAAGGCCGTCTCCGACGTGATCGCGCCGCTGTCGGGCGAGGTGCTCGAGGTGAACCAGAAGGCGCTCGACGAGCCTGAGATCGTGAACGAGGACCCGTACGGCGAAGGCTGGCTCATGCGGATCCGGCTCTCCGACCCCTCGGAAGCGGACTCGTTGATGGATGCCGCGGCCTACACGGCCCACGTCGCCGACCAGTGAGCTCGGGGTACCTCAGCCTCACCGACGCGGACCGCGACGAGATGCTCGCGGCGATCGGGGTCTCCTCCGTCGACGAGCTCTTCGAGCAGGTGCCGCCCGGCGTGCGGTTCGGCCGCGATCTCGACGTCCCGCCGGCCCTCGGCGAGGCGGAGCTCGTGCGCCACGTCGAGGAGCTGGCCGCGCGGAACGTGCACACGGGCGCGGAGCTCTCGTTCCTCGGCGCGGGGATCTACGACCACTACGTCCCGTCCGTCGCCGACGTCGTCCTCGCGCGCGGCGAGTTCCTGACCGCGTATACGCCGTACCAGCCGGAGATGAGCCAGGGCGTGCTCCAGGCGATCTTCGAATACCAGACGGTGATCTGCGAGCTGACCGGGATGGACGTGTCGAACGCGTCCGGGTACGACGGGGCGACCGTCGCGGCCGACGCAGTGTTCGTCGCGAAGCACGCGCTGCCCGGCCGTACGAAGGTCGTCCTCGCCGAGACGGTGAACCCGCAGGTGCGCCAGGTCGTGAAGACGTACGCACCCGGGTTCGGCCTCGAGGTGGTCGAGGTCCCGCACGCGAACGGCGCGACCGACCCGGACGCAGTCGCGGCGGTCGCGGGCGACGCTGCGGCCGTGCTCTTCCAGCAGCCGAACTTCCTCGGCGCCCTCGAGCCCGCGCCGGAGCTGGCCGAGGCGGCCCGCGAGGCCGGCACCGTCCCGATCGTCCACGTCGACCCGATGTCCCTCGGCGTGCTCGAGGCGCCGGGCGCGTATGGCGCGGCGATCGCCATCGGCGAGGGGCAAGCGGCCGGCAACTGGCCGTCGTACGGAGGCCCGCACTACGGCTTCCTCGCGGCGCGCAGCGAGTTCACCCGGCGTATGCCGGGACGCATCGTGGGGGAGACGGTCGACGCGGACGGACGACGCGCGTTCGTGCTCACGCTCCAGACGCGCGAGCAGCACATCCGCCGCGAGAAGGCGACGTCGAACATAACGACGAACCAGACGCTCCTCGCGTTCGCCGGCCTCGCGACGCTCTCCTGGCTCGGCCCGCAGGGCCTGCGTGAGGTGGGGGAGACGTGCCTCGCGATCGCGCAGTACGCGCGCGAGCGGATCCCGCTCGAGCCGGCCTTCGCCGCGCCGGCCTTCAAGGAGGTCGCCTTCCGGACCCCGCTTCCCGCGCGCGAGGTCGTCCGTCGAGCGCGGGAGCAAGGCGTGCATCCGGGCTATGTGCTGGGGCGCGACTACGAGGGCATGGACGACGTGCTGCTCGTCGCGCTCACCGAGAAGCGGACGGTCGAGGACGTCGACCGTCTCGCGGACGTGCTCGAGGAGGTGTGCCGGTGAGCGTCTCGGAGCCGGGGCGCCCCTGGCCGAACGCGCCGCTCGTGTTCGAGCGCTCGCGCGAAGGACGCCGCGCAGGACGACCGCCGCGGCCGGACCTCCCCGTTCCCGAGCTCCCGGACGGCCTCGGCCGCACGTCGCCGCCCAGGCTCCCCGAGCTTTCCGAGCCCGAGCTCGTCCGTCACTTCACGACGCTCGCCGACCGGACGTTCGGCGTCGACACCGGCTTCTACCCGCTCGGCTCGTGCACGATGAAGCACAACCCGCGGGTCCACGAGCGGCTGGCCGCGCTGCCCGGGTTCCGAGACCTGCACCCGCACCAGGAGGACGCGGCCGCACAGGGGGCGCTCGAGCTCATGTGGCGCCTCCAGGAGATGCTTGCCGAGATCGCGGGCCTGCCGGCGGTGACGCTCCAGCCCGCGGCCGGCTCCCAGGGGGAGCTCACCGGGCTCATGCTCATGCGCGCGTACTTCGAGGACCGCGGCGAGGAGCGGGACACGATCATCACCGCCGACACCGCGCACGGCACGAACCCCGCGAGCGTGACGATGGCCGGCTACAAGCTCGAGCTGGTCGAGACGGACGCGCGCGGCAACCTCGACCTGGACGATCTCCGCGGCAAGGTGAACGAACGAACCGCAGGGCTCATGCTCACCAACCCGTCGACGCTCGGTCTCTTCGACGAGGGGATCGAGGAGGTCGCGAGGATCTTCCACGACGCCGGCGCCCTTCTCTACTACGACGGCGCCAACCTGAATGCCGTCGTCGGCATCTCACGCCCCGGCGACATGGGTTTCGACATCGTCCACTACAACCTGCACAAGACGTTCTCGCAGCCGCACGGGGGCGGCGGGCCGGGCGGCGGGCCGGTGGCGGTGCGAGATCGCATCGCGCCGTTCCTCCCCGTGCCGCGGGTCGTGCGAGAGGGCGATGCGTTCCGTCTCGACCACGACCACCCGAAGTCGATCGGCCGCGTTCGCGGTTTCGGCGGGCCGTTCGGGGTCTTCGTGCGCTCGTACGCCTTCATGCGCGCCTACGGGCCGGCGCTGCGCGAGATGTCCGAGGTCGCGGTGCTGAACGCGAACTACGTGCTCGCGCGGCTCAAGGACGTGTACGACCTCCCGTACGACCGGCTCTGCATGCACGAGTTCGTGCTCTCCGCACGCACTCTAAAGCGGCAGCACGGGATCACCGCGCTCGACGTCGCGAAACGGCTGATGGACTACGGGATCCACCCGCCGACGATCTACTTCCCGCTCGTCGTACCGGAGGCACTGATGGTCGAGCCGACCGAGACCGAGCCGAAGGAGCGGCTCGACGAGTTCGTGGACGCGATGCGCGCGATCGCGCGGGAAGCGGCCGAGTCGCCGGAGACGTTGAAGAGCGCCCCTCACGGCCGGCCGGTCCGGCGGCTCGACGAGGTGCGAGCGGCGAAGCAGCCGGTGCTCCGCTACGACTTCGGCGAGCGCGAGCGCGCCGACGCGACCGCGTAGCCGAGCCGGAAGGTCGAGGGATTGCAACAGACTGTTGCAAGCCTCGCCGTCATTGCCGACGATTGCCCGTAGGAGGGAGTGCTTGGGGCCGCCCAGTCCCTTGCAACAGTGTGTTGCAAGGTAGGACGCGCTCGTTCCATCACACCGTCGAGGCGAGCTGGCCGCAGGCGGCCTCGATGTCGCGGCCCCTCGTGAGGCGCACCGTGGACGGGATGCGCGACCGCTCGAGGACACGCTTGAAAGCCTCGATCGTCTCGCGCGATGACCCCTCGTACACCCCGGTCGGGTTGTACGGGATGAGATTGACCTTGAAGATCCGCGGTTCGAGGAGGGCCGCCAGATCACGCGCGTGCGTGCTCGAGTCGTTCACGCCCGCGAGCAGCACGTACTCGACGAAGACCTTGCGCCGGCGCAGCTCGAAGTAGCGACGGCACTCGGCGAGCACGTCCGTGAGCGGGTAGCGATCGTTCACGGGCATGAGCTCGGAGCGCAGCTCGGGGTCCGCAGCGTGGACCGAGAGCGCGAGGCGGATCGGCTCCTCGACCTCGTCCACGAAGCGCCGCAGGCCGGGCATCCAACCGACGGTGGAGATCGTCGTCCGGCGGTGCGTGATGCCGAGGTCCGGCAGGCGGCGCGCGGATTCGAGGACGGCGTCGACGTTCAGGAACGGCTCGCCCATGCCCATGTAGACGACGTGGTTCACGTCCTCGCGCCGGCGGAAGTGGAGCGCCTGGTCGAGGATCTCGGACGCGGTGAGGTTGCG
>Ga0299913_10005756_pt1 | contig 10640 bp, 8 predicted proteins | sample RVTome_9_FD_201360 | JGI IMG/M metagenome (GOLD analysis project Ga0299913, IMG submission 201360) | Soil microbial communities from uranium-contaminated site in the Upper Colorado River Basin, Wyoming, United States - RVT155D38 (version 2) ... | reverse complement strand
GTAATCGATCTGCGTGGTGTCCCCGATCGTCAGACCCCGAAGTAGACCTGCGGCGCGCTGCGAGATGTCGCCGGTGGCATCTACGAGCGCCGCTCTTAGATTTGCAGTGGTGCGATGGACTGCTCCGCTCGGCTCACCGACTTCGTGATCCCGGAATCTGATGCGAGCGACCGCACCCATCCGCCGCGCGCTCAGGTCAGATTGAGCGGTCGTCAGCGGGACGAGCCAGCCCTGTCCCGACACGGTCGACCCGGGATCGTCCTCGATCTCGCGCACGACGGCGATCCCGATGTCGCCCGAGAACGACTCCTCCGGACAGCGAAGGGCGTCGACGACCATCAGGCTTCCGAAAGAACCGGCCCTCTCGAGGATCGTTGCTTCGACGGAGCAGCGCGGAACCGAACGCGCGATCGTCGCCAGGGCCGCGGGCTCTCTGTCCAGCCCCGCAAGGAGAGCTCCGCAGCCGAACGCGAGAGCGCACGACGCCGCGGCAACCGCCGCATCCCGTGCCATCGGCCTGAACGCGAGGAGGATCAGCCCGACCGCTATCGGTATGGGGGTCCCTCTGGCTCCCGCGAGGGCGCCCGCACTGAACGCCGCAGTGGCGATCCATATCGCCATCGCAGTCTCAGATCGCGATGTAGGGGCGGATGGACTCGAACGTGGCGGGACCGATCCCGGTCACCTCGAGCAATTCATCGAAGCTGGTGAAGGTCCCGATCTCGCTTCGATAGCCGAGGATCGCCGCCGCTTTCACGGGTCCTATCCCGGGGATCGTCTCCAGCGCCGCCTGATCCGCTGCGTTCAGATCGACGATCGGAGCGCCCGGGGAGGACACGGGCTGAGCCGCAGGAGCCGCCGCGGTTCCTCGGGCGCCGACGAGGATCTGCATGCCGTCGCGCACGAGCTCGGCTAGGTTGAGGAGGCTCAGATCGGCCCTCGGCCGCGCGCCGCCGGCCGCTTCGATGGCGTCGGCCACTCGGGCGCCCGGTGCCAGCTCGTAGACGCCCGGCGATCTAACGGCGCCCGCAACGTGCACGACGATCCGTGTCGACGCGGAGACGACCGGGGCCGGGTGTGTCGCTGGGCGCGCGATGACCGGGGGTGAGGGACGCAGGGCGAGGAACAGCGCCACCGCCGTGATACCCCCGACGAGGGTCGCTGTCGCCCGGTACTCCCTGATCCCCTTGTCCGTATCGGGGGCGCGCTCGACGACGGGGTCCTCCACCCCCGCAGGATGGCCCGCCGGGCTCGATTTGGGAGTGACCGAGGTCACTGCGACCCTCGTTGCCGTCTCGAGGGTCACCCCTCATGATGGACGCCGTGGATATCCGCTTCATCGACCCGAAAGAGCTCCCTGCGTTCCGAACGGTTCTCGGAACGGCGTTCGGCGATCCCGAATCCCGCCCGGCGTGGGATCCCACTTGGGAGAACGTCTTCGAGCACGACCGTCTTCTGGCCGCGTTCGACGACGACGTCATGGTCGGGGTGGCCGGCAACTACTCGTTCACGATGACCGTGCCGGGAGGAGAGCTGCCCACCGCCGGGCTGACCGTGGTGGGGGTCCTGCCGACTCACCGACGTCGTGGCGTTGCCTCCGGTCTGATGCGTGCGCAGATCGAGGACGCGCGCAAGCACGGCGAGCCGCTCAGCATCCTGTGGGCATCGGAAGCGAGCATCTATCAGCGATTCGGCTACGGCCTCGCGATCGATCAGATAAACATCCAGGTCGAACGCGGCGAAGCTGTTTTCTTGGACGACACGCCACCGCGTGGACGCATTCGGTTGCTGTCCGACGACGAGGCCATCAAAGTGTTGCCGGACATCTACGAACGGATCCGCCCCAAGGTGAACGGACTACTGGCGCGCGACGCGAAGTGGTGGCAGTACCACCGCTTGTTCGATCCCAAGGAAGAGCGCGATGGCGGAAGCAAGTATTTCAAGATCGTGTGGGAGGACGAGGGCCGCGCCGAGGCCTACGCGCTGTACCGCATGAAAGAGAAGTGGGACTACAACAGTGGGCTCCCGCAGAACACCCTGTGGGTATTCGAATCTGCCGCGACTTCACCGATCGCGACGCACGAACTGTGGCGCTACTTGTTCTCGATGGACCTCGTGGCACAGGTCACGGGATTCTTCATGCCGGTCGACCACCCACTCCTTCGGATGGTGCTCGAGATCCGGCGGCTGCATGCCCGGATCAGCGACGCGGTATGGCTGCGCGTGGTGGACCTGCAGGAGGCGCTCACGCGGCGGGCTTACGGGGACGAAGGTTCGCTCGTCTTCGAGCTGCACGACGCTTTCTGCGAGTGGAACGCAGGACGATGGAAGCTGACGGTTGCGTCTTCGGGTATCTCGATCGATCCAACGTCCGCGGATGCAGATGTCGCGCTGGGGGCAAGCGAATTGGGGGCCGCCTATCTGGGCGGCACGACCTTCGCAGAGTTGGCGCACGCCGGTCGCGTGGTCGAGAACCAACCGGGGGGCCTGGCGCGCGCCGACGCGTTATTCCACACCGACCACAAACCGTGGTGCCCAGAGATCTTCTAGCGTTTCCTAGCGCCGAGATACGAACGACACCAGCTTCGGTGGCTTGAGGATCACCTTCGCCGGCTCGTCACCGTTCAGGTGCTTGCGCACGTTCTCGGAGCTCAGAGCACGCTCTTTCATCTCGTCTTCCGAGATGTCGGCGGGGACCTGGAGCGTGTCTCTCACCTTCCCGTCGACCTGAACGACCATGGTGACTTCTTCTTCTTGCGCGAGTTCTTCGTCGTAGGTCGGCCACGGCTCGAAATGGATCGAGGACGAATTCCCGAGACGGTGCCACTGCTCTTCCGTTAGGTACGGCGCGATCGGAGCGAGCATCTTCAGCAAGGCATCGATGAGCTCGCCCATGACTTGGGGATTGCCTCCCCCCACACTCTTGTAGCGATACGCCTGGTTGACGAGCTCCATCATCCGGGCGATGGCCGTGTTGAACGCGAACTGCTCGTAGTCCGCCGTGACGACTTTGATCGTCCGGTGGATGTTCCGGCGCAGGGCGATGTCGGCCGGGGTCGCAGCAAGCTCGCCGACGTTCACGACGTCGCGGTTCTCCTCGCAGAGGCGCCATACCCGTTTCAGCCAGTCATGCGCAACCGGACCGATCGCGTGGACACCTTCTTCCGGCCAATCGAAGTTCGCTTCGGGGGGGCCGGAGAACAACATGAACAGTCGAAGCGAGTCGGCACCGAAGAGCTCGAATGCCTGCTGGGGCTCGACGATGTTGCCGCGCGACTTCGACATCCGTTTGCCGCCCATCGTGACGATGCCCTGGTTGAGCAGGTGCGGGAACGGTTCCGGGTCGGTTGCCATCCCCATGTCGACGAGAACCTTCTGGAAGAACCGGGCGTAGATCAGGTGCAGGACGGCGTGCTCGATGCCGCCGGTGTACTGATCGATCGGCATCCACGCGTTGGAGAGATCGACGTCGTAGGGCCCGTCGTCCTTATGCGGCGAGACGAAGCGGTGGAAGTACCACGAGGAATCCACGAAGGTGTCCATGGTGTCCGTGTCGCGCTTCGCGGCCCCCCCGCAGTTCGGACAATCGACGTTCACCCACTCGGTGGCAGTTGTGAGCGGGGATGCCCCCTCCTGCGGAGTGAAATCCACGCCCTCGGGAAGTACGAGCGGTAGTTGGTCTTCCGGCACGGGAACCTCTCCGCACTGCTCACAATGGATGATCGGGATCGGGGTCCCCCAGTAGCGCTGGCGGCTGACCAGCCAGTCGCGGATCTTGAAGTTCTTCGCGTGACGTCCGAGACCCTGGGTTTCCAGCCAATCGGTGACCCTGGCCACCGCCTCGGTGGCGGGGGTCCCGTCGAACGGCCCACTGTTGACCATCACTCCCTCGTGGAGGAGCGGTTCGGTGATCGCATCCGGATCGAGCGAGGCGCCTTCCGGTTGGATGACGATCCTGATCTCGAGGCCGTTCGCGCGCGCGAACTCGAAGTCGCGTTGGTCGTGACCCGGCACCGCCATGATCGCCCCGGTCCCGTAGTCCATCAGGACGTAGTCGGCGACCCAGATCGGGATCCGTTCGCCGTTCACTGGATTGGTCGCGTATTTGCCGAGGAACATCCCCTTCTTGGGGCGTTCCGTAGAGGTTCGGTCTATCTCGGTCATGCGAGCGACCTCTTCCTTGAAGTCCTTGAAGGCCGTGGCCAGGTCGGTGCCCGCGACGAGCTCCTCGGCCAGGGGGTGTTCCGGTGCCATCACGAAGAACGTCGCTCCCCACAACGTGTCGGGCCGCGTCGTGTAGACGGTCACCGGCTCATCGATCCCCTCCACCGCGAAATCGACCTCGGCTCCGTAGGAACGCCCGATCCAGTTCGACTGCAGCGTCTTCAGTCGCTCCGTCCATCCCGTATTTAGCTCGAGATCGTCGAGCAACCGGTCCGCGTAATCGGTGACCTTGAAGAACCATTGCGTCAGATAACGCTTCGTGACGAGAGCGCCGCACCGTTCGCACTTCCCCGCCACGACCTGTTCGTTGGCGAGCACCGTTTTGTCGTTGGGACACCAGTTGACCGGCGCCGCCTTCCTATAGGCGACACCTCGTTCGAAGAAGCGAAGGAAGAACCACTGGTTCCACTTGTAGTACTCGGGATCGCTGGTCACGACCTTGCGATCCCAGTCGAACGAGCATCCGATCCGCTGCGCCGACGAATAGAGCTGGTCGATGTTTCTGTAGGTCCACTCCTTAGGGTCAGCACCTCGTTGGATCGCGGCATTCTCCGCAGGCAGCCCGAACGCGTCGAAACCCATCGGATTCAAGACGTCGAAACCGCGCATCCTCGTGAAACGAACGAGGGCATCGTGGATCGAGAAGATCTCGACGTGGCCCATGTGCATGTCGCCCGACGGATAGGGATACATAGTCAGGAGGTAGCGACTGTTCTCGCCGGGTCGCTCGGGGGCCGCCCACGCCTTGGACGAGATCCACTGCTTCATCCAACGCTCTTCGATCGCGCCGTGGTTGTAGTCGCGTTCCATGCGCTAGACCCTAAAGGCTGAGCCTCAGGCGGCCGGGCAGCTCCCGAAGGGAGACGAGCCGAACTCCGGATACGTCTTGCCGAAATCGAAGCGGACCTCTTTCTCTTCGGTCTTCGTGGCTAGGAGCTCGGCCCCCTCCACCCGGAAGAACCGACGCGTAACGGTGTAGATGCCGCGCTCGACCTTGGAAGGGGTTTCACCGGGGAGCGCGACCGACACGACGATCTCGCCGTCGGCGACGCAGTCAACCGCTTCGACATGACCCACGCTTCCGCCGTAAGGGAAGACACCATCGGATGCACCGCTCCAGAGGTCCTCCGCCGGTTCGACCGGTTCGAGGCGCTCGAGCGCGCCATCCATGAAGGTGAAGGCACCGACGAACTGAGTCGATGCCCCGGCGATCTCATCGACCAGGATCTCTAGACCTGGACGACCGTCGATCTGAGCGAGTGAGTTAAGCCGAGGTTGAGGAAGGCCACCTTCCCCGCCTATCTCCCATATCGGTTCCGACGCTACGACGTCCTCAGTCTCGACCACAACGAAGGCGCGGCACCCGGCGTCGCTCGACCGATCCAGATAGATCCGAACAGGGTCGTCGGAACCATTCCCGTCGATGTCTCCCGTGAGCTCATCTTCCAGCCGGTTATCGACGGTGGTAACTGCTCGTACCTGGTTCTCACAACCGTCGTCTTCGATCTCCGCCTCGACCTCGGGCAGAGGCACCGGGTCGAGCCCACGACTACACGCGCTGACACCGAGAACGACAATCAGGACAAGGTGCGATCGCTTCAGGACCGCTCGCCGAGGTCGCATGTGTTTCACGCGGCCCTCGTGTTTCCCAGCCAGCTCCGGTGGAGGCGCGCGTAGACACCGCCTGCTTTCACGAGCTCCTCGTGCGTGCCGCGCTCTACGATCCGGCCCCGATCGAAGACCAGCACGAGCTCCGCGTTCTCGGCGGTGCTCAAGCGATGGGCGATCGTCAACGAAGTGCGGCCTTCTGCCAGCCGCTCCAGCGCGTCCTGGAGCAATGCGTCGGTCTCGGGATCGACCGCGCTCGTGGCCTCGTCGAGGATGAGCAACCCGGGATCGCCGATCTGCGCGCGCGCCAGGGCCACGAGCTGACGTTCTCCCACCGACAAGCTGTCGCCTCGCTCGCCGACGATCGTGTCCAAACCGTTGGGTAGTCGCTCCACGAACGACGTGAGGCCGAGCTCCTCGAACGCCAGCTCGACCTCGGCTTCACTCGCGCCAGCCCGCCCATAGAGGACGTTGTTGCGGATCGTCGTGTCGAACAGGAATCCGTCCTGCGGAACGAGCCGGATCGCCGTTCTGCGCGACGCAGGGTCAACCTCTCGGAGGTCGGTCCCTCCCACGATGATGCGGCCTTCGTTCGGATCCGCCAATCGACACAGCAGCTTCGCGAAGGTCGTCTTCCCACAGCCCGTCTCTCCGACGATCGCGATCCTCGCTCCCGCGTCGACCTCGAGGTCGATACCCTTCAGGACGAGATCACCTTCGACATAAGCAAAAACGAGGTCCTCGGTCGCAACGGCCAGGGCTTTGTGCGGCAACACGACCCCGTCGCGCGGCTCGACGACGTCGATCGGCGTGTCGAGGACGCCGAGGACCTTGCGCCACGCAGCGATGGCGGTCTGCGTCTGGTCGAACGTCTCCGCGATCTCGCCCAGGGGCTGCAAGAACAGAGTGACGAGGAAGAGGAACGCCACGAGCTCGCCCGACGTCATGCCCCAATCGGGACCGAGGGTGACGCCCACCACCAGGACCGCCGCAAGACCGATGCCCCCGAAGAAATCACTGAGTGGGAGCGTCGTTGCCTGGAACTTGTTCGAGTGGATGATCGCCTTGTACTGGTTCTGGATCGCCCGCTTCAGGCGTTGGTCCATGCGCTCGTCGTATCCGTAAGCACGGATCACAGCGGCGCCCATGACGCTCTCCGAGATCTCCGACAGCGTTTCGGACACGCGGGTTCGCACGTCCTCGTATGCCGCGAGCAACCCACGCTGTAACAGCTTGAGCGTGAGGACGACCGGGACGAGGATCCCGACGACCACGAGCGCGAGCTGCCACGCGTAAACGAACATCGCGATCAGAGTCGCGAACATGAGCGTCAAACCGAGGATCCACGACAGAGCACCCCACTCCATGAACTGGAGCAACTGATCTATATCGGACGTCACTCGCGTCACGAATATGCCCCGGCGCGTCGAGCTTTGCTCGGCGATGCTCAGGCGATGGATGTGCTCGAACACGCGCACGCGCAGAGACTTGAGTGCCTCTTCGGAGGTGCTCACCATCCGCCGGAACGTTGCGCGGCCTGCGAGATACACGAGAACGATCACTCCGGCCGCTAGACCGGTGGCCGTGTAGACGAAGCGGGGACGGAACCCGTCCGACAAGCCCTTGTCGAGGATCTGCTGGATAAGCACCGGCGTTAGGAGACCACCAACCGCGTAGAACATCGCGAGCGCGATCGTGTAACCGAGTCCCTTGCGCATCTCGGGACTGTCGGCGAGCCCTCGCTTGAGGATCTTCAGCGCGCCTTGCACCGGCTTGCCGCCGTGCGCCGGTCCGCCGGCCCACCACCCCATGCTCATACCGCGGCCCTCTCGTAGGCGCGCACCATCGACTCGTACGCGGGATAGGACAACAGCTCGTCATGGGGACCGTGTGCCACTACTCGGCCGTTCTCGAGGAAGAGGACCCGGTCGGCGAGCGCGATCGTCGAGACGCGATAAGCGATGACTATCAGGGTTGTCTCTACCTCGGCCTTGAGGCCGCCCAAGATCGCTTGCTCGATCGTGGGGTCGACCGAGGACGTGGCGTCGTCGAGTATCAGGACCCGCGGTCGGCGCAACAACGCGCGGGCGAGAGCCACCCGCTGTCGCTGGCCACCCGACAGCGTCACCCCACGCTCCCCCACGACGGTGTCGTACCCGTACGGCAGAGCCTCGATGAAGTCGTGCGCCTGCGCGAGTTGCGCGGCGCGTTCGACCTCCTCGCGCGACGCGGGCAGCTCGAGTGTGATGTTGTCGAAGATGCTCGTCGCAAAGAGGAAACTCTCCTGAAACACGATGGATGCGGTCTCTTGAAGCTTGCCGTGAGGAACCGAACGTAGGTCGATACCTCCGGCCCGTATCGAGCCGTGATCCGGATCGGCCAGTCGCACCAGCAGATGAGCAAGCGTCGACTTGCCCGAGCCGGTTGTTCCGACGAGCGCGACCGATTCGTTCGGTGCGACGTCGAAGGAGACCTCGTCGAGCACGCGATGACCGTCGTAGGAGAAGGACGCCTCGCGTGCGGACACGCTCAACGGTCCGGCGGGCAGATCCTCGGTCTCCGCGAGGGAAGGCATCGAGGTCCGCTCCGAATAGACGGTCTCGAGCCGCTCGCGGCCCACCACGGCGCGGGGGATGTCGGAGAGCACCCATCCGAAGAGCCGCATGGGGAACGCGATCAACTGGAAGAGGCTCACGAACTGCACCAGCGTCCCGATCGTCACGTCACCGGTCGAGACGCGCCACGACCCCACCGCAAGCAGGACGGTGATGCCGAGATTGGGGATCATCTCGAAGGCAGGCTCGAAGCCGGCACGGGCCCACCCGAACCCGACGCGGTGGCGACGTAGCTCTTCGGCTCTCTCTTGGAGACGCGCGACCTCGTCGCTCTCGCGTCCCAGGGTCTTGACGACCAACGCCCCGTCGAAGCTCTCATGGGCAACCGAAGACACCTTGCCGATCGCCTCCTGGGCGCGAGACGCAGGGGGCTCGATGCGTGCTCCGAACCAGCGGTTGAGAACGGCGAGGATCGGCAGCATGAATAGCCCGATCAGCGCGAGGAACAGGTCGGTCACCAGCAGCGCGCCGATCGCGAAGACGAACAGGAGAACCGCAGCCGTCGAGAAGGGCAGGGGATGGAGCACCTCTGTTGCGGCTTCGACGTCGGCTTCGGCGTGAGCGAGCAACTCGCCGGCAGGCCGTGACCGGTGGAACGCGAGCGGCAGTTCCCTATAGCGGTCGATCACCCTCGTGCGCAGCGATCGCTGCACGCGGGCAGCCGTGAGGCCGGCGAAATAGCGCCGCGTGATGATCCCGGCCGCCTTGATCACCGCCACCGCCAAGATGGCCACGACTCCACCGACGATGGTCCCCGTGGAGCCTCCCTCCTCGAAGGCGGGAACGATGACGGTGTCCGTGACGCGACCCAGCACCACTGCACTCGCCACGGTGCTCGCGGCAAAAACTGCGGCTCCGGAGACCGCGATGATGAACGGGCCTGGGTGCATCCGGATGTAGCTCCAGATGACCCTTAACCCGCGCGCAAGAACGGTTCGATCTTCTTTCGTGCTCAATCGGGACCTCTCTGCGTCCTAATGGACGCGTCGAAAGGGACTCCAAGAGGGGTCGGGCGGCCGGCGGCGCCCCCTATTGTGCGACATCTTGGCCCGGATGTGAACCCGGGCCGCCTCTACTCCGCCGTCTCGGGCCCGTCGCCCTCCTCGCGCCGACGGAGTTCCTCGTCGCGCCGCTTGAGATCGTCTTCCCACTTCTGCAGGCGCTTGGTGCGCTCGTCGAGCTGGGCGAGGAAGCGCGGATCGTCATCGGGGGCGATAACGCCCAACGATCTGGGCGTGGAACGGTCTACACCTCCGCCTCGTGGCTCGGGACGGTAGGAGGAGTCGCCGGGGGCCAAGCCGGCCCTCTCGGGACGGCCCAATAACAGCCACGCGATCGATCCGATCGTCGGTACGAAGATCACGATGAACAGCCACACGATCTTAGGGAGGTTGCGGATCAGCCCTTCGGTGGTCGCGATGACGTCGAAGACGCAGTAGACCCACAGCACCAGGATCGCAAGGGCGACCAGTCCACCCCCGAAGATCATCTTCGACCTCTCCTTCCACGACAGACGGAGTGGACCCGATTGACCGGTACGCGAACCGCGCTCGGGTCCAAGCGGAGATAACAACCATAGCCCTCAGGCCTCTGAAGATGCTTGCACTGGACGCAAACCACGCGCAGAACCGATGTGTCCGGCGACGACCGCTGCATCCTCACCCACCCCGCACAGGAGCGACGACTTCCGGGTCCGTAGGAAGTGCTCGCCAACGAAGTACAGGCCCGGAGCCGCCGTGCTCGCGCCATCGGCGTGGATCGAGAAGCCGAGATCATCGAAGGCACCCGTTACATGGACCCAGCGGCTGTAGTCGGGCCGGAAGCCGCCGGCGAAGATAACCACGCCGATACCGGCGAGGTCGAGATCCTCAGGCGCTTCACCCTTGAACGCGCCGGGCTCGGGGATAGAGGGCGTCGGCAGGCCCCGTTCGGCGACGAGCTTGCGGACGAGACCCATTAGGTCTCTAAAGCGATCATCGCCCCAGGCGACGCTTTCGCCGAGATCATCAGCGAACCGCGCTCGTCGGCCCTCGGCTCCCAGGAAATGCCCGAGAAGGGTGACGCCGGCGTCCCGGAGCGTCCGGAGGTGCAGATCGTGACCGCCTCCGTGCCCAGTCGCCAGAATGTTGGCCGCCAGTCGGGCGGCGGGGGCCGGCAGCTGGTCGACCGTCTGATCCATAAAGCCTGTCTCCA
>Ga0299913_10005755_pt1 | contig 10640 bp, 8 predicted proteins | sample RVTome_9_FD_201360 | JGI IMG/M metagenome (GOLD analysis project Ga0299913, IMG submission 201360) | Soil microbial communities from uranium-contaminated site in the Upper Colorado River Basin, Wyoming, United States - RVT155D38 (version 2) ... | reverse complement strand
ATTGCCGACTCGCTATCTCGGAACAGCCCGATGTCGACATCGGCGTGTTCCCTGGTCTGACGGCCGAGCCAACAGTCGACGGCCCAGCCGCCGCTCACGAACCACCTGGCATCGAACGATCTCATCACTTCGGCGACCCGTGCGATAGGTTCCGGCGTTGGCGTCGCCCTATCCCTCACCTTGCTGGCTCAGCCACGGGCCGACGCCGCGAACGCGTTCGATCGTCATTCGGGTAATGAAGCCCGACGGCGGGTTTGGGATGCCAGGGAAGACGACATCTGGACCAAGGTAAGTGTGGGCCAAGTGCTGCAGCATCTCGGCGGCTCCGCCATCGGTGATGCGGGCTTTGCCCTCGATCACGAGGTACTCGCGTAAACCCCACTCGTTGACGTTGGTCCCCAGCATCGAGAGCACGACACGCGGGTCGCGACGCAGGTTCCGCAACTTGCGTTGATCGGGGATCGTCGCGAATACGATCTCGCCGCCGTCAATACCGACCCAGGCGGCGGTGACGTGAGGCGAACCATCGCTGTTGATGGTGACGACGGTGGCTACTGCGTCCGACTCGAGCAGCGCGCGCGCACGGTCCGACAGCCGATCCAACACCGGCGGACCATATCGAAAAGACCGATGAACCGCGCAGTATCGTCGAGTCAGTCGATTATCAGGCTCCGTACTCCGCATCGGTGACCTGGTCGCCCCACTCGGTCTCTGGGCCATCTTCAGCCGCCTCCCAGATGGCAAGGTGCGTCATGAAGCGGTCGGGGGCGGCCCCGTGCCAGTGCCACTCGCCGGGCGGGGTGTAGATCGAGTCCCCTGATCGGACCTCTGTGACTTGATTTCCGCGCGCTTGAAGGCGCCCGACGCCTTCCGTGATATGCAGCGTCTGGCCCAGGGCGTGGGCGTGCCACGCGTTACGCGCACCCGGCGCGAAGCGAACGATGCTGACACGAACACGAGAGGGCGATTCGCCCTTCACGATGACGTCGAGCCACGCGTCACCAGTGAACGTTTCAGCCGGCGCCTTGGACGTCGGTTGTCGCGGCTTGATCTCCATTCGGCCTCCTGTTCGGTGTTGAAGTCAGTCGTCCAAGCGAACGGCTATCTTCTTCTGCAGACTTGGCAGCGGCAGGGACTGTGCCTCGGCTTCGACCGCCTCGCGTTCAGCACGTGAGAGGCGCCGCCACGCCTGGATGTCGACTTCCTCGTTGGAGCGGCGCCAGGTCCCGACGATCTCCCCGGCAACGAGCAGCGCGCCGGGCCAGACGCGCGATGTCCACAGCGTTGGTCGGTGATCGGCGTCGGGGACCAGCAGTTCGCGATCGGCGCCCTGCAACAGGTAGTAGGCGTCACCGCTGGGAAGCAACCGGGCGGCCGCGGCGGGGGAGGGTGCGGCTCGGATGGAAGTCTCGTCAAGCGTGAGGATCCAGGCGTCCCCGATCGGTGTTCGAACCGGCGTCAGCTCCCGGCCCAGCCCGTCGAAAGCTGTCCGGCCCTCCTTCGGCGCGATCCCGGCCCACTCGGCGAATGCCGCCGGCGTGGTCGGGCCGAAGACGTGGAGGTACCTGCGCGCAAGCTCGAGGCGAGCCTCGCGCGGCTCGATCTCGGGCCGTGGAACGGTCCAGATCTGTGGCCGGCGCGCCCCCTCCCAGCGCATCAGCACGGTACCCGTGGGGGCGGCGTAGCGCAGCGCATTCGGGTTGACACCGAGCGCATGCCCAGCGCCGTCATAGCCCATCCGTCGACCGGCGAGAAAGGCGTCCAAACGGGCACCCAGGTCCTCAGCAAAATGTCTGCTCTTCGCATCGTCGGGCAGCCGACCAAGTGTGAAGACCGCTCGATCCCGAGCCGCCACCACGTACGCGTTGAACCGCGGCCCCCACAGTTGGACGAGCGCCGGATCCTCCCAGGTCGTTGGTTGCGTGCCCGCGACGCGGGCATGGATCGAAAGCAGCGCGGCGCGCGGCATGCTGTCCTGCAGGCCAGCCCACGCCGCTCGCTCGAGGGAGGCGCGGCCGGGCGGCAGCCGCTCATCGAGCGCCCCCACCCGCCGCCTGTGCGCGAGTATCTGGACCCGAGTGAGCTGGGGCGGGGACCCGGTTGTCGAGAGCGGCACTCGCGCAGCGTAGCCTGACGGCGACCAATGCTAGACTCGCGCCACTGTCGTGGCGGGCCCGCGGCAGGATCCCGTCGCTCCGCGTCACGCTGGGGGAGCTACCCGTACTGATGCTGTCTTTCGTGGCTGCGTGGCGCGTCAGCCTGCGCAGGGCTCGGGCCGATTGGCCGATCGTGATCGCAGCGTCGTTGACGATGCTGCTCGCGACGACGCTTCTCGCCGCCGGGCCGATCTACTCCGCGGGTGTGTCCGTCGCCGGACTGCGCCAGTTGCTGTCCGAGGCCTCGGTCGAAGCCGCCAACGTCCGCGTTTCTGCCGGCGTGCCGCCGGAGCGGCTGGAAACTGTTGATCAGCAGATATCAGCAGAGCTCCAGCAGGCCGTCGGCGCGTTGCCGGCCGAGCTGGCACGCTTCGGAACCGGTGATGCGTTCGCGCTGCCCGATCAGCCGAGCAATGTACTTGACCTTGCCCTGTCGGGCTTCGCCGAGGGTCTCGAGCGCCACGCGACGCTGGTTGCCGGTGCCTGGCCGGTAGCGAATCAGGAGCCGGTCGGGGTGGCGGTCTCCGACGCCGTCGCCGAGCAGCTGGGACTGGGAGCAGGTGACCGACTCGACCTGGTCAGCCGACGAGACACGGCCCTCGTATTGCCGGTGACCATCGCCGCCGTGTTCCGGATAGACGACACAGCTGATCCGTTCTGGTGGTCCGACGCGCGGGCGATCGACGGTGTGACCCAGAGCAACCAGTTCCGCACCTACGGTCCGTTCCTCATGAGCCGCGACGACCTGACGAGCCGCGCGACCAGCGGCGGTGTCTCGATGTCGTGGCGCTTGATCCCCAACTACGCTGGCATGACCAGCGAGGACGTCGCGGGCCTGCAGGCGAGGCTCGACAACCTTCCCGAGCGACTTCGTCTTGTCGCCGGCCGCGATTCTCCGAGGATCGATACCGACCTTCCGCAGACCCTTGGCGCAGCTTCGCGGGCGCTGGTCGTCAGCCGCACCGGAATGCTGCTGCTCATGGGCCAGCTCGCGCTGCTGGGCGGCTACTCCATCCTCCTGACGGCGGGGCTTCTGATCGATCACCGAAGCGTTGAGACGGCGCTCCTGCGATCTCGCGGAGCCGGGCCGCGGCAGGTCGCGGGGTTGGCGGTGGTCGAGGCGCTGGTGCTGGCGGTGCCGGCCGTGCTGCTCGGTCCTTGGTGCGCGATCGTCGCACTCAGCCTGTTCGATCGGCTGGGGCCGCTGGCGCAGGTAGGGCTGAGCGTGCCGCTGCGCGTGACGACAGATGCTTACCTTGCTGCCGGCATCGCCGGCGTGGCTTGCGTCCTTCTCCTGGCGGTGCCGGCGCTTTTCTCGTCGCGGGAGTTCAGCGCCGAGCGGCGTTCGCTGTCGCGCGCTGAGACTCGCCCCCTCGCGCAGCGGCTGGGCATCGACCTGGCGCTTCTGGCCGTGGCCGCAATCGCGCTGTGGCAACTGCGCCTGTACGGCGCTCCGTTGACAAGGACCGTTCAAGGTGCGCTGGGGCCGGATCCGCTCTTGGTGGGAGCGCCGGCGCTCGGTCTTCTTGCGGGCGCGGTGGTCGCCGTGCGCCTTCTTCCCCGCCTCGCCGAGGGAGCCGAGCAACTGCTGGCCCGCGGCCGCGGACTCGTCGGCGCGCTGGGGAGCTTCCAGCTCGCGCGTCGCCCGCTGCGCTACACGCGGTCGGCCCTGATGCTCATGCTGGCAATGTCGATCGGCGTCTTCGCGGTGTCGTATGCATCGACCTGGACGCATTCGCAGCGCAGCCAGGCGGACCACCAGGTCGGCGCCGACGTGCGGGTAACGCCGTCGCGCTCCAGCCGGGCGCTGCCGTACTCATCTTTGGCCACCGCCTACGCGGCGGTGCCGGGAGTCGAGCAGGCGACGCCGATCGAGCGCCACGCCATTCAGCTGCGACGCGCCGTTCGCGGAAACGTGCTCGCCCTCGATGCAAGCGCAATTCCCGGCATCGTTCACTTCCGCGCCGATCAGGCCACGCGGCCGCTCGCCGAGCTTCTCGCGCCACTCGCTTCCGCTCGCCCCAGCATGACGCTGCCCACGATCCTCGCCGGAAGCTACGGCGTGATCGTCAGGCCCGAATTCAGCATCACCGGCGTCGAGGACCAGCAGGCGATCGCCAGCGCACCGATCGCGGCAAGCATCGCGGTGCGCGACCCCCACGGCCTTGTGCATCGCTTCACGGCCGCTCCGATGACATTGGCCGAGGCGCTTCTGGGTGTCACGATCGACTTCGGTTATGCGGCGGACGCGCTGGAACTCGCGTCGATCGATGTCAGCGTCGCGCTGCCCTCAGATGTCGCCATCGCCGCCGACAGCTCGATCTCGGTCGCGGCCGTATCGGCCGTCTCACCCGAGTCCCCAGTGCCACAAAAGGTTGACCTTGGCCCGCCGGACTCGTGGCGAATCACGACGCCCGATCCGACTGACGGAGTGGTTGCCATCTCCATGCTGGCTGTCGCCGTTGCCGATGTCACGACCGATGAGGTCCCTGCTCTCGTGAATCGCCATACGCTCGAGCAGATGGCCCTGAACGAGGGAGAGGCCCTCGATATCACGTTGGCCGGTGATGAGTTGCGCCTGCGCATCGTCGGCGTCGTCGAGACGTTTCCGACCGCCGATGCCGCCATGCCCCTGATCATCGTCGACCTGCCAACGATCACGACCCTCCGCCTGCAGGCGGCCCGCGACAGCGGCCTCACCGCCATGGACGTCACCGAGACGCGGCAGCCGGACGAGTGGTGGCTCAACCTCGGCGCGGCAGACGCCGACGAGGTCAGCCGACAGCTGGCCGCCCCGCCCATCCTCAGCCCAGAAGTGGTGACTGCGGCCGGACGCCTGCGCACCCTCGTCAGCGATCCCGTCGCCGTGGGAATCATTGGCGCCCTGGGCCTGGGAGCGACCGCGGCGGCGCTGTTCGCGTTGATCGGCCTCGCTGTGGCGGCATCGGTCTCCGCGCGCCAGCGACAGAGCGAATTCGCCCTCCTGCGCGCGCTCGGCCTCTCGCGCCGGCAGCTGACCGCCTGGCTGTGGCTCGAGAACGGCAGCCTGGCGCTGGTGAGCCTGGTTGCCGGCACGTTCCTCGGCGCCGTCATCTCGTTCGTCGTCCTGCCCAATGTCACGGTCACCGGCGACGGGCTGCCGTCGACGCCAGCGGTGGTCGTCGCACTGCCGCTGGAGACGATCGCCGTGCTCGCCGTGGCGGCGGCGGTCGCGCTCGTGGTGGTCCTTCTGGCCATGGCCGCCGTCTTGCGGCGGATGGGCATCGGCAACATCCTCCGCCTGGGGGAGGAGTAGGGCGTGTTCGGGATCTCGGCTCTTGCCGTTCTCCTGCGTCGCGAACGGTCCGAGCTGGCCGCCGTAGTGCTGGTGACTCTCCTTGTTGCGTTTACCGCATTCCTCGCCGTGGCCGGAATCCGCCTGCTCGAGCGCTCCGCAGATGATGGGCTGCGGCGCGAGGTCGCGTCCGCAACCGTTGTCCAACGGACCGTTCAGCTGACCAACTCACGTCCGGTGTTCGACGAGGAGTCTGCTCGCCCGATAACCGACTGGCAGGCCGCTGGAGAGCAGCTGCGGACCATCCTTCCGGAGTCGATTCGCGACCTGGCGGGGGAGGGCAACCTGGCGATCGGGTCGGTGCGGCTAAGCGTCGCCAACCCGCCCGACTTCGCCATCTTCGTCACCCTCCGCCATCACGACGGCTTCCAGGAGCTGGCCGAGCTAGCGTCAGGCCGCTGGCCGGCCAGCACGGGTGAACAGCTGCCACCGGTGGTCGAGTTCAACGACCAGGGCGGGCTGGTAGGCGCGATCCACTCGTCGGACGAGCCGCGGCGGTTCGAGGTCGCGCTGCAGGAGTCGACCGCGCAGGAGCTCGGCCTTGGCGTTGGCTATCGGATGAGGGTCAATGTCGACTACACCGACCTCCTGCTACAGACCAGCATCATCAGTCGCGCGGACGTCGTCCTGGCGCCGACCGAACTGGAGGTGACCGGCTTGTACCGGGTGCGTGACCAAAACTCGGACGGCTGGTTCGGCGATCCCCGTCTGCGCATCGACGACCTGGGGAATACAGGTCTCGGTCTCGACCCGGGGCCTGCCTACATTACTGCCTACGTTTCACCGGACGCCGTTCCCGGGCTCATAACCTCGGCGTTGCCGTTCGAGTTCCGCTGGCGGTATTCCATCCTGGCCGACCGACTCGACGCGGACGCGGTCGGCGATACCCGGCGCGGTCTGCAGATCCTCGAGTCGCGACCGCCGACCACCGAGACTATCGAGGATGTCACCGCCCAGGTTGGATTGCTGCCGCTCCTGGAGCGCCACGATGCGTTGCGTAACGCGTCGCAGGCGGTTCTGGCACTCGCCGCCAGTGCGCCGCTGGCGCTCGCCGGTGGTGCCATCGCCATGGCGGCCGTCATGCTCAGCCGGCGTCGCCGCGCGGCAATGGTCCTCGCCCGCGGTCGCGGTGCCTCCAGCCGCATGCTGCTCGCGGCCAGCCTCCTGGAGGCGTTCGTCGTGGCCACTGCCGCGTGCCTGGCCGGGTTGGGTCTCGCCATCGCGCTCGAGCCGAGCGCCGAGCTGACGCCGTCGCTTTTCGCCGCTGCCCCGATCGGCGTGTTTTCCGTGGTCGTCCTCGCGGGCGCGGCCTGGCCACAGATCCGTCAGCCGCTTGGCGATCTCGAACGCGGCTCACGACCTGTGCGCGGAGCGAACCCGCGAAGAATCGTCGCCGAGCTTACCGTGATCGCAATCGCCCTGGTAGGTGCGTACGTCCTGCGCCAGCGCGGCCTGGGCGCGGCGTCAGGCGGCTTTGATCCGTTCCTCGCCGCAGTGCCACCGCTGATCGGCGTGGCTGCGGGGATCGCCGCCGTTCGGATCTACCCGCCGGTCGTGGCCGCCGCCGGCTGGTTAGCCACCCGCCGCCGTGATCTCGTGCCAATTCTCGGGGTCCGCACGGTCGCCCGCGGGGCGGCCTCGAGCCTGCCAGCCCTGGTGCTGGTCCTGGCGGTTGCGTTTGCGGCGTTCTCGTCTGTCGTATCGGCCAGCATCGACCGGGCCCAGCACGTCACCAGCTGGACGAGGTCGGGCGCCGATGTCCGGATCGAACCATCGGGATCCAGGCGCGAGCTGCCACCCGAGCTTGACGCCACGGCCATCCCGGGAGTGACAGCCAGCGCAACTGGCTACATCGAGCTGGGGGTCCGGGCGCCTGCCGGCGCCGGTGCTGGGACGCTCTCCCTGCATGCCGTCGACGCTGCCGCTTATGCGGCCGTCGTGGCCGGATCTCCCATCGAACCCATGTGGCCACAGGAATTCCTCGGCCAGCCGGCCGACGGCCCCGTGCCCGCCATCGTTGGAAGCCGCCTCACCGGCGGACAGCTGGGGCTGGGAGTCGGGGACCTGTTCGACATCCTCGTTCAGGGACGCCGCGTCCAGTTGGAGGTCAGCGACATCAGATCGCACGTCGCCGGGCTGACGACAGCTGAGGCCTTCGTCATCGTGCCAATCGCGTGGCTGGAACACGGTATGGGCGGCGAGGTGCGGCCAACCGTGTTGTGGTTGAGGGCGCCCGCGGAAACAGCAGCATCCCTGGAGCAGGGCACCTCATTCGCCGCTGACATCGAGATTGTCTCGCGCTACGGGGAATACACAGCGCTGCGCAACCAGCCTCTCCTGGGTGCGGTCGGTGCCGGGTTCACGCTGGCCTTCGGAATCTCGGTCGCCTACGCCGTGCTCACCATCCTTGGCGCAGTGCTCCTCGCCGCCAGCCAGCGCACGCGCGATCTTGCCATCCTTCGCACACTCGGCCTCAGCCGCCGACAGCAGACGCGACTGACCATGGTCGAGCACGTCCCGCCGATCCTGGTGGCGCTGCCGATGGGGCTCGCGTTGGGCATCGGCGTCGCCGTGGCGGTGGCGCCGGCGCTCGGCCTCGGCGCGCTCAGTGGGTCTTCGGGAGGAGTCCCGCTGATCGTCGATTGGGCGTCGATGGTCACCCTCTCGGCTGCGCTTGCCGTCCTGTCCCTGGTCGCGGTCGTCCTCGGCAGCTGGCTGTCGCGTCGAGCGGCGATCGTCAACGCGCTACGGATCACGAGCGACTGATGGAACCGCTGATCTACTGCCACGGCCTGGTCAAGATCTACAAGGTCGCCAACCTGGAGGTTGTCGCGCTGCAGGGCCTTGATCTCACAGTCGATGCCGGCGAGTTCGTGGCACTGGTGGGTGCCTCGGGGAGCGGCAAGTCCACGCTCATGAACATCCTCGGCGGACTCGACGTGCCGTCGGCCGGTCGCGCAGTGGTCGACGGCCACGTACTGGGCGAGATGGGCGCTCGCGAGTTGACCGATTACCGGCGTCGGGTGATTGGCTTCGTGTGGCAGCAGACGTCGCGCAACCTGCTGCCCTACCTCAGCGCTCGCGAGAACGTGGAGCTGCCGATGGTCCTCGATGGCGTGGGCGGCCACGAGCGCCAGACAAGGACGACCGAGCTGCTGCGGCTGATGGGCCTCGATGATCGCGCAAACCGGCGGCCGCAGGAGCTGTCCGGCGGCGAACAGCAACGCGTCGCCATCTGCGTCGCGATGGCCAACCGGGCGTCGGTACTGCTGGCCGACGAGCCGACCGGCGAGCTCGATAGCGTCACCGCGCGCGACGTGTTTGACGCCATGCGGCTCGCCAACGAGGAGCTGGGCGTGACCATTGTCGTTGTAACCCACGACCCGCTGGTCAGCGGCCAGGTGCAGCGCACGATCGCCATCCGCGACGGACGGACGAGCACGGAGACGCTCCGGCGGGCGGCGGTCTCGACCGACGGCGAGAACGAGCTGGTGGCCGAAGAGTACGCGGTGCTCGATCGCGTCGGGCGCCTTCAGCTGCCGCGAGCGGCGGTCGAGGCGCTGGGCCTCGAGCGGCGAGTCCGCGTGGTGCTCGAGGAAGACCACATCTCGATCTGGCCGGACAGTCAGGAGCCGCGCGATCAGAAAGGCAGCACGTGAGCGAGCTCGACGTTAACGCGCAGTACATGCCGCCCGAGCGACGGCCGGTCGCGCCGATGGTCGAGGCATTCGACCTCGTGCGCGACTTCGAGAGCGGCGCTGGGCCGGTCCGCGCGATCGATCACGTCAGCCTGCAGGTCCCGCCGGCCCAGCTGGTCGCCGTCCGCGGCCGGTCGGGAAGCGGCAAAACGACGCTGCTGTCGCTTATCGGCGGGCTCGACCGGCCAAGTGAAGGCCGCGTCGTGGTGGACGGCCAGCCGATCTGGGACCTGGACGAGGAGCAACTCGTAGTGTTCCGGCGCCACCGGATCGGCTTCGTGTTCCAGACCATGGGCCTGCTACCGATCCTGTCGGCATCCGAGAACGTCGAGGTGCCGCTGCGCCTGGTCGCTACAGAGCCAGGGTTGCGCCGGGCGCGCGTGCGCGAACTGCTCGAGATGGTGGGCCTCGGCGAGCGCGCCGACCATCGGCCCCACGAGCTATCGGGCGGCGAACAGCAGCGCGTTGCCATCGCGCGCGCCCTTGCCAATCGGCCCGACCTCCTCCTCGCCGACGAGCCGACCGGTCAGCTCGACTCGGAGACCGGGCGGGGGATCGTGCGCGTGCTTCGGACGCTGGTGCACGAGGAAAAGATCACCGCCGTCATGGCCACCCACGATCCAAGCCTGATCGACCTCGCCGACCAGGTCATCGAGCTCCGCGACGGCCGTATCGTCCCGTCACCCGACTTGCAATCTCGGTCAGCGTCACGACCCCCAGAACCCGCCGCGCACTGGAGTCCTTAACCGCCTCTCGCGACGCGCGCCTGATTTACCGATGACGAGCCGCTCATCATTCCCAGTCCTGTGCTGGTCGAGATCGACTACCTCATCCAACGCACGCTCCATGCCGGCGTGCTCGTCGCTCTACTGGCGGATATCGACGGCGGCGCGTACACCGTCGCCGACCTAACAGCTCCCGACTATCGGCGGATCGCCCAGTTGTGCGACAAGTACGCGGACGCCGATATCGGCCACGTCGACGCAGCAGTGCTGGCCATCGTCGAGCGTCTCGACGAGCCCAAGCTGGCCACACTCGATCACCGCCACTTCGGAGTTCTTCGCCCGCGCCATGTGGATTCGCTCGAGCTGCTTCCCAACTGAGATGCGGCACGCGACCTGGTGCTTGCGGGTCCAGCTGACCGGCGTACGAGCGCGAGCCTGAGGCTGGGAGAGGAGGGACGGAGCGATGACGAGGCGTGGCAACAGTGTCGAGATCGAAGCGCCCGCGGCGGACATCTGGACGGTGGTTATGAACGTCGAGGACTGGCCGAAATGGGCCAGCCAGTTCAAGCGGCTCGACCACGTGGACTCTGGCCCGCTGCACCTGGGATCACGCGTCCGCGTCCGCCCAAAGGGCCTACCGGCATCCGTGTGGCAGGTGACGGAGTACAAGGAAGGCCGCTCATTCACCTGGCAGACGCGCTTGGCGCCCGGCCTGCGTCTCACGGGC
>Ga0299913_10005754_pt1 | contig 10643 bp, 12 predicted proteins | sample RVTome_9_FD_201360 | JGI IMG/M metagenome (GOLD analysis project Ga0299913, IMG submission 201360) | Soil microbial communities from uranium-contaminated site in the Upper Colorado River Basin, Wyoming, United States - RVT155D38 (version 2) ... | reverse complement strand
AGCAGGTGCAGGAGCTACGCGCGGTGACCGAGAAGCTGATCCGCGAGCACCGCAAGGGGATCATCGAGCGCCAGTTCCAGCAGAAGCGGCTCGCCTCGGCGGTCTCCGACATCTACGCCCAGACGGCACTGCTCTCGCGGGTCAGCTCGATCCTCGAGGACCAGGGGGTCGAGCCCTCCGGGCAGGAGATGTACATCGCCGAGACCTTCTGCCGGCGCGCCGCCGGTCGCGTCAAGGGCGTGCTGCGCCAGGTCGAGCACAACGACGACGAGCGGATGACCGCGATCGCCAAGCTGGCGCTGAAGCGCGGCGCCTACGGCTACGCCCTCTTCGAGGACTGAGTCTAGGTCGCGGCCGGCTCGGGGTCGGGGCGGACCACCACCGTGTCGGCGACCTCGATGATCTCGTCGGCCGCCAGGTCAGCGCGCGAGGCATGGTCGCGAACCGCCTCGGGGCCGGTCGCCTGGTAGACGCAGACCGTGCCGACGTCACCGCCGTCCTCGGCGAGCACGTAGCTGCGGATCCAGCGGACGTCGTCAGGCATCTCCTCGCCGACCTTGGTGGAGCGCTCGGCGGCGACCTGAAGGTCCTCCGGCGAGCGCCAGGCGCCGCGGCGCAGGATCACGTAGGTCTTCATCTCTTCCTCCCATCGATATAGAGATCGTGCGAATGATGTGATATCCGCGATGGCGGCCGAAGTCAATCGCCGCGATGCGGGCGCTGTGCTCCTCTACGACGCCGATTGCGGCTTCTGCCGCTGGTCGCTGGCGAAGCTGCTCGCCTGGGATCGCCGCCGGGCGCTGCGCCCGGTGCCGATCTCTTCGGCGGAGGGCGAAGCCCTGCTCGGCGACCTCGGCGATCAGCGGGACGCCTCCTGGCACCTGGTCGTCGACGGGGGGCGCTACTCGGCCGGAGCGGCGCTCCCACCCCTGCTCAGGCTGCTGCCCGGCGGAGCCCCGCTCGCCTGGCTGACGGCGCGGATGCCCCGGCTCACGCAGGCCTCCTACTCGCTGATCGCAGCAAACCGTGGCCGGCTCGGACCGCTGCTTTCGGGCGGCGCGGTCCGGCGCGCCGAGGGGCGGATCCGCAGGCGCCAGGAGGGCTAGCCGGTCCGCTCGACGATCATCGCCTTGCCCTGCCCGCCGGCGACGCACATCGTCTCCAGCCCGACCTGATGGTCGTCGGTCTCCATCACGTTGAGCAGGGTGCCCATGATGCGGGCGCCGGTCATCCCGAACGGGTGGCCGAGGGCGATCGCGCCGCCGTGCGTGTTCAGCTTCTCGATCGGAATGTCGCACTCGTCCATGATCGGGATCACCTGCGCGGCGAACGCCTCGTTGAGCTCGACCGCGTCGACGTCCTCGATCGTCATTCCGGCGCGGTCGAGGACCTTCTTGATCGCGCCGATCGGGGCCACGCCCATGTACTCGGGCTCGTTGCCGTAGGTGGCGGCGGTGACGATCCGCGCCCGCGCCTGCAGGCCCAGCTCCTTCGCCTTGTCGGCGGACATCAGCAGCACCGCGGCGGCGCCGTCATTGAGCGGGCAGGAGTTGCCGGCGGTCACGCCGCCGCTGCCGAAGGCCTCGGGCAGCTCGGCGAGCTTCTCGAGCGAGGAGGAGGCCCGCGGCCCGTCGTCCTTGGCGACCTCGGTGCCGTCGGGAAGGGTGACCGGGACGATCTCGCGGTCGAAGAAGCCGTCCTCCTGGGACTTCACCGCGAGCTCCTGGGAGCGCTGCGCGAACTTGTCCATGTCGGCACGGCTGACCTCGTAGCGCTTCGCGACGTTGACCGCCGTCTGGCCCATCTCGATGTAGGCGTTTGGCGTGCCGTCGGAGCCCTGCAGCTTCTCGTTCTGGTCGTCGGCGCCGGCCGCCTCGGTCCGCTCGTTGTAGCGGCTCACCCACTCGACACCTGAGGCGATGTAGGTGTCGCCCTCGCCGGCCTTGATCGCGTTGGCGGCGTGGCGGATCGCGTCGAGGCTCGACGAGCAGTAGCGGGACACGGTGACCCCGTTGGTGCTCTGCGGCAGCTTCTCGGAGAGCAGCACGATGATGCGGCCGATGTTGAAGGCCTGCAGCCCCTGCGGCATCCCGCAGCCGCAGAACAGGTCCTCGACCGAGGCGGGGTCGACGTCGGGGTTGCGCTCGAGGAGCTGGTCGACCACGTAGGCGCCCATCTCATCCGGCCGGAGTCCCGCCAGCGAGCCCTTGAAGGCGCGGCCGATGGGCGTGCGGACGGTGTCGACGATGACTGCTTCGGGCATGCGGGGGATCTCCTTGCTGTGCGCGCTCGGTCCGGGTGGCCGTGCCGGTTGGCTGAAATCGAGGCTAGACGTTAGTAGTTTGACGGCGATGTCCGAGTCGCCGAAGGTCGGATCCGAGGACGGCGCGGCCGGGAACGGCTCGCCCCCCGGAGCGCCCGCCCCGGGGGCGCCCCCAACTCAGCCCACCGCCGAGACCGAGGTCGCGCCGCCGGAGGGTCCACCCCCCGCCGGGGCCGAGGGCGCGGCGCCGCCCGGCGAGACCGAAGGCGCGGCGCCGCCCGCGGCGACCGAGAGCGCCGCGCCGCCCGCGGCCGGCGCGGCGGCGGAGCGCGACGTCAACGCCCGCCTCGACGGGCTGCGGGGCTGGCTCGCGCAGCTGGACCGGATCGTCGCGATCCGCACCCGGGTCGGGCTGGTCCTGCTGGCACTCGGAGTCGGCGCCGCGGCGGCGGCGATGTACCTGGCGATCGACACCAGGGAGGAGAGCGCCTCCGAGGACGAGCTGCGCCAGCTGCGCGGCGACGTCGAGCGCGCCGTCGAAGCGTCCGCGAGCCGGGCGACCGACGACTCCGCCGCGATCCAGCGGCTCGAGGCAGAGGTCCGTCGCCTGCGCCGGGCCGCCGCCGCAGAAGAGGCGGCTGCGCGGGGCGGCGGCGCGTCGGCCGGCGCAGGCGCGGCAGCGGGGGCCGGCACCCCGTCGGCCGGCCAGGCAGGCGGGGGGCAGGCCTCGCCCTGATCGCGCCGGGTCCGGGTTTCCGGCTCGATGGCGTGCACAACTTGGGCTTCGGCGCCCGTAGCCGGGCACAGTCTTGCGTGCGTGCGCAGGCGCAGTTGTGCGTGAACTTCCGGCCAGTTTGCGGGCTCTTCCGGGCGATATTGTGAGAAATCGCACAATAGGCACGGCACACCGTCCCCTAGCTGCGTTACATTCGCCGCATCCGACCTCGCGGGCAACCGCGAGCTAACCGCGAAGCGGTAGCGAAAGGAGGCCCCTCGATGCCTGAGGGCTATTGCGTCAAGGAGCGCAAGAAGGTCGAGATCAAGGATCCCCAGCAGGTGACGATGAAGAACGGTCGCCCGGCGATCCAGGGCACGTGCCCCGACTGCGGCACCAAGATCTTCAAGATCGGCAAGCTGAACTAACGAAGCTCTGAGCTGCCGCTTCCCGGTGCCGGTGGGATGCCGGCACCGGGGGGCACCCCTCTGATCCTCCGCTCGTCGGCTGAACCGGGGTCTCCGGCGAGCCGTATCCCGTGCGCATGGGCGCCGATCGCTGCACACTTGGGCTGAGATGAAACCGGGCGCGCTGAGCCGAGAGCGCGACGTTCGCGAGGCCTATGCCGCCCACGGCGGCGAGCTCTACGGGTTTGCGCTGCGCTCGCTCGGCGATCCGGGCCTCGCCGAGGAGGCGGTGCAGGAGACGTTCCTGCGCGCCTGGCGAGCCGGCGACCGCTTCGACCCCCAGCTCGGCTCGCTGCGAACGTGGCTGTTCGCGATCGTCCGCAACGTCGTCATCGACCTCGGCCGAGCCCGCGCGGCACGGCCGCGCGCCGCCGCCGAGGGGGCCGAGGCCTCCCACGACCCGCTGGAGGAATCGCTGCTGGCCTGGCAGGTCGAGGAGGCGCTGCGCAGGATCGGGGCCGAGCACCGGCGGGTGCTGGTCGAGACCTACTTCCGCGGCCGCCCCTACGCGGAGGTCGCAGCCGACCTGGGCATTCCCGAGGGCACGGTGAAGAGCCGCGTCTACTACGGCCTCCGCGCCCTTCGCAACGCACTCGAGGAGATGGGCTATGACGGCTGAGCCGTGCAGGGCCTGGCGGGAGGCGCTCGGCGCCCACGCCCTCGGACACCTCGAGGGCGAGGAGCGGGCCGCCCTCGAGGCCCACCTGGAGGGCTGCCCCGCATGCCGGGACGAAGCACGCAGCCTGGCGCCGCTGCCGCGCCTGCTCGACCTCGCCGACCCGGGTCGTCTCGACGCACCGCCGCTCCCTCCCCCCTCGCTCCCAGGCCGGGTCGCCGAGCGCCTCGCCGCCGCCCGGCGAGCGCGGCGGCGGAAGCGGATCGGCCTCTCCATCGGCGGGGCGAGCGCGGCAGCGGCGGCCGTGCTGGTCGCGCTGGTCCTCCTCGACGACAAGCAGCGCGAGCCGACTGGTGAGGCCGGCGCCGAGGTGGCGCGGCGGGTCAGCTTCCGGACCCTGCCGCCAGGTGCCTCGATCACCGCCGAGCTGGAGCCCCGCGCCTCGGGGACCGTGATCAGGATCGGCGTCGACGGCCTGCGCTCGGGGACCCTCTGCCGGGTCTTCCTGCGCCGCCGCGACGGCGCCCGGGTCGCGGCCGGATCGTTCCGCTACAGCTCAGCGCCGGGCGACGACGCGGTCCTCACCTCCAGCCTCGACCTGCCTTCAGCCTCGGCCCTGGTGCTGGTCGCAGGGCGGTGGACCTACACCGCCCGGCTGCGCTGAGACAGGCCTGGCGATCATCGCCTGTCGCGGAGCGAGACCATGCCGCCCAGCACGCCGATGTACGCGGTGCCGTCGGGGCCGATCGTCACCGGCGCGTAGTGATTGTTGTAGCCGAAGCCGGTGCCCGCCAGCCCTCTGAAGATGGTGCGGCCGCTGCGGAAGTCGATCGCGGTGAAGTACCAGGCATCGGTGTCGTCCTCGCGCGGCGGCTTGCTGTAGGTGTAGAGGAGGCCGGCACCCAGGGACAGCTTCGGCACCGCGGAGGGAGCCCGCTCGCCGCTGCGCCAGACCTTCACGCAGCCGCGACCTCGGCGTCGGATCCGGACCCGCTCGAAGCCGGGCGCCGGCGTCGTCGCCCCGTCCATCGTCGCGGTGACGCTGTAACCGAAGTTGTTGGCGGCGATGATCGAGCGGTTGATCGCGATCAGCGACTGGTCGGTGGAGCTCGCGCCCTTGCGGAAGATGGGGATCCGGCAGACCAGGCGACGCTTGACGCCCCGGCGGCGGTTCAGGACGACGACGTGGACCGGGTCCGCGTTGTCGGTGATCGCGATCCACTTCCGGCCGATGACCGTGGGCGTGGTGCCCGAGCCCGCCTGGGTCTGTCCCGGCTTCACGGTGCCGTCGTTGTGGTAGCGGCGCCGCCAGGCGATCTTCGGTCGCGGCCCGCGGCCGGCCTGGAAGCGGTAGAGCGCCCGGTTGGAGACGATGAAGACGGCGCCGGTCTCGTCGACCGCGAACGAGTTGCCGATCGGCTCCCCCAGGTCCCGCGAGCGGATCGCGCCGCTGCCCGGGAGGACATAGCCGACCACGCCTTTCTTCGACGCGAACCAGATCCTGCCGCGCCAGTCCGGCAGCGCCGAGATGATCGCGTCGCCCATCGGCACCACCCCGGTGAGGTCGTAGTCGCGCTCTAGCTCGAACTCGGGCGCCGCCGTCTGCCGGATGACGAAGAGGTGTCGCGTCATCGTCGGGGCGACGGCGCGGCCGCGATGGTCGAGGTAGAAGTAGCCGCCGCCGGAGAAGTCGGTGAAGATGTCGCCCCCACCGGGCTGGCGGGGCGGCAGGTCGTAGCGGGCCAGCTCGTTCAGCGTCCGCGGCTCCAGCAGGGCCAGGAAGGGACGCTCGATGCCGACGCAGACCGTCACCAGCCGCCCCTTGGAGTCGAACGTGATCGACGCGCACTCGTGTGCGTAGAAGGTCGAGGTGCGGCTCATGCTCCGCCCGAGCGGGCCACGCCAGCGGTAGACGTCGGTCTGGTAGGCGTCGTTGTGGATGTTCGAGCGCTGGTTGGGGGCCATGAACGGATGGCGCGGCGGCAGCTTGGCCCGGATCGGCTTCGGCTTCGCCGGCCCGCCCGCGAACTGCTCCCCCGGGTCCGCGAGCGGATCCTCGGGAATCGGGATCGCCCACGCCAGCCCCACGCCGGACGCGAGGAGCGCGACTGCTGCCAGGATCGGCACCGCTCGCCCTCTTCCACTCACGGGCCGAGATTAGCCATGCCCGGCACATCCGGCGCCGCATGGTCGGGAAACCGATGTGTTTAGATGGCGGCATTAGCGCCCGCGCCCGCCACCTGCTCCTCGCAACCCTCCTCCCCGCCCTCGCCCTGCTCGCGGCACCGGGCGGCGCAAGCGCCGCGAGAGGCTTCCAGTACGGGGTGGCCGCCGGAGACGTGGACACCGACTCTGCGATCCTCTGGGCGCGAGCGAACAGACCAGGGCCGGTGCTGATCCAGATCGACACCGACCGGCGCTTGGGAAGCTGCGGGGCCGACGGGCCATTCGTGTTTGCCAGGGGCGCGAACAACAACACCGTCCAGACGCGGATCAGCGGGCTGCGCCCCGGGACTAGGTACTTCTATCGCTTCTGTCGACGCGGGAATGCCTTCTCCGACACCGGCAGCTTCGAGACGGCGCCGCGGCCGAATCAGGCTCGAACGATCCGCTTCGCGCTATCGGGCGACCAGGACGCGCTGCCGCGGCCGGGCCAGAGCAGGCCCTTCTGGAACAACTTTCAGGTCTGGAACCTGATCCGCAAGGAACGCAACCACTTCAATGTCCTGCTGGGCGACACGATCTACTCCGACACCGAGGTGCCGGGATACGGCCTCTCCAATGTCGCCACCACCGTGCCCAAGAAGTGGGCCAAGTACCGGATCAACCTCCGCCTCGACCCGTGGGCCCGGGCGCGCGGCGCAGCCTCCTACTACGCCCACTGGGACGACCACGAGTTCATCAACGACTTCTCGCCGTTCGAGAATCAGTTCCCGCTGGGAGTCGGCGACGTCAACATCAACGGCAGGGTCCTCTACCGGCGCGGGGTGAAGGCGTTCCGCGACTACAACCCGATCACCTACTCGGCGCGCAACGGGATCTACCGCAGCTTCCGCTGGGGGAAGAACCTCGACGTCTTCTTCCTCGACGAGCGCTCCTTCCGCAGCCCCAGCGCCGACTACCAGGGCACCTGCGACAACCCGCCCGGCAGCGGCGACCCGGACCTGGCCCCGACCGCCCCGCAGAGCACCCGCAACGTCTTCTCGATCATCGCCCCCCAGCTCGCCAATCCGGTGCCGCCGGCCTGCACGCAGCGAATCAAGGATCCGGACCGGACGCTGCTGGGCAGCCGCCAGCTGGCCCGGTTCAAGCGCGACATCGCGCGCTCCACCGCGACCTTCAAGGTGATCTTCAGCGAGGTACCGATCCAGCAGTACTACGCGCTCCCCTACGACCGCTGGGAGGGCTATGAGGCGGAGCGACTGGCGCTGATCAACTTCCTCCGCCGCCGCGTGGAGAGCGTCGTCTTCCTGACCACGGACGTGCACGCGAACCTCGTCAATGACGTGCGCCTGCAGACGCTTGAGTCGGGCGGGCCGGTCGACTCGGGCATAACCGAGCTGACTACCGGGCCGATCGCCACCGCCACCTACTCGCAGGAGATCAGCGACGCTGTCGACAACGCGAGCGCCGGCCCGCTGGTCCAGTCCGCCTTCCTGAAGCCTCAACCACCGAACGGCGTCGGCATGCGCTGCGCCGCCACCGACCAGTTCAGCTACGCGCAGGTGACGGTCAGCAAGCGCCTGCTGACCGTCCAGCTCAAGGACATCCGCGGAGCGCGGGTCAAGGACACCGGCGACCGCGACCAGCCGGCGCCACCCTGCGGCCCCTACGTCTTCCCGGCGCAGTAGCCAGCGCCGGGCCGACCTTGGCGCGGCCCGCCGATGTGACAGAACTCACACAGCGGCGGCCCGGCGGGGCCGATGTTTCATTGGTGAGAGCGGAATATCGGGAGGGATAAGGTGTCGCTCGTGACGCAGAAACCGGTCGAGCTGATCCTCGCCCGCAACCTGATGTCCTCGCTCTCGACGCCGGCATTCCTGGTCGACCAAGGCGGGGTGCTGATCTTCTACAACGAGGCGGCCGGCGTCTTGCTCGGCAAGCGATTCGAGGAGATGGGCAAGGTCGGGCCCGAGGAATGGGGCGCGATGTTCGGGCCGTTCGACCGCAACGGCGAGCCGATCCCCTACGACGAGCTGCCGCTGGTGATCGCGATCCGGCAGGGGCGGCCGGCGCACTCGCGTTTCACGATCCGCTCGACAGACGGCTCGACACACGAGATCGAGGTCTCGGCCTTCCCGATCCTGACCGCCCACGGCTCACAGGGCGGGATGGCGATCTTTTGGCCGGTGCAGGAGAACGGCGGCCGGTGAGCACCGGGGGCAAACGGTGAACGTCAGGGTCAAGCTGTGGGGGACCCGCGGCTCGGTCCCCTCCCCGGGCCCGGAGACGATCCGCTACGGCGGCAACACCTCCTGCGTGCAGGTGACCCTCTCCGACGGCTCGCTGCTCGCCCTCGATGCCGGCACCGGCATTCGCAGCCTCGGGCTGGCGCTGGCCGAGCAGCCGACCCGACTGCACATCCTGCTCACCCACCTCCATCTCGACCACATCCAGGGCCTCGTCTTCTTCGCCCCCGCCTTCCAGCCGAACACCGAGATCGTGATCTGGGGGCCGGCTTCGCCGGAGGCCTCGCTGCGCGACCGCATCGCCCGCTACATCTCGGCGCCCCTGTCGCCGGTCGAGGTGCGCGAGCTGCCCTGCGACGTCTCGTTCCGCCACGCCCCGCAGACCGAGTGGGAGATCGGCCCGGCGCGCATCCAGGCCGCCTCGGTGACGCACCGCGGGCCGACGCTCGGCTACCGGGTCAGCGAAGGCAACGCTTCGATCACATACATCCCCGACCACGAGCCGGCGCTGGGCGCCGACCTCGACGAGCTCGATGAGGAGTGGCTCTCCGGATTCGACCTGGCCCGCGACACCTCGCTGCTGATCCACGACGGCCAGTACGCCGACAGCGAGTACCCCGACCACGTTGGCTGGGGGCACTCCGCCGTCTCTCACGCCCTCTCCTTCGCGCGCCGGGTCGGCGCCCGGCGGACGCTGCTCTTCCACCACGACCCGCTGCACTCCGACGAGTTCCTGGACCAGCTCGACCGCGAGGTGCGCGATCGCTGGCTGGAGATCGGCGGTGAGCCCGGCGCGATCGAGCTGGCCGCCGAGCGCGCTGAGTACGACCTGCCCACCAAGGCTCCCGCGCCGGCATGAGCTACAGCGAGATCCGCTATGAGCAGCACGGCCGCGTGCGCCTGATCACGATCGACCGCCCGCAGCGGATGAATGCGATCGGCCCGGTCACCTCGCGCGAGCTGATCGACGCCTGGGGCCGGTTCCGCGCCGACGATGACGCCTACGTCGCCGTCCTCACCGGGGCCGGCTCGGAGGCGTTCTGCGCCGGCGCCGACCTCAAGGCGGCGGCGGCGGGATTCCTCGGCGACCCCTCCGAGGAGCCGCTGGTCGAGTGGACGCCGGAGGAGGCGGCCGCACACGAGCGCGGCGAGCGGGACGGGATCATCGGCCCCTCGCGGTGGACCGACATCTACAAGCCGGTGATCGCCGCGGTCAACGGCGTCGCCTACGCGGGCGGCCTCGAGTGGGCCTGCTTCGCCGACATCCGCGTCGCCGACGAGCACGCCAGCTTCGGGGTCACCTGCCGGCGCTGGAACGTCGGGCTGGGCGACGGCGGGACCCAGCGCCTGCCGCGCATCCTCGGCATGGGGCGGGCGATGGAGCTGATCATCACCGGCCGCGTGATCGGCGCCGCCGAGGCGGAGCGAATCGGGCTCGTCAACGAGATCACGCCCAGTGGCGGATGCGTCGAGCGCGCCCTCGAGCTGGCGGCGGAGATCGCCGAGCTTCCCCAGCCCGCGATCCGCACCGACAAGGAGGCGGCGGTGCGCGGCTTCGGGCGCTCCCTCGACGAGGGCCTGCGGATCGAGGCCGGCTGCTTCAACCGCCTGCTCGAGACCCCCGAGATCCGCGAGGGGGTTCGGCGCTTCGTCGAGCGCGACCACCCCGACCGCCTCACCGAGGGCGGGTCGGTGACCCCCGGGCTGGTGCGCTCGCAGCGCGGGCGTTAGGCTCGGCCTGATGAGGCTCCACGACGAGACCGGCCCCTCAGTCGACGGCTCGCCGCTCGTCCGCGAGGCCCAAGCCGTCGCTGCCCGCGAGCACGCCGGCCAGAACCGCAAGGCCAGCGGCATCCCCTACGTCAGCCACGCCGCCGCGGTCGCCGAGGTCCTCGCCGAGGCGCGCTTCGACGACGAGGTCCTGGCAGCGGCGCTGCTGCACGACACGGTTGAGCACACCGGTCTCGATGCGGCCGACATCCGCAGGCGCTTCGGCGATCGGGTGGGCTCCCTCGTCGAGGCGATGACCGACCGCGAGGAGATCGAGTCCTGGGAGGAGCGCAAGGACGAGCACCGAGAGCGGGTACGCTCGGCGGGGCGCGACGCCTGCGCGATCTATGCCGCCGACAAGCTCTGCGGGATCAGGGAGGCGCGCGAGGGCTACGCGGAGGTC
>Ga0299913_10005753_pt1 | contig 10646 bp, 8 predicted proteins | sample RVTome_9_FD_201360 | JGI IMG/M metagenome (GOLD analysis project Ga0299913, IMG submission 201360) | Soil microbial communities from uranium-contaminated site in the Upper Colorado River Basin, Wyoming, United States - RVT155D38 (version 2) ... | reverse complement strand
AGACGGAGCGGATGGTCACGTCGGCCATTTGCTCGGCAGCGTGAACGGCCGAGAGCACGGCCTGCTCCGCCGCTTCCATGTCGACGATGGCGCCGGCCTTGATGCCTTTGCTTGCCTGGTGTCCGATGCCGGCGACGCGGGTGATGCCGAGCTCATCGATCTCCCCGATGAAGCAGCAGATCTTCGTCGAGCCGACGTCAAGCGCGGCTACGATGCCATCTCTTGCCAGGGTCTTATGTGTTCTCGACACAGTTCGCTCGATCCGCCGATTTTAAGTCACGTTTCATTGCCGCGCGTGGCGGCAGGCTCTGCCTTGCGGTTCATGCGGACCGTCGTATGGTCCGGAACGCGCAAGTCCACTGTCGTAATGTCTCGTCTGAGTACGCCGTATTCTCGTTCCATCTCCAGCAGCTTCTGCCAGGCCGCCTCGGGGTTTTCCGCGGGCAGGCGAACGTCGATCGCGTTCTCGATCCGGATGTTCCATTGCCGGCCGCTTACCCAGGTCGCATGCGTCACCCGCTGCATCATCTCCGGCTCGCGCTCCAGCATGGCCAGAAGGTGGGCGGCATGCTTCGGCGCGTCGTCGCCGATGATGATCTTCAGGTGCGAATAGTGCTGGACGCCCTCGGGCCCGATGACCTCGCCGTTGCGGTCGACCAGCAGGAACTTCTTGCTCCGCTGCCAGATGGCGACCGGCGTGCGCTCCTTCAGGGTGACGACGATCCGGTCGGGCAGGCGGCGCTCGACGCGCGCATCCTGGACCCATCCGAGATCGATCAGACGCTCCCGCGCCGAGTCCGCGTCGAAATAGAGGATCGGATCGCCGATGTTCACGGCGAGCGCGGCGAGCAGGTCCGGCTGCGCCGTCTCCTTGCGGCCGGCGACATAGACCTCGCGGACGGCGAAGCCGGCCTGCAAGGTCATTCCGACCGTCGCGTCATGGATTGCGTTCGCGATGCGCCCCGGCAGGTCCGCCTTGTGCGCCCAGACGAGCGCGCCGGTCACGGTGGCGACCGCCGCGAAGGCGCCGGCGACCATGATGAGTCGCTGTTGCCACGGCGGGGCGTCCTGGTACCAGGACGTGACGCGCCAGAACGCCGGCCAGGACTGCCGGCGATGGGCGTGAGACCGCCGGCTCCGGCTGCTGCGGCTCAGGCGTCGCATGATGCATTCTCCACCATCCAGCTCACCAGATCCTCGAAGGACAGCCCGGCATGCCGCGCTTGTTCCGGAACGAGCGAAAGCGGCGTCATGCCCGGCTGCGTGTTGACCTCCAGCAGGTAAAGGTCGCCCGGGCTGCGCTGCGTGTCGTCGTAACGGAAGTCCGATCGGGTGACGCCGCGGCAACCGAGGGAGCGGTGCGCCATGACCGCGCTTTCCATTGCCTGCTGCGCGATCGAATCGGGAACTGGGGCCGGACACAGATGAACCGTCTTGCCGTCGGTATATTTCGCTTCGTAGTCGTAGAAGCCGTGCAGCGGGCGCAGCTCGGTGACGCCGAGCGCGCGGTCGCCCAGCACCGCGACCGTCAGCTCGCGGCCGGGGATGTAGGGCTCGACGAGCGCCGTGTCGCCGAAGGCCCAGCCTTCCGCCTGCGGCTGGTTGTTGCCGGGCATGACGATGCGGACGCCGACGCTGGAGCCCTCGTTGTTGGGCTTCACGACGTAAGGCGGATCGAACAGGACGCCGTCGGGCAGGTCGTCGACATGGACGAGCTGGCCGTCCGGGCATTTTACGCCCGCCGCCTTGAACACCTCCTTTGACCGTGCCTTGTCCATCGCGATCGCCGACGCCAACATGCCGGAATGGGTGTAAGGAATTTCGAGGATATTAAGGATCGCCTGAACATGGCCGTCCTCCCCGTAGCGCCCGTGCAACGCATTGAAGACAACCTCGGGCGCCGGCTTGAGAGCCGCAAGCAGCGCATCGAGGTCGCGTCGCAGGTCGATTTCCGTCACCGCGTAGCCGGCATTGCGCAGCGCTTCTGCACATTTCGTGCCGCTGGTCAGCGACACTTCGCGCTCGCTCGACCATCCGCCCTTGAGCACGGCCACACGCTTGCTCATGGGCGGCCTCCGCCGGCGGCAGCGCCGAGTCGCTTGATCTCCCACTGCAGCTCGATGCCGCTGTGCGCCAGGACACGGCGGCGGACCTCCTCGCCAAGGCTTTCCAGGTCGTGCGCGGTCGCGGTGCCGGTGTTGATCAGGAAGTTGCAATGCTTCTCCGAGACCATGGCGCCGCCATGCGACAGGCCGCGGCAGCCCGCTTCGTCGATCAGTTCCCAGGCGCGCCTGCCCGGCGGATTCTTGAAGGTCGAGCCGCCGGTCCGGCTCCGGACGGGCTGCGTTTCGCTCCGTGCGGTGCCGATCTCGGCCATGCGCCCGGCAATTTTTTCCGCCGGCGCCGGCACGGCCGACATCTCGGCGGATAGAAAGATCCAGTCCTCCGGCGCCGCGCAATGCCGGTAGCCGAACCCCATCTCCGCCGCCGCCAGCACCTGCCGGTTGCCGTGCCGGTCGAACGCCGTGGCGTGCAGCAGCACGTCCTTCATCTCGCCGCCGTAGGCGCCGCCGTTCATACGCAACGCTCCGCCGATCGTGCCCGGGATGCCGGACAGGAATTCGAGGCCCGAAAGGCCCTGGTCGGCGGTGAAGCGGGCCACGTTTATGTCGAGCGCCCCGGCGCCGGCGCGGACGCCGTTCCCGGTACGGGCCACCTCTGCGAAGGCATTGCGCAGCCGGATCACGACGCCCGGAATGCCGCCGTCGCGGATCAGCAGGTTGGAGGCGACGCCGATGATCGTGAGCGGGACGTCTTCCGGCAGGCCGGCGAGGAAATGGCCGAGATCGTCCTCGTCCGCCGGTAGATAGAGCACTTCAGCCGGGCCGCCGACGCGGAACCATGTGAACCGGGCGAGCGCGACGTCTTCGCGGTACTCGCCGCGCACGGCGGGCAGGCGGTCGATGAGGCGGTCAATTCGGCGTTGGGCTGCCATGAGCATTACCTTGCCTCCGCCTTGCCCTGCTGGATTGCGGCAAGCTGTCCGGGCAGGGCATTCGCCCAGTAGGTGATGGTCCCCGCACCGAGGCAGACGACCAGGTCGCCCGACTTCGCTTCCATCGCGACGACCCCGGCCAGATCGTCCGGATTATCGAGTGCGAGTGCGTGACGATGTCCGCGCGTCTTGAGGCCGCTCACCAGCGCGTCGCGGTCGTATCCGGGAATGGGCTTTTCGCCGGCCGGGTAGACAGGGGCGACGATCACTGTGTCGGCGTCGTTGAAGCATGCGCAGAACTCCTCGAACAGGCTTGACAGGCGCGTATAACGATGCGGCTGGACTACGGCGATAATACGGCCTTGCGATGCCGAGCGCGCCGCTTTGAGTACTGCCGCGATCTCGACGGGATGGTGTCCGTAGTCGTCGATCACGGTTACGCCGCCGACTTCGCCGGTCTTCGTGAATCGGCGCTTGACGCCTCCGAACTGACCCAGCGCCTTGACGATCGAGTCCTCGTCGATCTCCATCTCCTTGGCGACGGCGATCGCGGCAAGCGCGTTCTGCACGTTGTGCTCGCCGAACATCGGCAGGCGAATGCCGCTCAGGGTCTTCGAACCGTCGGCCCGGTCGCCGATGACGACGTCGAAGCTGACGCCGCCGGCCCCGGACACCAGATTGGTGCCGCGGATCTCGGCCTGCGGATTGAAGCCGTAGGTGAGGAGGCGGCGGTCGGAGATCTTGCCGACCATGGCCTGTACTTCCGGGTGGTCGATGCAGAGCACTGCAAAGCCATAGAACGGGACGTTCTGGACGAAACTCAGGAAAGCCGCCCGCTCCTCGTCGAACGTGCCGTAGAAGTCGAGATGCTCCGGGTCCATGTTGGTCACGACCGCGATCGTGGCGGGCAGCTTGATGAAGGTGCCGTCCGACTCGTCGGCTTCGACCACCATCCATTCCCCGTCGCCGAGGCGCGCGTTCGTTCCATAGGCGTTGATAATGCCGCCGTTGATCACCGTCGGGTCGAGGCCGGCCGTGTCGAGGATCGACGCGATCATGGAGGTCGTCGTGGTCTTGCCGTGCGTGCCGCCGACGGCGATGGACCATTTTAGTCGCATCAACTCGGCCAGCATCTCGGCCCGCCGGACGACCGGTATCAGGGCCGACCGCGCGGCGACAACCTCCGGATTGTCGGATTTCACCGCGGTCGAGACGACGACGACCTGAGCCTCGCCCAGATTGGCGGGGTCGTGTCCGATATGCACCGTGATGCCGAGTCCCCGCAGACGCAGGACGTTCGCATTCTCGGACAGGTCGCTGCCCTGCACGCTGTAGCCGAGATTGTGCATGACCTCGGCGATGCCGGACATGCCGATGCCGCCGATGCCGACGAAATGAATCGTGCCGATGGAGAGCGGCATGCTTCTCATCGCGCCGCCTCCCGCAGGACATCGGGCGTGCCGCTGCCGTTCGTGTCCGAGCCGACGACGTCGACGACGAGCTTGGCGAGATTGTCGGCGGCCGTGCGCATACCGATCCGCCCGGCGCACAGCGCCGTGGTGTGTAGCGTGCGGCCGTTGGCGATGAGGACCGTGAGCCGCGTCGTCAGGCTCTCGCGGTTGAACGCATGCTGCGGGATCATCCACGCTCCGCCCGCATCGCACAGCGATTCCGCATTTCGGGTCTGGTGATCGTCGGTCGCGTGCGGGTAGGGGACCAGGATGGCGGGACGGCCGGCGGCCGTGAGTTCCGCGATGGTGGAGGCGCCGGCCCGGCAGATGACGAGATGCGCCGCGGCGAGCCGGGCCGGCATGTCGTCGAAGAAGGAGGCGAGCTCGACATCGATGCCGGCCGTACCATAGATCGCGCGCACCGTCTCGAGATCTTCGGCGCGGCATTGCTGGGTGATCCGCAGCCTGTTGCGGACGGAGGCTGGAAGCGCGGCGATGGTCTCGGGCACCACCTGGCTGAAGATCGACGCGCCGAGGCTGCCGCCGAACACGAGAAGGTTGACGGCGCCGCCTTCGGTGAGGCGGGGGTAGGGCTGGGCGGCGATCGCGATAACCTCGGGGCGCACCGGGTTGCCGGTGAAAACGGTCTTGCCCTTGTCCTCGTCGCGCAGGTTGTCAACCGCCGCGAAGGCGGTCGCGATGCGCGTGACGCGGGGCGCGAGGAATCGGTTCGCCCGGCCCAGCACGGCGTTTTGCTCGTGGATAACCGTCTTCATGCCTAGGTTCGATGCGGCAAGGACGGCCGGCACGGAGGCATAGCTTCCAAATCCGACCACGGCGAGGGGGGCGGTCTCGGCGAGGATGCGTTTCGCCTGGAAATATCCGAAGCCGAGCTGTGCTATCGCGATTCCACGGCGCAGCAGGTTCCGCCCGCTGATCGCGGCGGCATTGATCCGGTAGGTCTCCGCATTGGCGAGCGCGCCGCCGAGGGCAGTGGCCCGCCGGTCGGTGATCAAGGCGATCGGGAAGCCGCGTTTCACCAGCGAGTCGGCAAGCGACTGGGCCGGGAAGACGTGGCCGCCGGTACCGCCTGCGGAGAGCACGATGGCGCGTCGCCGGTCCGTCATGACCGTTCTCCCGGCCGCCGGCGGGTCAGGGCGAGTACCATCCCCATGCCGAACGCGATGGCCAGCACGGAGGAGCCGCCGTAGGACACGAAGGGCAGCGTCATGCCCTTGGGCGGCATGAGATTGACTGCCGAGGCCATGTTGATCAGCGCTTGCAGCGCGAATTGGACCAGCAGCCCTGTCGTGGCGAGGACGATGAACAGGTCGCTGTCCTGCAGCGCCCGGATGAAGCCGCGCAGCACGATCGCGGCGAAGACGGCGACAAGCAGCAGACAGGCAAGCAGGCCGAACTCCTCGCCCAGGACCGCGAACACGAAGTCGGCGTGCGCATCCGGCAGATGCGATTTGACGGTGCCGGCGCCCGGACCGGTGCCGAACATCCCGCCGTTCATGAAGGCTTCGAGCGCGCGGTCGACCTGGAAAGTGTCGCCGGACTGCGGATTGAGGAACCGGTCGATGCGGCTGGCGACGTGAGGGAAAACGAAATAGGCCGTGGCGAGGCCGCCCACGCAGATCAACATCGCCAGCGCGACCCAGACCATCGGCAGGCCGGCGAGGAACAGTTGACTGACCCAGACCGCCACGACGACGACGGACTGCCCGACATCGGGCTGCGCCAGCAGCAGCGACAGGACAACGAGCAGCAGTACGGTGGCGACGATGTTGCCGGGAATGTCTTCGCCAAGACGACGGGCGGCGAACATCCAGGCGGCGGTAACGGCGAAGGCCGGCTTCACGAACTCGGATACCTGGAGCGAGATGCCGCCGACCGACAGCCAGCGCCGTGCGCCTTTGATCTCCGTCCCGCCGGTCAGCGTCAGGACCAGCAGGCCCAGGCAAATCAGGAACACGACTACGGCGGCGCGGCGCACCTGCCGTGGCGTCAGCATCGACGTCATGAGGAGAATCATCACTGCCGGCGGGACGAACATCGCCTGGCGCAGGACGAAGTGCATCGGCGGAAGGCCGAGCCGTTCGGCAACGGCAGGGCTTGCGGCGCTGGTCATCAGCATGCCGAACCCGATCAGGCCGCAGAGCAGGACCAGCGACCACTTGTCGACCGTCCACCACCAGCGGCTCAGCACCGACGTATCGGATCGCGTGAGCGGAACGGTCATGCCGCTTCTTGCCGGCGCCGTCATGCCGCCTCTCCGCTGCTGGGGACATTGCGGGTATTGCCGGGCAGGGCCGAGACGAGACGGCAGAACGCCCGGCCGCGCTCCTCGAAATTGGCGAACTGGTCGAAGGAAGCGCAGGCCGGCGAGAGCAAAACGACCGCACCCGGGCGGCGCTCGCGCTGCGCCTTCTCGTGCGCGGCGCTGACCGCGGCATCGAGCGTGCCCGACATTGTCGTGGCGATGGTCCCGGAAAGCTCTTTCTGGAACTGCGCCGCGGCCTGGCCGATCAGGAAGGCATGGCGGACATGGTCAAAGAACGGCCGTGCGGCATCGAGGCCCCCTTCCTTGGGCAGTCCGCCGATAATCCAATAGATGTCCTGATAGGACGAGAGCGCCCGCGCCGCCGCCTCGGCATTTGTCGCTTTGCTGTCATTGACGTAGCGCACACTGTCGATCTCGGCGGCAAGTTGCTGGCGGTGCGCGAGCCCGGGAAAGCGGCGCATCGCGTCGCAAATCGCGTCGGGGCGCAGTCCCACGATCCGCGCCGCGGCATAGGCAGCGCTGGCGTTCTGCGCGTTGTGCGTACCGGGCAACGTGCGAATCTCGTCGAGGCTGAGGATCGGCGCATTGCCGCCATCCATGTCGTCGTACAGGAAGCGATCGATCGCATAGACGCCGCCCGACACGCGGCGGTCGCCGGAGATCGGCAGGACGCGTTGACGCTTCGCGGCGTGTAGCGTGTCGAAAATCGAGCGGCAGATGTCGTCGTCGACGCCGACGACGGCGGCATGGCCGTTGCCTTGGCCGTCGAAGATCCGCTTCTTTGCATCGATGTAGCCGGGCATGCCGCCGTGCCGGTCGAGATGATCCGGCGTGATGTTCAGCAGGACCGCCACATCGAACGGGATCGGCGCGGTGAGCTCGAGCTGATAGGACGACATCTCGATGACGTAGAAGCCGTCCTTGCCCATGGGCTCAAAGTCGAGCGCGGGCAGGCCGAGGTTGCCGCCGACAGCGGCCGGCCGTCCGGCCTCTTTGAGGAGATGTCCGACGAGCGACGTCGTCGTCGATTTGCCGTTCGTCCCGGTGATGCCGATGTAGCGGGCCTCGGCGGAGGCGCGCGCGAGCAGCTCGACGTCGCCGACGATCGGGCGGCCGGCCTCGCGCGCCCGCGCGGCGATCGGGTGCGGCGCGGGGTAGCTGTGCGGAATGCCGGGGCTGAGGACCAGAAGGGCGATATCCTGCCAGGACGCCTGCGTCAGGTCTCCGACAGGGATGTCCTGCCGGCGCGCGGCGTCGCGCCGGCCCGTTTCGTCATCCCAGGCGATCACCTGTGCGCCGGCCGCGTGCAGCGCACGGGCCGCGGCGAGGCCCGACTTGCCGAGGCCCATGACCGCGATGGTCTGGTTGCGATATCTGGAGAGATCGATCATTGCCCGATCGCGCCGCCCTACCGCAGTTTCAACGTTGCCAGTCCGATCAGCGCCAGGATCGAGGCGATGATCCAGAACCGGATGACGATCGTCGACTCCGCCCAGCCCTTCTTCTCGAAGTGATGATGCAGCGGCGCCATGGCGAATACACGCTTGCCGGTCAATTTGAAGGAGGCGACCTGGACGATGACGGAGATCGTTTCCAGTACGAAGAGCCCGCCGATGATGCCGAGAACCAGCTCGTGCTTGGTCACGACGCTGATTGCGCCGAGCGCTCCGCCGACGGACAGCGACCCCGTGTCGCCCATGAACACCATCGCCGGCGGTGCGTTGAACCACAGGAACCCTAAACTTGCGCCGACCATCGCGCCGCAGAACACGGCGAGCTCGCCCGTGCCCGGCACGTAGAGAAGCTGCAGGTATTCCGAATAGATCGAATTGCCGACGAGATAGGCGATGAAGCCGAAACAGGCTGCGGCGATCATCACCGGGACGATCGCGAGCCCGTCCAGGCCGTCGGTCAGATTGACCGCGTTTGAAGCGCCGACCGTGACGAAAACGGCGAAGGGGATGAAGAACCAGCTGAGATTGATCAGCACCGTCTTGAAGAACGGGATGGAGAGACCGGTCGCCAGCGGCTCGCGCGTCAACGCCAGGACCCACAGGGCGGCCGCGGTAGCGATCAAGATCTGCAGCAGCAGCTTGATGCGCCCTGGCAGGCCCTTCGAATTCCGGCGCGACAGCTTCATATAGTCGTCGGCGAAGCCCACGGCGCCGAAGCCGATCGTGACGAGAATGACGAGCCAGACATAACCGTTGCTCATGTCGGCCCAGAGCAGCGTGCTGATGACGATGGCGAGCAGGATCAGGAATCCGCCCATGGTCGGCGTGCCGGCCTTTGCCAGGTGGCCTTCCGGTACATCCTCGCGCACGTTCGAGGCGCCGTTCTGCTTGCTCCGGAGCCAGTCGATCACCGTCGGGCCCAGCAGGAAGCTGAGCAGCAGCGCGGTCATGATGGCGCCGCCCGTCCGGAAGGTGATGTAGCGGAACAGATTGAACGCCAGCGACGTATCGGCGAGCGGGGCGAGGAGATTGTACAGCATGGCGGTCTCAGCCCCTCTTCGCCACAGCCGAGTTGACCGGACGTTCGCAATCGAGCGCGGCCAGGGCCTCAGCGATCGGGATCATCCGGCTGCCGTAAGATCCTTTGACCATGACAACGTCGCCCGGCCTGACGATGTCGAGGACGATATCGCGGATTGCGTCGCTGTCCGCGCCGTGGTGCGACGCGATGTTCTTCGGCAATGCCTTGGCGAGCATTGCCATATGGCGGCCTGCGGTGACCACGATCTCCACCCCGTTGCGCGCAACCTCGGCGGCAAGCGCCGCGTGCTCCGCGTCGGCCGTCGGGCCGATCTCGAGCATGTCGCCCAGCACGGCGATCGTGCGTCCGTTCGGCCCGGGCGCGGTCGCGCCGAGCACCTCGATCGCTGCGTGCATCGAAGCGGGGCTGGCGTTGTAGCTTTCGTCGATCAGGGTAAAGCTTCCCTTCTCGATATGGATCATGCGCTGTGCGCCGCGGCCCTTCATGGCTTTAAATCCGGCAAGCGCCTCCAGGCACGGCTTGCAATCGGCGCCGAGCATGCGGACAGTGCCGAGCACGGCCAGGCTGTTCATCGCGAGGTGTCGGCCAGGCGCGCTGAGGCGATAGACGAACACCTGGCCATCCATCGAGGCGGCGATGTCGCTGCCCAGGGCATCGGGGGAAATCGAAATCAGCCGCACATCCGCTTCGCGTACCGTTCCGAATGAGCAGATGCGACCTACGCCCGCAGCATTCGCCCGTTGACGCAGGCGCTCGAAATGCCGGTTGTCGCGATTGAGCACGGCGACGCCCGCCGCTGTCATTCCTGCGAAGATCTCCGCCTTCGCGTCGGCGATCGCCGCCTCGCTGTCGAAATGCGCGAGATGGACCGCCTCGACATTGGTGACGATCGCTGCATCCGGCTTGAGGATTTGCGACAGCGGCGCGATCTCTCCGGGGTGGTTCATGCCGATCTCGAAGACGCCGAACTCCGTGTCGCGCGGCAGCCGGGCAAGGCTGAGCGGCAGACCCCAATGATTGTTCAGGTTGCCCTGCGTCGCGGCCGTCTTGCCTGCCCGGCCCAGGGCCAGCGCCAGCATTTCCTTCGTGCTGGTCTTGCCGACGCTTCCGGTCACGCCGACGAACTTCGCTGCCGTGCGGGCGCGGGCGGCGCGCGCGAGATCCGCCAGTCCGGCATCGGTGTTGCGAACCACCAGGAGCGGCGCTTGCCGCGGGGCGTCGCGCCAATCCTCGGCCACCATCGCCGCTGCGGCGCCCTTGGCGAGCGCGTCGCCGACGAACCGATGGCCATCGCTGTTCTCGCCGCGGATCGCGATGAAAAGATCGCCGGGCTGGACGCTGCGGCTGTCGATCGAGACGCCGGCGGCCGACCAGGCGGCGGTCGCGCGTCCGGCCGTCGCCGCGGCCGCGTCGGTGT
>Ga0299913_10005752_pt1 | contig 10646 bp, 12 predicted proteins | sample RVTome_9_FD_201360 | JGI IMG/M metagenome (GOLD analysis project Ga0299913, IMG submission 201360) | Soil microbial communities from uranium-contaminated site in the Upper Colorado River Basin, Wyoming, United States - RVT155D38 (version 2) ... | reverse complement strand
CGCCGATGGGCGTGCCTCAGATCGAGGTCACGTTCGACATCGACGCCAACGGCATCGTCCACGTCAATGCCAAGGACCTGGCCACCAACAAGGAGCAGAAGATGACCATCACCGGTGGCACTGCCCTTGCCCGGGACGACATCGACCGTATGGTCAAGGACGCGGAGTCCTATGCGGAAGAGGATGCCAGGCGACGCGAGGCCGTGGAGACCCGCAACCAGGCCGAGCAACTTGTCAACCAGACCGACAAGCTCATCGAGGAATCGGGCGAGCAGATGACCGATGAGGAGAAGTCATCGGTCGAAGCCGCCAAGACGGCCCTGAGCGAGGTGTTGTCCGACTCCGAAGCCGAGGCCGACGCCATCAGGTCCAAGATGGACGAGCTCGTCTCCGCCAGCCAGGCGATGGCGACCCGCCTCTACCAGCAGGCCGCCGAGCAGCAGGCCGGCGCAAGTGAGGGAGCCGGTGCGTCCGAGGATGACGACGTCGTCGAGGCCGAGATCGTTGACGATGAGGATGAGTGACGAGGGAGCCGAGACGACCGACGAAGTATTCGAAGCGCTCCCGGTCGAGGCTGAAGGTGCTCCGGACCCACACTCGTTGGGTCTGGAGCTCCCCGACGACCAGGAGAAGGCGATCGAGATGCTGATTCGAGAGCTGGCCACCACCCGTGACGAGGCCACTTCGTACCTCGACGACCTCAAGCGGGTGGCCGCCGACTTCGACAACTACAGGAAGCGGACGACCCGGGACAGCGCAGCGATGCTCGATCGCGCCACTGAGCGTGTGATTCAGGGCCTCCTTCCCGTCCTCGACAGTTTCGACGCCGCCCTGAGCGCCGAGCCCCAGACCGAGACCGGCCAACAGCTCTACTCGGGCATGATCAACACCAGGGAGCAGCTGCTCAACGCGCTCAAGGCCGAGGGACTCGAGGTCATCCCGACCATCGACGAGCGGTTCGATCCCGAGATCCACGAGCCGGTCGGTGCCCCCGGTGGCAGCGGTGATCTCGTCGTCGCCGATGAGCTCCGCCGCGGCTACCGCCTTCGTGGCAAGGTCCTCCGCGCCGCGCTCGTGGTGGTGGAGGTCGCCTCGTGAACCGCGTTCCCAATGCTGTGCGTCCCGTATACCTGAGCCTCGGCCGCTGTAGCGTGAGTGAGCTCGTCCCGAAGGACCGCCGATGAACCGCGACTGGGTCGAGAAGGACTTCTACAAAGTCCTCGGCATACCGGAGGCCGCGACGGCCGAGGAGATCAAGAAGGCCTATCGCAAGCTGGCGCAAACGCATCACCCCGACGCCAACCCCGGTGATGCCGGCGCCGAGGACAGGTTCAAGGAGGTCTCCGAGGCCTACGCCACGCTGTCCGACCCCGAGCAACGCAAGGAGTACGACCAGGTTCGCCGTCTCGCCGCCTCAGGTGGCTTCCAGGGATTCGGTGCCGATCAGCCCGGTGGCGGCTTCGGGGGTTTCGGCGGCCAACAGGTGAGGGTCGAAGATCTCCAGGACCTGCTGGGCGGAGTGGGCGGCCTCGGCGACCTCTTCGGGTTCGGCTCACAACGCTCCCGCTCCGGGCCCACCCCGGGGGCTGACATGGCGACGGAGCTGACCATCGGGTTCGAAGACGCAGCCTTCGGGGTCACCACCGAGGTGACGATCGAGGGTGCGGCTGCGTGCTCCCGGTGCAACGGATCGGGAGCCGAGCCCGGATCACAGGTCGCGACCTGCCCGACTTGCGGCGGTCGCGGGGTGGTCGCCCAGAATCAGGGTTTCTTCTCCTTCTCCCAGCCTTGCCCCCAGTGTGGCGGGTCGGGTCGGCTCATCGAGGACAAGTGCAGCCAATGCCGCGGCACCGGGTCGGAGAACAGACGGCGCAACGTGAAGCTGCGGGTCCCGGCCGGAGTCAAGGACGGGACGACCCTGCGTCTCCGTGGCAAGGGGGCGCCGGGCTCGTTCGGCGGGCCGGCGGGCGACCTCATGCTGCGCATACGTGTCGCGCCGAGCAAGACCTTCGGGCGCAAGGAGAACGACCTGACGGTGAAAGTGCCCATCACATACTCCGAGGCCACCCTCGGCACCAAGGTCGACGTCCCCACACTCAACGGTGGCGTCAAGGTCAAGATCCCCTCAGGCACACCGTCAGGGAAGACATTCCGGGTCCGGGGCAAGGGGATAACTCCCGAGCGCGGACGTCAGGGTGACCTCCTCGTCACCGTGGAGGTGGCGGTGCCCAAGAAGGTCAGCAAGGACGAGAAGAGACTGCTCGAGGAATTGGCGGAGCATGAGACCGAGGACATTCGGTCTCATCTGAGATGATTGGCGTGTCAACATGACCGATACCACACGAGCCGTGTTCGTCATCTCGGTGGCAGCCGAGCTGGCGGGGATGCATCCTCAGACTCTGCGTATCTACGAGCGCAAGGGGCTCATCGACCCGTTCCGCACACCTGGCGGCACCCGCCGCTACTCCCAGGAGGACATCGAGCGCCTCCAACTCATCCAGGAGATGACCGCCGAAGGCATGAATCTTGAAGGAGTCCGGCGCGTCATCGCCCTCCAGGAGGAGAACCGACGGCTGAGGAAGAAGCTCGACCGTCTCCGCGACAAGGTCGAGGAGCTCGAGGAAGCGGCCGAGGTCGCCGGGGCTGACATCATCCTGAGAAGCCAGATCCGCACCATCTACGGAAGAGACGGTTGATGGCCGAGTCCTATGAGGGACCGATACGGATCATGGGCGGCGACGGGATCCTGCTCACCACGGGTCAGGCATCGCTCGAGACCGACACGGAGTTGGGCAATTGGAGAGGGGTCGTCCAGACCCTTCGGGGGACGGCGGTGGCAGGCAAGGCCCTCGTCGTCGAGCTCGTGATACCCGACAATGGCCGAGGCAGGGCACAGTTGACTCCCCGCGGTGAGGTCGGCGAATACGCGCAGTCGAACGTCACGGGCTTCGGCACTCCCCCCTTCTGACCCGGCTGCAGCCGAGGCACCTGGCCCGGCGCGCTCCTGTCCGAGCTCGAGATCGGCTATGCGCCCGTGATGACTGCCTGGGTCTGAGTCGTCCTCGTCATCGGTCGCATCAGCCTGCTCGACGACCAGCGACCTCCCGACATGCACCGGGGTGGCGCTGAAGGTGATGGTCCCCGAGGTCACCGGGCGTATGAAGTTCGTCTTCGACTCGATCGTCGACGTCGTCGCTCCCTCGGCCAGATTCAGGAATGCGCACATCGCACCAACCGAGTCGGCCTGCGCCATGAGTTAACCGCCGTGGATCATGCCCCCTGCGGTGCAGTACTCGGGTCTCCACTCCCCTGTAGCCACGACACCGTCGGGACCTCCCGATTCGACCTCGAGCCCGAGCAGCGCCGTCATCGGCATCTGGGATCGAGCCAACTCGGTCAATTGTGTGTCGCTCATCAGGGCAGGAAAGAGGTTGACATATATTCTTATATAGTTATATATTGCCCACCATGGCACGAGCCGCCACCACCGCCGACGCTTTCAACGCCGTCGCCGAGCCGAGACGGAGAGACATCCTCGACCTGCTCGTCGACGGAGAGCGGTCCGTTGGTGAGATCGTGGCGGTGCTGCCGGTCTCCCAACCACAGGTGTCCAAGCACCTGAGGGTCCTCAAAGACGTCGGGTTGGTCCGCTCCCGTTCCGAAGGGCGCCAACGGCTCTATCGGGTGGAGCCGCTGGCTCTCAAGCCGATCCACGACTGGTTGGCCGATTACGAGCTCCTCTGGAACGAGAGACTCGACCGGCTCGACGGGTACCTGTACGAGATGCAGCGAAAGGAAAACCAGTGACCATCGACAGATCGGGAAGCGCTGAGGTGACGCTCCCATCCGACACAAAGATCAGGATCGTGCGCCGATTCGACGCTCCCAGGGATCTGGTGTTCGACGTCTGGACGACACCCGAGCACGTACGGAACTGGTGGGGTTGGGAGAAGGATCCGATGACCGTCTGCGAGATCGACCTCAGGGTCGGAGGCGAGTGGCGGTTCATCTCGGTCAACGAGGATTACGGGGAGGTGCACTTCTACGGCGAGTACAAGGAGATCGATCGGCCTCGTCGCCTCGTCTCCACCGAGGTGTTCGCACCCTATCCCGACTCCCCCGCGCTCAACACCCTCACTCTCGAGGAAGGCGAAGGAGTGACGACGATGACCATCATGGTCGACTATCCCTCGAAGGAGGCCCGAGACGCCACCATCGCATCGGGGATGGAGTCCGGGCTCCAACACAGCCTCGACCGGGCCGACACCGTTCTCGCCACGCTGCTGGAGAATGTCTGATGGTCGACATGAGGCTGGAGGTAGTGATCCTCCCGGTCGCCGACGTCGACAGGGCCAAGGCATTCTACGAACAGGTCGGTTTCGACCTCGATGTGGACCATCAACCGAACGAGCATTTCCGGGTGGTGCAGTTCACGCCACCCGGATCGGACTGCTCGGTCACCTTCGGCATCGGCCTGGGGGAGGTGGCGGCCTCTCCTCTGAAGGGGATCCACCTATGCGTGGCCGACATCGAGGCTGCCGTGGCAGAACTGGCCGACCGAGGTGTGGAGACCGACCCCATCCGCCACATGGGCCCCGGAGGGTGGCAGGACGGGCCCGATCCGGACCGGCGCAAGTACGGCAGCTACTCGGCATTCTCCGATCCCGACGGCAACGGCTGGGTCCTCCAAGAAGTCGGATCAGACACGTCACGCGAACAGCGCCACGGGTAGTGGACACGGCGTCTTGGATGGGTGTCCCAGCTTCATCGGTTCCCCCCACCCTGGGATGACTTCGCACTGACGTGTAGCCAGAGCCGGATAGACCTCCTTGTCTTTCCATCGGTGCTCATCCCGTGCGCCGATACCCAGCTCGACTCGATTAGACCGCGGTGTACGCGCCGGCGCCATGTTGTCGTCGCCTCCCGGCATGTTTGGCAAGACCATGGTTCGGGAACTCGCGGATGAATCCAAGAAGCGAGAGTCATGCGGATCTGGGAGCGAATGCCTATGCGACCTCTGGTGTTCGGTTGCTTCGTCGTGGCCATTCTCGTGATACAGGTGGCGTCGGCATCTCCCGCCGAAGCTGCCGAATTGGAGGTCAAGCCACCTTCGGTGACCGCTGGTGAGGAAATAGAGATAAGAGGCACGGACTTCGTCCCAGGGGAAACCGTGAAATTGTGCCTCGACCAGCGGGGTTGCGCCCAACTCGGGCACGTGGAGGCGGATGGTCATGGCGAGATCGAAGTGACGGCATCGATCGCAGCAGACGTCTCACCTGGGTCGCATCGCGTGTACGGCTGCCAGGCCGTGGTGCCAGCTGTCCCGCTGTGCGCTTCAGCTGCGTTGACGGTCGGCAATCCAGCGACGACGACCACGACCACGGCGCCCACGACAACCAGCACGACGGCAGCCACGACGACGACCACGCCTCCGCCAACTACCACCACTTCGAGCGGTACGCCGACGACCACCGGCGCTGCCCCACCCACCTCGCCTCCCGAGAACACGACAACCACGCCGGCTACCTCAACCACCGCAAGCTCGGCACCGGGAGTCAGTGGTCCCTCTGCCGGCCAGTCGACGCCATCCTCTTCCGACACCACCACCGCTGCCGACACCACCACGACGTCGACCACTGCGCCGCCTTATTCTCGCCCATCAACGGTCGAGAGCACCGAGCTCGTCCCGGGCTTCAGCGACGGCGGACCGGGAGAAGCCGATCCGACATCCGTCTCCGGTGACTCGGTTGCTACCTCCGCCGAGAGCCAGAATGCACGAGCGACGAACACCGGGTGGGGCCAATGGTTGCTGGTAGCGATGGCCGCTGCCCTCGCCGCCCTCGTTCTGTGGCTGGTCGATCGTCTGGGAACTCCAGGTCGTCGGAGCGAGCACTTGAGAAGGAGCGTTCGCAGGCGCAGCGCCACCTAGCCGAGATCGGCACTCCAGTCGTTGTCGTCCCAACCACTTACCGTCCCGCAGTTTCCTCCATTCCACGATGGGTTCGGCGAGCCTTCGGCGTCGTACCACTCGACTCGATTGCCTCTGACCTCGATCTCCCCACAACTCCCATCGGACTGGTTCCACACGTAGATGCCGACGTTCGACCAGGGCTGAGATGCTGAGAAGACCGAGTTACCGACCACTCTTATGTTCGTCCCTCCGGGGACGCCTATCCCCACCTGGCCGGGATTCACCAGCGAGTTGCCTTCGACCACGATATTGGAGCCGCCGTAGTCACCGACCATTATCCCGGAACCGGACTGGCTGGGCCCGCCGTCGCGGAACGTGTTGCCGCTCACCACGAGAGGGTTGGATGAGGTCCCACTCGACTGGTAGATGTTCACGAAGTCCTCGGCGCTGCTGGCACCGAGCCGGTTAGCACCTGAGTTGCCGGCTATCTGGTTCCCGCCTCCGGTCACCTTGTCGAACTGGACGAAGTTGCGGCCGGCGTTGCGGAATGTGTTCCCTACCACCGCCACTCCCTGGCTCTCCAGGGCGTACACGCCCGATGCCGAGCCGGAGATCTCGAGACCCTCGAGCCGAACGGATGTCGAGCCCTCGACCACGACGGCGGGCCCGTCACAGGGGCCAATGGACGAGTTGCGAATCGTGATGTCCCGGGAATCTCCGACGACCACGCACGGTCCATCCTCACTCGACACTCGCAGACCTTCCAGGACGACGCCGCTCTCGCCGGCGAGCCGTATCGGGCCGGAAGCCTCGAATTCGGTAGCCGGCGGCGCGGACCTGTCGGCACCCGGAGTCGTGCTTCCCGGTGCTCGATCCCGGTCCTCGGCTTCGGTCCCGTCGTGATCGGCGCTCCGGTCGATAGTCGGGGGTGTCAGATCCGCCGGGATCTCCTGGTCCACAGCTCCCGCCGGCCCCGAATCGCCCGTCGTCGAGCTCTCGTCCGGGGGAAGCGTCGACGTCCCGACGGCCAGGGTCACACTCGGGGTATCCACGTCGGTGACCGGCCGGTCGTCAACCTGGGCGAGCGTGAGCAAGCTCAGAGCGAGTGTCGAAGTCGCTATGAGTGCGAGGAGCTTCCTACGGGGGGAACGATCGGCCATCGTCAGTCATGCCTGGTTGATGTTTCTCATCGGACTCCGCCGGCGTCGACTTTCGCCATTTCGATGCCGGCTGCGAAGGCGCCTTGGGCCAGAGTCGTTGTTTAGCTGAACCCAGAACTTGGGCAAAACGCCCCGATGACAACGACACGAGTACTCGATGTGTTCGGGACGGGAGTTGCACTGTGTAACGAGGAGCAGATCGCCGAGATCATCCTCAACCCAGGGGAAGCGGGACAATTCGTGGCAATCGGCAATGTTCACTCGGTGATGACCGCTCGACGTGACGCAGACCTCGCCACAGCCTTGCGGGCGGCCGAAGCGGTCACTCCCGACGGGATGCCCCTGGTGTGGGCCATGCGAGCCATGGGGGCCTCTGGAGCTCGACGTGTGACCGGCATCGACGTCATGACCGCCACCCTGCAACTCGGTGTCGAGGACGAAGTCGGCCACTTCTTCTATGGAAGCAGCGAGGAGGTGCTCGGCGACCTCGTGCGGACCATCCGCGGGATGTTTCCTGGACTCATCGTCAGCGGCGTGCTGAGCCCGCCCTATCGCCGTCTCACTCTGGACGAGCTCCAGCTCCATGCCCGACAGATCAGGGAATCGGGTGCCAACGTGGTGTGGGTCGGCTTGGGGATGCCAAAACAAGAGCTTTGGATGCATGACCTGGCGTCGGCGCTCCCCGGCATCTCCCTGGTCGGCGTGGGGGCGGCCTTCGACTGGCTGGCGGGAAAGCAAGCCCGAGCTCCAAAGTGGATGCAGAGTACGGGCCTGGAGTGGTTGTACCGACTGGGCCAAGATCCCGGACGACTGTGGAAGCGCTACGTGCTCAACAACCCCGTGTATCTCTTGCTGCTGGTCTCGACCTGGCTGCGACGAGCCATGAGCCGACGTGACTAGGGGCGCATGTTCTGCGGCAACGCCTGCCATATCCCAACGGGCTCATCCCGGGCGAGGTTCGGTCTCGCCCGCACCCGGGTGTTTGCCCGGTTGTAGACGTAGCCACCTATGTCCGTGCCCGCCAGCGAGACGCGTTCGATCGAATCGACGAGATCGCTCACCTCGCTTTGGTGGGAAACGACCATCACCGACGAGTCACACAGGGATAGCACGATCCCGGCATATGCCACCTGAAGCGGCGATGGGACATCGACCAGCACCACGTCGTATGAATCCCGAAGTGCGTCGAAGTGCGTTGCGGTGTCGGAGGAGCGGAAGAAGCCCGGTGCCGTCACATTGTGAGACCCCCGAGCCAGCAGATCGATCGACAGCCCGTCTCCGACATCGACGGAGATCACGGCATGTTTCATAGCTACGCCTGACTCGACGACATCAGTGATCCCGTGCCGCACGTTCGGTGAGCTGACGATGTCAGCCAGCGCCGGCGATCCGAAGTCGCAGTCGACGAGCAACACGCGCCGTCCCCTGGCCGCAGCCGCCGCAGCCAGGTTTGCCGCCACGACGGAAGCTCCCACTCCCACCCGGGAGCCAACCACAGCCACGACTTTGGTCGACTGGGGACCGACCAGCGAGGAAGTCAAGGCGGGCACGGCGAAGCGGAACGCCTCGGCCGCGCCGGAACCGGGAGCGTCGCGGACGGGGAGCTTGGTCTCCAGGCTCTCCGCAGCGAAATCGGGTATCTCGGCCAGTAGCGGAGCGTCCAGGATCAGCCCCGGCTCGTCGGGATGGTGGAAGCGGCTGGACTTGTTGGCCAAGGCGTAGGCGATCAAGGCACCGCCAAGGAGCCCGATCAGCAGCCCGACGGCCACGGCGCGAGATAGCGGTACGGGTTGTTCCGCCGTGCGTGCGGGTGAGACTATGGCGATCCCCGTCGACGTCAGAGCCGCGTCCACCCTGAGCTGGTCTCGTCTGAGCGCGAGCTGAGAGCGACGTTCGAGAGCCTGAGCTCTCGACTCGATCAGGGAAGCCAAAGCCGGGTCCTCCCCCTGCACCGACTGAATGAGCTGCAAGGTCTGGAGCTGCTGGAGGATGCCTTCGAGCTGTGGCGCCGACTCGGCGTCGGGTTGGTTGATGATCTCGAGAAGCTGCTCGATCGCCGACTGGAGCTGGGCATCGAGCGCGGCGCCGTCTGCGGCCGGGTCGCGCAGCGCCGTTATCTGCTCCGCGATGTCGGCGAGCTCTTCGTCCACGGCGGCGACCGAAGCGTCGAATTCTGAGATCGCCGACTCGAATGCCCGATCGGCATCAGCCTCTTTCCTCGCCTCATAAGCCGATACCACGGCGTTGGCGATCGCGGTGGCTCGATTCGGGTCGTCACTGACTGCATTGACGGTTATGAGCCCGCTCTCCAAGCCGGTCTCGACATCGACGTCGTTCATGAGATCGTCCAGATCAAGCCCATCGGTCTCACCCTCGCCGGCCAGGATCTCCAAGGCGCGGGTGGCCACCGGCGTGGATTGCAGGATGACGACCTGGTCGGCGGTATATCGCTCGGGCGACGCCGCGGGGCCTTGATCGAACAGCTGCGCGCTCTCCGGGTTCTCGACGAGCATCGTGGCGGATCCGACCCAGTCGTCGGCCAGTGCTTGGTGGACCACCCACCCGAGAGAGGCACCGATGATTCCTATCAGGGCGACCACCAGCCAGTGCTTGCGAATTGCGCCGAGCAATGTCGGCTCGAATGAAGCGTCGGAGAAAATCGAGAACCTCTTGTGGCTGAGCCAGCACCACTACCCGTTGGCTCCCCGGCCCAAACCGATGATTGAGCGCCGGCCGCCGCGGGTATGGCTGCGTTCCGCAGCAAGAGAGGGACCCCGAAAGTGGGCCAATCGTCTCCGGGCCCCGCCCTCGTGCCGGGCTTCAGCCTCTACAACCAAGACATCCGCAACTCGTGACGATCGGTCTCTATCACCCTCGCGCTCTGGCCGGCGACGGCGGGATCACCAGATCGGTGCGGAGCCTGTCCGCCGCCATGGAAGAACTCGGATATCCGACCCGCGTGATATACGACGGGCCGACCGGATCTTCTGTACGGGACTCCTGGGTCGGCGTCAAACACATCCAGGCCGGCCCACTCCATGTGCCGCTGGACCTGGAGGAGGCCATCTCTGGTCTCGACGTGCTGGTGTTGCACTCGGCCTGGGTGTCCTACAACGTCGTCGCAGGCGAGAAGGCCAAGAGCCTTGGAATCCCCTATGTTCTGGCACATCGCGGGGCGTACGAGCCTCGAATACTCGATCGCAGACGATTGGCTAAGCGTGCCTGGTGGCTCCTCTTCGAGAAGCGCCTGGTCGAAGGGGCGGCGGGCGTGCATGTCTTCTTCGACGCTCAGGCCGACCAGGTCCGCAGCCTCGGTTTCGATGGGCCCCTCGTGGTTGCCCCGAATGGCGTCGAGGTGCCCGACGACATCAGCTGGGATGGCGGCTCAGACGGGGCTCTGCTCTACGTCGGGAGGTTCGACATGGAGCACAAGGGCCTGGGCACGCTGCTCGATGCAGTGGCCATGATCCCGGCTGGGCGCAGGCCCCATCTGACGCTTGTCGGCCCCGACTGGCGTGGGGGGAAGGAGGCGACCGCAGCCACGGTCGAACGTCTCGGATTGAGCTCCTGGGTGG
>Ga0299913_10005751_pt1 | contig 10646 bp, 8 predicted proteins | sample RVTome_9_FD_201360 | JGI IMG/M metagenome (GOLD analysis project Ga0299913, IMG submission 201360) | Soil microbial communities from uranium-contaminated site in the Upper Colorado River Basin, Wyoming, United States - RVT155D38 (version 2) ... | reverse complement strand
ACTACATGAACAGTGGTGGTATCGGTCTACTGGTCACCACATTGATCCGAGCGCAACGGAGCGGGCACCGGCTCATGGCCTTCGGCTTGACCGACCACTATCGCCAGATCTTTTCCCTGACCCGGCTTGACGAGGCCATTGAGATCTTCGACACCGAGGTGGATGCGGTAGGCGCCGTCTGAGCTGATGGCGCTTGAGACTCCTTTGAGCGAGGGCCAGGAGGTGTCTGGGAGAGCCCGAGAATTGCGACGCTGGGCGGGACTCCTGGCGCTGTCTGGGGTTGGCGTCGCGCTGTCGTCGACTCAGATTCTTGCCGGGATTCGCCCAGTCGCCGACACACTTCTGTCAGCTATCGGATTCGCCGCATCCGCCGTAATCGGGGGACTGATCGTCGTCCGTCGCGGTGGTCATCCTACCGGTTGGTTGGTGCTGCTACTCGGATTGGCAATTCTGTTCGCCGACGGCTTCGCATACGTGCCTGGGGTCACAACGGCATACGTCAGCTGGGTGGAGAGCTGGGTGTGGACGGCGGTTTTCGCCTTGTTCGCCGTGTTGACCCTCACCTTCCCGTCCGGTGAATTACCCGAGGGTCGAGGGCGATGGGCGAGGGTGGCACGTGGAGCCGTCATAGCGCTTCCGTTCTTGGTTGCGATGGCCGCCCTCACCGAGTCGCTTGGAGGTCCGGAGGCGTCGACTCCGACTCCCAATTCGGTCGGGTTCCTGCCGGAGTGGCTGGGCTACCTGTCGATGCTATCCGTAGTGGCCATTTTCCTCGGTGGTGCATTGTCTCTGGTGGTCAACCGACGACGCACCGTAGGCGCTGAACGGGCGCAGCTGACCTGGGTGGTGTTTGCGTTGGTGTCGTTGGTGACCACGGTGACTCTGACTTTCATCTACATCTTCGTATCAATCGGTGTCGGTGCTGGAGATCCTGGCGACTCCATTTGGAGCCCCACATACGTGATGATGATCATGTTTCCTGTCTCGTTCGGTGTCGCCGTGCTCAAGTACCGGCTATATGAGATCGACCGAATCATCTCTCGTACCGTGTCCTATGCCCTGGTCGCCAGTCTTCTGTTGGCTGTGTTCTTTGGGGTTGTGGCCGTGCTGACGATTCTCGTTCCGGCCGAGTCGGACCTTGCAATCGCCGCCTCGACGCTGGCAGTGGCTGCATTATTCAATCCATTGCGGAGTCGGATCCAAATACGGGTCGATCGCCAGTTCAACCGGGCGCGCTACGACGCCGAGCAGGTGATGGATGGGTTTGCCGGGTCGTTACGTGATGAGGTCGACGACGGGCGAGTGGTCGACGGGTGGATGGAAGTGGTCTCAGCGACGATGCAACCCGAAACCATCGGGGTCTGGGTACGGAGTTGAGAGCTTCTTAACCCCTTAAAGCGGCGCGCGCCGCGTAGTACCCGCACATCCCGTGCACGCCCGCTCCGGGCGGTGTCGCCGAGGAGCAGAGATAGAGGCCATCGCCGATCTGATAGGGGGCGGTGGATCCGAGTTGGAATACCTTTCTCAAGCCAAACCCTCCCCCCGCGATGTCGCCCCGGATGTAGTTGGGGTTGTGTGCCTCGAATTGTGTGGCGTTCATGGTGTTCCGGCCGACGATCAGATCCCGAAAGCCAGGGGCGAATCTCTCGATCTGGGACTCGATGGCCTCGGTCATGTCAACGTCCGAGCCGGACGGGACGTGGCAGTAACCCCATGCGGTCTCCTTGCCCGTCGGAGCCCGGGTGGGGTCGAATCGGGATTGTTGTGCGACGAGAACAAAGGGGCGCTCGGGATGGCCCCCGGAATGGACCGTGTCCTCGGCACTGGCCACCTCCTCCCATGACCCACCGACGTGAACCGTTCCCGCTTGCGGGCTCGAATCGTCGCTCCAGGGAATAGGCCCGTCGAGGGCCCAGTCGACCTTGAACACAGCAGGCCCGGTCTTCCACGCCGAGAGGCGGCGGCGGTCCCTGGGGCTGACCCGGTCGCCGCCGATGCGGATAGCCGACCGTGGCATGACGTCGAGGAGAATGGCCCGCGCTGGTGGAATGTCGTCGAGGGAGAGGATCATTCGGCCGGTCTCGATTGTCCCGCCCCGATCGACAATCACCTTCGCCAGGGCCTCGGCGACACGCTGTGACCCGCCGCGAACCATGGGCCAGCCGTAGGCGTGGGCGGCTACAGCGAAGAGGAGAGCGACGCCACCGGTCAGGGCGGAAGCAAAGGGTGCGATGGCGTGTGCGGCGAGACCGGCCAGGACGCCCCTCGCTTCGGTAGATGAGAATCCCGAGGCGATCACCGAGGCGGGAAGGGCGCCACGGGTGGCTAGCCTCACGAAGCTGCCCGGGTTGCCAGGGACCAGTGTCATCGGCCCGAGGAAGTCCTCCATCACCGCATCGGCGGCGGCGACCAGCGGCTGGAGGATCCGCATGTAGCGCTCCGAATCCTGGCCAAGACGCCCGGCGGTGGCCCCCACGTCGCGCAAGACGACGCCTGCCCTGCCGTTTCCGAGCGGGTGGGACAATGGGATGGGAGGATGGACCCAGTCCACATCCAGCCCGAGGTCCCGGAAGAAGGGCGAAGCAACCCCGAGCGGATGGATCGCCGAACAGATGTCGTGGGCGAAACCGGGGAGCGTCAACTCCTCGGTCCTTGTGCCTCCGCCGATCTCGGCGGCCTGCTCCACGACCAGCACGCGTCGCCCGTTGCGAGAAAGCTCCGCGGCGGCGGAGAGTCCGTTCGGTCCCGCACCGACAACGACTGCGTCGTATTCGTTCATCCAGCACTGATTGTGCCCCATCCCCGTTACGAGATGGTGACCGGTGAGCATCGACGATGACGTCGGGGCCGTAACGATGGCGGAACGCCTGGCTGCTCTGATGGGCTCATCGGAGAAAGGACCGAGTTGACCGAGCCAAGGAACACAGACAGTTGGGCAGCTCCGGTCGACGCCTTCCATGTCGGAGACGTCGCCGAAGGCGCACGCAAGGGAAATGTCGAGGGCCGGCGTCCAACGGGGCCGCTCCAGGGCTTCGGACGGCTCTGGCAGAAGACCTATGAGGTTCGGATACCGGGCCCTACTCCCGAAGCAGTGATCGCCACCTGGAAGGCGAACTTCGGCGAGTTCTGGTACCCGTCGAACCGGTTTTACGCCCCAGCCGGGGGGATTTCGCCCGGCGAGGTCGCGGTGATCGGAGGGGGGAAGGGCCCAACCAAGATCACCACAGGTGTGCGTGTGATCTATGCCGACGAGCGCTCCTGGTCATACATGACACCTGAGGGGCATCCCTGGGCCTCGATCATCACCTTCAGTGCCCACGAGGACGACGACGGGGTGACCGTGGCCAAGATCCACCTCCTGGTCCGGGCCAACGATCCGCTCTACGAGGCGAGCTTCAAGATCTACACCTCGAGACTCGAGGACAAGATCTGGACCTATACCCTGACCCGGGTCGCGGGGCACTTCGGAGTCACCGAGCCGGCGATCGACGCAACTGTCGTGCTGGTCGACAAGAAGCGGCAGTGGAATCAGATGTCCAATCTCTGGAAGAACTCGGCAATCCGGACGCTGCTCCGTCGGGACCGGTAGGACCACGCGAATCAGGCCCCCTGGCGGGGCCTGATTCCATCCGCGGGTTGTCGATCTCTAGAGAAGGACCGCCCTCTTGCGGATGTGCAGGAACACGAAGCCGGTCACCATCAGTGTCAGCCCGACCACCATCGCAAAGGCAGACAGTGCGTAGGCGACGACTCCGAGGCCGAGAACCGAGGTCAGAGTGAGGGCGTTCAGCCAGGAGGCCCGTGCCTCGTTGGGAACCATCACCTCTTCGCCGTTCTCGTCGAGGACGGCAGCGCCGTTCTCATCCAACTGTGGAGTCGTCCGAGACATCTGTGCGTAATACAGACCCCCAGCATTCTCGAGCTGGTGGTACGTGATGATGTCCGACTGTGCCCACATCGTGAATGGACCCCTCACCGGAGTCTCCGGGATTGCGGCATCGTCGGGGGTGGTCACATCCTGTGCCACGGCCTGGTCCCATGTGTACCAGGCTCCGAAGATGCCACCTGCCAGCGATCCGAACCCGACGACGAGCGCCAGGATCCCGGCTGTGAGAAGTACGAAGGACTTGCGAGGGGCGGTGACCTCTTCGGCTACCAACCTCTCCCTGTCGATGGCGGTCATTTGCTGTCTCCTTTTCCTACGCCGACTGCCTTATGAGGTGATCCTCCTCACTGACAGCGCATGGAGCGAGGGGCAAACGACCCAAGCCTCCGGGGCCGGAAGACCCCTACCTTGACGGCCGGAAGCCCCTGACCCGGTGGGAGCGCCCGGTTTGCTCAGGGCCGTTCGATCAGACACACCCGCCCTGGTCGTCGACGCCTCTGCCGCACAACGAGGTGATCTCGACCGTACGCAGCGAGAACTCCCCGTTGGCCGGTTCACCGAAGACATGAACCCGCAGCCCTCGGACCGCGTCGTCTCCGAGTCCGATCACGTCATAGGTGACCTCACCGAGGTCTCCTGCCGACGGGGCCACCGTCACCACCAGGTCCGACTTGGGATCGTCGGAGGCCAGGCTCTCGGCGACGATCAACCCGAGGTCGAGCATCGTGTCGGCCACCGGCCTCCCGCCGAGGTTGTCGATGATGGTGGCGGTGGCGTCGGTGGTGTCTCCCAGGTAGCCGACAAACCGCAGATTGACCCAACCCCTGGTGTTGTTGTATTCGACCCCAATCCACATCGACCCGGGAAGCTGCCGAGTCTCACCGACCGCGGTCAGGTTGGCGTGGAGAGGTGGAATGCCGGTGAGAATGTCCTGGTCGGCCCCTGGTGCCGCCCTGAGATTGAGCACATCGTCGTGAGCCACCCCGATCACAGCAAGGGTGTCTCCCGCCGCCGGACCGAAGTCGATCGGCTCTCCGGGGATGCCCGATGACCCCGTCGTAGTGGCGCTACCGGAGGTGGTCGTGGTGGTGGTCAGGCCCTGGGTGGTGGTGGTCGTAGGCTGGGTGGTGGAGGTGGTGGTGGAGGTGTTGGTGGCGATGGTCGTGCTTGTCGGCGTCGTGGTGGAGGCCGCCTCTCCATTTGACCCGCAGGCGACGAGCGTCAGCATCAACGCGGCCAAAAGGACCCATGACGGGCGCTGTTTCAACTTGCTCTCCTTGTCGCCAGTCCAACGAAATCTGCCGCGTTTTGGTTCCTGAGCTCAGTCTCCCTTGAAGTCGGGCTGGCGCTTCTCCATGAATGCCGAAACTGCCTCCATCAAGTCGTTCGAAATGAGGTACGAGGCGTTCCATTGCGCAACGAAGTCGAGGGCGGCCTCCACGGTCCTGCCGTCATTGGCGGCGAGGACTCTCTTCACTCCCCGGGTAACCAGCGGCGAGTTGGATGCGATCTCGTCGGCAATCTGCCGTGCCATCGCCAACAACGCCTCATGATCCGAGGCAACTTCGTTGACCAACCCGATCCGTCTGGCCTCCTCGGCATCGATGTCTTTCCCGGTAAAGGCGAGCTCGGCGGTGACTCCCGAGCCGACAATCGCCGGCAGCCGTTGCAATGAGCCGATGTCTGCGACAAGGCCCATCCTGGTCTCCCGGACCGAGAAGATGGCATCGTTAGATGCGATGCGGAGGTCGCACGCAGTGATCAGATCCACTCCTGCTCCCAAGCAGTAGCCATGAATGGCTGCGATCACCGGTTTGGGCGAATTGGCGAAGCAACTCGCGGTCAGCTGCATCCTTCTGATGGTCTGATACAGCTTCATGTTGGCGGCCGCCGCCGAGCCGGAATCCGGGTGCATCGAGCCGAGGAGGGCGATGTCGATCCCGACTGTGAACGAGGGCCCCCGGCCGGCGAGGATGATCGTCCGGACCGTCTCGTCGGCATCCAGCTCGGCCATTGCCATGGGTATGTCCTCCCACATGTCCGCCGACATCGCGTTGCGTTTGTCGGGACGGTTCAGCCACAGGGTGGCCACATGGCCGTCCCGCTCCACTTCGACATGCTGATACCCCATGGGGGCCAGGTTACGTGTCGCCGGCTTCGTAATCGGGACGCTCAGGGCTCATGTGCAGACCGTCAGATTCTCGAGAACGGGTCAAGTGTCCGCGGACCGCCAGGCTTCCCGCAGCTTCACTCTGGTTCCGAATCGGAGGAGCCCCCCGGCGTAGATCCTGCCGGCAACGAGGACCAGGCCGAAAATGGCCGCCACTGTCAGTACCAACGCGGCACCGTATTGCCAGGCGGGAATCGCTTCAAGGGAAGCCCGGACCGGGACCACGAACGGTGCGGTCAATGGCACGAAGGTCCCTATCAATGCGGGCAGACCGTCGGGATCGCTGAGAGCGGCGATGGAGACGAAAAAGCCCACCACCGCGATCATCGACATCGGAAAAGCCACGTTCTGAGCGTCTTCCATCCGGCTAACCAGTGAGCCGGCGGCTCCGAACATCACTGCGAACAACAGGAAGCCCAGCACGAACCAAACCACTAAATTCGCCACGGTTGAGAAATTCAGGCTGGGAAGCTCGAAGGTGCCGCTCACACGGAGAGCGATGACTGCAACTGCGATGGTGCCCGCAAACTGCGTGATCGCCAGAAGCCCGATCCCGACGATCTTTCCGGCGAGTAGTTGCCAAGGCTTGACGCTAGACAGAAGCACCTCGACCACCCGGTTGGACTTCTCTTCGGTGACCCCGGACAAGATCCAGTTTCCGTAGAGCAGGACTGCCATATATAGGAGCAGCAGCCCGGCGTAGGCAACGGCGCCCTGGCTCCCGTCGTCGGCGTCCTGACCAGAGAGAGTGGTTGTCTCCAGCGGATCGGAGGTCATCACTTCGATCACGTCGGTCGCGGCTTGACCCGACTCAGACACGATCATTTCCAGCTCCACCGATGCCGCCCCCCGTTGCAGCAGGCTGAGCACGGCGGACTCCCCGAATCCTCCGACACTCTCGACGATGACGCTCTCGCCGTCCACGAGCACTGCGGCCAGCTCGCCCTCGGACAGGGCCGCCTCGGCTTCAGTTCGATCGTCGAAGCGCTCGACCTCAAATGCGACCGATGGCTCGGCGTCTGGCTCATCGAGCGCATTGCCCAGGAGCTCGGCCGAACTGACGATCGCGTCGTTGTCCTCACCGACGCTTCCCACGGTGAACTCGTCGGTGTCTCCGCCAATCAGACCCGGGACCACCACCAGGGCCAGGACTATCACGAAGGTGAACGCGGTGGTGAGGAGATAGGCCTTTGACCTCCCTCTCTCTTTTACCTCCCGCCGTGCAACCTGCCACATGATGGCGATGGAGCTCATGCCACGGCCTCGCGGAAGAGGTCGGAGAGCGACGGCGTCGTATAGGAGAAGTGCCGAAGACGTCCGATGTCCTGGGCCTTGGCGACGAACCCCCTGACGTCGGTAGCCGCATCGATGATCATCGTGTGTCGGTCACCATCGGAGCGGACTGCCCGGACCCCGTCGAGGGTGTCGATCAAGGTGTCGACATCACCGTCCAATTCCAATTCCAGATGGCGGATCGGAGCGGCGTCCTTGAGCCGGCGAACGTTTCCTTCGAGGACGATGCCCCCCATGTGGATGATGGCCACCTCCTCGCACAGATCCTCGACCAGGTCGAGCTGATGGGAGGAGAAGACGACGGCTTTGCCCATCGCCGTCTGTTCTCTGAGGATGTCGGACATCGTCTCAGAGGCGATCGGATCGAGGCCACTGAAGGGCTCGTCCAGGACGAGCAGCTCGGGGTCGTGGACGAGGGCCGCCGCCAGTTGGACCCTCTGTTGATTGCCGTGCGAGAGCGCCTCGACCGGGTCGGAACGCCGTTCGGCCAGGCCGAACCGGTCCAACCACGAGTCGGCCGAAACCGACGCCTCCTGGGCCGACATCCCCCGCAGACGACCCAGATAGGCGAGATGGTCGTGCGACCTCATCTTCGGATAGAGCCCGCGCTGTTCCGGCATGTATCCGAAGCGACGACGCTGCTCGGTGGTCACCGGTTGCCGGTCCCAGGTCACCGTGCCCTCTTCAGGGGTCACCAGGCCAAAGATCGTTCGCATCGCCGTGGTCTTGCCTGCCCCGTTGGGACCGAGAAAGCCCAGCATCCGGCCCGGTTCGACGGCGAAGCTGCACCCGGCCAGGGCGACCACATCGCCGTAGCGTTTATGGAGATTGGTCAGCTCGAGCACGGCGCCGGAGGATAGGTGGAGGGGGCAAGATCGGCGACATCGAATCTCGGTAGCATCGGGCCGAAATGCACCTTCTGGAACGTGATGAGGTCCTGAAGCACCTGGACGACCTTCTGGTGGCCGCCAGCGGGGGAGCCGGGCGTGCCGTCCTGGTTCGGGGCGAGGCGGGAATCGGGAAGACGTCGGCCGTGCGCGCGTTTACCGACTCTCACCACGCCGATGCGCATTTGCTCTGGGGTGGATGTGACGATCTTCTCACCGCCCGTCCCCTGGGCCCGATCTGGGACATGGCCCTCGACGAGCCCACCATCGAGGAAGCGCTGCGTGGTCAGGATCGCCACGACGTGTTCACGCTCGTCCTCGAGTTGATGGCCAGAGCGCTACGCCCCACGATCGTCGTGATCGAGGACATCCACTGGGCGGACGAGGCAACCCTCGACTTGGTCAAGTTCCTGGGGAGGCGCATCGATCGCACCCATGGCCTTCTCGTCCTCACCTATCGGGATGGCGAGGTCCAAGGCGACCGCCCGCTGCGAGTGGCTTTGGGAGACGTCGCAGCTTCAGCGCTGGAGCGAGTCGAGCTGAAGCCCCTTTCTCCCAAAGCTGTCTCTCAATTGGCTTCGGCGACGGGCGGGTCGTCCGGCGAGCTCTGGGAGATCACCGAGGGAAACCCGTTCTTTCTCACCGAGCTTCTTGCCTCGAACCGCGAGTCGGTCCCGGTTTCGGTCCGGGAGGCGGTGATGGCGAGAGTTGACCGTCTCAACCCCGAAGCGCGCTCCCTGGTCGATCTGGTGGCAGTCGTCCCGAGCCGGGCCGAACTCGACCTGGTGACCTCGCAGATCGGCTCCTGGAAAACCGCATTGGCGGAGGCTGAGGCGGCTGGGGTCCTCGAGGTCGAAGGAAACATGGTTTCTTTTAGACACGAGCTCGCCCGCCGCTCGGTCGATGCGGACCTTCCCGAGATCCGGAGAAGGGAGCTCAACCTGAAGGTGCTCGCTGCGGTCGAAGGGCTCGGCTACGACGTCGCCCGGGCAGCCCATCACGCCCGGGCCGGCGGTGACGTGGAGGCGCTGATTCGGCTGGCCCCACTCGCCGCCCGTCGCGCAGCCGAGATGGAGAGTCACGGCGAAGCGGTCGCCCATCTGCGGACTCTCGAGTCATACGTCGACCGTCTCGATCCCGAGATGTGCGCAGATCACCATGATCTATGGGCATATGAGGAGTATCTCGCCAATGACACCGGCCGGGCGGAGGAGATCATCGAGACCAGCATCACGATCCGGCGAAGGTTGGGTGACCCTGCCAAGCTGGGCAAGTCACTGTTGATCGCCAGCCGGATCGCCTGGGTGCGCAACCGCCGCGCATCGGCAGTCGAGCTCGCCCATGAGGCAGCCACCGTGCTGGAGCCGGTCGGAGGGGAGGACCTCGCCATCGCCTACTCCACCATCTCGCAATTGGCGATGCTGGCGAGTGAAAAAGAGGGCACGATGATCTATGGGGAGAAGGCGCTGGCTGTGGCGGGCAAAGGCCCGAGCCGTGCCCGGGCCCACGCACTGAACAACATCGGGTCGGTGAAGATGAACGTGCAATACCCGACAGGGCTGCATGAGCTGGAGGAGAGCTATGCCATGTCGGCTGAGCTCGGCCTCTCCCACGACCACATTCGTGCTGCTGTCAACATCGGGTGGAACGCCACGATCTTTCGAGACCTCCCCGCCGCCGAGATCTGGGTGGGCCGGGCCCACGAGTTGGCCATGCAGAAGGAGATCCCTTCCTTCGAGTCCTATGCCATCGCTGCGCTCGGCCTCATCGAGGAGATGCGTGGGAATTGGCCCGAGGCCGAATCCTATGCCCGCGACGTGCTCGATGACATGGCCGATCTGTCGACGGTCCGGCTTGTGGGACACTCGTTGCTGGGCCGACTTCAGGCGAGGCGTGGAGAATCCGGGGCCAAGGCCCACCTATTGGAGGGATGGGAATTGGCGACTCAGGCAGCCGAGATCCAACGGACAGGGCCCTCGGGGGCGACTCTGGCCGAATATGTCTGGATCGGGGGGAGTCTGGATAGTGCTTTCCTCGCACGTCTCCGTGCGGTGATGGCCGAGTGCCTGGAACGGGAATCACCGTGGATGGCAGGCGAGCTGGCGTTTTGGCTGTACCTGATCGGTGCGATCGAGACGATCCCCGAGGGGGTGGCCGAGCCGTACCGGCTGGCGGGCTCCGGGGAGTGGGAGAAAGCGGCTCTTTTCTGGGAGGACCGGGGGATTCCCTACGACCGGGCCATTGCATTGAGCATGGGGTCGAACGAGGCCAAGCTGGAGGCTTTGGGCATCCTTGACGAGCTCGGCGCTCGGCCGATTGCCTCCCGGCTGCGCTCGGAGTTGACCGCTGCCGGTGTGAGCGGTGTGCCACGCGGCCCGACCCGGGCCACTCGGGAGAACCCTTTTGGTCT
>Ga0299913_10005750_pt1 | contig 10647 bp, 12 predicted proteins | sample RVTome_9_FD_201360 | JGI IMG/M metagenome (GOLD analysis project Ga0299913, IMG submission 201360) | Soil microbial communities from uranium-contaminated site in the Upper Colorado River Basin, Wyoming, United States - RVT155D38 (version 2) ... | reverse complement strand
CCACGCAGTGCGTGACCACCAGGGGACCGCAGTGCGTGACGCGGCTCAAAGCAGCCAGTTCTGGGGGCTTTCCCGTCAAGCATCGGGAAGGTGACGAGCGAGATCTCCCAGAGGTCGACTTTCATCAGCCGGCGCTGGCGCGTCAGCCGGTCGCGCGTCGCAAGCACGGCCCGAAAGCCGATGGACAGCCCGTCGATGGCGCCCTCCTGCAACAGTCGGCCGAGCTCCTCGGCCTGCTGGACGTTCTCCGCCAGCCGGCCGCGCACGAACAGCCCACGGCTGTCCTCGCGCAGTTCCTGCCAGGTTCCGATCGGCCGGCCGGCATCGTGCTGGAACAACATGCGTATGCCCGCTGTCCCGCGCCGTGCCAGGCTTGCCGCGAAGGCGCCCGCTACGACGACGTCGCCAGCCGTATCGGGCACCCCGAAGAGGCTGGCATAGCCCGCGAACGCGCCGCGATCCCGGCCAGGCGCGATCCGCCCGCCGAGCGCCAATGCTTCCGCCATTCTGATCTCGCTAGGTGAAAATTTTGGGACTTCCTCGCACTTGACGCGCGGACCCAGGGCCACCGTTAGAGCGTTCGGCATGGCACATGGATGCTCGGGTCAAGCCCGAGCAAGTGAAAGATTACGCTTCCGCGACCCCGTCATCGCCAAGCCGGTCGCCGCCCGCCAGCGGGCCATAGCCGACCGCGGCACGCTTCTCGTTGATGGTGAGGAACCGGGCCCTCTCGATGCGCGACCACAAGGCCTCGCGCTCCTGCGACAAGGCCTCGATCCGGTCGACATCATATCCGAGCCGCAGGTTTTCTCCGAACGCCCCGCCCAGCCATTGGCTGAGCGCTTCCGCGGTTCGCGCCACCAGAGGCAGCACCGACTGGCGCCAGAACGTCCGGTTGGCCTCGGCATAATTGGCGAAGGTGTTGTCGCCGGGGATGCCGAGCAGCATCGGCGGAACTCCATAGGCGAGGGCGATCTCGCGCGCCGCCTCGTGCTTCGCCTCGATATGCTCCATCTCCTTGGGACTCATCGACAGGGGCTTCCAGTCGAGCCCGCCTTCGAGGACCAGCGGCCGGCCGGCATTGGCCTTGCCCTGGTAGGAGTCTTCGAGTTCGCGCTTGAGGCGCTCGAACTGGTCCTCGCTCAGATTGGCCTCGCCGCCGGCGCCCGTATAAACGAGGGCTCCCGACGGCCGCGCCGCATTGTCGAGCAGAGCCTTGTTCCAGGCCGCGGCCGAATTGTGGATGTCGATGCTCGACGCCGCCGCTTCGAGCGGCGACAGCCCGTAATGATCGTCCGTCGGGTTGAACAGGCGCAGATGCAGGATCGGCGCCACGGGCTCCCCCGACTGCTGCTCGAAACGCACCGCCGCCCCGTTGGCGCTGTATTCGTAAGCCTCCGGCCAGCCGTCCTTGCCGGGCACCACCTTCATGCGGTCGGGCCTCAGCACATGCAGCTCGCGCACGCTGCCTGCCACATTCACCGCCTCGAGATAGGCGTTGCCCGCGACTTGCAGATGGCCATAGAAGGTCTCGAACATCGTCTGCCCGCTCATGCCAGGATTGGGGCGCATCAGCAGGTCGAACAGCGGATGCTCGGCAATCTCGGCTTCGCCTTCATAGAGCAGCCAGGGTACGGATGCCGCCGCTTCGGCGATCATCCGCACGCAGCGATAGCCGACCGCATTGCCGCTGAAGCCTTCGCGCGACAACGCCTGGTAGTTGCGCGGCGTCCACACCGGCCGCCCCGATATGTGAAGGGCAATGATCGGCCCCGTGGCGCTGCGCTTGACCTCCGGCACGCCGCCGCGCCCCCAAGCCTGCCCCAATGCCTCAAGCCAGTTGCGCATTGCTTGTCTCGCTTTTGTCACTCGTCACGAAGTTTCGTCATGCCAGCGCAGGGTGGACGTCTGCATAAGCCCCAAGCCTGACGTCCTCGCGCTTGACGCGAGGACCCATAGGCCACGAAGACGACGCCGCAATTGCTTCGTGGGTGCTCGGGTCTAGCCCAAGCAAGTCAAAATGGCCGGAGTGGCCTCGCTCGTGCTCGCCGGAGGATGACAGGTTTAAGTGCGCCAAGCCCTCACACAACCCGCATTCGCGGCTCCCGGCGCCGCACCAGCATGAGCTCGCTCAGCGCCCATACCAGCGCGTCCGCCCGGTCAGGGCTCGCCGGGCGCACCGCCTTCTGGTCGAAGCTCACGAGTTCGTCCTCGAGCTCGGGGAACACGCCCACATGAACTACCCGGTTCTGCTCGTATAATGCCGCCACCGGCTCGGCCCTGAGCCGCTTCCCCCGCGATGCATGCACCGCCTTGAAGGATACCGCGGGGTCGATTTCGCGGATCACCGCCTCGACCATGTCGCCGCCCTGGTTGACCTCGGCAATCAGCCGGTCGGCCTGGCGCGAATGATAGAGCGCGATGGCGCGCTTGGCCCACGCCGCGGGGCTTGCCCTTTGCATCGTCGCGTCGTCGAGCACATAGGCCTTGCCGTCGCCGCCAAGGCCGGCGCAGACGATGCCGCAGGCATTCGCTCCGGCACGTCCGCTGGCCGGCGGGTCGATGGCGACCACAAGGCGCACCAGATCGGGCGCCGAGCGGGCGCGATTGGCCTCAATGAGCTCGCGGCTGAACAGCGCGTCAGGATCGTCGTCGATGATCTCGGCCTCGAGTTCCTGCCGGCCGAGCCGCGTGCCGCCATAGCGCGCCTCGATGTCGCGCAGGAACTGCGGCGCCAGAAAGCAGCGGTTGTCCACCGTCGGAGTTCGCGCCAGCAGCGTGTCCGCATCTGACATGAGTCGCTGCAGCAGCGGCATGGGGCGCGGCGTCGTCGTCACCACGACTTGCGGACTGTCCCCCAGCCGCAGCCCGAATTGCAGCATGTCCCAGGTTTCCTGCGGATAGCGCCACTTGGCGAGCTCGTCACACCAGGCGGCGTCGAATTGCGGCCCCCGCAAGCTGTCCGGCTGCTCGGCGGAAAACATTTCCGCGATCGTCCCGTTGGACCACACCAACCGGCGCAGCGAGGGTTCGAACCGCGGACGCTCGCCGTCGCCATGGATGCCGAGCAGCCCCGACACGCCCTCGATCATCACCGAGCGGACCTGGGCAATCGTCGGGCCTATGAGCGCGATGCGGCTGGCTGGCGTTTCGGCCAGGGGCCAGAGCCCCTGCGCCTGGCATCTCACCCATTCCGCGCCGCAGCGCGTTTTGCCGGCGCCGCGACCGCCGAGCACCAGCCAGACGCGGAAGCCCGCGATCTCCCGGCCGTCGCGCGTCGGCAGCTGATTGAGTCTCGCCCAGGTCGGCCAGTCGGCGGCGAGGAGCGCCATGTCGTCATCCGCCATCTCCTTCAGGAAGCGGCGCACCGTGCTCCTGCTCGAGCATCGCAATAAGCTTGTCCGCAAGCTGCGCGCGGCGCCGAGCCCGCTCGGTCTCAGAGCCTCCTGCGCTACCATCCCGCCTCACCTGGTGCTTGGCCTCGATGGCCGCGACATGCTCGATCAGTTTGGCGAGCGCGGTGAGGGCGCGCGCATCGCGCTCCGGCTCGCCCACCGGAGCGGGACCGGTCCAGGCTTCGCGGCGCGCCTCGATCTCGTCGATCTGTCCCTCGGCGATCCGGCGCAGCCGGGCGAGGAGCTGCAGGCTCTGGCGCTGCTCGGCGTCGATCTTGGTCTCGCGCCGGCGCGGCCAGCCCTCCTTGCCTGCTCTGCGGTAGAGCGCCTGGGTATGAATCTTGTGCCGTCGGCAGATGTAGCGGACGGAAGCTTCCTGGCCGACATAGGCCTGCCGGATGGCTGGCCAGTCTGTTTCTGCTGCCGGAGTGGCGGCGTCCGATTGGCTGCTGGCGCTGGTCATCGTCTTGCCCGCGTCCGCACCGGTCTTGCGTCCGGCCCGATTTCTGGAGAATGACCGAACCTTACACGGACAGCGTCGCGCTGTCAAGGAAAAAATTCATGCTATAGAGTTTTTCTCCTAAGGCGGCCCGGCGTCCATTCGATCAGCCGATCGACCAGGTCCTCCTCGGCGACCTCGGACTCCGGGATCACCCGGCCGCTGACCGAGATGCCGGCCTCGATCACGCTCAGTGCATCCCCCGAGACCAGCGGGTGCCACCATTCGAGCCCCAGGCCGTCGGCGATCCGGCGATAGGCGCAAGTCTCAGGCAACCATCCCAGTTGCGAAACGTTATCGGCATCGAGTTTGACGCAGTCGGGGACCTTGTCATGGCGGTTACAATAGTCGGTGCACCGGCAGCTTGCTGTATCGAGAAGGCGGCAACTCACCGAGGTCGGAAAAACCTTGCCGCTATCCTCATCCTCGAGCTTGACGACGCAGCACCGGCCGCAGCCGTCGCACAGCGCCTCCCACTCCTGCTGCGACATCTCGTGCAGGGATTTGGTTTCCCAGAAGCGTTCGGTTTCGGACATTCTGGCGGCCCTGATTATCGGCGGCTTGTGGCAAGGCGGAGCTTTTGGGCTATACTGCCGGCGAAGGATCTCTGGCGTTTCTCGGGACGGGTATAGCACGGTGTCTGAGTTGAAGCCTCCCAACTCTCTGGGGCGTCTGTTCTGGCGGCTGGACTCGTGGGCCAATGCGACGGTTTTTGAAGCTGGCGCGGGCCTGCGGCGGGCATGGTCGGCCTACAGCTCGTGGCTCGAGCATTTCCGCGTGCGCGGCCTCTTGCGCGTCGTGGTCGACCTCGCCGACGATGCCGCGACCTTCGGCCTCGTCTTCGCCATCGGCCTGCTCGTCTTCGCTCTGCCGCCCTTTAGCGGTACCGGCGACATCTGGAACCGCGGCCGCCAGCACGCGGTCACCTTCACCGACAGCAATGGCGAGATCATCGGCAGGCGCGGCATCCGCCAGGACGACGCCATCCCGCTCGATGAGATTCCACCCCATGTCCTCCAGGCGGTGCTCGCCACCGAGGATGCGCGCTTCTACCAGCATTTCGGCGTCGACATCCAGGGCACCGCCCGGGCCACCATGCGCAATGCGCGGGCCGACGGAGTGGTGCAGGGCGGCTCCTCCATCACCCAGCAGCTCGCCAAGAACCTCTTTTTGACGCCCGAGCGCAGCATGCGCCGCAAGATCAACGAGGCCTTTCTCGCCTTGTGGATCGAGGCCCGGCTGAGCAAGGACGAAATCCTCAAGATGTATCTCGACCGCTCCTATCTCGGCGGTGGCACCTATGGCGTCGAGGCGGCGGCGCAATTCTATTTCGGAAAGTCGATCCGCGACGTCACCTTGGCCGAGGCGGCCATGCTGGCCGGCCTGTTCAAGGCCCCGTCGAGATTTGCGCCCCATGTCAACATCCAGGCGGCGCGGGCGCGCGCCAATGTGGTGCTCTATCGCATGCTCGACGTCGGCTACATCACCCAGGGCGAGCTTTTCGGCGCCAAGCGCCGGCCGGCCGACGTGGCGAATGTCCCCAACCTCTACAGCCCCGACTACTACCTGGACTGGGCCTACCGCGAAACCCTTCAGCTTCTCGATCAGCACGGACTGCAGGGCGACTATGTGCTCGAGGTCAAGACGACGCTCGATCTGAAGATTCACCAGGCGGCGCGCCGCGTCGTCCACGACATGCTCGACCAGGAAGGCGCCCAGGTGAATGCCCATCAGGCGGCTCTCGTCGCCATGGAGCCTGGCGGCGCGATCAAGGCGATCATCGGCGGGCGCAGCTATGAGGACAGCCAGTTCAACCGGGCGACCGAAGCCCGCCGTCAGGCAGGCTCGTCCTTCAAGCCCTTTGTGTATCTGGCCGCGTTGCTCAACGGCTTCGAGCCGAAATCGATCGTCCGCGATGACCCTGTCTGGATCGGCAACTGGTCGCCCCAGAACTACAATCGCAAATACTCCGGCCGCACCACTCTGACGAATGCCCTGGCTCGTTCGATCAACACCATTCCGGTCCACCTCATGCGGGCCATCGGGCGCAAGCCCATCATCGATACCGCCCACCTCGTCGGGATCACTTCGAACCTGTTGTCGGTCGCTTCCCTGCCGCTCGGCACCAATGAGGTGACGCTGATGGAAATGACCACCGGCTACGCCACCTTCGCCAATGGCGGCCGGCTAGCCACCCCGCATTCCGTGGTCGAGATCCGCCGGCCGAGCGGCGAGATCATTTACGCGCGTGAGCGCAATGCGCCGGGTCCGCGCCAGGTGGTGCCGGAAACGGCCATAGCCGACCTCAATTACATGTTGAATCAGGTGATCCTGAATGGCACCGGGCGGCGGGCCCAGCTCGGTTTCACGCCCCAGGCCGGCAAGACCGGGACCACCCAAAACTATCGCGACGCCTGGTTCATCGGTTATACGGCCCAGCTCGTTACTGGTGTCTGGTTCGGCAATGACGACACGTCCGAAATGGAAAAGGTTACCGGCGGCTCGCTGCCGGCCATGACCTGGCAGCGTTTCATGACCGAGGCTCTGAATGACGCTGTGCCGACCGCTCTGGCAGGCATCCCGCTCGACGACAGCTACGCTAAGTTCGTGGCCGAACGCGACGCCGCTCCGGAGGTGCTTGTGAGCCGCACCGAAGGAGCCGAGGCCGCCACCATGCCGACCGAGGAAGAAGTCGTCATTTCCCGGTCGCCGGCACGCTCCCAAGGCGTCGTTGGCATGTTCGAGAACATTTTCGGCAACCGGGCGCAGTCGCAGGTGAAGACGTCCGGATCGATCCAGCGCAACCAAACGGCCGACCGCAATGCCCGCCGGCTGCGCCATGTGCTCGAAACCCGGTGACAATATGCCTGATCGGGCACTCGTGACGAGGCGGGCGCCGTGAGGGGCCTGTTATGGTTCGTCGCGTTCTGCTTCTTCGGGACGCTGCTCGGTCTCGTAACCGCCCAGCACGCGGTCAGTGGCCGCTTCGGAGTCGTCTCCGAAACCAAGGGCCCATGGATTGCCTGGCCGCGAGCCTCCGATGCAAAGATCGACCCCTATACGCGGGCCCATCACCTCTCCTTCGGGCTGGTCCCTTTCGACCGCTTCGACACGGTAGAATACGAAGCGCGAATAGACGATGCCGGGCGTTCGCTGAATGGCGACTGCATCTATCTGGTCCGCGGATCGGCGCCGCAAGCCCGATGGTGGAGCCTATCGGCAGTGGCGTTGGACGATCGAACCGAAGCGGTGAGCGAACCACGAGACGGACTGGTCAGCGGCCAGCTTATATATGAGGCCGACCGCAACTTTCGCGTAACGGTGTCGAGAGAACTCCAGGCCGGCAATTGGCTCCGCCCGCCCGAGGCGGGTCAATTCGTTCTTCATCTGCGCCTTTATACTCCCGCCGCCGCTGTGCTCCAGCGCCCGCTCACGGTCGAATTGCCTTCCATCGAGCGCCAGGTCTGCCAATGAAGGGGCTGCTCTTCTGGAGTGTCGCCATGCTGCTCTTGGCGGGAGTCGTGCACCTGGGCTACGTCCTCATCATGCCGCAGATCGACATGCGCGCCGGTATCGACGAACTTCGGCGGCTGGCCGGCAGTGGAGCGCTCACGGTGCTGAGCCGTGATGACAGCATCCGGGTAGTGGGGCCTGACGGCCGCTGGCTCGTCCATGCCTTGTGCGTCTACAATCTGAGCGAAGGCCCCCTGGCGGTGAGCGCCACTGTCCCTGCCACCTACTGGTCGATGGCGATTTATTCCGCCAGCGGCGAGACCTTTTATTCCCTGAACGACCGCCAGGCCGATGTTGACCAGGTCGACCTCATGATCAGGCAGAAATCCGCACCCCTCCTGGGCGATGACCAGGACCTGGTGCTTCCCGAAGGTGACGGTTTCACCGTGCGGGCGCCTGATCCGAAAGGGGTGGTGGTAATGCGGGCACTAGCTGGCGAGCCGGCCGAATATGAGCGCGCTTCCCGGATCCTTGCCCGATCGAGCTGTAGGTCCGCGCCGAAGTGAGCCTATCGGCCTAATGCTCCCGCTCGTCCGACAGCCTATTTGAAATCTTGCGCGCCGGGCGGGCGGCGTCATGAAGCGGCTGGCGCGCCGCATCGTCCCGCTCGATGCGAACGCCCGGGAAAATGACGATCTCGGCGACCAGCCTTGCTTCCGTCAGCGGCAATCGCTGCGGGCGCCATGATGGGAACTCGACAATCTTGCTCATGGTCGGAGGTACTTCGCATTGCGGAACTATGCGCAGCTTAGCGTCGATCATGGTTAACGACTGCCTAACGGCCCGAAGAGAGCTCGTCCGGAGGCCCCAACCGGCTTTCGTCCGGCGCGTCGAGAAGCCCGGTGCCGCCGGGGTCGTCGATGTCGAGGATCCAGATGTCGGGGTCGAAAGCGATCTGGCGGAGCAGAAACCGGTCGATGTCGTCTTGCGGCACGGGATCGCTGCCGAGCGGCGCTGCCCACCTGCGGCCTCCCTCCTCGTCATAGGTCGGGCCCGCGGCCGGCGCCAGGATTCGCCCGTTGCCTCCCGGCAGCGTCACCTTGACGAACACGCTGCCAGCCTCCGATGCGCCGCGTCTCGCGACGACGCCGGTAAGCCCGGCGGCAAAGCAGCGCCGCAGATGCGCCTTGACCCAGATTTCCGTCTTGACGGACATGCAAATGCATATGGCGGACCGGCGTTGCGCCTGCAACGCATCATCCGCCGGCCAGGACTCTCGCGACTTCCTGGGCCAGCGCGTCCGTCACCGTCCCGGTTTGTGTCAGATTGCGGTCCTGCTCGAACTTCGCGATGGCCTCGCGGGTGCGGGCGCCGAGCACGCCGTCGGGCGGGCCTGGTGAATAGCCGAGCCGGGCGAGGGCCTCTTGGACGGCGCGGACATCGACGTCATCCTTGTCCGCCGCCGCCGGACGTGCGCCGAGGTTCTCGCGCATGCCTTCATTGGCCGCAAGCTCGGCGAGCTGTTCGATCGTCACCATCGATTTGGTTGTCGGGCGGGCATCGAAGGCACCGATCCCGATGGCAATCGGCAAGGTTGCATGCTGCTCGAGGTCGCTGAGGCGGGACAAGACATCGCGTTGCCGGCCGTCCTGGCCGGCGACCGCGTTATAGACGATGGCCAGGCAGAGCGCCGCCGTAGCGGCCGTTGCAGCCAGCCTGAAGGGCGGAAGCGCCTTGTTCTCCGCCGCCGGGTCCCTTAACATGCCATGAACTCGAATGCCTGCCCGCCTCGCCCGTTGACCGGGCATCCGACAAATCTGCGCAGAGACTGCTTAACAGCCCCTTTCGGGCTCCCGGTCCGGGGCATCCCAAAGGCTCCGCAAGCCTTGTTGCGGCGGCCCGACGGGACTATCTGTCGGGCATGGCTCAAACCTCCACTATCGACGAGCTGGTGTCGGACTTCTCGCTTCTGGAGGAGTGGGAGGACCGCTATCGCTATGTCATCGAGCTCGGCCGCGACCTCGACACCCTGCCGGAGAGCGACCGCACGCCCGATAACAAGGTCCAGGGCTGCGTCAGCCAGGTGTGGATCAAGACAGAGGTCAAGGGAGCCAATGGCGGCGCGCCGCGACTGGTTTTCCACGGCGACAGCGACGCCCATATCGTGCGCGGACTCATTGCCATCCTGTTCCTGCTGTTTTCCGGGCGCACCGCCGACGAGATCCTGGCATGCGACGCGCCGGGCTCGCTGGCCAGGCTGGGGCTCGACGAGCATCTGACGCCGCAGCGCTCCAACGGGCTCTTTGCCATGGTGAAGCGCATCCAGTCCGACGCCCGGGCCGCATTGGCTGAGCGCGGTCACGGCTGATCCTCATCGCCGGGTATAATCCCGGCCTGCGGGCGGTAGCCGGTGACGCCCCAATGCCTGATACTGGCGGGTCGCGTCGCGGTTGTGGGGGCGCGAATGAGGCCGTAATGGCGCGCCAGCTGGGTCAGGGCGATCTGCAGCACCAGCTTGCCCGAGCGCTGCGGCCAGCCGAGACCTCGTTCGGCCGCCTCGAGGCCGCGCCACAGGCAGCACACATCGACCAGAATGCCCGACAGCTCAGGCCCCACTGCATCGAGCGCCTGCATGAAGCGCTGCTTGGCGGCGAGCGCCCTTTCACTGATATCCAGGCTGTCGGGCCCGCGGCCTGCCCGGCCATGCGATCCGGGGGCGACACAGGCGTCCCAGGACAACGTGACGCGGGGCGACAATTGGGCGATCGTGAAGTCGACGCGCAACCGCTCGCCTGCGTCGTACTGAGCCTCGCTTATCAGGGGCTCGCCGTGTTTGTCGCGGCGGCTCCTCAGCCAGCCTAGCGGGCTTTCCGCCTCGTTCACTGCAGGGCCAGGCAAAGCGCGCCGGTCTGCCCGGTCCGGGCGCCGCATGAGGCGATGCTGGTCGCCAAATCGGTTCCCGGGACCCGCGCCTGCATCAGCCAGCAGGCGTTCGCCGGCCGCCGAGATCCGGTAGCTCCCGGTCGGCTCCCGGATCAGCCAGTCATTGCCGGCGAGGCCGCGCACCACGGCATTCTCGACCGACCGGCGGCTGGCGCCCCGGCTCTTGCCCGTCTCGATCAGCCATTCACCGCTGTCTGCTTCGACAAGCCGGGCGTCGGGCCTTGCGAGGAGGCGGAGGATCATGCGGGCGTTTCGGGCCAACCCGTCCACGGGATTTCTTTCTGACATCCGATCCTCCTCAGTCTTTCCGGGCGCAATCGGCGGCGCGAAGCGCAACCGCCGCCTGCTCCAGATGGT
>Ga0299913_10005749_pt1 | contig 10648 bp, 10 predicted proteins | sample RVTome_9_FD_201360 | JGI IMG/M metagenome (GOLD analysis project Ga0299913, IMG submission 201360) | Soil microbial communities from uranium-contaminated site in the Upper Colorado River Basin, Wyoming, United States - RVT155D38 (version 2) ... | reverse complement strand
GGAGCAGCTGCTCGACAGCGCCACTATCTCCGCCGCGCTGCTGCACGACGTGGTCGAGGACTCCGACGTCCGCACCGAGGACATCGCCCGCGAGTTCGGCGGCGAGATCGCCGGCATCGTGGACGGGCTCACCAAGATCTCCAGCCTCACCTTCCGGAGCTCCGCCGAGGAGCAGGTGGAGAATTACCGGAAGCTGCTGCTCTCGATCGCCAAGGACGCGCGGGTCATCATCATCAAGCTCGGCGACCGGCTGCACAACATGCGGACGCTGGAGCACCTGCCGCCCGAGCGCCGGCACCGGATCGCGATGGAGACGCGGGAAATCTATGCGCCGCTGGCGCACCGGTTCGGCATGGCCGGCATCAAGGCCGAGCTGGAGGACCTCGCCTTCAAGTTCCTCGAGCCCGACGACTACCGCGACCTGGTGAGCCAGGTGGCCTCGAAGAAGGCCGCGCGGGAGCAGACCATCCTCAAGCTGCGGACCCCGCTGGAGTACGAGCTCAAGCGCGCGGGCATCGAGTGGTTCGAGGTCACCGGCCGGCCCAAGCATCTCTGGTCCATCTTCCAGAAGATGCGGAAGCGGAACAAGGGCTTCGACGAGATCTACGACCTGATGGCGATCCGGGTGATCGTCCGCACGGTGCCGGAGTGCTACCACGTCCTGGGCGTGATCCATCACAACTGGACCCCGATCCAGGAACGGATCAAGGACTACATCGCCAGCCCCAAGTCCAACGCCTACCAGTCGCTTCACACCACGATCTTCGGCCCCGGCGGCCAGCTCTTCGAGGTGCAGATCCGCACCCAGGAGATGCACCGTACCGCCGAGTTCGGCATCGCGGCTCACTGGCTGTACAAGCGCGATGGCAAGACCGACGAGCTCGATCAGCACCTCGGCTGGTTCCGGCAGCTCCTGGAGCTCCAGCAGGACACCCACAGCCCGGAGGAGTTCCTCGAGTTCCTCAAGGTGGACCTGTACCAGGACGAGATCTTCATCTTCACGCCCCAGGGGGACGTGAAGCGGCTGCCCAAGGGCTCGACCCCGATCGACTTCGCCTTTCACGTGCATACCGAGGTGGGCCTCCGCTGCCAGGGGGCCAAGATCAACGGGCGCATCGCGCCGCTGCACCGGGAGCTCAAGAGCGGCGACACGGTCGAGATTCTCACCAGCGCCTCGGCGAAGCCCAGCCGGGACTGGCTGAGCCACGTCCGCACCGCCCGCGCGAGGCACAAGATCAAGCAGTGGATCAACCACGAGGAGGAGACGGTCAGCGTCACGCTGGGGAAGGAAATCCTGGCGCGGGAAGTCCGGCGCCGGCGGCTCGACCCGCCGGATGCTGCGCGGCTCGCGGCCGCCGCGCAGACGCTCTCCCTGGCGGACGGCCAGGGTCTCGAGATCGCCGTCGGGCGAGGCGACGTGGCCATCGGCCAGGTGATCCGGGCGCTGTACCCGGAGCTCCCCAACGACGAGCTGCAGGAGCCGAAGCCCACGGTCTTCGGCCGCGTCATCGAGCGCATCCGCCTCGGCCGCGGCATCAAGATTCAGGGTGTGGACGGGCTGATGGTCCGCTACGCCCAGTGCTGCCAGCCGGTGCCGGGCGACGCCGTGGTCGGCTACGTCACGCAGGGCCGCGGCATCTCGATCCACCGCGCCGACTGCCCCAATCTCCTGACCCTCTCGGCCGAGGAGCGCCGGGTGGAGATCGACTGGCAGGAGAGCCAGGGCGAGTCCTTCGCGGTGCGGCTCGCGGTCACCGGCGAAGACCGGCGGGGACTCTATGCCGACATGATGGAGGCGATCAGCCAGACGGGGACCAACATCCGCGCGGCCGACATTCGGACCCGGGACGGGACCGTGTTCGGTACCATCTTCGTGGAGGTGGACAATCTCCCGCACCTGGCGAAGGTGCTGAAGGCGGTGCGTCGGGTGAAGGGGGTGACCGAGATCGAACGGAGGGAAGCGCCGACCACCTGACACGAATTTGCATCCCGCATTGGCATACATTCTGCTTTATCCAACCCCAGTCACTCACCTAACTTCGCTCGGCCAATACAGCTGCATCCCCTCAAGTCGGCGGAGGTGCGGCGTTATGCGAGAGCACCCTGGTGCCATACGGACCGCCCTGTCGTCCCTGAACGTCGCAGGAAGGAGCGAAGCATGAGTCCATCGACTGTCGAGGTCGGAGGGAGCGCGGTCGGGCAGGGAGTCTTCGCCACCCGGCCGCTCCAGCCGGGACAGGCGATCCTGCTTCTCAGTGGAACCCTCCTCGATCGCACCCGGGTCCTCGGGCGCGACCGGGCCTACGCGCTCCAGAGCGGGCCCCACCACTACCTCGAGCTCACCGCTCCGGGCCGGTTCCTCAACCACTCCTGCGATCCCAACGCCGGCATCGTGAACGACCGGGTGCTGATCGCGCTGCGACGAATTGAGGCGGGGGAGGAGATCCGATACGACTACTCGACTACGATGAGCGAGGACCACTGGACGGTGGAATGCCGCTGCGGTGAGCCGGCCTGCCGCCGGGTGGTCCTGGGTTTCCATCATCTGCCGCCGATCACCCAGAACCGCTATCTCCAGCTGGGGATCGTGCTGCGCTTCATCGTGGACGAGGTACGGCGCCGCTCACCCGCGCGGAGGGTGGCGCGCCGGCGCTCGGCACGGCAGCAGATCAGCCTTTGAAGGTGTCGCAGGCGTCCGGCCGGCCGGTGTCCAGGCCGCGCCGGAACCATTGCTGACGCTGTGCCGACGATCCATGCGTGAACGACTCGGGCACCACCCGGCCGCCTCCCATCTGCTGTAGTCTGTCGTCCCCGACAGCCGCGGCCGCACCCAGCCCCTCCTCCACGTCGCCCTGTTCCAGCAGCTCACGCTGCGCGGTGCTGTGAGCCCACACGCCGGCGTAGCAGTCTGCCTGAAGCTCCAGCCGCACCGACATCTCGTTGGCCAGATCTGCGCGGCTCTCGCGCGCCCGGCGGACCTCGGCCTCGGTGCCGAGGACGTTCTGCACGTGGTGCCCGATCTCGTGCGCGAGGACGTAAGCCTGGGCGTAGTCACCCGGCGCGCCGAAGCGCCGCTGAAGCTCCTCATAGAACCCGAGGTCGATGTAGACCTTCTCGTCGCCAGGGCAGTAGAACGGCCCGGTGGCCGATTCCGCGAAGCCGCAGGCCGACTCCACCGCGTCCCGGAAGAGCACCAGCTTGGCCGGCCGATAGGATGCTCCGAGCTGTTGCTGCCACACCTTCTGCGCGTCATCGAGGACGAACGAGACGAACGAAACCAGCCGCTCCTCTTCGGGCGTGCTCTCCGCGGGTGGTCCCGCCGCCGTCTCGGTCGCCGGCCCGGCGCCTCCCGCCCCCACTAAAGAGAAGAAATCCCGCTTGAAGATGAGGCTCAGGATCAGCAGAATGACGAGGGTGCCGACCCCCATTCCTCCCGCACCTCGGATGAAACGCCCGCCTCCACCCCGGCGGTCTTCCACGTTGGCACTGCGGTGCCCCGGGCTCCAGCGCATGTCGTGCTCCTGGCGGAGTGAGAGATTGGCACCATAATACCGGCTGATGTGCCGGCCCGCGAGGCGCCCGGGGGAGTCGTTCGGGTGACACTGGTCACGGTCGGGTTCGGGGCCCCAGCGTAGCTTGGAAGTTTGCGCGTCCCAACTCTCTGGAGGCCGAGATGCCGAATCCGAAAGAGTCTCTTCCCGACTTCTCAAGTGTCCAGAGCGGCGGATCTTCCACCGCTCCTTCCGCTCCCGCGAAGGCCGCGGAGCAGACCTATACGGTCAAGAAGGGCGACAGTCTCTCGAAGATCGCCAAGCGGGTGTACGGGGATGCCCAGCAGTGGCGCAAGATTCATGAGGCCAACCGGGACATCATCGAGAATCCCGATCTCATCCATCCCGGCCAGGTGTTGAAGCTGCCCGGGGCCTGAGCCACCCACTTCGGAGGACGCCACGATGACGCACGTTGCAGGGGCCCTTACTGCGGTCGCACTGCTGGCCGCGGTCGCATGCAAAGGACGGGATGCCGCTCCCGACACGGGTACCGAGACCGGCGCCACCGCCGCGGCGCCCGCGGCCGACACCGCGGTTTCCAAGGAGCTCACGGTGGCGGGCGTGATGATCGGGAAGCGGATCGGCGAGAACCAGCTGATCACCGAGCCGACCTTTCAGTTCGCACCGGCCGACACGGTGTACGTGTCCATCAGCACCGAGGGGGCGCCGGAGAGCGCCGAGCTCTCGGCCATCTGGCGGTTCCAGACCGGGAAGACGGTGGATTCCTCGAGTCAGACCATCTCGCCCGAGGGGAAGGACAATACCGAGTTCCACATCACCAACCCTAAGGGGTGGCCGGTCGGGACCTACAACGTCACCATCTACGCCGACGGTGACTCGGTAGACTCCAAGAACTTCGCGGTGAAGAAGTAGGCCGCCGGCCGTCCATGGCGCGCCACTGGATCCTGAAGACCGAGCCTTCCGAGTACGGGTTCGCCGATCTGACGCGTGATCGGCGAACTCGCTGGGAAGGCGTCAGCAACCCCGTCGCCCTCAAGCATCTGCGCTCGATGCTCGAGGGCGACAACGCGTTGATCTATCACACCGGTAACGAGAAGTCGCTGATCGGGCTGGCGCGCATCGCCAGCGCGCCGTATCCCGATCCCTCGCGGGACGATTCCCGGCTCGTGGTGGTGGACATCGAGGCGGGCCGCGCGCTCCCGCGGCGGGTGTCGCTCGCCGAGGTCAAGGCCGATCCAGCGTTCAAGGATCTGGGCCTGGTGCGGCTGTCACGGCTGTCGGTCGTGCCGGTCGAGCCCGACCAGTGGAAGCGGCTCCTGCGGATGGCCGGCGCCGAGACCTAGCTGGAAAATCCGATCCCCATACGGTCGAGCAGCCGCAACAGGCCGCCCGGCCGCCTGCCCTCGTCCACGCGGCGGAGCGCGCGGCTGACGCGCGCGACCGCCCAGGAGCGAAGCGGCTCGGGCGGGAAGGGGAAGGGCTTTCGCCGCACCATGGTCAGGTCGAGCAGATCGCTCGGCCGGTCCAGCGCGAGGTGAGCCAGCACGCGGCCGGCGATGCGCGTGGTGCCGAGTCCGTGGCCGGTGAAGCCGAGCCCGTAGACGACACGCCCGTCCAGCTCCCGCCCGAAGAACGGCGTGAGACGGGTGGTGGAGCAGATCGGCCCGCCCCATGCATGGGGGAACGCCAGCGGGCCGAGGTCGGGGAAGTGCCGCCGAAAGCTCGACCGCAGCGCGGCGTAGTGCGCCGGCGAGTGATCGCAGTCCGGGTGGACCCGGTTACCCCGGTAGTACGCGGCCTCGCTGGTACCCCAGAGAATCCGGTCATCCGAAGTGAGCCGGTAGTAGTTGAAGAAGCTCCTGCCGTCGGTGACCCCCTGGCGGTTGCGCCAGCCGATGGATGCCCGCTGCGCCGGTGTGAGCGGCTCGCTCACGAGGATGTAGTCGTACAGCGGGATGAATCGCCGCGCGATGCGGGGCAGGATCTGGTGAGTGTAGGCGCTGGTGGCGAGCACCGCTCGCCGCGCCCGGAGCGAGCCTCCCGCGGTCCGGACTTCGATGCCCGCGCCCGCCGGACGCAGCGACTCCACCCGGCTCCGCTCGTGCACCCCCACGCCGAGACGCTCGGCCTGGTTCCGAAGTCCATCCACCAGCTTCACCGGATCCAGGATTCCACCGCCCCGCACTTCCACCCCTCCCAGATAGAGCGGCGAGTCGAGCTGCGTCCGGATCTCGTCCCGGCTCAGGTAGCGATGTCCGATGACTCCGAGCCGTTCCGCCGTCGACACCGACCGCCGGACCTCGTCGAGCTGGTTCTCAGTGAGCGCCGCGATGAGCCGGCCGGTCGGCTCGTAATCGCAGCGGACGCCATGCTGAGCGAGGTAGGCGATCATCTCCTCGACGTTCGACTCGCCGAGCCGCGCGAGCCGCCGGGCCTCGGGCTCGCCGAAGTGTTGGATGGCGAGTCCGTGGGCGTGGTCCACCGTCTCGGACAGCATCCCGGCGTTGCGGCCGCTCGCGCCGTACGCGGCGATCTCGGCTTCGAGGATGATCACCTCGGTGCCGGGATCGAGCTGCTTCAGGAAGAGCGCGGTCCAGAGACCCGTCAGCCCTGCGCCTACCACTGCGATGTCGGCATCCCTGGTGCCTTCGAAGGGCGTGACCGGGTGGCGCGGGCGGTTGGCCAGCCAGTAACAGGATCGTTCGATCGACGGGATCGTCATCGGACTCCGTACGGCTGCAAGAGGAGCGACAGGCCGCTGCGAGAGGAGCGACAGACCCCGCCAACCCCAGCATCCCTGGGTGCCTCGCTTCGTCACCGGACATCTCGGACTCACGAGAAGTCAGCCTGGAGAGGATTGCCTGCCGGTTGGGTAGACCGGCTAGGTTGCCTGAAGTGCTCGGAAGCCTGGGTGCAAACGGCACGCGCAGCGCACTAGACCCGATGGCGAACCCGAACAAACTCCGATATCGGTGCTATATTTGAAGACTATGCCCACCACCCGTTTCGAAGTCCAGGCCCCGTTCGAGCCGGCCGGCGACCAGCCCAAGGCCATCGCCGAGCTGACGGCCGGACTGCGCCGGGGAGACAGGTACCAGACCCTCCTCGGGGTGACTGGATCCGGCAAGACGATGACCCTGGCACACACCATCGCCAACCACGGCAAGCCGACCCTGGTCCTCTCGCACAACAAGACGCTGGCCGCGCAGCTCTACGGTGAGCTGCGCCAGTTCCTGCCGCGCAACGCGGTGGAGTACTTCGTCAGCTACTACGACTACTACCAGCCCGAGGCGTACGTCCCCTCCACCGACGTCTACATCGAGAAGGACGCCTCGATCAATCAGGACATCGAGAGCCTCCGGCTCCGCGCCACGACCAGCCTGATGGAGCGGGCGGACGTGGTCATCGTCGCCACGGTGAGCGCGATCTACGGCCTGGGCGACCCGGCCGAATACCGGAAGCTGATGGTGACCGTCCGCCGGGGAGAGCAGCGCGGGCGCGACGACGTGCTCGCCGAGCTGGTGCGGATCCAGTATTCCCGCAACGACGTCTCGTCCGAGCAGGGCACCTTCCGGGTGCGCGGCGATTCGGTGGAGATCTTCCCGGCCTACGCCGAGCAGGCGATCCGGGTCGAGTTCTGGGGCGACGAGGTCGAACGGATCAGCAAGATCGACCCGCTGAAGGGCGACACCATCGCGCAGATCGACCAATGCGCCATCTATCCGGCCAAGCACTTCGTCACCGAGCGGCCCAAGATCGAGCGCGCGGTGACACTGATCCGGCAGGAACTGGCCGAGCGCCTGGCGGAGCTCAAGGCGGCGGGGAAGCTGCTCGAGGCGCAGCGGCTGGAGTCGCGCACCAATTTCGACATCGAGATGCTGCTCGAGGTGGGGACCTGCGCGGGGATCGAGAACTACTCGCGCCCGCTGAGCGGGCGCCGGCCGGGAGAGCGGCCGGCCTGTCTCATCGACTATTTCCCGGCGGACTACCTGGTGGTCGTGGATGAGTCGCACGTGAGCCTGCCGCAGATCGGCGGGATGTACAACGGCGATCGGGCGCGCAAGCTGACGCTGGTGGAGTACGGCTTCCGCCTTCCCTCCGCGCTGGATAACCGCCCGCTCCAGTTCGAGGAGTTCATGTCGCTGGTGCCGCAGATGATCACCCTGTCCGCCACCCCCGGCGAGTTCGAGCTCGGGCTCTCGGGCGGTGTGGTCGTCGAGCAGATCATCCGGCCCACCGGGCTGGTGGACCCGGAGGTGGACGTGCGGCCGGTCCGCGGGCAGGTGGACGATCTCCTGAACGAGATCCGGCTCCGCGAGGCCAAGGGCGAGCGGGTGCTGGTCACCACTCTCACCAAGCGGATGTCCGAGGACCTCACCGACTACCTCCAGCAGGCCGGCGTCCGGGTCCGCTACCTCCATTCCGACATCGATGCCATCGAGCGGATGGACATCCTTCGCGGTCTCCGGCTCGGGGACTTCGACGTGCTGGTCGGCATCAACCTGCTGCGGGAAGGGCTCGACCTGCCGGAGGTCTCGCTGGTGGCGATCCTCGACGCCGATCAGGAGGGGTTCCTCCGCTCCGACCGGAGTCTGGTCCAGACCATCGGACGGGCCGCGCGGAACATCAACGGCAGGGCGATTCTGTACGCCGACCGGATCACCGGCTCGATGCAGCGCGCGCTCGAAGAGATGGATCGCCGGCGGGAGATCCAGCGCCGGTTCAACGAGGAGCACGGCATCACCCCGCGCTCGATCGTGAAGTCCATGGAGGAGGTGCGGCTCTCGACCCACGTGGCCGACGCGCGGACCGAGAAGCCCGAGCCGAAGCTGGCCATGCAGGACCGGCTGGACCTGCACGATCCCGCCAAGCGCGCGGCGATGATCCAGGCGCTGGAGCGGCAGATGCGACAGGCGGCCGCGAATCTCGAGTTCGAGATCGCCGCGTTGCTGCGCGATCAGGTGAACGAGCTGCGGGCCGTCTCCGCGCCCGACGTCCAGCGCGGCACGCCGGCCAGGCTGCGCCGCCGGGCGTGATGCGCACCGTGACCCAGGCGCAGCTCGAGGCCGAGGGAGAGACGTTGGGTCGCTCGCTGCCTCCGGGCGCACTGCTCACCTTCGAGGGCGATCTCGGAGCGGGCAAGACGACCTTCATCAAGGCGATCGCCCGGGGCCTCGGCGTCGCGGCCGGCGCGAGCAGTCCCACCTACGCACTGGTACATCGGTATCGCGGCCGCCGCGGGCCGGTGTTCCACCTGGACTGTTTCCGGCTGCGTACCCCCGACGAGGCCGCCGACCTCGACTGGGAGGGCCTGCTCCGCGACGGCGACGCGATCCTGGTCGAATGGCCCGAGCGCGCCGGCTCCTGGATGCCGCGGCCGACTCGATGCTTTCGTCTCCATCACCTGGCCGATCCGGATCGCCGGGGGCTGGAGATTCTCTGATGTGGCTGGCTCTGGAGACGGCCACCGATCGCGCCTCGGTGGCGGTCGGGACGGGTGGGGGCGATGCGGTGGAGGAAAGCCTGGCCGGCGCGCGGCGCCACGCGGGCGCGCTGCTCCCCATGATCGAGGCGGCGCTCCGGCGTCGTGAGGTCACGCTCGACCGGCTGACCGGTGTGGTGGTGAGCGACGGACCCGGCAGCTTCACCGGATTGCGGGTCGGCGCATCGGTGGCCAAGGCATTGGCGTGGTCTCGGAGACTGCCGCTCTGGACCGCCCCATCCCTGGTGGTGCGAGCGGCGGGGGTGACGGGCCCGGAGGGGGCATTGGTGGTGGCGGTGTCCGACGCGCTGAGAGGCGAGGTGTACGCGGCCGCGGTTCGAGTCGGGCGGGGGCGAATCAACGTCGAGCTGGAGCCCGGCGTATGGCGGCCCGAGGCTCTGGCGAAGCTCGATCTGGCGCCTGACGCCCTCGTGGGCGAGGCGCCGGCCGAAGTGGTGACGGAGCTGGAGCGGTGGAGCGGCCTCGAGATGGTCATGCCGCCTCGGGGCGCGCCCCACGCGGCTACGCTCATCGAGCTGGTCACCACCGACGGCGGGGCGCGTCGGGTGGTGGATGTCCAGGGATGGGAGCCGGAATACGGCCGGCCGGCGGAGGCGCAGGCCCGGTGGGAAATCGCTCATGGACGCCCGCTTCCGGATTCGGTCGGCGGCCCTCGCTGACGCGCCGGCGCTCGTGGCGATCGAGCACCGGTGCTTCAGCGATCCGTGGAGCGAGCCCAGCTTTCGGGAGGCGCTGGGCTCCGAGTGGACGTTCGGTCTCGTGGCGGAGGGCACCCGCGGCCTCGCCGGGTATCTCATCGGGCGGGAGGCCGCGGGGAGCGGGGAAGTGCTGAACCTCGCCGTGGCGCCGGAGTTCAGGCGGCGGGGTATCGGCGGAGCGCTGCTCGAGGCGGGTCTGGCGGCCTTTCGGCGGCGCCGCGCCACCGAGGTCTTTCTCGAGGTGCGCGAATCGAACCGCTCGGCCCAGGCGCTGTATCTCGCGCGGGGCTTTCGCCCCGTGGGGCAGCGGGTGTCGTACTACCGGAATCCCCGGGAGAACGCCCTGGTGCTTCGCCTCCCGCTGCATCAGCCTGCGTGACGAGGCCACTCGACGCGTCACCGCTGGTTGGCAGGACGTGGACTGGTCTGCATCTTATCCGGGTCCGCACGCAGGACCCATCGTCAGCATCCTGGAGGTGCATGTGAGCCGGAGTCTGAACAAAGTCACTCTGATTGGAAACCTGGGCGCGGACCCCGAAGTCCGCAGCACCTCGAACGGGTCGCGGGTCGCCACGCTCTCGCTGGCCACCAGCCGTCGCTGGAAGAATCAGTCCGGCGAGCAGCAGGAAAAGACCGAGTGGCACCGGGTCATTCTGTGGAACAACAAGGGCTCGAGCCTCGCCGATCTCGCGGAGAAGTACTGCAAGAAGGGCGACAAGATCTACGTCGAGGGCAGCATCGAGTACCGCTCGTGGCAGGACCGCGAGGGCCAGACCCGGTACACCACCGAGATCACGGCCCGGGAGGTGATCCTCCTCAGCGGCAAGGGCGACGGGTCGGAATCCTACACGCCGGCCAAGGTCGCCGCGGCCGCCTCGGCGCCGAAGGGGAAGGATCAGTCCTTCGAGGATTTCCCTGAGGCGCTGGACGGCGAG
>Ga0299913_10005748_pt1 | contig 10649 bp, 9 predicted proteins | sample RVTome_9_FD_201360 | JGI IMG/M metagenome (GOLD analysis project Ga0299913, IMG submission 201360) | Soil microbial communities from uranium-contaminated site in the Upper Colorado River Basin, Wyoming, United States - RVT155D38 (version 2) ... | reverse complement strand
GCCCAGCCGCTGGTCGGTGACCAGCGTGGCGGTCAGCGCGCCCGGCTCGCCGTCCGCGCCGCGCACCCGGATGGCGCCGGTGCTCGTCGCGCCGAGGCCGTCCCGCCAGATCGCCGGCCAGATCCGGTCGCCGACCGCGGCGCGGGTGCCGGGGGCGCTGCGCACCGAGGCGACGTAGTCGCGGCCGTGGCTGCTCGACCGGTAGACGTCCGCGCTCAGCGTGCCGGCCGCCGAAACCTCCACCCGCAACTCGACGTAGAGGTCGCCGTTGCCGCCCAGGTAGCTGCCATCACGCCGGTCGCTCATATCGCGCTCCTCAGCATCCGTGACAACACGGAGGCCGGGCGAGCGACGGGTGATACGGGCCTTACAGGCGGTCGGCGGCGAGCGGTTGCGCCCACTCCTTGAGCACTGTCGCCACGGTCTGGGCCACGCCGCCCTGCATGTTGCCGGCCGGCCGGTCGCCCCTGGCCCACTCCTGGTCGTTCTCGCCGCGCCAGAACACGTACACGTTCTGGTCGGCCCACGGCTTGTACCAGGTGCCGCTAACGGTGGTGGCGCCCTCGCGGTAGCCGTCCTCGAGGATCGTGCGGGTCGACCAGTCCGCATACCCGGACTCGTCCACGCGCAGCGCGGTGAACTTGCGGGTCTTGGGGTCCAGCCGTCCCCACACGTGGTTGATGAGGACCATGTAGTCGGTGCCGGCCTTCGCGTCCTGCACCTGGCTGATCTTGCGGCCGCGGTCGTCCGCCGTCGGGATGCCGTCGAACTTCGGGTTCGCCTCCGCGATGAACTTGCGGCCGTCGAGGTAGATCTTGCCGGCCTCGCCGGCGACGCGGACCCAGAGGTACTCACCGCCGCCGTCCTTCTCCTTCTTCGAGGAGAGAACCATGTCGACGTCCCGGCCGTCCGCGTCGGTGGTCGGGTTGTCGGCCTCGGGCGCCTTCCCGCCGGCGTCGATCTGGACGCCGTGCCCGGCGAAGAACTTGATCCTGGCGGCCAGGTCCGTCTCCGCCTCGGCAGCGTTGAGGAAGCGCGTCGCCTCGAACGACAGGCCCTGGGCCTTCGCGAAGTGCTCGACCCACAGGCGGAACGGGCCCCAGGCCTCCTTCTTGCCGTTCCACTCCGGGCCGTACGTGTAGAGGAAGTGCTGCCACTGCGGGCTGTCTCCACCGGTGCCCGCGGCCGCCGGAGCCCCAGCCGTGCCCGGCGCCCCAGCCGCGCCCGGCACGTCAGCCGCGCCAGCCGCGCCCGCCGCGGCGCCGGTGCCGTCCTCGGCGAGGTCGTCGTCGGCGAGGTCGTCGTCGGCGAGGCCGTCGCCGGCGTCCGCCTCGTCGAACAGCGCCGCGACCGACTCGAGTACGTCGTCCTCGGCCTGTTGCTGCTCCGCCCTGCGCCTGAGCAGGATCTCCACGAACGCCTGCTTGATGCGCTCCAGGTCCACCGGGCTTTCCTGCGGAGCGGTCATGACAGGTACTCCGCCGCGACCTCGTCGATCAGCTGCCGGATCTCGGCGTCGGAGAGCATGGCCGCCTCCGGCACCTCGCTCACCAGCTCCGCGAACGACTCCGCGACGAGGTTGACGTGCTCGTCGGCGACCACCGGCGACTCCGTCGCGGCCGCCTCCGCCTTCTGCCGGCCGACGGCACTCGCGTCGTCGGCATCGGTTTCGCCGACGGTCACCCCGTACTGCGCGAAGAACGCGACCTTGTCGGACTCTCCCTCGGCGTACTCGAGGAACCCGGCCGCGGTGGTCTCGACGCCGTGCTCGTCGGCGTAGTAGAGGAACCACTCCTTGAACGGCTCCCAGTTCTCCTCTTCGCCGTTCCACCCGGGGCCGTACTCGGCGAGAAACGAGTACCAGGCATTCGGGTCCGCGTTCTCCGTCTCCTCGCCCGCCTCGGTCTCGTCGTCCGCGCCGGCGAGCTCGACGCCGTACCGGGCGAACACCGCCACCTTGTCCGACTCGTCGGCGACGTACTCGATGAAAGCGGTCGCCGGCGAGCCAAGGCCCTGGTCCTCGGCGTGGTACCTGAACCACTCGACGAACTGGTCCCAGGTGTCGTCCTCGCCGTTCCAGTAGCCGCCGTACTCCACGAGAAACGCATTCCAGGCGTTCTCGTCGTATTCGTCGTCCGCGTCTTCTGCGTCGGCAGTGACGCTCGGTGCCGAGGCCTCCTCGACAAGCTGCTCGAACTCGTAGAGCACGCTGTGCCGGTCCGCCCTGGAGACGTACCGGACGACGTCGATCCCGCCGTTGTACTCGACGTAGCGGATGAACTCCTCGGCCGCGTCACCGAGGCCCTCGATGCCGGTGCGGTCGAAGAACTGGTGCTTGAAGTCCTCGAGGTCGGCGCCGTCCGCGGTCCGTTCGAGCTCCTCGTACACCTCCGAGATGAGGTCGAACCACAGCTCCGGACTGTCGATGCGGCAATCGCGGACGGCGATGAGCGCGCCGACGACTATGTCTTCCATACGCGCTCACCGCCGTCTCGTTTCGCCAGGCTCGAAGTCGCCGACTCAGAGCTGCAGGGTCAACGGCTTCGCCTTGTCGCCGAGCAGGCTCAGGATGTTGTACTTGGTGCTGCCGGCATTGCCGGTCAGGCTGGCGCCCTGGGCCCATTCCTTGACGTTGTTGCCCGTGTTCCAGAACATGAAGACCGGCTTGTTTCCCCACCGGTACCACTCGCCGGCGACCTCGGTGCCGTCCTCGTCCGTGTACCCGTCCAGCCTGACCTGCCGCTTCGACCACGTCGCGTACTGGCTGTCGTCGATGCGGGTCGCGGTGAACTTGCGCGTAGCGGGGTCGAGCAGGCCCCATGCCGGGCCGATCCGCGCCATGTAGCTGGTGCCCTCCTTGCCGGCGCGCACCTCGTCGATCTTGCGCCCGCGGACGTCCTCGGTCGGGATCTGCGCGAGCTCCTCGTTCTCCTCGGCGGCGAAGACGTTCCCGTCGAGGCGCAGCTTGCCGACCTCCCCGGCGATCCGCACCCACAGGAAGTCGCCAGCGTCGTCCTTCTCCTTCATGGTGGACAGGATGGTGTCGATCTTGCGGCCTTCGCTGTCCTCGGTGGGTGTGACGTAGTCGGCCTCCTGCTTCTGGCCGGCCCGGTGGTAGGTCTCGGTGAGCACGCCGGCGGTGGCGAACTTCTCGACCTGCGCGATCAGCGCGTCCCCGGTGACGGCCTGCGCCGGCTCGATCGGCAGGGCCTTCGCGATCTCGTCGACGAGACCCTGGAGCATCTTCCTCAGCACGGACTTGGCCGCCTCGGCCATCGTCTTCTCGTCGGGGATCTCCATGTTGGTGACGACTTCCCACATGGCGTCCTTGACGCCATCTTTCATGTTCGCGAAGAGGTCCTTGCCGATCTGTTCCCAGCTCGCCGGCGGGTTGTTCTCGAGCTCGGCCTTGGCCTTCGCCAGTTTCGTGTCGAAGTACATGTCGGCGGCCATCTGGAGCCCCGGCTTGATGATGATCCAACCGGGAATGTGGGCTCCGCCGATGCCGACGATGCCGAGCGCGATGCCGATGTTCGTCTTGTGCTTCTCCACGAGCATGCTGGCGATCGACAGTGGGTTCTCGTTGTGGTAAGCGAAAACGGCGCCCTTGAGGTTCGCTTCCTTGTAGTTCTCCATCTGGCGCTGGGCGTCTGCGGACATCACGGCCTTGTCGAACACCGGTTTGAGCGCCTGTAGGGTCGCCGGAATGGCCTTGAACTGGGGCGGGGTGAGCTCGGTAGCGACGGACAGCCCACAGTCGAAGATCTTCAGCCCGACCGACACGAACTTCTGGTACTGGTCCGGGTTCTCCTTCACCCAGGCCTTGACGGCCAGGTCCTCGACCATGTCCTGGGTGCCCTGGCCGACGTTCTCCAGCTCGACGGCGATCTCGGCCATGGTGTTCAGGAACTTCGTCTCGACCGAGATGAACTTGTCGAGCTGCTTGGCCAGTTCCTCGCCGGTCTTGGCGTTCTGGATGCCCTGGTCGACGGCGAAGAGCTCGGGCAGCCGCTTGTCGGTGAGGTCGTGCACCTTGGACTTGAGAATGGCGCCGGCGACCATGATCGTGCGGCCGCCACCGGTCTGCATGAGGAAGTCGAACTCACCGAGGCCGTCCATGGCGGCCGCCAGCCCGGCGCCCTGCCGGACCTTCATGTCGGCCGGCGCCTTCAGGAAGTTGACCATCTGCAGCGCTTCGGCCTTCTTCTCGGCCAGGTCCTCCAGCTTCGGCGGGGGCGCCTCCTTCTTCTTCTTGAAGAAGACGTCCACGATCGACTTCTTGGCCGCTGCCTTCTTCTCCGCGCTCGCCGGAGCCTTGGCGGTGGTCATGACGCCACTTCCTCTCCATCGGCGGCGGGCTCATAGCTGCTGACGATCTCGTCGATCAGTTCCTGGATTTCTTCCGGAGTGAGCTCGGCGACCGCCGGGTTCTCCTTGAGGACCTCGTCGAAGGCCTCCATGAGGAACTTCTCGTCGAGCACTCCGAAGTTCGGCGCGGCGGCGGCCACCGCCTGGGCCGTCTGCTTCACCTCTTCGGCCGCGGCCGGATCGACCTCGGCGGCCTCGCCGGCCTCGCCGGCCGAATCGTCGCCACCGGCGAGCTCGGCCTTTCTGCGGCGGAGGCTCTCGGCGAACAACAGCTTGATCTTCTCCAGGTCTACTGGGGTTTCCTGGGTTGTCATGCGGTCTTCCTCTCGGACCTGCTGCTCGATCAGAGGTGCTCTGCCGCGACTTCGTCGATCAGCTGCTGGATCATGGCCTCGGACAGCCCGGCCGCTTCCGGCGCTTCGGTCAGCACGTCGGCGAATGCGTCGGAGACGAGCCCGACCTGGTCGTCGGCGACCGCGGGGGATGCGGCGGCCGCCGCCTCGACCTTCTGGATCGCCTCGGCGATCGCCTCCTCGTCGAACAGCGCGGCGACACCCTCCAGCGCCTCGTCCCCGCCCTCTGCCGCCCCGATCGTGACGCCGTACTGGGCGAACAGGGCGACCTTGTCCGACTCGCCGTCGGCGTACTCGATGAACCCGGTCGCGACGGACGTGAGGCCCTGCTCTGCGGCGTAGTGCAGGAACCACTCCTTGAACTGGTCCCAGGTGTCGTCCTCGCCGTTCCAGCCGGAGCCGTACTCGGCAAGGAAGGCGTTCCACGCCTCGGTCGAGGCTTCTTCGTCCTCCGCGCCCTCCGCGGAGTCGGTTGCCCCGTCGTCGGCAGCGCCGATGGTGACCCCGTACTGGGCGAACACGGCGATCTTGTCCGACTCGCCGCTCACGTAGTCCATGAAGTCGGAGGCCGGGGAGCGGAACCCCTGCTCGCCGGCGTAGTGCAGGAACCACTCCTTGAACTGGTCCCAGGTGTCGTCCTCGCCGTTCCAGTTTGCGGCGTACTCGACCAGGAACGCGTTCCACGCGTCGGGGTCGTATTCCTCGTCGGCGGCCTCGTCGGCGTCGTCGGCCTCGCCCGTCAGGCCGTCCTCCGCGTCGGACTCCGCGTCGGACTCCGCCTCGGCGAGCAGCTCCTCGTAGGCGTTCACCAGATTGCCGGTGCCCTCGTCGGACAGCCGGCGCACGAGGTCGAGCCCGCCATTGCCGTCGGCGTACCGGACGAACTCGTCGGCGGCGTCGCCGTATCCCTCCATGCCGGCGCGCTTGGCGAACTCCTGCCGGAAGCCGTCGAAGGTCGCGCCGTCCTCGGACTCGTCGAGCTCCTGGTACGCGTCACGAATGGTGTTGAACCAGAGCTCCGCGTTGCCGACGCCGTGATCGCGAACGATCTCGAGCGCACCCGTGAGGACGTCGTCCATGCACCCTCATCCCCTTCATTGCGTCGTGGCCGGCGACGAGTCGTCTTCCGACAGCGACCGACCGGGAGGAGCCAACTGGTGGTTCCTCGTACGGTATGAGCGAAGGGGCCCTCGGGGTTGCCCCCGTGTGCAACTCCGAGGACATCTCGGGGTGCCTGGCGGTGTAGCTCTCCGCGGTAGCTCCAAGCGGCCGCGTCGAGCGGGCTTCAGGCGGTGGCTCCAGGCGGGGACCTCAGGCGCGGCGGCTTCAGGCGGCGGCTCAGTGCGCTGCGGAGAGCGCGGCTCCCGGCCGCACGACCGACCCGGCCGGTGCCGGGTGCAGCGTGCCGACGCGCAGCCACACGATCACGGCCAGCAGCACGCCGCACGCCGCCGCGACGAGGAACGCGACGGCCGGGCTCGCGGACTCGACCAGCACGCCGCTGGTGGACTGCCCGATGGCCAGGCCGAGGGTGACGGCGGTGATCACCCAGCCGAAGGCCTCCGCGCTGGTGCCCGCGGGGGCGACCACGTCGATCATCGTCGAGTGCGTGGTGGCCTGCGGTGTGATCAGCGTGCCGACCACGAGCAGCGCGAGCGCCAGGCCGACCAGCCCGGATGGCACGGCGAGCAGCGGCAGCAGCAGCGAGAAGCCGAGCAGCAGCGCCGGCACCCGCAGGTGCAGCGACCGCGGCCACGGCCGGACCCCGTAGAGCACGCCGGCCGCGACCGAGCTCACCGACCACAGGCTGAGCAGCACGCCGCCCATCGCGGCCTGCCCGGCGAGCGTGGCCGCGGCCGGCACGGCGACCTCGACGAAGCCGATCGTGACGCCGAAACCGAACGCCGCGATGGCGATCGTGCGCATGCCAGGGGTGCCGAGCGCACCGAGCAGGCCGAGGTGGCTGCGGTCGCCACCCGGCCCCCAGTTGCGCACCGCAGGGGTCAGCGCGAACGCGGTCGCGCCGGCAACCATGCAGGCGGCGCCCACCACCACGCCCGTGCCCGGCCACCAGGCGGAGAGCGACAGCACGCCGGCCAGGCCCGGCCCGAGGATGAAGAACACCTCCATGGAGATGGCCTCGTACGCGTAAGCGGCGCCGCGCACCGGCCCCGGCGGCAGCAGCCTGGACCACAATGCCCGCGAGCACGACCCCACCATCGGCTCGGTCAGCCCGACCGCCGAGGCCAGCGCGACAAGGGCCGGCGCCGGCAGGCCGCGCTCCACCGCGACGACCGCGATCGAGACCACAACGGCGAACAGCGCCGACGTCACGAGCAGCGGCCGGGTGGCGCCGAAGCGGTCCATGATCCGGCCCTGCAGCACCGAGCCCACGGCCACGCCGACCAGCGCGCCGGCCGACACCACACCGGCGATCGCGAACGATCCGGTGCTGCGCTGGACATAGAACAGCAGCGCGAGCCCGACCATCGCGATCGGCAGCCGGCCGGCGATCGAAGCGACGGCCGGCGCCAGCGCACCGGGGGCGGTCAGCGCGACGCGATAGTGGGACAGCGACGCGGAGTGGGACATGTGTACCAGTGTGCCACAGGAGTGGTACGGCCGTACTACAACGAAGTAGCTCACTCAGGTTGCGGAACGGTCACGAATCAAAGTCGTCTACCGTTCGGCGCAACCTCTGTGGGTGAATGCTCGTCCTCCAGGGTGAGCCTCGAGGCGCGGTCGCGGGGAACGCGTGTCATGGTGTGAAGTGTCCGGCGGCTCGGAATCGGGGCCGAAGCGCCGGACGGGGTGCGTGGTCCGTCGGGGTACGGGACTACGCGAAACGGGAAGGGCCGGAGTGCCGCGTCGGGGGCGGCACCCGGCCCTTCTCACGTTCAAGCGCTCCTCCGAGACCTGGTACTACAGTTCCAGGTTCTGTAGTACCAGGTCTCGGTCCTACGCGATCGATTCGGCGTACAGGTCGTCCGGGCCGATGGCGCGGACCTGCTGATCGGTGGCGGCCAGCAGGTCGGGCTTGAAGCCGGCACCGCTGTAGCACGCGAGGATGGTGTCGCGGGTGTCGTAGCCCTTCTCGGCCAGCAAGTCACGGGCGCGACGCAGACGCTCCACATGGCGGATGCCCATCGTGTCGCCCCACTTTGCCTCGCCAAGGGAGAGCACCCGCCTGGGTTCTCCAGGTAAGGCCGGGCCGAGAACGGCGACGTCGATCTGGAATTGGCTTCGACGCGCCGGGTCCGCAACCACGCCTGAGCCGATCTCGCCGGGCAGTGCGGCAAAGGTTCCGGGTGGGGCGATCATGGCGTAGTCGCGGCACAGCCGTTCGAAATGAGGCCCCACGACCTGCGCGAGGAATCGCGCTCTCGCGTCCCGCCATACGGTCTTACTGCGGCCGCTTTCGAGCAAGCCCCACTGTGGCCGCATTATCGTCTGGTAGAACATGACTAGCGGCTCTGCAATCCGGTAGACCGTGCGACCGGAGCGGAAAAGGTCCGGCTCCCGGCGGAGTAGGCAGGAATCTTCCAGGACGTTGAGGTGGTGTCCTATGTCAGCCGCCTTACGCCCGATGTAATTGGCGATTCCGCCGCGCGTGTTGTTGCCGTTGGCCACCGCGGCGAGGACCGAATGGTAGAGCGCGGTGTCTCGGACGTCGGCTTCCTCTTCGAGCAGGTAGCGAGCCTCGCGAAACAGCGGCGTCGCGGGGTTGAGTACGGTGCGGAGCAGCCAGTCGTCGAAGTCGTCGATCCCGTCCGGAGCATCGCTGTTGACGAATCGACGGTAAGCCGGCGTGCCACCCACGACGGCGTGATGCATGACGGCGAGCCGAGGTTCGTCGAGCTGCCAGAAACGGGCAGCCAGGGGGTATTCGAACGGTCGCACGATCAGTTCTAGACTGGCTCGCCCGCGCAGCGGAGCGCCGCCGGCCAACAACCGACCCATGATCGACAGCGCCGAGCCGCACAGCAGGAGCGCGCCCGGCCTGCCTTCCGCCACGCTTCTGTCGATCTCGCGTTGCAGGATCGACGGCAGCGCCGGCGACCCCTTGCTCAGATACGGGAACTCGTCGATGACGACGGGCCCGCCAGCCTGGCCTACTACTGCGAACAGGTAGCTGATCGCCTCGTCCCAGCCAGTAAACCGGGGAGGCACGACCGCGCCCAGGTGGCTCGCGACGGCTTGCCCGAACAACCGCAGCGACTCGGCCTCGGTGGCTTCGGTGGCGCCGAAGTACAGGCCACCGGTCTGCCGGGCGAGCGCCTCGACGAGGAACGTCTTTCCCTGTCGGCGTCGGCCGCTCACGACGCCGAGCCGGCCGTCGCCCGTGCTCTGCGCGAAGGAGACGAGCTGATGCCACTCGACGTCCCGGTCGAAGATCCGATCCGGCTTGGCCGCCACCGCCACCTCAAAATGTAGGAGTACGTTTCGTCGAACTGTACTCCTACATTTGTAGGTGGCCGGACGCTAGCGGGCGCGGCGCACGAGGCGGTCTGGTTCGAGGATGAGGACGCTCTTGCCTTCCAGCCGCAGCCAGCCGCGGTGCGCGAAATCGGCCAGGGCCTTGTTGACGGTCTCCCGGGAGGCGCCGACGAGCTGGGCGATCTCCTCCTGGGTGAGGTCGTGGGTGACCCGCAGGACGCCGCCCTCCTGGGTGCCGAACCGGGACGCGAGCCGCAGCAGCTCCTTGGCGACCCTGCCAGGCACGTCGGTGAAGATGAGGTCGGCGAGCATGTTGTTGGTGCGGCGCAGCCGGCGGGCCAGCACCCGTAGCAGCTGCTCGGCGATCTCGGGCCGCTCGTTGATCCACTTCCGCAGCGCCGGCCGGTCCAGGGACACGGCCTTGACCTCGGTGACCGTGGTGACGGAGGAGGTGCGCGGGCCGGGGTCGAAGATGGACAGCTCACCGAACATGTCGGACGGGCCCATCACGGCGAGCAGGTTCTCCCGGCCGTCCGGCGCCCGGCGGCCGATCTTCACCTTGCCCGAGAGGATGATGTAGAGCCGGTCGCCGGGTTCGCCCTCGGCGAAGATCTCGTGGCCGCGCGGGAACTCGACGGCTTCGAGCGATCGAGCCAGTGCCTCGGCTGCGGCCGGCTCGACGCCCTGGAAGATGCCAGCTCTGGCCAGGACTTCGTCCACCACGTCGTGCCCCCTCCTGCTCGCCACGGCGGCGTCGCCGATCATTGGGCAGCTTAGATGCTCACGCCGGGAAGGGAAGCGCTGGTCACGCGTAAGTCGACCGGGTCGGGTCCGCGGTGCTCCAGGTCAGGACGCCCGGAAGATCCGCTCGCTCGCCTTCCTGGCCGGCATGGACGTGACCTCGGCGCCGCGCTGCCCCATGATGGTCGGCCCGGCGGTGATGGACAGCGGTGCGGGACGGCGAGTACGCCTACGGAGCCGGAAGAGCTCCAGCGCGCGGCCGATGCCGTACCTGAACAGCGCTCGCACCTCGTTCGGCCGGGCGTGGTCGAGGAACTCCTCGACGTCGTTCTCCGCCACCGCGACCTGGCGCAGTCGAGCTTCGACGCGCTCCATCCCGAGCGCGAAGAACATGATCAGCAGTGGTACCGCGATTACCATCCATGCAGCCATGACGCCTCGTAGTTTGTCGCATACCCGAACCGGGCGCACGGCGGGGGTGCCGTTCCCGGCGTGTCGCATCGTTTGGCCCGCTCACGCGGCCGTGTCGGTGACCTCCGTACTCTGGTGGGGTGCCAGAGAGCCCCCGCAGCCCACGCCGCCGAAAGTTCGCCAACGAGACTCGGCTCGGGACCATCCGGAGGGCACGGCGCATGGCGCGCACGCTGGCGGTGGCATATCCGGACGCGCACTGCGAACTCGACTTCGCCACCCCCCTGGAGCTTGCGGTGGCGACGATCCTGTCCGCGCAGAGCACCGACAAGAAGATCA